>Ga0307374_10009126_pt1 | contig 14685 bp, 14 predicted proteins | sample OX3MG_FD_202532 | JGI IMG/M metagenome (GOLD analysis project Ga0307374, IMG submission 202532) | Soil microbial communities from Risofladan, Vaasa, Finland - OX-3 | ecosystem: Environmental > Terrestrial > Soil > Coastal area > Acid sulfate soil | place: Finland: Risofladan, Vaasa | collected... | reverse complement strand
GTGCCGGAGGATTTCGCGCGACATTTGGGCAAGCCGCTGTGCGATATTCCGGCGCCGGACGGTTCCGGCGGCTCGTATGCCGATTTCTTCGTCAAAGACCTGCTCACGGCCGCCCAAAAAATGCGTCTGGAGTTGGAAATTTGGCGCGCGCACGAAAAATACCGCCAGGGTTTCTTCGTGCCAGCCATCGAAAAGGCCCTGGCCGAAAGAGAACACGTCCAGCAAATTCTGGAGAAGATTTCCGGCCATAAGGTCGACCAGCAGTGGTCGCCGATCCAGGTTATTGAAGACGGCTACCTCAAGAACCGCGAGTTTGTCAGCATAAATACCACCGACAAAACGCTGGCTTTCAAGGACAAGGACGGCAAAGAGCGCCAGATCGGCTACGGGCAAGGAGAAGTCAAACTCAACTGGCGTGTCGATTGGCCGGCCCGTTGGTGGCTGCTGAAGGTACAGGCCGAACCTTTTGGCCGCGACCATGCCACAAAGGGCGGGTCTTATGAGACCGGCGCCGCGATCGACCGGGATATTTTTGGTGCCGAACCGCCGCTGCCAGTGCCGTATAACTTCGTCAACCGTACCGGCGCCACGAAAAAGATGAGCAAAAGCTCCGGCGACGTCATCACGGCGGCGGATTTGCTGGAAATGCTGCCGGCCGAAGTGGTCTGGTTCTTCATCCTGCGCTACCCGCCGGATAAGCAGCTATTTTTTGATGAAGGTCCGGCACTCATGCGGCTGGTCGACGAGTTTGGCGAATTGCTGGCCAAGCCGGACAAGACCGCGGCCGATGAACAATTAATTGACATCTGTCTGCACGGCGTCGACCAGCCGACTGTCAGCCGCGTGCCGTTCTCACACCTGGTGGCCAGCTATCAGGCGGCGCTCAAAGACGCCGACAAAACGCTCGAAATTATCCGCCGCACCGAACACGCGGCGGTGGTTGAGCAGGACGCCGAAATCATTAAGAAAGAGCTGGGTTTCATTGATGTGTGGCTGAGTAAACGGGCGCCTGACGATCTAAAATTCGCTTTGCAGGAGCAAGTTGACGCCACTAAATTCAACGATAGCGAGAAGCAATTCCTGAGCCAATTGGCAGACAAGATCACGGCGGCGCCCGAGGACGCCGATGGCGGCTGGTTCCACCAGGCAATTTATGAGTTCAAAGATAGTGTCGGCCTCAAACCGCAGGAGCTGTTCAGTATTTTGTACCGTGTTTTGATCGGCCAAACCCATGGCCCTCGGGCCGGCTGGTTCCTCAGCATTCTGCCACGCGACTGGCTACTTAAGCGCCTCCGCCTCGAGGCCTAACACATGATCGAAGTCAGCGACGAGGAGTTCCAGCAACTAACTAACCAGGCGCTAACCGAATTGCCGGGTGAGCACGTCAAAAACATTAAGAACGTGGCGATCCTGTATGAGGACGAGCCGACGCCGGAGCAGCGGGCCAAAGCCAACCTCAGGCCCGACCAGACCTTGCTGGGCCTGTACGAGGGCACGCCGCTTAGCGAGCGGCAGGGAATGACGCGCCTGTTGCCGGACAAGATAACTCTGTTCAAAAAGCCTTTGCAGTGGCGAGCCGACACGCCGGCCGGGCTCAAGGAGCAAATCAAGCACACGCTGTGGCACGAGATCGCCCACTATTACGGGCTAGACCACCAAAAGATCCGCGAACTGGAGAACTAAGCCTTTTTGGCCGCGGCCGCACCGGAGTAGCTGGCACGAATTTGGAATAGCAGATACAGGCCAATGGCCGAGCCGATTATCGCGCCGACCAGATTGCCGATACTGCCGTAGTCAGTAAAGAGAACTACCACGCCGTAAACGATGTTCAGGAGCAACGCGTAATACAGCAAGTTCCAACCTGACTTTTTGCGATCGCGGGTGCCGGGGAAGGCGGCGATGTACAGCAACCCCTCCACGGCCAGCACGGCTATGCCCAGCCAAATGCCGATAGTCATGCGATTGGTCGCCACTGCCGGCCCGCCGTAAGCCGCGCTCAGGCTGTTCGCGTAGTTAATCAGGCTGTTGGCGAAGTGTGCCCAGTGCCACAACGCCCAAGCCGTGTACAGGGATATTACACCGAGGATCAGGTTAATCCATGGTAGATATTCCACTAAGAACTTTTTGCCGCCGGCCGGCAAGGCCGGTGCACTTTTGACGAACAGGTCGTCCAGGTTTCTTTCTAATGGTTGCGCGCTCATTCTTCCCCCTTATTTGTTAAGTTTAAAAACTTACTAAGCTAAATGTATGCCGATTGTGTGGATTTTGCAACAGATTATACACAGGACAAAACACATTTTTCGAGGCCCGGATATTGTCGTATACTGGTATGACATGCACGAACTTTGGAACAAAATCTGGCGCGACAAAAATGGCCGCATCATCATCTGGCAGATGCCAAACGCGCCTTTGTTAGCCTGGTTGGTGCTGACTTTCGCGTCATTGCTGGTCAACGGCCGGCCGGCCGATGTCTTATATTGGCTTGGTTCAGCCGCCTTAATTATCTGGGCATTACTGGAACTTTTTAAGGGCGTTAACTACTTCCGCCGGGCCCTCGGTTTGCTGGTCCTAGTCATGGCCGTTGTCTCAGTCCTCAAGAATTTCTAACCATCGCGTTAGCACAGCTTTTGTATACTAAAAGCATGGCTGATTTATCAAAAGCGATCTTCGCGGCGGGCTGCTTTTGGGGCGTCCAGTATTATTTCGACCAAGTGCCGGGCGTGGTCAAAAGCACTGTCGGCTACACCGGCGGACACACTGAAAATCCAACCTACGAGGAAGTCTGTACGCATCGCACGGGGCACGCCGAGGCGGTCTTGCTGGAGTTCGACCGTACACGGGTCAGCTACGAGACCTTGTGCCGGCATTTCTTCCGGATGCATGACCCGACACAGCTGAACCGTCAGGGTTGGGATATCGGCGACAACTACCGTTCGGCGATTTTTTACTTCGATAATGAACAACTGCAAACCGCCGAGCAGGTTAAGCACGAGTATGAGCCCAAGTTTGACAAGCCAATTGTCACCGAACTCGCGCCAGCAGGGCAGTTTTATGAAGCCGAGGAGTACCATCAAAAATACACCGAGCGTACCGGTCACGGCACGTGCCACGTGCCCTATGCGCCGATCACCTGATAAACTGTATCAATGGCTGCGATAATTTTTGATTTTGACGGAACGATTGCCGATGGCTTCGACTACGTGGCCGGCTTTCTGGCTGCCGAGGCCGGCCGGTCTCTGACTCCGGAGGAGATGCGTGAATTGCGCGGTATGTCGATGGCGGCTATCGCTCGTCAATTGGGCCACCCGTGGTGGCGCCTGCCCAAATTATTCCTGAGAGGCCGAAAGAAGATGGGGCGGGCTATCAAGCACATTCAGCCGTTCGGCGGCATGCCCGCGATAATCCAAAAATTACACGCAGAGGGCCACGAATTGTTTATAGTTAGCAGCAACACCGTGCCTAATGTGCGCAGTTTTTTGCATGAACACGCGCTGCATACGTATTTTTTGGAAATTTACGGCGGCGTGGGGTTGTTTGGCAAAGCTCCGACTCTCAGGCGTCTGCTGCGCGAACAACATCTGGACCCTAAGGATGCCGTCTACATCGGCGATGAACTGCGCGATGTCCAGGCCGCCCAGGCGGTCAGCCTGCCGGTTATCGCCGTTACGTGGGGCTTCGCCCGCCTATCCGACCTGAAGGCCAAACGGCCAACCGCTCTGGCTAACCGCCCGGCCGACCTGATGGGCATTCTCGACAAACTCTAGCCAAAACTAGATCAATGTGTTAAAATCGGCAAAAGTCTATGAGTGCCGATATGAAAGTTGATCAACCTGGCGCATTGGAGCAATTAGAGCAGCCGGCCGCCGTGAAGCCTAACGGACTGCGGTTAGGCTACAGCGCGCTTAGTTTGGTTGTGCTTTCGGCTGTCCCTAAAGGGAAAGACGCGATCTCTCTTCGTGAATTAGAGTCGCTCTTGTCTGAGAAGTCGGTAAAGAGACAAAGATTTTCATCTTATCTGCCCATACTTGAGCGATCTGGCCTGGTCGAACTGTGCGACACTGACGAAAAACCAGGAGTCATGGTTGCCGACAAGGGACGGGCCTATGTTGCCAAGTACGCCGACCGTCTGCCACAGGCCCAAGCCATAGTTAATGAAACTAGCCGGTTCCGGCCTGCTACCTACAATATTCTGTCATTAATCGAGCGAAAATCAGATCATCCTGGCGGCTGGCTTATGGAGAAGGATAGTAAAATCTCGCCGGCTAAGTTCTTGGCTTCCGAGCTTGGCTTAGCCAAGACAACCGCCGAAAACCGATTGCATGAACTCGCACAACGCAAGCACGTTCTTTTTAAGAACGAAAATATCAAACTGACGGCTACTGGCCACGAATGGCTAGTAGCTACGCGCGAGATTTTCCCCGAAAAGGTTAAAAGTCTGGAAGGCGGGGTCCAAAAAGCGCTTCAAGAAGAGGCATTGCGGGAGCAGATCCTATGCATGACCCGCGAAATAAACCACATGATGGCAGAAATTCATATGCGCAACCGCATCGTTTACGCCAGAGATCCTGAGGCCGTAGACATGCCTGCTAAGAGAGAGGAGTTGATAAAATCAAGGGTTAACCCTGAGACTTTTGTGGGGCTTAGCAGTAAAGAATTATCGGTGGAGATCAAACGGCTGGAAAAGCAGATGGTTGGCCTGGAGATAGATATAGCCAGGGCCATCTCGATAACAACGCTGTCTGCTGGCCGCTTGAGCCGTTTCACGTTAGAATAGTAGGAATGAGTTATATCCGGCAGCGCACGCTGCCTTATCAACCGGGGCAGGCGGAGCCTTACAAGGTCAGTCGCTCCAGGATCGAGTTGTTCACGCAGTGCCCGCGCTGTTTTTGGTTGGACGCCCGGCTCAAGATCAAGCGGCCCAGTTCGCCGCCATTCCAGATCAACAAAGCGATTGACGAGTTATTCAAAAAAGAATTTGACCGGCACCGTGCCGCCGGCACGCCGCACCCGCTGATGACCGACAACCAGATCAAGGCCGTGCCATATCACCACGACGACCTGAACAAGTGGCGGCACAACTTCACCGGCATAACGACGCTGCACGAACCGACCAACCTGCACGTTTTTGGCGCCATCGACGACGTTTGGGTCAACGACGCCGGCGAGCTGATCGTCGTCGACTACAAGGCCACTGCCAAGGCCAGCGAGGTCTCGCTCGACGCCGACTGGCAGATCAGCTACAAACGCCAACTGGAAGTTTACCAATGGTTGCTGCGCGCTAACGGCTTTGCCGTTAGCGACACCGGCTATTTTGTCTACACCAACGGCCGTCTGGATCTGGACGGCTTCAACGACCGGGTCGAATTCCGCACCAAAGTTATCCCATACACCGGCAGCGACGCCTGGGTCGAACCGACCCTCCTCAAGATGAAAGACTGCCTGGATGCCGCCGAAATGCCGGCCGTCGGCACCGCCGCCATGGGCGGCCCCTGTGAATTCTGCACCTACGCCCGTCAGCGCACCGAACTAACGCTCGGCCATATCCAGTCCAAAAAGGCCAAGACTAAATCATAGGATATAATGAGCTCATGCTAGATATTCAGTTTGTTCGGGATAACGCCGAACTGGTAGCTAAAAAGTCCAAGCAAAAAGGCTACGACGTCGACGTCGAGCAACTGCTGGGCTTCGACAGGGAACGCCGCGAGCTGCTGCAACAGGTCGAAGACCTGCGCCGCCAGCGCAACGAGCTAAGCAGTCAGACAAAGGGCCAGAAACCCTCTGACGAGCAGGTCAAAGCTGGCAGAGATATTAAAGACAAACTGGCCAAGCTGGAACACCAACTGGCCGCCATCGACAAAGAATTCGTCGAGCTGCTCAAGCAAGTACCCAATATGCCGCTAGATGACGTACCGGTTGGCTCCAGCGAAGACGAAAACCAGGTTGCCAAAAAGGTTGGCGAGTCGCCTAAATTTGATTTTGAACCAAAAAACCACGCCCAGATCGCCGAGGCCAAGGGCTGGCTGGACAAAGAACGGGCGGCCAAAGTCACCGGCGCCCGGTTCGCCTATATCAAAGGCGATCTGGTCCAGCTCCAATTCGCGATCATCCAATTTGTCCTCAGCAAGCTCACCGACCAGAGTTTTCTCGACGAAGTTATCAAAGAAAACAGCCTAGAGATCAGCAATAAACCGTTTGTTCCGGTACTGCCGCCCCTAATGCTTCGCACCGACGTGTATGACGCGATGGATCGCCTGGAGCCACGCGACGACCGCTACAAAATCGAAGGCGAAGAGCTCTGGTTGCAGGGCAGCGCCGAACACGTGCTGGGCTCAATGCACGCCGACGAAATCCTTAGTGAAAGCGATTTACCAGTCCGCTATATTGGTTACGCCACCAGTTTCCGGCGCGAAGCCGGTTCCTATGGCAAGGATATGGAAGGCATGTTTCGCATGCACCAGTTCGATAAACTCGAGATGGAATCGCTCACCGATGGTGATAGTGGCCTGCAAGAGCATTTATTCTTGATAGCTATCCAGGAAAAGTTAATGCAGCTTCTGGGAATTCCTTACCAGGTTTTGCATAAATGCACGGCCGACATTGGCAAGCCGAACGCCCGGGGCGTCGATATCGAAGCCTGGCTGCCGGGGCAGGGCAAATACCGCGAAACCCACACCGCCGACTACATGACTGACTATCAGGCCCGCCGGCTGAAAACCCGCGTCAAGCGCGGGGACGGCCGGATCGAACTTGTCCATACTAATGACGCCACCGCTTTGGCGCTGAGCCGCACGCCCATCGCCATAATTGAGAATTACCAAACCAAAGACGGTAATATAAACATTCCGGAAGCGCTTAAGCCTTTCATGGCTACACGGCCTGCAGTCTAGGCTTCAGGATAAAAACACACGTACCAACACTTGCCGCCATCCGGACCGGCCGGATTTCTCAGTATAACGGTGTCGCCGCCGTCAAAAGCTAACTCTGCCGGCTTGCCGGGTTCGGCCCGGGCAGTGACTTCTTGTGAGCGCTCAGCCGTCCCTTGATCGTTAGACTTGATAATATTGGCTGTCACTTCACCCTCGACGACAGTTATGCGTTCGCCGCCGGGGTTTTCAACGACAAAAGGCTTGGTAATAAAAGCGCCGACAGTATTTGACACCCAACCGACAGTGGCTTTCTCGCCTCCGATGGTTATCTCCTTGCTGCCAACCATGTCTCGAAAAGCGCCGCCGTAGGGCGGAATATCTTGGTCTTTGGCCCATTCCACCAAGGGCGCGTAATCCGGAACGCCACTGGGCAACTCGCCTACGAGATGGCTTAAATCAGGATAATTTTGAGGGCGTGTTTCTGACATAAACTTAAGTAATATTAGCATACTTCATCAGTTAAGTCAAATTAATGGTGTCTGTAAGCTTCTTATGTCGTTCACGCAGCGTATAATGATAAATACTTACAGGAGGGAAGATGATCAAAAAATTCGAAATCCAAGGCGTGCACACTCTCGTCGAAGACAAACTCCGGACTTACGTTACCCGCAAGATCGGCGGCCTCGACCGCTACATTTCCCGCCACAGTCGAGCCAGCGCCCACGCCGAAGTCCTGCTAAAAGAATCCAAAGCCAAGAAAAATGACCACTGCACCTGCGAGGTCGTCCTGCACCTGCCGCACCAGACCATTATCGTCAAAGAAAGTGCCCTCAATATGTATGCCGCCGTCGACATCGTCGAGGCCAAGCTCAAACAGCAGCTGCAAAAATACAAAGACCTGCACGGCAACGGCAAAACCCAGCGCCACCTCTTCGCCCGCTTCCGCCGCCGCGGCTAAGAGGTTGAACCAACGACGCTTCGCTCGTGTCAACATAATATGCCATGGGCATATTATGGGTCGCATTCAGCGCCGAAAACGGCTATAATTGTTTCATTACTTGTTAGTATTTCGTAACTGGGGGACACGCGAGGCTTAATGAATATTGTCTTTAAGAAAATTTTGGGAGACCCGCAGGCCAAGACGGTCAAGCGGTTGCGCAAACGCGTCAAACTGGTCAATGAACGGGCTGACAAATATACCAAGCTGACAGACAAGCAGCTGCGTGAGCAGACCGATATTCTCAAAAAGCGGCTCAAAAAGGAATCGCTGGATGCCATTTTACCGGACGCTTTCGCGGTGGTTCGCGAAGCTGCCACGCGGGCGCTCAAGCAGCGGCATTTTGACGTGCAGCTAATCGGCGGCATGGTGCTGCACGAGGGCAACGTCGCCGAGATGAAAACCGGCGAAGGCAAGACCCTGGTGGCCACGTTGCCGGTGTACCTCAACGCCCTAACCGAAAAAGGTGTCCACGTCGTGACCGTCAACGATTACCTGGCGCAACGCGATGCCGGCTGGATGGGCCAGGTTTATGGTTTCCTGGGCATGAAGGCGGGAGTGATTATAGCCGACCATTCGTACGTTTACGACGAAGGCTTCACCAATAAAGAGCACGAGGACGAACGCTTCCGTCACCTCAAACCCTGCACCCGCCAGGAGGCTTATGCCGCTGATATAACTTACGGTACAAACAATGAATTCGGCTTTGACTACCTGCGCGACAACATGGTTCGTGAAGAAGACCAGCTACGCCAGCGCGAGCTGCACTATGCCATCGTCGACGAGGTCGACTCCATCCTGATTGACGAAGCTCGCACACCGCTGATCATCAGCGCGCCCAGCGTCACCAGCGGCACGGCCTACGCCCAGTTCGCCAAGGTTGTCCGCCAGCTGGTCAAAGACAAGCACTTCGAGACTGACGAAAAGCGCAAAACGGTTATTTTGACCGACGCCGGTGTCGAAAAAGTCGAAAAAATCCTCGGCTTGGACAACCTCTACGGTTCCGAGAACATCCGGACGATTTATCACTTGCAGCAAGCGCTGCGGGCCCACGCGCTGTTCCACCGTGACAAGGATTACGTGGTGACCAAAGAAGGGGAAGTCGTCATCGTCGACGAGTTCACCGGCCGTCTGCTGGCTGGCCGTCGCTACAACGAGGGTCTGCACCAGGGCATTGAAGCCAAAGAAGGCGTCGAGGTCCAGCAGGAAAGTATGACGCTGGCGACGATTTCGTTCCAGAATTACTTTCGCCTGTACGAAAAACTGGCCGGCATGACCGGCACGGCGTTGACCGAAGCCGAGGAGTTCCACCAGGTCTACAAACTCGATGTCGTCGAGGTACCATCTAATCGCGCGGTTGTACGCAAGGACCGGACGGATAGGATTTATCGCACCGAGCAGGCTAAATTCAAGGCCATTGCCCGCGAAATCAAAGCGTTGCACACCAAGGGCCAGCCGGTGTTGATCGGCACCGTTTCCATCGAGAAAAACGAGGCCCTAGGCCAGATGCTTAACAAGGCTGGCGTGCCGCACCAAGTCCTTAATGCCAAGAACAACGAGCGCGAGGCCAAGATTGTCGCCGGGGCTGGCGAAAAAGGCGCCGTGACGCTGGCTACCAACATCGCCGGCCGCGGTACCGACATCGTGCTGGGCGAGGGCGTCAAAGAACTGGGCGGCCTTTTTGTCCTCGGTAGCGAGCGCCATGAGTCTCGCCGCATCGACAACCAGTTGCGCGGCCGCGCCGGCCGCCAAGGCGATCCTGGTGTTACGCAGTTCTTCGTCAGCACCGAAGACGATCTGATGCGAATCTTCGGCGGCGATAAGATCAAAAATGTCATGGAACGCCTCAGCGTCAACGATGAAACGCCAATCGAAAATCGTCTGATCAGCCGCAGTCTAGAAGGCGCGCAGAAGAAAGTCGAAGGCTATCACTTCGACAACCGTAAGAACGTCGTGCAATACGATGATGTGATGAACCGTCATAGGAAGGCGATTTACGCCATGCGCCGAGAGATTTTACGTTCCGGCGACATCAGCAAGCGGATCAAAATTCTGATCGAAGACGAAGTGCGCGCGCTGGCCACTTCGCCGCTGGTCACGACCGACCAGTTCGAGGACCTGCTGCGTGAAGTTTTCCCGTTTGATGAGGCCACGCTGGACCGTCTGTTCGACGCCGACGCCGACAAATTCGGCAAGGTGCTTCAGGTGGAGGCCGCCGAGCTCTACGAAGCCCGCGAAGCAGCTTTCAAGCAGGAAATCATGCGCAAAGTCGAACGCGATATTTATCTGCAAGTCCTGGACAACCTCTGGATGCAGCACCTTGAGAACATGGACCACTTGCGCGAGGGCATCCACTGGATGAGCGTTGGCCAGCAGGACCCGCTGGTCGAGTACCGCCGCCGCGGCCAGCTGCTATTTGATGATATGCAAAGCACTCTCCGGCACGAAATCGTCCGCGCCTTGTTCCACGCCCAACCGGTTTCTCAGGAGGAACTGGACCGCGCCACCGAGACCGAGCTGACTCTGGCAGCCCGCGGTTCGGTTGATAACGCGAGCTCTATCACGACGGCCGAAACCGAGTTCGAGGCGGCCGACTTCGCCGACAAGCGCGTAGAGCAGGCTACCCACAAGAAACAAGCCGTTGAGCGCAAAAAGGCGCGTAAGACCGAGCGAAAACGCAAAACCGCCGCCAAAAAGCGAAGGAAAAAATAAGTGCGCCACACTGTTAGCGAAGCCAAGCTCAAGAACGGTGCCCAAGGTCTGCTAATCCACGTTCCGGACGCTTCGGTCATAACCATTGACATCAACTTTCGGGCTGGGGAATACCTGGTCGAGCCCGATAAATGGGAGGTGCCGCATCTGATGGAGCACGTTCTGCTGGGTGCCAACGAGCTCATCCCGCGGGCCCGTGATTTCCAGGCCGAACTGGAGAAAAACGGCGCCTACAGCAACGCCACGACAGGGGTTTATGACATAAATTACGAGGCCGAATGCGCTGATTTCGAATGGGACAGGGTTCTGGGTCTGCTGCTGGTGGCTATTACTAAACCGCTTTTCCTGCAGGAGGAATTCAAGGCCGAATTCGGTAACGTCCAGGAAGAAATGGCGGCTCGCAGCAACAACCATTTTCGCCGCCTCAGCCTGGAAATGCGCGAGCGTTTGGGCCTGATCGCCAAGACGGACACCGCGCGGCTGGAGCTGATGGGCAACGTTACGTTAAAGGACGTGCGGGCCCACTACGAACGGACGCACTTCTCAAACAATATGCGTTTCGTGGTGGCCGGCAACTTGACGCCTGCCCGTCGCAAGTCCATCAAGACGTTACTTGACAACATCGAACTTCCCAAGGGGCGCAAACGCTTCGCTCTGCCGCTAGAACATCCGCGGCGGCTGGAGCAGCCGGTCTACATAACCAACGACACCGTCGAAAATCTTTATTTCTACATCGATACCTTTATGAAACGGCGGCTGTCCGACCCGGAAATGGACGCTCTCGGCCTGGTCAACACCATGCTGACCGAAACGCTGTATTCCAAAATTCTAGGCACAGCCCGCGAGAGGGGATTAGTTTACGGCATGAATTCCGGCGTGGCCCAAACCCGTGACGCCAGCAATTGGTGGTTTGGCGCTCAGGTGTCCGACAAGAACGCCCACCCGCTGCTGCGCATTATCGTCGACGAGCTGCTGAAGGTGCGGGCAGGGGACTTCAGCCCGCAGGAAATCAAGGCGACCAAGCAGTACGCCCTCGGCCGTTTCCAGCGTAGCGCCCAGACAGTGGGCGGCACCGCGGCCGGCTACGCCGGCCGCTACTTCTTTGACGGCACCATAGAGGATTATTACCGCATTCCGGAACGTATCCGGGCTGTCACCAAGAAGCAAATAGTAGAAGTGGCCAACACCATGTTCGCCGAAAACATCTGGGGCTTCGGCGTGCTCGGCAACTGCGGCCACGACTTCGCCGCCGACCTCCAGCACCAGCTAAGCGCCCTCTGGTAAGCGCCTTAAGTACGGGCTTGCTATACTTCTAAGATGGACGAACAACGCAAACAGGCCAAGGAATTACAGACCGAGGTCGGCAAAGCTTCGGAGAGGCTGAATATTGAGCAGCTGCGGCACCAGCTCGATGAGTTACAAACTGCCAGCCAACAGCCCGGTTTTTGGGATAATTCGGCACGGGCCCAGGGTATCATGAAGCAGATCGCCAGCCTGCAGGAACGCGTAAAGCCCTGGCTGGAACTCAGCAAAAGCGTCGATGACGTCAGCGAGCTGTTAAAACTCAATGACGACAGCCTAGCCGGGGAGCTGACGCAGCAATTGGAGCAGGCCAGCGAGACCTTTAACCAATTAAAAGAAGAGCTGAAGTTCAGCGGCCCATACGACGACCACGGCGCGATCGTCAGCATTCATGCCGGTGCCGGCGGTACGGACGCGCAGGACTGGACACAAATATTGTTCAGAATGTACAGTCGTTATTTCGAAAAAAACAGATGGGGCGTCAAAGTTGTAGACGAATCCGCTGGCGAGGAGGCTGGACTCAAGAGCGTTACGTTAGAGGTTGATGCCCCCTTCGTTTATGGAAAATTGAAAGGCGAACACGGTGTCCACAGGCTGGTTAGGCTCAGCCCGTTCAACGCTGATAATTTACGCCAGACCAGCTTCGCCAAAGTCGAGGTCATACCCAAGATTGACCAGTCCGACGACCTGCAAATTGACGAAAAAGAGCTCAAAGTCGACGTCTACCGCAGCGGCGGTCATGGCGGCCAATCCGTTAATACAACTGACTCGGCAGTGCGCGTGACCCACCTGCCGACAGGCCTCACCGTTGCTATCCAGAATGAGCGCTCGCAGCTGCAAAACAAGGAAACCGCTATGACTATCCTGCGCTCCAAGCTGGCCCAACTCCAAATCGAGCAGCACGCCGAGAAAATCAGCCAACTCAGAGGACCCAACCAATCGGCGGAGTGGGGCAACCAGATTCGCAGCTACGTGCTGCACCCTTATAAACAGGTCAAAGACCTGCGCACCAGATATGAAACCTCCGATCCAGAGGCCGTTCTGGACGGCGATCTCGACGCCCTGATCAATGCCTATTCCGACTACGCCCTCAACACCTAAGCGCTCAAGTTTTTCTTGACAAGACTAACTGACAGTGATATAATGCGCAACATGGCATTTAGGATACCACCACCCGAATTCACGAGTCATATAATCGCCGAACGAAACAGGCGAGTAGCAGAACGTGATTTAGCTGATACCGCGATAAAGGCGGCTACAGACCAGTCGCCGCAAGTACTCAAGGCGCCTGAGGAGCCCGGCGCGTTACCAGCCACGCCCACTTCAGAATTACCACTGCCCGAAACTAATCCAGCTCCCGAAGCACACGATTAAAACCAATTAGATCAATTACTCACAGAAGCCGGTTCAAGACCGGCTTTCTGCTATAATAGTCCTAATGATTTTGTTGGATCGGGTGACTAAGACCTACGGTCAAAATAATGAGTCCGCGTTGCAGCGCGTAACCCTGCACGTTGATCCTAAGGAGTTCGTTATCGTTGTTGGGCAGAGCGGGGCAGGCAAAACCACCTTGTTGCGGCTATTAACGCGCGAAGAACGGCCGACCAGCGGCAAGATCATCGTCGGCGGCATCGATTACGATAAGCTCAAGGATAAGGACATCCCGATGCTTAGGCGCAAGATCGGTACCGTCTTTCAGGACTTTAAGTTGCTGCCCAATAAGACCGTATTCGAGAACGTCGCCTACGCGCTGGAGATCGTCGGTATCAGCAACCGCGAGATTCGTCACACCGTGCCCAAGGTCCTCGACATCGTCAATCTCAAGGGCAAAGAGAACCGCATGCCGATGGAACTGTCCGGCGGCGAACGCCAGCGCGTGGCCATCGCCCGGGCCGTCGTTCGCCAACCGCGCATCCTGATCGCTGATGAGCCCACCGGCAACCTCGACCCCAAGCACGCCTGGGACGTCATCAAAGTCCTGGAAAAGATCAACCGCTATGGCACTACGGTGCTGCTGACCACCCACAACCAGGACATCGTTAATAAACTCAGGCGCCGCGTCGTTACTATCAGGGACGGCAAGGTTGTCAGCGACCGCGCCAACGCGGGGTACAAGGCTTAAACTATGCAGCGGCGGCTTATCACTTCCTGGCGCATTATCCATACCGGCATCGTCAACTTTATGCGCAACATCAGCCTGGCGGTGGCGGCCATGGCCGTCATGGTGGTAACGCTGACCATCGTGCTGTTTTCGGTCGTTACCAATGCCACGTTCGTCAATACCATCGCCCAAATTACCGACAAGATTGATATCTCCGTTTTTCTCAAGGATTCTGACACTCCGGCCCAGACCCAGCAGCTGCTCGCCCAGCTCAAAAAACTGCCTAACGTCAAAAGCGTCACTTACTTAGACAAAGCCGCCGCTCTCCGGGCCTACGAAAAGCAGAATGCCGGCAACGCGCAACTGCTGACCGCCGTCAGCGAAACCACCAACCCGCTGCCGGCGACGATTCTGATCAAGCCGCTGGACCTTAACAAAATCCAAGACATCAAAGATTTCCTGACCAAACCAGGCGTGGCGACATTGCAATCCGACCAGCCAAGCTATAGCGGCGACCGCAAACAGGCGATTGACAAGATTACCCACGCCACCGACATACTGCGTAAAATCGGTGTCATCACGGTGGCGGTTTTCGCCTTGATCTGCGCGTTGATTATTTTCAACACCATCCAAATGGCTATATTCAACCGCCGCAGCGAAATCACCATCATGCGTCTGCTCGGCGCCAGTACCTGGTATATTCGCGG
>Ga0307374_10009125_pt1 | contig 14686 bp, 16 predicted proteins | sample OX3MG_FD_202532 | JGI IMG/M metagenome (GOLD analysis project Ga0307374, IMG submission 202532) | Soil microbial communities from Risofladan, Vaasa, Finland - OX-3 | ecosystem: Environmental > Terrestrial > Soil > Coastal area > Acid sulfate soil | place: Finland: Risofladan, Vaasa | collected... | reverse complement strand
GCTCGCCATGCCGTTCGGGCACGACGCATCGTTACAACTCATCACCGACGTCGACTGGAAGAATAAGGGGCGCTTGGAGAACAAGGTGCTCTATTACACCAAGACGATCGGCAATTGTTATCAGCTTCAGGCGCTCTACAATCAGTCGCAAAAGCTCGTAACGGTCTCGATCAATATTCTCGCCTTCCCGAACAAGGGCGCGACGTTCGCGGTGGGGCAGACCGGGCCGATCGTCCCCACCACGTTCAACTTCTAACTACGGCGCGTTGGCAATCTCGCCGCCGGTAATATTATCGGCGCCCTGATCGCCCGGATGGTTGCCGAGCAATACCGTCACGGGAATATCGAACGCTTGCGTGGTGTCGAGTACCGGCGACCCGTACGACGTATCCGCCGGCCCGCCTTGGCCGAGTGAATCGACCGGAACGTTGTTCATGTCGGTAATGAAGTAATTGAACTGCCACGAGGTAGCGTACGGCGGCGGCGACGTCGGGCTGGGGACGGGCGTCGGCGAGGGTGCGCCCGAGGCCGTCGCGGTTGGGCTAGGTGAAGGGGACGGCGTGGGGCTCGGCGTTGCCGTTTGGCTCGGCGTGGCGCTGGGGGCGGGCGTGAAGACGCCGCTCGCGATGACGCGCGCGAAGATGATGGTGAATTCGGTATTCGAGCCGTTGGAGTTGACGGTGAGTTGTAATTGCTGCGGCGTTGTGGGAATGATGATGCGCGCGGGCGCCTGGGTCGGCGTTGCGGGGCGGGCATATTGGATCGCCTGCACCGAGGCCGCGCCGCCGGATCCCGAGACGACCAGCGCGAACGAGTAGCCCTGGAAGTTGGTCTGCTGCCCGAGCGGCAGCGGCGTGTGCCCGTCGCCCGTGGTATTGAAGATCACGACGTACTGATAGGTAGAAAAGTTAAATGGCGCTGCGACGCGGAACTTCACGCTCATATAGCCCGACTGCAAGCCGGACGGCCCCGTACCGGCGCGGTCGGGCGTCACTTGCCGCCCGCATGCCGAGACGATGAGCGCCGTTACCAGAAGAAGCAAGCCTAGTCTACGTATCATGTTGTCCTCGGTGCGTGCGCAGCAAGCGTGCTATGCAATCGTTGCCGCGCTGCTGCTGGCGCTGGCTTTTCCTAAGGCGAATATCGCATGGTTCGCCCCGCTGGGAACCGCCGCGCTGTTCTTGGCGTGGGAGTCCGCCTCCTGGAAACGCGCGTTTGCGCTAGGTTGGTTCGCGGGCCTCATTTTTTTTACGATCAGCTTCTGGTGGTGGAGCACCACCATCAAGCAAGACGTCGGCGTATTCGCCTATCTGGCCGTGGTCGCCGGCGCAGCGCTCGAGGCGCTGGCCTGGGGGGCTGCGGGTAGCCTCGCCACGCTCGCGCGCGATCGCGCTCACCCGGCACTCGCTCCGCTTGCGGCCGCGATGGCGTTCACCGTCACGGAGTGGCTCCGCTCGATCGGCCCGCTCGGCGCGCCGTTCGCGCAGCTCGGCTACACGCAAGTGGAGACGCCGCTACGCGTGCTGGCCGCCTACGTCGGCGCGCCCGGCGTCACGCTGGTGGTTTGCACGATCGGCGCGTATCTCGCGAGCGCGGTTGCGCGCAGACGGTGGGGAAACTTCGCCGCCGCGCTCTTCGCCGTTGCCGTCGCGTGCGGCATCGGGTGGTGGGCGTGGCCCGCGCGAGCGCTTCCAAAGCCGGCGATTCCCGTGGCCGCCATTCAAGGCAACATCGCGCAAACGCTCAAGTGGGAGCCGCAAGCACTGCCCGAAGCGATCGCGCGCTACACCGCGATGACGCGCGCCGCGATAGCGCACCATCCGCGCCTCATCGTGTGGCCCGAAACGGTGATCCCCGCGCGCAGCGGGCTCAATAACGACGGCGCGCTCAGCAATAGCTTCGTTCAACTCGCACGCAAAGCCGATGCCACGCTCGTTGTCGGGAGCCTCGACGTGCGGGCGGGCCAATACTACAACGCGCTCTTCATTTATGGGCCCGGCGGATTGCAGGCGATTTACGATAAGCGCCAACTCGTACCGTTCGCCGAGACCTTTCCCGGAAAATCGTTCCTCTTCTGGTTACCGTATATCGGCGAGCTCAACGGCGACTTCGCGGAAGGAACGATTCCCGGCGTCTATCCAACGCTAGCCGGCTTGCGCATCGCGCCGTTGATCTGCTGGGAATCCGCATTTGGCGATCTCGCGCACGGGCAGATCGATCGGGGCGCGCAGGTGCTGGTCGTCAGCACCGACGACGCATGGTTCGGAACGAGCTCCGGGCCGTACCAGCACGCGCAAATCGCGCAGATGCGCGCGCTGGAAGCCGGCTCGTACGTCGTGCGCGCGGCGGCAACCGGCATTAGCGGGATCATCGCACCCGACGGCACGTGGCAGGCGCGCGCCGGGCTCGACACGCAAGCCGAAGTGAGCGGGAAGATCGGGCCGCCGGTTGGATCGGCGTTCGCGCGCATCGGGCCCAATCGCGTCGTCATCGCGCTCGCGGGGCTATATATCGCGATCGTTGCGCTATCCGGCGTATTGGTGAAGCGGCGTGCGTAGATGGCCGTGGAAGCGCATCGCTTGGATATCCGCGTTGGCGTTCGCCGCGTATCTCACGATCGGGATTATTCTCGCGGGCCGTGGAACGCCGCCGATCCCGCCGGCGATGCAGGCGGTCAATCTACTCGGCGGGCACGTGCGCGGGAATCACATCACCACGCGCTCGTGGAGCTTCGATTACGATACGGCCGAGCTCTCGCCGGATGGAAGCACCGGCAGCATTAACGGCGTGCATCACGGCGTCATCTTTAAGAACGGCAAACCGTATATGACGATCTCCGCCGAACACGTCAGCGTCAACACGCAATCGCTGGATTTTACGGCGCTGGGCAAAGTCGATATCGAACGCATCGGCGATACGCAGAAACGATCGTTCGATACCGATCTCGTAGAGTGGACGAACAGCACGAAGATGTTGCTGATGCCGCACCCGTGCTACGTGCACACGGAAGACCAAACGCTGAAAATCAGCCAGATCACCGTAAATTTTGCGACCAATGAGATTCATTTCGGAAAGATTGCGGGCAGCGTCCAGCTAAAGAAGTAAGCATGCGTACGACGCTTTGCTTGGGCGCTCTTCTCGTCGCGACCGTCTTGGGGGGCTGCGCGGCAAATAGCACGACCCATCACGTGGCAACCGCCTCACTTCCGCCCATGCTCATCGATACTCGCGGCGCTACGATGCCGCTCGAGCAGGTGGTGACGAAGATCGCCTACCGCCCGTACATTCCGCGCGTCCAGGCGCTGCAGTTTGCGGTGATTCCGCCGTTGAGCGGCGCCGATACGCCGGACCGGCGAGGAATCGCAGTCGAGTATGCGGCTGGAAAAAACGCGATGCTGCTTTCGGAGTGGCCGAGCCAGCATCTTCCGGTGACCTTCGATGGGGTCAACATCGTACTCCGGCCATGTACGGCCGAACGATTCGATAAAGCGTCGGTTGCTTGGTCGTCACGCAGCGGCCTAGTGATGACCCTCCAACCGGACGGTGCCCTCCCGGCAGGCACCGTGGCGGCGGAGGCGCATCGCCTCATGGCGAGCGGCGCCTGCAGCTAGCAGGGGCTTACTTGGCCGCGGCGTCGTCCTCGATTTTTTTCTTTGCGTCCGCGATCAGTTTCTTGACCTTCTGGCCGCCCTTGTGGCCGATCTCCTCGTAGAAATCCGCCCCGTATTTTTCCTTGACGACTTGGCCGCCCTTTTGGCCGATCGACTCGTAGAACTCGACTCCATGGCGATCGCGCGTGGCCTTGCCGCCTTTGCGCCCGATCTCTTCATAAAACGTAGAGCCATATCGGTCGCGGACGGTGTCGCCGCCCTTTTTACCGGCTTCGCGCACGGACATTTCCTTGGTTTTGCCGGTGGCTTCTTCTTCTTTTTTTTCTGCCATGGATGTTGTAAAAACACTCGTTACCGGGAGCGTCGCCCGTTAGGACGACGAAGTATCGCCTTTGCGTTTTGGCTTCTGGCCGCCTTTTTGGCCGATGACTTCATAGAATGACGGACCGTACTTGGTTTTGGTCGCCTCGCCACCCTTACGGCCGATCTCTTCGTAGAACTCGGTGCCGTACTTGGCTTTCACTCGTTCGCCGCCGCGTCGACCGGCTTCACGAACGCTCATTCCGCCCTGCGGTTCGTCTTGCGTCGCCATATTTGACTCGTTTCACCTCGATAGAACGTGGTACATGGTTACCATTACCCATCCGGCTGCTTGGTAAACCTAGGAAATTCTCAGCTTGATCTCTTTGGTTCTTGAGCGAGCACGGATCGTCGATGGGACGGGCAGGCCCGCCTTCACGACGGACGTCGGGATAGCAGGCAAGCGTATCGCCCTCATTGGTGACCTGAGTCACCGCGACGCGCATCGGCGGATCGATTGTCGGGGCAAGACCCTTGCGCCGGGATTCATCGATTGCCACTCCCACGACGAGCAACGCTGGCAGAGCGATTCTCGTTTTGTGTCAAAACTTTCTGCCGGCGTCACGACCGTCATTATCGGAAATTGTGGGAGAGGTTCGCAGCAAAGTGTGGATGCGACGCTGCGTGCGATCGCGCACGAACGCCCCACGCTCAACGTCGGTATGCTACACGGCCTCGCTGCGGTACCCAGCGCCGGCGACGTGCGCGACGCCTGCGAGCAGGGCGCCTTCGGCATCAGCGACGACCGGCGCGTCGCACGCGATACGCCGGGCGCGCAGGCGGCGTTGGCGGCGGCGCTCGTCGAAGCACGCGAGGCCGGGCGCCCGCTCTATGCGGCGCACCTGCGCGATTATGGAACCGGCGTCGAGGATGCTCTGGACGAGGCGCTGGACGGCGCGCGGCACGCCGAGGTGGCGTTGCTGTGCGAACACCTGGGCGCGCGCGACCGTGCGCGCGGCTCCGCGCACCGGCTGCTCGAGCGTATCGACCGCGCGCGCGCAAGCGGAACGCCGGCGTACGCCGATTGCTACCCGTATGTCGCGACGTGGGATTATCTGCGCGATCTGCTGCCGCCGCAGCTCCACGTGCTTCCGGATGCGCGATTGCGCGAGACGTTGAACGACCCGGCGTTTGCCGCCACGCTCGCGCTCGCGCTTACCGCGCGCGTCGGCGACCGGTGGGCACACATCACGATTGCGTCCGTTCCCGGCGAAGAGTGGATGGATCTGTGCGGTGAAAGCATCGAGGACATCGCACGCGCGCGCCGTCTTTCGCCCGCGCGCGCCGCGGTAGAGATACTGCGCGCGGCCGGCGGTGCGGTACGCACGTTCGACCGTTCGCTCGACGAGGACGACGTTGCGACGATTCTCGCCGCGGAGTTTACCACGATCGGTTCGTGCGCGCCCAGCTACGCGCTCGATACCGGCGTTTACGGGATGGCGCACCCGCGCGCATTTGGGACGTTCGCGCGCATCTTCGGCCGGTACGTGCGCGGGCGACGAGCGTTCGATGCGATTGAAGCGGTGCGGAAAATGACCAGCCTCCCCGCACGCATTTTTGGCCTGCGCGAGCGCGGCACGATCGAACCCGGTGCCTATGCGGACATCGTCGTGTTCGATGCCGAAACGATTGCGGATACGGCAACGTACGCGCGCCCCGCTTCGTTATCGGTGGGAATCGAGCACGTACTAGTCAACGGACAAGTGGCGATGAGCCGGGGCGAATTGACGAACGAACGCGCCGGAGAGGCCTTGCGTGCGGGAGGATAACAGCACATGAAACGAGCGTTTTCCTTGCTGTGCGCGGCGCTTTTGCTCGGTGCCACCGCGCATGCCAAGCCTCACCCGGCGCCACCGGTGGGGCTTTCGGTGCACGTCATGCGCAATAGCCTCGACTTGCTCGATACACTGGCGATCGGCGTCGTTCTCGATAATCCGTCGTCTTCGCCGATCGCGGTGCGCTTCGCGCTTCCAACCGAATATGCAATCGACGTGCTGCTTGGCGATAGGCTCGTTTGGAGCACGGTGCCGCAAGAAACAGCATCATCGGCGATTCATTTTCCGTCACATCTGCGCACGGTGCTCCCGGGGACCAATACGCTCGCCGTGTACGATTGGAATGAGATCGCGCGCAACGGCACGAGCCCGAAACCCGGCGAGTATACGATTCGCGTTCGCCTCCTTCAAACCGGAACGCAGCCGGTTGCGACGACGCACGTGCGCTTCGTCGCCCCGACGCCGATTTCGGCGATTGCGAAACTTCCGATCGGCGATGCGATCACGATTGCCGGGCAACTGGACCCAACGCGGGCGATCGTCACCGATTCCACCGGCAGCACGACCCTGCCGCGTCGATTGATCGGCGCACCCCTGGACGCAACGGTGGCCGTACGTGGTTTCATTACCGCAACGCGTGCCGGCGGCCGCTACCTATTAGTGCAGCGCTGGGCCCCGTTCTCCGTGCCGATAGCAACCGCGACACCATCACCCGCGCCGAATCCGAAGGCTAGCCCAAGCCCATCAGGGCATCGTATATAGCCCGAACTTGCCGGTGCAGATGCGCTAGATCGCCGTCGTTTTCGATAACGTAATCGGCCCGCCGCCGCGCCTGGTCGACCGGTATTTGCGATGCGATGCGCGCGCGTATCTGCTCCTGCGTCGCCCCGTCGCGGCGCATCGCGCGCTCGATGCGCGCGGCCTCGGGGGCAACGACGACGATCGTTTTCTCGAACCTTCCCTCGCTGCCGGTTTCGAACAGCAGCGGGATCATCTGCACGACGAGTTGCCCCGGCCGCGCGCTCGCGGTTCGCTCCGCCGCGAGCCTGCGAACGATCGGATGCACGATCGCATTGAGCCGATCGCGCGCCGCCGCATCGTTGAAGACGATTCGCGCCAACGCGGCCCGATCGAGGTCACCTTCGTGCACCACGTTCGGCCAAAGGGCGGCAATTTCGAGCAGCCCAGGGCTCCCGGGCTCCACCGCCTTGCGCGCCAGTTCGTCGCTATCGATCACGAAAGCGCCCAACTCCTCAAACATGCGCGCTACGGTGCTTTTCCCCGAGCCGATCCCACCCGTTAAGCCGACGTGCATCGCTAGCCCGTTCGACATAGAGAGGGCGAACGAGCGCTATGAATGTTAAGGAATTGTAAAGTTAGGGTAAATCGGGTCTTTACTCGAATGTACTCATGGATGAAGAATACACCGCAGACTCGGGGTGACCGCGGTACGGTAGAACTCGTCGAGCTGCTCGAATTTGCGATCGAGCAAGCCAACGACGGCATCGCCATCATGAAGTTTACCGGGCAGCCCGATATTCCAATCCGCATCGTCTACGCCAACGAAACCATCGAACGCCTGAGCGGCTTCTCGCGCGAAGAGCTCCTCGACCCCTCCAGTCCCTTTCTTAAAATTCAGCCGCAGAACCGAGCGCTATACGAAGCGCTCTTTATCGACGTCCGTTCCGGGAAGCCGGTGCAATTCGAGGTTGAGCTCGGCGGGAAGAATCGCTCCACCTGGACGGAGATTCGCTGGTCGCCGCTACGCTATGGCCGCGGCGAAGTAACGCATTACGTCGCGGTACTGCGCGATATCTCCCAGCGCCGCCAGGCGCAAGCGGAACGCGAACGGCTCTACCGCGCTGTCGAGCAAGCGCGGGGCGCCGTCTCCATTTTCGAGTTTCCCGAAGGCGACCCGAAGCGCCGATACCTCGCATACGCGAACGACGCACTCTGCGAATTGATGAAGGTGCCGCGCGAAAGGCTCATGGCCGAGGGAATAGCGGGAAATCTCTGTGAAGAGGACCCGGCGTTAATCGATCGGTGCATCGCGGAGGTCTCATGCGGCGCGACGTTCCTGCACGAGCAACTCATACGGCGTGGCGACGGCGAACGGCGCTGGATCCAGGTCGCCCTATCGGGCCTCCCCGGCGAGTCCGGCCGCACGGAACGTATCTCGGTCACCTACGTGGATATCGACGATCGTAAACGCAGCGAAGAACGACTCGCTTCCTTTCAGTCGAGTCTCTCGCAGTCGCCGGATTTTATCGTTCTCACCGACGCAAAACGCCCGTCGGAAGGCGGCCCGAAAATCACGTACGCAAACCCGGCCTTTTCCGCATTCGTCGGCCTTAATTCCGAGCAGGTGGCGGGCGGAACGCTCGTCGATTTTCTTAGTCCGGGCAACGACGCGAAAACGATTACGGGCATCGTCTCGCAACTGGAACGCCACCAGGACATCTCGCACGAGTTGCTGTTACGCCGTCGCGATGATGGCAGCGATCTGTGGATCGAGCTGACCGGCTATCACCTGCGCGATAGCGGCGGCAGGGCCATTTCGTGGTTCTTCATCGGCAAGGACATCGGCGCGCGCAAACACGGCTATCCGCAAACCCCGCGGCTGATGGGCGCGATCGCTCTCGCGGACGAGCCGATCGTCATATACGACGTGGTGAAACCGCTGGAACTACAGGTACGGCACGCCAACGAACGCGCAAAGGCGCTCGACGGCTTGCTGCTTGAGAAACTGCTGCAAGATCCACGAGGGCGCGAGCGGATCGAAAGCGCGTGGCCCGCACTGCAGAGTGGACGAAGCGTCAGTCGATTGCTCCGCGTCGCTCCGGGCGATCCGCGCCGATGGGTGACGCTCGAATTGCGACCGATAACGATGCGAAGCGGCCTCCCGTCCTCGATCGTTGCCATCGAACACGCGGTGAAGCTGCCTCACGACGAGCAATCGGACGATATCGACACGGCGCTCGCCTTAAGTCGCGAAATTCTACGCTACGACGACGTGGACTCGCGACGCGATGCGTTTCTCGAGGTTCTTCGCCGCGAGTGGGACGCGACCGGATTCTTTAGTCGCGCCCATCACGACGCCGACCTCGTCATGCGCGCCAAAGATCTCAGCGGCTACGTTGTTTTACCTCGAGGCGTACTTTTCGAGCGATCGGTCGCGGTGGACTTTTCATGGCCGGTCATCCTTCCGCCACGGCGCCTGACCGCGTTACGGATTTTCATGGAAACCCTCGCTCGCTCCGACTGACTTATCGTTCCAGCGCGACGGACATGCGCGCCCGCGCTATGGTTACGCCAAGGCGAACCACGAGCTCGCGCTCATCCACCCTCCATCCGTGACGCTTAAAAAACGCCTCGGCGAAGATGCTCGCCTCCGAATGGAGTCGCGATATTCCCATCGCTCGCGCTCGCTTCTCTACTTCGACATAGAGCATATCGGCAATGCCTCCCCGAGAACGCTCTGGGATGCAATACAACATGTCAATATGGCCGCTAGGGAGAAGATCGATCCAGCCAACTAACACACCGTCGTCCTCCGCGACGAACGCCTCTCGACTCCTCATTCGGTCGCGCAGTTCGTCGCTGGTGGGGCCGCTTTGAAGCCATGCAGCGACCTGATCATCACGATACTTTGTGGGCGCGATACTGGAAACAGAGCGCTGAAATACGCGCGCCAACGCTATTTCGTCACCAAGGCGGAATCGTCGAATCATAACAGCCATACTACCGTTCTCCTGAGTCGAACTACACATAATGCTCGGGCAATGCGGGGGCCGTTATGCCTGGAGTTTTTCTTCCTGTAAGATCGTGAGGTATCCATCGTAGCCGAACATGCGGTTTCGCCGTTTTCCCGTAAGCTCTCGCAAAATATTGAGACCTATCAGCGACTGCACCGCCGTGTTAACCGTAGGCTTCGAAAGACCCGTTTTCCGTTCAAGCAGCGCACCGTTAGCAATTGGGGACACTTGCATCGCGCGCAATACGTGCAACGCGGATCCGCTCGCGGCGCCCATACCTTCGCGAATTCGCCTTTCATCAATGGTGAATAACGCCATCGCACTACGCGCGCTTGCGACCGCCTCCTCCGCGGTTACCTCTACAGCCTCCAAGAAGAAGCGAATCCAGCTCTCCCAATCACCATCGGTGCGAACGCGCTGGAGTAGCTCATAATATTCGTCGCGATGTCGTTTGAAAAACAAGCTGATATATAAAAGCGGGCGCCGTAGCGCACCATCTGCGCAGAGTAGTAGCACGATGAGTAAACGCCCCACGCGGCCGTTGCCATCGAGGAACGGGTGAATAGTTTCAAATTGTGCGTGCGCGAGAGCAGCCTTGATGAGCAACGGTGTGCGCTCGGGTATATCGTTCAAAAATTTGTCCAGGTCGGAAATTACGTCAGCGAGATATTCTGGAGGCGGTGGAACGTAACGCGCCGCGCCAGGCCGGGTGCCGCCAATCCAGTTCTGCGAGGTGCGCATCGCGCCGGGTTGTTGTTCGCTGCCGCGACCACTCTGCAACAATCGCTCGTGCGCGTCGCGGAGTAGCCGCAGAGATAGCGGCAGCGTCTTCAGGCCATCAAGCCCAGCCTTCACCGCCGCCGCATAGTTTGCGGTTTCACGTAGGTCATCGATCGCCTCTGCATGCTGGTCGACTTCGAACATGAGGAGATCGGAAAGCAACGATTGCGTTCCCTCGATCTGCGATGAGTATACAGCCTCCTTGAGGAGCCACACCGACAGGAAGATGTCGATGTCGGGAAATATCTCGGCCACGCCGTCGAGCCGACCAAGAGAGCGGCCGGCGCGGCTGGCTAACTCGGTATCCTCCATAGTCAAAGAGAGCGCGGGATGCGGCGGTAATGGCTTTGGGACGAAGGCCCTATAGGGTTCAAACCGGGAAGGAATCTCGATCCAGTAGCCGGATCGCGTCTCGCCGACCAGGCGGTGGCCGGGCGCAAGGACGAAAGGCAAGGGATTTTACTCCGTTCTGACGTTAGTTAAAAATACGCCAATATTTTAACTAACGATACTCAGCCGCCGTTTGGAGTAAAGGCTTTTGTCTTGGGAGCGATGTTAGTAAAGTAATCGCCATATATTTTACTAACGCGCAGAAGTAAAACGGGCGCGATCTCTCGATCGCGCCCGCTTTGTTGGTTCGCCTGGACGGCGGGTTACTCGGCTGGAGCGGTCTCTGCGACGGGAGGCGCCTCTGCGGCCGGGGCCGTCTCCGCGACGGGTTCTTCGGCGGCGGTCTCCGCGAGCGAAGCTTCGGCGGCGGCTACGGCGTGCGCCCCGAGGGCGTCGCCGATCGTGCCGACGGCCGGCGTGGTGCCGCTGGGAGGCGTTACCAACTCTTCGTCGATCGCTAACGCTTCGATCTCTTCGGGCGGAATGTCCGCCACGTGCTGGATCGATGCGGTGATGCGGCGCGTCGCTTCGTTGATGGTGAGCAGCGTTACCTCAACCTCTTGGCCGGGGCTGAACTGTGCGCTCGGATCGAACTCGCCTTTGGGGACCATCGCGAGGATGCCCGGGACGATTTCGACCAGCAGGTAGTTCGGCGTCACCTTGACGACTTGCGCCGTCATCTTGTTGGCTTCGACGAGCTGGCCGGCGTGCTGATCCCATGGATCCGGCAACGCATGCTTGAGCGAGAGACTCACCTTCTTGGCTTCGGGGTCGAACTTCATGATCTCGACCTGCACCACGTCGCCGATCTTGACGACTTCCGACGGATGCTTAATGCGGGCGTAGCTCAATTCGCTGTTGTGAATCAAACCATCGATGCCGCCGAGGTCCACGAACGCACCGAAGTCCGCAAGACGTACGACGACGCCTTCGCGAATCTGTCCGATTTCCAACGTGTCGAGCAGCTCTTGCTTCTTGGCCTGGAGTTCTTCTTCGAGAACCAAGCGTTGCGAGAGCACGACGCGATGGCGTTTGTGATCGAGATCGATCACTTTGAGCCGCAGACGCTGCCCGACGAGTTCATCGAGATTGCCGACCGGTTGGCGACGAATCTGCGATGCCGGCACGAAGCCGCGCATGCCGAGATCCACCAAGACGCCGCCCTTGACGACTTGCGTGACCGTAGCTTCGATCACTTCGTCTTGTTCGTGTGCCTCGATGACTTTCTCCCACGTCTTGAGCGCGCGCGCGCGGCGCTCCGAGAGGAAGAGGGTTCCGTCCATCTCGTCGATGCGATGGATCATCACTTCGAGCGAGTCACCGACTTTGAGGCCTTTGGGATCGATCGCGAGCGAAAGCTCGCGGAACGGAAGGACGCCTTCCGATTTGCCGCCGACGTCGACGAGCAATTCGTCCTTATCCTTCTGAACGATCATGCCGTTCAGAACTTGGCCTTCATCGAGAACTTTGAGCGACTCTTCATAGAGACGCTGCTCGAGTGCGAGTTGATCCTCTTCTTCTTCGAGTTGAGCGGGAGCGATTTCAGTCGTAGAGATGGTGTAGTTCCTACCTTAATTATTTATTTTTTGCAGATCAACGCTGACAGCTTCGACACCACCAGGTCCCCCGTTGTGCCAGCACCGTTCGTACGATCGGGCTCGCGCAGCGCGGGCATGGCTCACCGAGTTTTCCATAGACCGAGAGCACGTTTTGGAAACCGCCCTCGAGCCCGTCCGCATCCACATAATCGTCGACGCTCGTTCCGCGCATATCGATTGCGCGAGAGAGTACGTCCACGATTGCGTGGTGCAATCGGCGAATCGCTGCTTTCGTTAACGCCTTCGCGGGGCGGCTGGGACGAATCCCGGCCTCCCACAGCGCTTCGCATGCATAGATATTTCCAATGCCTGCTATACGCTGCTGATCGAGGAGCAGAGCCTTGATCGGCGTTGTCCGCCCCGCAAGCATACCGATAAAGCCCTCCGGTGTAAAGCCGGGCGAAAGGGGCTCGGTTCCAAGGCGTTCGTCCCAGGGCTCCCCGGGTTCGACCAGGCGCATCCGGCCGAAGGTCCGCAGGTCGGCAAAATCCAGCCGGGACCGGTCGCTGAAGCGCAGGACGATGTGAGTGCCGCGGTAGCTGGGAGCGCCGGATTCCTGGGCCACCAGGCGGCCGGTCATGCGCAAGCTGGTCACCAGGCTACGGCCCGAGGAAAGTTCCAGGATGGCGTATTTGGCCCGGCGGCTCACCCCCACGATGCGCTCGCCGCGCAGGGCCCGGGCGAAATCGACGCCTTCGGGCGCAACCGCAATTTTCGGGAGCCGAACCTCGACCGAGGCGATGGTTTTGCCGACGATGCGCTGGGCTAGGCCGCGGGCGATCGTCTCGACTTCAGGGAGTTCGGGCACCGGTTAAGGATACCCGAACCTCGCCGAAGCGCAAGCCTAAGGCTTAGTGCGAGCCCGGCCGCAGATCCACGTGGACCGTTTTGCCGGCGATCGGGGTGACGAGCGCGGTGTAGTTACCGTCACCGAAGGCGCTCAGGCGAAAGAGGTTGGTCGGCAGATCTTTGAAGCAATAGCTTCCATCGTAGCCGATCGTGGTTTGCACTTGCGTGGTGCCGGAACGGGCGATCACGATGCCGGGATGCGAGAGCGCGGTTGCATAGGCTTGCGTTACGGCCGGCGGAGCGAGCACGTGGCCGCAAATCGAGCCCTCATGCGCTTCGTTCGCGCGAGCTATACCGAGCGATGCGATACCCGCGACAAACAACATGGCGATAAAAAGCGATACGTACTTCATATCACCTACAACGCTCGATGCCGGGAAGAAGTGACGTTTGCGCCGCTATTGCAGCGAAGTCTGGGATTCCACTGGGAGATGCACGCCCGGAATAATCGCGTCGCGTTCGGCTTCTCCGGCGGGGAGTTCGATAACGTATTTGGCCGTGCCGCCGCGGCGCGGGATGGCGGAATCGGGCGCCGTAGCGGCGACGACGGGCACGTTCGACGCGACGCTGCGCACGGTTCCGTTGGCGGAGAGAAACACCATGTCGAGCGGCACGAGCGTATTCTTCATCCAAAACTCGACCGGCGCATCCTGAGCGAAGACGAACAGCATCCCCGTATGCGCGCGCAAATGCGTGACGCCCATGAGCCCGGTCTCGCGCTCTTGCTCGGTGTTGGCGACTTGCAGAGCGAGCGTTGCCCGCGGCGCGGCGACGACGATTTTCGGCAAAATTTGTGGTGAGGGCATCGGCGCGGCCGTCGACGTGACGGCCGCAAAGATCAGCGCTAGTAGGCTATGCATCGTTCATACTCTCCACATCGTACCAATTCTGCCCCGTCTTTACGGTGACGTCGAGCGGAACGCTCAAAGCAACCGCTCCTTCCATCTGGTTACGCACCAGGCGCGCCACATCGTGCAGATGCTCGCGCCGCACCTCGAAGATCACTTCGTCGTGAATCTGCAGGAGCATCGTGGCATCGTACTCCGTATCGTTGAGCTCGCGATCTATCCGCACCATCGCAAGCTTCATCAAATCCGCGGCGCTGCCTTGCAACGGCGCGTTGGTTGCTTCGCGCTCGGCCGCGGCACGCAGCATGTAGTTGCTCGATGCGAGCGCGGGCATATAGCGCCTGCGGCCCAGCAGCGTCGTAACGAAGCCGTCGTTTCGGCCCTGCGCGATCGTTCGGTCGATATACGCGCGGACCGAAGGGAACCGCGCGAAGTATGCCTGGGTAATCTCGCGCGCTTCGCCGCGCCCGATTTCCAAGCGCTGCGCGAGCCCGAAATCGGACATGCCGTACAGCAAGCCGAAGTTCACGCTCTTGGCCATCCGGCGTTGGTTGCCGTCGACGCTATCCGTCGCGGAGAGACCGAATATCTGCCGCGCGGTGAAATCGTGGATATCTTGCCCTTCTTCAAACGCACGCCGCATCGCTTCGTCGCCCGAGAGGTGCGCCATCAGGCGCAATTCGATTTGGCTATAATCCGCGGCGAGCAAAATATACTCAT
>Ga0307374_10009124_pt1 | contig 14686 bp, 12 predicted proteins | sample OX3MG_FD_202532 | JGI IMG/M metagenome (GOLD analysis project Ga0307374, IMG submission 202532) | Soil microbial communities from Risofladan, Vaasa, Finland - OX-3 | ecosystem: Environmental > Terrestrial > Soil > Coastal area > Acid sulfate soil | place: Finland: Risofladan, Vaasa | collected... | reverse complement strand
TGGACAGGTGCTCCAGAGCTGGCGAATTTGCCGCCTCTCAAGCCTCGGTTGGCAAAGACCCACTCGTCGGCGATGTCGAGCGAGATCTCTGGTTCGGGGAATTGGTGCCGGAAACCGCCCGCCATGCGCTAACACGACTGGCGGCGCTCCCCGAATCGGGCTGAGCCAGAAGAGAGCGGGCCGTGGAGGCCACCGTTGGCCTCAGCCGCTTTGGTACTGGAGCCAGCGCGTCGCACACGAAGGCCATCCCGCACTGCTGCTAGATCCCCACCTTCCGTGCGGCCGCAATCGCGCCCTAGAGCTCTTCGCGATCGCTGTTGGTCACCAGACATTCGCCTGTCGGGTCCATTTGTATGGGAAAGCCAGCGGCTTTGGCCGCAATTGCCGAGATGCTCGACGACACAATCCAGATTTGCAGAGGTAGTACGCAAGGAAGGGATTGTGTGATCCGAGAGCCCCAATTCTCTCGGATCTCGAACCAGCGCGAAGTATAACGCTTCAGCGTGCAAATCGCTCACCATATTCCGCTTGAGAACATTGAAGGCCGCAGAATAGGCTATTTCGTGATTGTAGGAATTTACGGCTATAGATTCTGTGGGCGAGAAGCCTCACGGACGCCTTCCTTGCCAGCAAGCGACTAGACGACAACGTGATCCCACTTTAAGTCAGCGGGGGCGTCGCAGCATCTTAGGAATTACCTATTTGTGACGGTCCGCTGATTCGAGGTTCAGTAAGTAGAACATCCGGGGTGCTGCATCAGATCCCGTCGCTGGAGATCGTCATCGAGGGCGGCTGCGGAACGCGGCACCGCAGGTGAAGGTTATCGCCGAATGAGCGCGCACCTCCGCTCCAATCTGGCTGCACCGCCCCGCAGGTTTCTGCTCACCTGGCGCGAGTCGGAGACGCGCTCTTCACCGAGCAACTGTTTACTCACGATCATCGCTACGCGGTGCCGGTCGGACCGGGCGTGGTCCTCAATCAGCCTGCCAGCGTAGCTGATCGACTTCCCGGCACGGTCGCGTCACGATCCGATCATGGCCGTTCTCAACCGTGTGGCTCGTCGTGGCGTATCGGTTCGCGGCAATGTTTCTCGCCAGCGCTCCGGCGAACCGCTCCCTGAGGTCGTTGGCGACTGTTGCCTGATTCTCGATGACGGCGTATTCCGTTGGGGAGATCAAGAGAGGCGCGGAATCAGGAACGATTGGCCGTACCAGACTGCTCAATCTCCACCTAACGCTCGGCTCCGCATAGTACGCCGCGTATGGCGATCTCAAGAATCGCTGGCAACGGACGACGCTTGGGTCCGTTCGACGAGCGCATCATCCCGTTTGGCAAATAATCCGTGGTTAAAACAGCTGTCGCACCGTGCGTGGTAACGCATGGTCAAGAATTTCTGCGAGCGCCGGGTCCGAGTATGCAGCAATTACCAACTTGATTCGATCAGTGGCCGGTTTCTGCATCCTGGGGGGAATTGATGGCCGTCTGAAATGCGGCTTGGAGCGGGTGATGGGACTCGAACCCACGACATTCTGCTTGGGAAGCAGACACTCTACCAACTGAGTTACACCCGCAGCGTAGCGTGATTGCCAGAGTATAGCAGTCGCCTGCGTGGCCGTCCAGAACCGTTGTTTGTCTGCTATGGCCGGAAATGGGCTACAATCGGTCTTGGCCCGTGCGACTGGCTACGATGGCTGCGGTATGACAATCAGGAGTGCCTGTGTACAGTTTCTTGACTCATCTCGAATGCACGAACTGCGGGGAACACTATCCGTCGGACGAGCTTATTACCACTTGCCCGGCGTGTGGCAAGGTGCTTTACGCTCGCTACGATCTCGCGGGAGCCGCCAAGAGTATGACCAAGGAGGCTCTGTTGGAGCGCCCGTGGAATCTTTGGCGCTACCACGAGATTATGCCGATTCAGGATCCGGCCAACGCGCTGACGTTGGGCGAGGGCGGAACGGCGATGTTGAACGCGCCACGGTTGGGTGCCGCATACGGATTTGATCAGTTGATCGTCAAGGACGAGGGACGCAATCCGACCGGCAGCTTCAAGTCCCGCGGGTTGGCGGCGGCGGTATCGCGCGCCAAAGAACTTGGGGTGAAGGCGGTGTCGATTCCCTCCGCCGGTAATGCGGCCGCGGCGATGTCGGCCTATGCGGCGAACGGCGGGCTCGATTCGTATGTCTTTATGCCGGAAGATGCGCCGGCCGTTATGAAGGCGGAATGTTACATCTACGGCGCGAAGGTTTTTCTGGTCAAAGGCTTGATCAATGATGCGGGTAAGATCGGCAAGATCGGCTGCGACGCACGCGGTTGGTTCGACGTTTCGACCCTGAAGGAGCCATATCGCGCCGAGGGCAAGAAGACAATGGGTCTGGAATTGGCCGAGCAACTTGGCTGGCGCGTGCCGGATGCGATCATCTATCCGACCGGTGGCGGCACCGGAATTGTCGGTATGTGGAAGGCCTTCGACGAGTTGGAGCGGATGGGCCTGATCGGCGCCAAGCGCCCCAAAATGATCGTAGTCCAGGCCGAGAATTGCGCGCCGATCGTGCGTGCCTTCGAGCGCGGCGAGCGCCATGCCGAACTCTGGCAGGGTGCACAGACGATTGCGCCGGGCATTCGCGTTCCCGGAGCGATTGGCGACTATCTGATTATTGACTCGGTGCGCGAGAGTGGCGGAACGTGCATCACGGTGACCGATGACGAAATCCTGGAGGGTGTGCGTGACCTCGCCTCGATGGAGGGTATTTACGCCTCGCCGGAGGTCGGCGCGGTGGTGATGGCCGCCAAGCATCTGCGCGCGAGTGGATTTCTCAAGCAAGAGGATGAGACGATTCTGTTTGCGACCGGTTCCGGCCTCAAGCATACGGACATGGTTCACGCCGAGTTTCCGGTGCTTGATCCGTCCGATCCGAACGTGCTTGCTGCGATCGATCGCGCGTATTCCTAGGGTTCCAGCGGCTGGCAGGTCGCACAGAACCTGGTCCCGCGCTGCGCCACGACGATCCGGTTGATCGGCGTGCCGCAGCGTGGACACGGATCGCCTTCAGCCAGTTGATAGATCTGCAGGTAATCTTGATTGCCTCCCGGTTCGCCGACCGCGTTGCGATAGCTGCGGATCGTCGTTCCTCCGCGGTCGATCGCATTTTGGAGCGCCAGGCGGACGGCGTTGAGCACGTTCGCGGCCTCTGACAAGGAGAGCGATGAGGCGGGGCGGAGCGGGTGAATGCGCGCGGCGAAGAGCGCCTCGTCGGCATAGATATTCCCAACCCCAGCCAGAAACGCCTGATCCATAATCAGCGGTTTGATCGCTCGCTCGCGACGCTGGAGCCGCAGGTGGAAATTCTCGGGTGTCAGTGCGAGGTCGAGCGGTTCCGGCCCGATGTGCTCGTTGAGGTCGTCGACCTCGGGCGGCGTCAAGAGCCAGATGCGACCGAATTTGCGCGTGTCGGCGAAGCGCAGTTCGCGTCCGTCATCGAGCAGCATCGCAAGATGCAGATGCTTTCTCCACGGTTCGCCACCGGCGACGACGTGAAGATCGCCAGTCATGCGGAGATGGACGGCGATAACGTCGGCGGAATCGAGCCGCAGCAATACATACTTGCCACGACGCCCGGTGCCAACGATGCGCCGGCCTTGAAGCGCAGCGGCGAAAATTTCGGGTGCCGGATTCGCGATGCTACCGGTAAAATCGCCGAATACGACATCGGTGATCGTCGCTCCGACGATGAGACGATCGAGATTTCTCCGGACTGTTTCGACTTCGGGTAGTTCAGGCATCGAACTCGTTCTCCTTATCGCAGCGAGTATAACGTTCTATAAGATAATCGAGAGGAGCCTACGTGTTGGTCGATTGCATCTTCTGCAAAATTATCTCCGGACAACTGCCGTCCGCCATGCTCTACGCGGACGAGCACATCAGCGCGTTTCGTGATATTCAGCCCCAGGCGAAAGTTCACGTACTCATCGTGCCCAATCGGCATCTTGTGTCGCTGAACGATGTCGAGGAGCAGGACGGTACGCTGCTGGGGAAAATGTTGCAGGTCGCGGTGCAGATCGCCCGAGACGAAGGGATTGCCGAGACAGGCTATCGTGTGGTGACCAACAGCGGTCGGGATGCGCAGCAGTCGGTTGATCATCTTCATTTTCACGTGCTGGGTGGTAATCCGCTCTACCCCAGGTTGGGATAATTACGACCGCAAATGATCGTACCGCATAGTCGCAGAGGGTACACTTACTTGTGCGTGGAACGGTCGATCACTGCGGTCAGGTTAGGTAATGCTGTATCAATTTATCTCGGGTGACTTCCCACTCACCATCGTGTTCTTGGTCGTGCTCGCCGTGTGGGCGACTGGTCACCGTTCGACGATTCGGGAGTTTTGGAACGAGTCGAGTCGGTTTTGGCGTCTGATCGGACGCACGACGCTGGTTCTGAGCGTGATTCTTCCACTCTGGATCGCCATTTTTGACAACTGGCGCCAGCTTCTCGGTTACAGCCTCAGTGCGTCAACGCGCTATAAGTCGGACATCTTTATCACGACCCTAACGCCAGCTCCACTGCGCTGGATTTCGCTTGCGTTGATTGCGATCTCGCTGATCTGCCTGGCGCTGATCTACGTACGTCGCCAGCACGGTCTGGGCATGTTGCTGTTGATGATCGTCTTCGGCGGCGCCTATTTCTACTTCTTCAATAGCGTGCGAATGCGTGCCGATGTCTTTCTCGCGACGACGCAAAACGATCTCGATCACCCGACGGCAGCCAACGTTATCTTCATTGTCGTCTGGGCGTTCGGTATGTACGCCTTCATCGCTTCGGTTATCGCCGCGGCCTACGTCTGGCTTTTTGCTATCATCGCGTTTCCGCTGCACATCATCTACGGTCTGGCCACGAGGAACCGAGTAGCGGTCGATCCAGATTCACTTCTGGTTTATCGCCTGCTCAAGCCAACCGCCCCTGAGCAGTCACGGGTGAATCACGCCAACGACCGCGAAGACTCCCCGCCGATCGACAGCAAGCGCGTCGCCCATTGATCTGACGCTGTGCGCACATTTAAGTTGCGCTGGATCGCATATAAATGGCGGTTTTCGGATCGTTGGTGAAGCGGCGGAGGATCAAACATGATCCTCCGCCGTTTTCAGTGTCGGGCTCATACTACAACGGCAGTTTGAAAACCTTGGAGTTGATGGGGACGGCTGCGAGGGTGACGATGGAGCAGGCAGACCCTACGGGACAACTGGACCAGATCGCGACCTGGAAGACGGAGTTGACGGCACTCAGCGTGCGGATTGCCCCGCGCTTTCGGCGTCGAGAGACGCGTGAGCGCGTCGGGTGGTATTTGGCGGGATTGCTCGGTTCGATTGAGCGGCGCAACGGCTGGCAAGTCGCCGAACTGATCGGGGAGGGCAGCCCGGATCGGGTGCACCGGCTGTTGCGCACGGCCCATTGGGAGGCGGGCGCCGTCCGCGAGGATCTGCGGGCCTATGTCGTCGAGCATCTCGGGATCCGGCGGCGGTGCTGGTCGTCGATGAGACCGGCTTTCTCAAGAAGGGGACCCAGTCGGTGGGGGTGGCGCAGCAGTACAGTGAGACGGCCGGCCGGATTGAGAACAGCCAGATTGGCGTCTTCCTCGGCTACGCGAGTCCACGGGGCCATGCTGTTCTCGACGGCCCGCGGTACCTCCCGCAGCTCTGGACCGACGATCGGGACCGCTGCCGAGCGGCGGGTATCCCGACGGATGTGACCTTCGCCACCAAGCCCGCGCTGGCGCACGCGATGCTCCAACGTGCCTTTACGGCTCAGTTCCTCGCCGCCTGGGTCGCCGGGGATAGCGTGTAGGGGAACGCGGCAAGCTGCGGTGCTGGCTGCAAGAACAGCACCGGTCATCTGTCCTGGCCGTGACCAGCCAACACGATCTGCTTGATGGCGTCCCGCAACGCCACATCGCCGCGTGCCCGTTCCTCGACCGAGGGATGCTGGTAATGTCAGGTCCGACTGGTGCCGGTCAGCTGGCACCGTCGCCGGATCGAAAGCCGTGGTTCAGTGGTCTGCAGCTCGACAATCATCGCATGCCGCTCCGCGAGCGGACGGTGCTGAGCCCCCTTGATGCGTCAGTGCTATTGTCGCAGGTTGATACCCTGCGGGGTTCTTAGGATCGTCGTCGGATGTTTCGCGTCGAATGTGGCCTATCCGATGTCTTGCACCCTCAAATCCATTCCCGCCACTGCGTCAATCCTGGTCTCCGTGCAACCTGCTTTTCCGATTGAGGACCATCACCGCGCAAGTACCGGTTGGGCGGGCGTTCCGTCAACTCCGTTAGGACAAGGACGAGTCGTGGCAACGCCAGCGTCGGAGCGTACGCGAAGTAACGAGGATCCCACTCCGGGTGGAACTTCTCTTTGTAGTGCAGCAAGCCGTTGTAGGAGAAGAATCTCCCCAGATGGCGGTATGAATGCCGTATCGCCAATTCGATCATCGGCGCACCGGTGTTATTCCCTACGTTGGAGAAGGGCACCAACCCAAGTGAATAATGGTGGTATCCCTGCGCTCGAAAGTGCTCGATCAAGCGGAGTTGTAACAGGTCCATGATTCCATTCGGGAGATCTGCTCGGCGGCGCATCAAATCGATCGTTGCTTCGCCTGAGGCGCCGTCCGGGATGATATTGGCAAAGGCGAGTGCGTGGCCGTCCACATCCTCGACCAGCATGACCGGTGTCGTACGAAGATAGTCGAGGTCGAACACTCCGAGAGTAAACCCGCGTTCACGACGTCCCGGCAGATTGAGCCATTCGGTCGACACCTCGCGTAAGCAGTCCAACAATTGTTCGGAGTGCGGCGGCAAAGAGAGGCGCGCACGATACCCGGCGCGTTCGAGGCGATGAATTCCAGATCGCATCGCCCTCATGGAACGACCGTGAAGGGAAAACGAATTCACATTGATGATCGCGTCCTCGCCAATCTTGAACACCGAAAGGCCCGCCGCAGTGTAGGAGGTGAGTCGTTTGGTGGGCACCTGATGAAATGCCACACTCCAGTCATTCGCGTCGCAGAACTCGAGGAATTCGCTGAGCACGCGCTCGAATTCCTCCGCGTTGGTGGCTACTGGATCACCCAATGCGATCGCGCAGGAGTGGGCAGACCCGTACGCCACGACGCCCTGACGAGTTGACGAGAAAAAGTAGAGTTTGTCCGTCGCGGACTTGAAGAAATCAAGCGAGGAGTCACCGTGCCGAACGATGAGGTAGCGGGCTTCCTCACGTTCACTCGCGAGGGTATGACGGCGCCATACGACGGGACGGATCAATGAAAAAGCGGCGTTGAGTATCATCACAATACCGATACTCGTCAGCGATGCCAGGAACCAACTTCCGGTCCGAGTGTGCGGTACCATTCGGTAGGTACCCAGACTGAAGAGCGTGCGAAATGTCGCTTGGATCGCTGCTAGACCCGAGAAATCCATGCCAAATGCGCGTTCATCCATGACGAAGAAGCCGATCGTGCCGTACCCGAGGGCAATCAGCACGCCGAACACAGAGCGAAGAATCCCTTGTCGCAACGTGGGAACGTCGCTGCGGACCTTGAACTGATTGCGGTGGATGATCAGCAGCGCTAGAGTTAATCCGCTGAATACCAGCACAAACTCATCTGGGCGCTCGAACAGTCGTATGGTCACACTCAGGACCAACACGACGAGCGCCGCAATCCAGGCAACCCGCTTCCTCCGCCAGAGACTCCACGATAGGAGCATGAGCAAGACCCCGGCGACGCTGGTGAACGTGCGTGTCGACTCGGCTGAGTTCACCATAGAGTACTCGCGGAGATGATCAAAATACGTCGGAAAGGGATAACTAACGGCGGCGACTGCCGTTATGAAACCCGTGAGACTGGTCATCAATGCGGGCAATCGGGCCGATGCTCTCCGTAATTCCCGACTTTCCCCAGCCTGAAATGAGAGTCCGAGGAAAAGCGGGACCCAGACCTCAGTGACACGGTACAGAAGCACTGCGGCGAAGGCCGCGGCGCTTGGTATTCCCAGGCTGTGGAGCGCGACGGTCATCGAGAGTTCAACTGCCCCCAATCCGTGTAAGATCGGGGTGACAAGTAGAAATAGGGTACCGATCGTGTATCCGATCATGACGGTTCCCAATGACGGCTGGAGATGAACGGCGCGAAGACACGAATATAGCAACACTACCCCTGCCAAATCCACGATGAGGTGGATTACCAGCGGGGTTATCAGATCCCTGGGGCTGAGGTGGTACGCACGGGCACGGGCGATGAACGTTTCGACGCGGGCAGGTATCCGTCGGCGCAACGGTCTGATCCAGGGTCCGGCACGTAGGAAGATGAATAGCCCGCCCGCCACGAATGCCATGACGCTCAAAAGTGCGATGGTTCCCCAGAGCATCACCGGCGAGAGGTGTCCTTGGAGCAGAAGTATGACGAATATTGGGAGTAAGAGTACGATGAACGAGGCATACCCGAGTACGCTGTTGACGAGACTCGCATAGAGGGCCGTTTCAGAGTCAACCCCTTGCCGTCGCATTCCACGCAGAAACACGTACATCGAGGCCGGTGCGCCGACCGGCACGAGTGCGGCCACCACATGTCGTTGAAACTGCACCCGAACCAACGGAATCCAACCAACTTTGCTGCCGAGACAGCCCAAGATTGGGCCAACGGCAACTCCGAGTGGAACCTGTAGGGCAAGGCCCACAACCATTGATCCCAGCACCCAGCGCCAATCCGCAGTTCTCAGGCTGCGAAGAACCCAGACTACATTAGCGCGCTCCCGCATGAGAAAGATCACAAAAATAAAACCGAGAATGACGGTCCAGATTACCTCGCGACGAGCGTGAATCAGTCGAGCAAGGTGTCGTCCGAGCTCTGAGAAGGAGTTTCTCATTAGCATCCAGCGTTCGCATTCCGGTATTCCCGGTCAAGTTCACACATTGGTCTCTACCGCCTCATCCTCACAGAGAGCTTGTGTTCTGGGTTGAATTTCCGGACTGTGGATCAGTTACAGCCCGAGCAGTGGCGTGTCCACGAGTTGCCCAGAAGGTATAGGAACGAACAGTGGCGTCCCGGATCTCCGCGTTTCCAGCGTACCAGAAACGCAACGTGGCAGATAAGCGAACTGACATCAACGGACAGAGGCGCGGAAGAAATCCCGCGCCTCTGTGATCCCCCGAGATAGGGTAAACCTCGCGATCTCGGCTTAGTGACCGAAGACACCCCGCGACGCCGGCTGCCCCACGTACCCAAACGGGAATTCCATCGTCTGGTAAACGCCGGTCCGAGAACCAGTTTCGTCCAAGAACACCTGGTGGTTGGTAGACCGCGACGATTCCTCGAGCGACCCATAACGATATTCCGGCTGACGACTCGGTATTCGCACGATCCCTTGACCGGTGCTACCCTCCAAGGCTAACAGCGTCACCTGGCCGTCAGCGCACTTGGCAATACCGTCTCGGTTGCTCGGATCGGCCGTGAAGGCCATTCCGATGGATCCGTCCTGTGCCAACGTCGGATCTCCGTTGAAGCTCAGCGTTTCGTTCGTGCCCCATCCGAGGGGTGCTGGCTGACCCGACTGGGCACAAACCTGATAGCCCGCACCGGGACCAGCGTTCAACGCTTTGGTGGTAACCACATTCTCGGTGCTCGCGCCACTAAGACTCAAGAGTAGGACGATCTCTTGATCGTTCATCGCTGGTCGGCCGGCCTTGATATCGGTGATCGTGCCGCCGATACCCGCCGGTCCCGGATCACCCATCATGACCAATGGCTGGATTCCTCCTCCGGATGACCAGAGGAAGTAGGAGCCGTCAAACCCACCGGTGCCGCCACTGATGCAGTCAATCTGGAACGCCACATCGCCAACGTTGTTGATCCACGGGCCATCCGGATAACAGCTGCCGTCGATGGTCCCATTGCCGGTGCTCGGCAGCGTGTCGCCATTCACCGCAATCGCCTGAACCGGGCCCCAGCGCGGCTTGAGATAGACACCCCAGTTGCCGACGTCGTTCTGCGCGATGAACGCGACATCCCCATGGTCGTTCTGGGCCAGATCGTCGAAGTGCATGAAGCTTCCACCGTTTGGTGCGGCGTCTCCTGCTTGAACCAGAACCGTCAGCGAGCCCCACCGTGTCTTCTGGAACAATCCGCCCGGCCCAACCCAACCGCGTGCGGCGAACGCGACCGTTCCGGAGTCGTTGATCTGCGGCCCATCGAAACTGGATAAACCATCGTTCGCAAACGTCCCGGCGCTGGTCGATTGACCGCTGATGGCCACGGATGACAGCCTGCCGCCCTCGCTCAGGAAGACACCAGCCCCACTCGCGCCGCCATAAGTGGCGATGAAGGCAACATCGCCCTGTGCGTTTGTCATCGGCTCATCGAAGCCGTCTCGATCGAACGTCTGGCCACCGGTGTTGGGCGCCACCTGACCCTCAACCGCCACTGGACTCGACGAGTTAAACACCGCTAAGCTCACGGCCTGCGCCGCTGACAGAGGTATGAGGAGCAACGTAACTGCCGTTACGAGACTAAACGCCATCCGCCGTCGCGTCTTCATTACCACAACCCCCTTCGCCTCCGAACAATGAGATCATCTACATGCAATGACACTCGCGAGTTCCTCAGCTCTTAGCTACTCTGCAACCCCTCCAATCATTGGCTCGCCGGGGCCCGAATGTTGTAATCGTCATCCGACAGGCTAACAGGCAGCGATGAACTCGCGATGAAGATTGGATCATCCGTGCCAGATGTGAAAAATGGTCCGTTCAGGACGAACCCGAACGGACCACGTGCAGGGATATGGGACCTGGCTGGCTAGGGCGAGCTACGGGGTATTGGCGCCGGATGTGGACTCGTTCTGGACGTTGTCCGTGTCCGCGCTTTTGCCAGCCGTTGTTTCGCTGCTTGCCTCCGCGCTGGCGTTTGTTTCGCTACTTGCCTCTGCGGCCTGGCCAGTCTCTGCTGGATCAGCTGCCGTGGACTCGATCTGTACTCCTTGCTGTACCTCTTGCTGCACTGCCTGTTGCGTCATCGCAGTCGGAGCCGTCGGCGCTGCAAAGGTTCCCAGGGGACCGGCCGCGACTCCACCGATGAGGAGGAGCGTTCCCGCGCTCGCTCCCATAATCCATCGTCTCAGGTTCATCATGAGTACACCCTTCCGTTCAGTGCCACCGCAGTGGCCGTTCGTTTCTGGGAGCGCACCAGCGCTCCGTGATCTACACTATGGCAGGCTGAGTTGAAGTTGCGGTGAACCCAATCTGAATAGTCAAATAGACGACCTCCTTGCCGGAGAGGACGGCTTGCGGAGGTGCACATTACCTGAATGACACGCGTGACAAGCGGTATCTCGCATAGATCGAACAGCGCGGATATGACTGCCAAGACGGGAGAGAGCTCTCTGAGGGCATGTACTACGTCCTCGTCGGTTGGGTCCGCCGGCAGCATCGTGTGACGTTGTTGAACGCCAATCGAAGGTGTCGGACAGAATAAATGCCAGGTTTGCGACTGCCTGTTCGCTGGGCACATTATCAAGTTCCAGGAAGCAGTTATCGGTAGATGCTGGACAATCCTTCTCCAGAACTGAAGTAGTCCGCGACGCCGGAAGAGCAGTGTCAATCTGATGATTGGCAAGCTCGGTGAAATCAACACGAAGCGCGACCGGCCGCTCGGAGGCGGATTCTCGCGGAGCGGTCGCTGCGATCGCAGCGTCGTCACCACATCTAAACTTCATCTTCAAGTGTAACGCTCATGAGAGAGATCGACGAAGCTCGTCGCAATTAGCGAATTGAGCACGGACGTACGAGAAAGTTTCGCGTTGAAGCTGACAATCAACCAAATCTGGGCGGAGGGTTCTATGGGGCAAGCATCCACCAATCTGGTGATTCACACGGAGCATCTGACCAAACGCTACGGTGATATCGTAGCCGTAGATAATCTCTCATTCTCAGTCCAGGCGGGTGGCGTTTTTGGCCTGCTGGGTCCGAACGGCTCCGGCAAGACGACGACGATCGGGATGGTACTTGGTTTAGTGCAACCGAGCGGCGGATTCGTTCGCCTCTTTGACAACCCGCATTCTGGTGCCGGGCGGCCAGACCTCCGTCGTATCGGGGCCATCGTCGAATCGCCGACTTTTTACCCGTACCTCAGCGGACGGGCAAACCTACGCTACTTTCAGGCGATCGGAAGTCATGGCGGTTTCGACGAGATTGCACGCCTGCTGAAACTCGTCGATCTCACGGATGCGGCGGATCGTCCCTATCACACCTATTCACTGGGCATGAAGCAGCGCCTGGGAATCGCGTACGCACTTCTGGGCGATCCGGATCTTCTCTTCCTCGACGAACCAACCAATGGCTTGGACCCGGCCGGTGTGGCTGAGGTTCGTGACCTAATCCGCAGCCTTGGCGCGGGAGGGCGCACCATCATACTCTCGAGTCACCTGCTTGGCGAGGTACAGCAGGTCTGCGAACGCGTCGCCATTCTCTCCCACGGTCGACTCCTCGTGCAGGGCAACGTCGACGATCTGTTGCGGACAAACGGCGTCGTCCGATTGGACACCACCGACAACGCCGCCGCTGCGCGGATACTCGTGAACCTCCCCTTCGTGGAACGGGTCCAGCAAGACGATGGAAATCTCCTAGTGAATGTCGCTGCCGACCACTCTTGGGAATTGACGAAGGCACTCGCACTGGACGGAATCTACGTGGCTGAGTTGTCTCTGGCCCAGATCTCGCTGGAGCGCTACTTCCTGGAAATTACTGGCGAACGCCCGCATGAGCTACAGGGGGAGGTCGCTTGATGATTATGTTGGCCACGCTCGTACGTTGGGACTGGTTCAAGCTCGTGCGCCGCTGGATACCGTGGATCTTGCTGGTGATCCTGCTGCTGCTGTCGCAGCTTACGGTCTGGGGCAACTACTTTCAATATCAGAATTTGCAACGGTCGGGCGGGAGCGTGACTGTCGGAACCGGCGGAAGCCAGCGAGACGTCAATTGTAACGATGTATTGGCCAGCAATCTCGCCAAGCTACCGCCTGGAACAAACGCCCAGATCCTGCAGGGCCTTCAGGCCGATTGTAGCCAGATTGCCACAACTGTCCCCCACCAGCTTCGGCAGCTCTATGACGGTTTCACGCTCCCAGGAAGTATTCCGAATTGCCTTGGCACGACGATCTCGATTGGGCTCATCCTCTTCGCCATTCTCACTGCGTCAGTTTTTGGCGCTGAATATGGATGGGGAACCGTACGTCCAACCTTGATTCGGGGCACCGGCCGTGGGCCGTATCTCGCAGCAAAGCTGCTACTACTGGCGCTACTGGCGGCTGGTGCGCTCGTGCTCGTAGTTGGTGCGACGGCGATCAGCAGCGTCGTCGCCAAGGGAGTTGTCGCGAATGCGGTTTCGGGTACCTCAACCACATGGAGCCATGCAGCGGTGCTTCTTGGTCGAACCTGGCTGGTCCTGCTCCCCTATTTGGTCTTCGTCGCTTTCGTCACCGTACTCACCCGCTCGTCTGCCAGCGGCATGGCGATTGGTGTCGGCTACTATCTTGGCGAGCAGATCGTGGTCGCAATCCTTGGCGGGATCTTCACGTGGTTTCATTCCATCGGCAACTACCTCCTCGGTGAAAATATTGCCACGTTCTCCGGAGTCGGGGTCTTTGGGGGGCATGCCGCGGTGAGCGGTCTGCATGCCTTCTTGGTGCTGCTCGCGTATACGCTCGTCTTCGGTAGCGTGACGTTCGCGGTTTTTCGCACCAGAGACGTGACGGGAGTCAACGCGAGTTGATCTCTCGACTCCATCGATGGGTTGACTAGATCGGGAAGGGGACTTCACGGTGGATTATCGGCTCGAACAATGGATCAACGGTCCGGCTGGTCATCACCACGTGCTGGATAGCTTGATGGTGCACTCAGCCAGTTGGGGTGAAGCGATTTTCATCGCGCTGGTCGTCGGCTGGTTTCTCATTGGCTGGTTCCGTGGATTACCTGATGACCGGCGAGGGGCCATTACAGCTCTGGTCGGAGCAGGCTTGGCCCTCCTGATAAATAAGGCCATTGGATTACTCTGGGCGCGTCCGCGCCCGTTTGTGGCACATCCTGCCAACGTCCATGTGCTGCTCGGCCATAGCGTGGATGCATCGTTTCCCAGCGATCACGCTGTCGCAGGCTTCGCCATTGGCGTGGTGTTGATGGCCATGCACCGAAAGCTCGGTAGTGTGGCGCTGCTGTTCGCCGTTCTGATGAGTTACGCACGAGTCTACGTCGGCGATCACTATCCCGGCGATGTCCTTGTTGGAGCGTTCATCGGAACACTCGTCGCGCTGATACTCGTCAACTGGCTTCAGCCCGTCATGATTTGGCTTCGCGATGGAGTTGATCGGGTAATTCGGTTGTTGCACTTGCCGCTCCCCGCAGAACGATCCCGGGCGTCATCTCCCATACGTGTTCGACGCAAGCACGTCGGCTAATGATGAAACGAGCGGACCGCTTCAGAAACTGGCAAAAGGCGCCCCAGCTAATGACTTGAGGAAGATGTTTTCTTATAAAAGGACCCATCATGCGCGTTCTGATCGTGGAAGATGAACAGCGACTAGCGAGGCTGATTCGTCGGAGTTTGCTTGAAGAGGGATATGCGGTAGATCTTGCCGGGCTGGGCCAAGAGGCACTCGAG
>Ga0307374_10009123_pt1 | contig 14686 bp, 9 predicted proteins | sample OX3MG_FD_202532 | JGI IMG/M metagenome (GOLD analysis project Ga0307374, IMG submission 202532) | Soil microbial communities from Risofladan, Vaasa, Finland - OX-3 | ecosystem: Environmental > Terrestrial > Soil > Coastal area > Acid sulfate soil | place: Finland: Risofladan, Vaasa | collected... | reverse complement strand
ATGGGCGCGCGTTGGCGCAGCGCGACGCCTGGTGGCGCGTGATTGACGCCGCGCCCGCCGTGCGCTTCCTGCTGGGTTGGTGCGTCGCCGTCTATCGCACGGCGCAGTTTGATCGCGCGCCCCGCGAATCGCTGCCGGGGCGCGGGCGCGTGTTGTATTTCAGCCAGCCGGAGACGACGCCGTCGGCGCTGCGCCTGCAATTCTGGTCCGACATCGCCCGCGACGTGACGGAGTTGTTTGCGCCCGCAACGCGCATCTGGCGCCAGATACAGACGTTTACCCCGCTGCCCACAGGCGACCGCCGTTGGGCGGCGCGCCTCACGCTGGCAGGCTACAGTCCCGACGAGACGCTGGCCTATCTGGCCGACCGCAACAACTGCGCCGTCTCGCTGATCCGCCGCACACTCCAGGGCAATCCGGCGCTTGCTTCCTACGCCGACTATCAGCGGTTCACCGAAGACCTGCTCGAAGACCTGCCGCGCCTGCGTATGCAGCGGGTGATCGCGATGCAGCGCGCCGGGTTCACCCCCGCCAGCCAGCGCGCCGCCGAACGCGAGCAGACGCCCCAGCGCGGCCCGCTGCCCAACCTGATGCGCAACCGCTGGGCCGCTGCCATGCCCGACCCCCGCCAGGACATCCACTTCTGGCAGCTCCACCTGTAGCGTTTGTTAGCGCCGCGCCAGCTGCCGCCGGAGCCGCGCGCACAACGCTTGCGTACCGCCGCCTGCCAAGGCGGCGAGTCTGGCATGCCCTCAATGCTGGCCGCGACGCCGAGCGGACTGGCTTGCGCCGCCTTGGCAGGCGGCGGTACGCGAGACACGCGCCCGCCCTGGCTGTCAGTCCACGAGGCTCACGCTTTCAACCGCTGCCTCCGCGCCTACCTGCGTGGCTTGATGCGTGTCCTGCGTGGCCTTCGCCCGCCTGGCCCGTTTGGGCAAGCGCACGCCGACGATCAGCAGCACGCTGGCCAGGATGATGGCGAGGCCGACGAACGAGCCGAGTGGGGCCGATTCGTGGAGGAAGATCGCGCTCCACAGCAGGCCGAAGATGGGGACGAGCAGCGTCACGCTGACCGTCGCCGTGGGGCCGACATGGGTAATCAGGTGGAAGTACAACAGGTACGCGACTGACGTGCAGGCCAGCGCCAGCGCCAGCGTCGCGCCCACGGCGACGGGCGCCAGGTGGACGCTCTGCGGGTGGGTCGCCACGATGGGGATCGCGAACGGCAGCAGCACGACCGCCGCGCCAAGCTGCTGGCCGGTCGCCGAGGCGAGTGGCGCCGCGCCGGCCAGGGCGCGCCGGGCGTAGACGCTGCCAATCGCGTAGCAGAACGCGCCCGCCAGCGAGGCCCCCACCGCCAGCAGCGTCGCCGCGTCCACTGGCAGCGCGCTCCAGCCCACCAGCGCCGTCACCCCGGCCACGCCCATCAGCAGCCCGACCACCTTCAGCGGCGTCAGCGCATCCTTCAGCCAGATGGCAGCCACGACCGCCGTGAAGAGCGGCGTCGTCGCGTTGAGGATCGCGCCCAGCCCCGCGCTCAGCCGCAACTCGGCATAGGCAATCAGCGCGTAGGGCAGCGCGGCGTTGAAGGCGCCCAGGATGATGAAACGCAACCATCGCTTGCGCGCCTGGATGCCCTGCCGTCGCGCCGCTGCGAAGATCAGCAGCGCCACGCCAGCCAGCGAGACGCGGGCCGCCGCCAGCGTCACCGGCCCCAGCGCGGGCGACGCCACCCGGATGAACAGAAACGAGCCACCCCACAGCGCAGCCAGCGCCAACAACACACCAAAGTCCCGCAGTTTCATCGCAATTGCCTCTTCGTACCGCCGCGCGTGATGGCGCGCAGATCACTTAGACTATCCTGTACCATACAACACCGCCTGCGGTCTGCTGTTGCAGCATACAGGGCCACTTTGCGGTCGGGGAGCCGGATCGCGTACAATGACGGGAGTTCTGCCGTCCCGCCGGTCTCCCGACCGGCGAGTGACCGGCGGGACGATGGCAGGTGGCTAGTACGCAGATAGGTGTATTCAGCAGTCTTCGGAAAGAGGCGAGGAGCAATGGCGGCGAAGTCGGAGCAAGCGCGACCGCAGGGGGATGTGATCGCCACGCTACAGGCGCGTGGGTTGGTCAGCCAGATGACCGAGAGTGGCCTACAGGAAGCGGCGACGCAGGGCTATCTCACGGTCTATTGCGGGTTTGATCCGTCGCGCCCTAGCTTACAGATCGGCAACCTCGTCCCGGTGATCGTGCTGGCGCACTTTCAGCGGTTGGGGCATCGGCCCATCCTGGTGGTCGGCGGCGGCACCGGCATGATTGGCGACCCCGGCGGCAAGTCCACCGAGCGCGTGCTGTTGACGGCGGAGCAGGTGGCGGCCAACGCCGAGCGCGTGCGCCAGCAACTTGCGGGTTATCTCGCCTTCGACGGGCCAAACGCGGCGGTCATGGTCAACAACCTCGATTGGCTGGGCCAGATCACGCTGATCGACTACCTGCGCGATGTCGGCAAGCACTTCTCCGTCAACGCGATGATGGCCAAGGACTCCGTGCGGTCGCGCTTCGAGAACGCCGAGCAGGGCATCTCATACACCGAGTTCAGCTATATGATCTTGCAGGCGATTGACTACCAGCATCTCTACGACGACCTGGGCTGCGTCGTGCAGGTGGGGGGCAATGACCAGTGGGGCAACCTGACCGCCGGTGTGGACTTGATCCGCCGCACGCGCGAGGCCCACGTCCACGCGCTGACGGCCCCGCTGATCACCTCGGCGACGGGCGCCAAGCTGGGCAAGTCGGAGCAGGGCGCGCTCTACCTCGACCCGGAACTGACCTCGCCCTACGACCTCTACCAATACTGGATTAACACCGATGACCGCGACGTAGGCCACTACCTGCGCGTCTTCACCTTCTTGTCGCTCGACGAGATCGCCGACCTCGAACGCCAGCAGGCGGCGAACCCATCCAGCCGCGTGGCGCAGCGCACGCTGGCCTACGAGATCACGCGGCTGGTTCACGGTGAGGCGGTGACGCGCGGCGTCGCGGGCGCGTCCGACGTGTTGTTTGGCGCGGGGGTGAGCGAGCTGACGCCCGACACACTGCCCTATCTGGCGAGCGTCGTGCCGACAGGCGCCATCGCCAACGACGCGCTGGCGGCGGGCCTGCCCATCCTGGATGCGCTGGTCGCATCGGGCGCGCAGCCCTCGCGTGGCGCGGCGCGGCGGCTGATCCAGCAGGGCGGCCTCTACGTCAACGACCAGCGCTGGACCGACCCCGAACGCGCGCTGACGAGCGCCGATGTGATGGCTGGCAGTGCGATCCTGATACGCATGGGCAAGAACAAATATCAGTTGTTGCTGGTAGATTGATAGGCGTAGTTATGAGGATGGGGGCGCTGCCGCAGGCAGCGCCCCCATCCTCATAACTACGCCTCTTATCCCAGCGGATCGCCACAGCGGGTGCAGAAGTTGACCCCGGCGCGGTTGCGGGCGCCACAGTGGCGGCACTGCTTGCCCGCGACGCCTTGCAGCAGGTTGGCTCCGCAGCTCGTGCAGAAGCGGTTGAGCGCGGGGTTGACTGCCTGGCAGTGGGGGCAACTGATCACGCCGCCGACCAGCGGGCCGGTCGCTGCGCGCTGGCCGGAGGTCGGCGCGGGCAGGCCGGGCGTCAACGGCTGGCCACAGGTGGAGCAGAAGCGCTGGTGGGGTCCGTTGACGGCCTGGCAGCGCGGGCAGACGACGCCAGCGGGCCGAGGCGCGGCGCTGGGGATTGGCGCGGTGTGGGCCGCCTGACGACGCTCAACCGGGGGCAGCGGCCCCTGCGCGGCGACGGCCTGATCCAACGCGACGGACATCTCGGTCGCCTGTTGGAAGCGGTCGGCGGGGTCTTTCTCTAGCGCTTTCATCACCACGGATTGCACGGCGGGCGAGATGCGTGGATTGAGCTGCGAGGGTGGGGTGGGCGACTCGTAGATGTGCGAGTGGGCCAGCGCGGTGTAGTTGTCGGCCTCGAACGGCGTGTGGCTGGTTAGCATCTCGTAGAGCATCACACCCAGCGCATAGATGTCGGCGCGGGAGTCTACCGCGCCGCCCCGGCACTGCTCCGGCGACATATACTCCGGCGTGCCAACGCCCGCGCCGCTGCGGGTCATCGCGGCGGAGGTCGCCATCATCTTGGCGATGCCGAAGTCGCTCAGCACCGCGCGCTTATTCGTGTCCATCAGCACGTTGACCGGCTTCACGTCGCGGTGAATGATCCCCTGGTGGTGGGCGTAGGTCAGCGCGCTGGCCACCTCGCGGATGACGCGCGTGATCTCCCGCAGCGGCATGGATTGATCCATGAGGTCACGCAGGTTGCCGCCGTTGACGTATTCCATGATGATGAAGAGGCGATTATCGTCCTCACCGGCGTCGTGGACGATGACGATATGTGGATGCGAGAGCCGCGCCAGCGCCTTCGCCTCCAGCTTGAAGCGCTCGACAAAGGCGGGGTCCGCCGCGTAGTAGGGTGGCAGGATTTTGACGGCGACGACGCGCTCCAGGTTGGTCTGGCGGGCGCGATACACTCGCGCCATGCCGCCCTGCCCCAGTAACGACTCGACGACGCAGTTGCCAATCGTGGCGCCGATAATGCCATCCGCGACGCGCGCTGGCCCGCCTGTCTCTCGTTCCGCCATCGTCCTGCGCCCCCTCCGCGCTCGACATCACCGAATCACCGACTCTGGCCGCTCCGTACGCTACGTATAAAACGCGCCACTTGCTGCAATTGTTACGTCTGAAGCGCCGCAAGCTACCAAATGGGGGAGCGTCGTTGTTCGACGTTCCCCCTGTGTTGGCGCGCGACCTCACGCTCTCCAGGCCACGCAGGCGGCCTTCGTAGCGGGACGCCTCACGGCGCGCGTTCACGCGCCCGCCGTCACCACGCGCGCCACTACGCCACCACGCCGCGCGCCCTTCGCCCGCCGAATGGCGCCCCACGCTACTTGCGTTGGAACACCAGCATCGTCTGGCCAATCTGCACCTCGTCGCCCTCTTCGAGTTGGCGCTCCGTAACCTTCTCGCCGTTGACGAAGACACCGTTGGCGCTTTGTTCGTCACGGAACAAATAACGACCGGCGGGGTCGCGATTGATCGTGGCGTGCAGGCGCGAGACGGCGAGGTCCTCCAGGAAGATGTCGCTGTCGCGGCTGCGGCCAATCGTGGTGCGCTCATTGCGCAGCTCGAAGACGTGGCCGGGGTCTTTGCCCTGGCGCTCGATCAGCGCGCCGATGCGTGACGGCGCAGCCGGTGGCCGGGCAATGCGCGTCTTGTCGGCATCTCCATAGCCAATGCCAGAGCCGCCAGAGCGGGGGCCATAGCCCGGCTGGCTGGGGGAGGCGGGCGGCGCGGGCTGATTCCAGCCCTGCGGGCCAGCGGGCGCCATTGGGTCGCCCCACTGGTCGGGAGACCCGCCATACGGATCGCGTCCGTTGCGGGCGGGCGGCTGGCTGGCGGGCGCGACGGGCGCTCCCCAATCCTGGGAAACAGGCTGCCCCTGGGCGCCCATGCCGTCTTGTTGGTCCCAGCCATTGCCCTGCGCGCCCCACGGATTGCGCCCCTGGCTCTGTGGCGCTGGCGCGTCCCACGCGGGTTGTCCGGCGGGGCCACTCATCTGGCCCATATTGCCGCCGCTGGCCCCTGTGAATGGATTGCCGCCGGGGCGACTGGGGGCAGCCGGGCGTCCACCCCAGGCGTCGGCTCCGGCGCCCCAGGGATTGTCGTCCTGCGCGCCCCACGGCGCGCCGCTGGGCGCCCCCTGAGCGCCACCCATCGGACCACCCACGCCTGCGTCGGGCGCGCCCCACTGCGGCGCCTGCGCTGCGGGCGCCGCCATGCGCTGCTGGGCGGCAGGGTCGTTCCAGCGCGCCTGGGATGGCGTCGCTTGCGCGCCCCACGCCTCCTGCGGAGCGCCCTGCCCGGCGCCGCCACGCGCGGCGCTGGGGCGACCGCCGTAGTTGTTGTCGTAGCCGTCGTCATAGCGATCGTCGTAGCCGTAACCGGCGTCGGCCTGCTGTGGCGCGCGGCCACCCTGCCGGGCGCCCCCGCGTCCGGCGGACGGCTGGCCGAGCGGTCCCTGCTGGGGGTCGTAGCCCAGCCCGTTGGCCGTTCGCTTGGCTGCGCCGTTGCTCCGCAGCACCATCACGAAGACCAGCAGGATCGCCAACACGACGACCACGCCAGCCGCAGCCACCAGCAGCGTGCCATTGGAACTGAGCGCAACCGCTGTGACGAATTGCGGCGTCAGTGCGCCTATTGGGAGTGTCATTCTGTATTATCCTTCCACCCTGTTTGACTTGAGAACCGGGTCTGAGCGACGATGCGTGGCGCCCAGATCGGCGCCTGTCAGGGAGTTGGCTGATGCGTGATAGCGGCCACAGGGTCTCTACCGTACTACTGTATCATAACTGCCGATGTCGTGCGCGATGATTGTGACTGTTGTTTCCATCCTGCGAGTCGGGTCGTCAGCGTCGGCGAAGCTCCCATGCGCGTCAGCGCGCACGCGCCTCGAAGCGGAGATCGATGTTGCCCAATCGCAGCAGATCGCCATCATGTATTTCAACGTCTTGATGAGGCGTGATGGGCGCCCCGTTGACTCTAGTCCTGTTGAAGGCGTTCAAGTCCTCGACGATATAGCGACCATCCTGCCGGGCGAAACGCGCGTGCCGCCGCGAGACCGTCTGCGTCGGGTCCAGTGGCAACAGATCGATGTCGGGCTTGAAGCCGCGTTGTGGGTCGCTGCGCCCCACCACCATATCCGGCGCGGAGAGCGCAAACACGACGCCGTTCGCGCTGATCAGCGCCGCCGAGGTCAGGTCGCCGGAGTAGGCGGCGCCGTCGGGCAGCGGCGCGCCGGTCGCCCGATATGCGGGCGCATCTGATCGCGCGCCAACTCCCCCCGGCTGCGGCAGCGCGTCTACCGCGTGGACGAACTCTTCTGTAGATTGGAAGCGGTCTTCGGGGCGCTTGGCCAGCGCCCGCTGGAAGAACGTGTCGAACTCTGGCCCCAGTTCCGGGCGCAACGCGGAGGCCGACGGGATCGGCGCGTTGAGGTGCTGCATCACCACATCCCAGGCATGTTCACCATCATAGGGAACACGCGCGGTCAGCAGTTCGAAGAAGACGCAGCCCAGCGAATACAGGTCGGCGCGTGTATCGGCGCGGCGGCTATTCTCCACTTGTTCGGGCGAGACGTAGAATGGAGTGCCGACGAAGAAGCCGGTGATGGTGATGTCGCGCGATTCGTGGCTGCGCGCCAGCCCGAAGTCGGTCAGCTTGACCACGCCATCCACACTGAGTAGCAGGTTTTGCGGCTTGATGTCGCGGTGGGTCACGCCCTGCGCGGCGGCGGTCGCCACCCCGGCGGCGGATTGCTCGATCACGTCCACCGCGCGGCGCACGGCGAACTGGCCGCCCGTCAGCACCGCATGTTTGAGCGTATGTCCATCCACGTAATCCATCACGATGAACAGGCAGCCGCGATCCTCGCCGAAGTCCACCGGGGCAACCACATGCGGGCCGGAGATGCGCGTCAGCAGCTCGAACTCGCGCTGGAAGCGTTCGGCCAGCTCGGAGTCGGCGGCGGCCTCGCGGCTAAGCGCCTTCACCGCATAGAGGCGGTTGGTCTCGAGGTCGCGGCCAATGTAGACCGTCGCCATACTGCCACGGCCCCGCTCGTCCACCAACTTGTAGCGATTCTTGAGAACTCGTCCGAGCATATCTGCGCCCCCCTACCGCCCGCAACATCGGCTCCCGCGTGCGTTCGCTCGCCGCAACAACAACCTACCCGCAATCACAACCTATCCGCCGTCAACGGCCTAAAGAATAGTGTACCGCGCCGACGCGCCTGACCGCTTGCGCTGTATGGCGCGTCCCCATCAAATATTCGGCGCGGGGACCCCTGCCTTGGAGGCATGGGGAGGAAGCGCCGCTCCTTTCTCGTACCGATATCCGTCTGCCCGCTGCACCCGCTGACAAAATCGGTAGGAAATATCGGAGACGGTTCCCTGCGCCGTCGTGATGTTGAAGGAACCGCGTGCCCGCACGGCGACGCGGCCCACATGGGTTCCCGCATGCTTGCCACTCGTGACCACAGCGCGCACCAGATCGCCCGTCTGAAACCCCTGGACGCGCCGGCGCCCTTTCGCGGAGGTGCGCGGAAACCCGTAGTGGTCCATCCGGCACATCTGACGGGACTCACGCCCGGTGGCGCGGATGAGGAATGGTGTGACATCCGTGACCTCAAGGACGTGCGGCGTGCTGGCGCCCACACAGGCGGCGTCTATCCAGTGGGCTTTGGGCAGCCCGCGTCGGGTGCGGTTCCATTTGGTACGCCCCCCCGTTCCCACTTCCACAGGCAATCCTGTGGCGCTCAGTCGGCGGTAGAGCGCCCAACGGGTGGTGTTGACGGCAGCGGCGTCCTTCAGCGGCGTTTTCGCCTGCTGCTGGATGGTGGGATGACCGAACTCCTGGGCCGTCTGCGTCCCCTTCTGTGTGTTGCAAGGCGCACAGGCCAGGGTTAAGTTGCTCACGCGATTGGAGCCACCGCGCGCCTTGGGAACGATATGCTCGATCTGCAAAGGGATGTTGGTCGCGCCACAATAGGCGCACCGACGCTGCCACTTCTCTAACAGGTATTCCCGGACTTCGCAGCCTGCCAACTCGCCTTGCTGATAGGCCACACCGCTGGTTTCGGCGTGTTGCATCAGGTGCGTATCAAACTTCGCCAGTTCTTGCGAGAGCGCGCCCACCGGGCAGCAGCGCCGGAGCCGTGCGATCCACGTCTGCACGTTCGCCAGGCGGCTTTCCAGCGATGGGGGGAGCCACCCGTCGGGTCGTCGGCGATTGGCAAAGCGTGCCGGACGATAGCGGGTATGACGCGCGCGACGGAACCGTCGGTTGGCCTTGCGGCTCAACAACCCCTCATGAACCTGTTGGCCCCGATGGGTGATCTCCGCCGCCCACACCACTGCGCCGGTGGCGTCGTTGACCACGGCGATCCCGGTGGCCTTGCTGCCAGGGTCAAGTTTTACCCGCAAGGGCGTCGTCTGCGCCTCTGGGATGGCCTGCTGCAAGATGAGGGTAAACGGGTAGCGCCGCCACACCGCGGCCTTCCCCTGCGTCAGCAGCTGGCGCGCCCACCCCGGGTGAACCGGGTTCAGCGGACGCTGCTCCGTATCCAGCACGAACACGAACGACATATCACTGACTCACTTTCGTGTGCTCGCATTGCTCGTGCGAGCCTCCGCTTGCGCGGGTAAAGGCTTCCTCGACAAGGTTAGGGAGCGGTTTCGGGTGGCAGCAGCACTGAGGAGACCCGGTTGCTCTGTTTAACCGCTGCCCGTAGCGCCTGGGGCTGGAACGTCACCCCAGGGTACCTATGCATTCGCTCCTAACGTAGCCCGTTGGTCCGAAGACCCTGGCTGAGTCTGGTCAGGTTCCGGCGTGCGCGGACGAATCCTCACACGCCCCCGGCTTTAGCCGTGGGGTACCTGACTATAACAATACAACCCATGCGCCCGCAACGCTCACCTTCCGTTGGTGTTCAAGTCGGCCTGGCGCCAAGCGGGGCGCCACGACGAGCGCTGAGATAGGGACTGGCGCCTTTGACGGAGCGATCCGGCAGGTGATGTGATAGAGTACATGATAGTGTTCTCCGTGCCGCTGACTGTACAACGGCCATACACGCAATTCACATGATAGATCGTTACGCGGCGTAGCGCGACGGCTCACAACGGTAATTTCTCACACTTTGCCCGCCAGGGCGCGATGCTATGCGACACTACCACCACAGCGTTCGTCATAGCGTCGAAAGGGGCAAGCGTCATGAGCCAGCATCTCGACAACGATCATCCCAATCGACCCGGTAGACTCGATCAACCCGGACTCCATTCTCCCAACCAGGCGGCGCCGTCATCAGACGCGCAGCCCGCACAGCCTCGGCGCGCCACCAACCCAGGCGTCTCCACCTCCACCGCCGACGCGACGGGTGAGGCGCAGGCGCTGCTGGCGACCCTCGAGCGGCTGGCGCGCAACGCCATGTCGCTGCTCGGGGCCGCCGCCGTCTCCGTCTCGCTGCTGGACCGCCATAAGGGACACCTGACGCGCTGGGTGGCGATGGAGGCCGACGCCGAGTCGCCGCGTCCGCTGCATCCCAACCCCTACGCCGATGTCGAACAGTGGGTGGCGAGCCATCTCACCCCCGCGCTCATCGGCGACATGCTCACCGAAACGCAGGCGCTGGAGCAATTTCCCTCACTGCAACTGCTGACGCCGTATACGTATGCTAACGGCGCTGGTGTTGGCGCGGGCGTCGGCGCCCTGCGCAGTGGGAGTAGTGGAAGCAATGGCGGGCGTCAGCCGCCGTTGCGTGCGTTGCTCTGCGCGCCACTGATGGATGGCGATCACATCCTGGGCGCCTTGACCGTGGTGAGCCAGCAGCCCGACGCCTTCGACCATACCCGGCAGCGGCTGTTGGCGGTCTTCTCGGAGCAGGCGGCGCTGGCGGTGAGCAAGACGCTCCAGGCCGAGGCCAACGCCGCGCAGGCCCGCGAGTTGGGCGCGCTGCTCGACGCCTCGCGGGCGCTCACCAGTTCGCTCGACCCGACGCAGGTCTTTTCGTATGTCGTCGCCAGCATCCGCAAGGTCATCAGTTGCGATGACGCCGTCATCTACGTCCGCGATCCGGGCGCCGCGCATTTGCGGGTGGTCGCCGGAATGGGGCTGCGTGGCGATCGGCTGGGTGGCGCACGGATCGCCCTCGACGATCCGCATTCTGTCGCCGCCTGGGTGGCGAAGAACAAACGGGCGCAACTCTCGACGGCGGGCCACGGCGACATCGGCGCCGTCACCGAGACGTTTCTTTCGGGCGACGATCTCTCGCTGCTGTGCGTGCCGCTGATCTCGAAAGGCGACTTGCGGGGTGTGATCATGCTGGCCCGCGCCCAGGCGTTTCGCCCCGGCGAACTCACGGCGATGCTCAATCTGAGCAACATCGTCGCCGCCACACTCGAAAATGTCGAACTCTATCAGCAGGCCCGCGCCGAACGGGCGCAGCAGGCGGCGATCTTCGCCTCCGCCTCCGACGGCTTCGCCATCGCCGACGACCACCTGGCGCTGACCGAGGTCAACGAGGCGTTCGCGCGAATGGTGGGGCAGCCGCGTGAGCAGTTGTTGGGCCAGCGGCTGTGCACAGTCTTCCAGCGTCGCTCGTCGGGCGCCTGCCGCCTCTGTGGCGACGCCTGCCTGGTCGCGCGGGCGCTGGAACAGGGCGAGGCCAACGATCATATCGAGTGCGAGTTTCCGGTTGGGCTTGCCGTCGGCGCGCTCGGCGTCAGCCAGCCGGGCCATGTCAGCCAACCCAGCCATCCCAGCCAACCCAGCCAGCCGGGCTATGGCGCCGCCTATCCTGCGCCAGGTAGCCCGGCGACCCCGCCGCTGGGCGTCACCCCCCGGCCAGCATCGTACAACGTCGCCAGGCGGACGCCGGTGGCGAGCGCCCGCATACCCCGGCGCTATGTGGACTTCAGCGTGACGCCGATCATGGGCGCCGATGGACCGCATGTGTTGCTGGTGGGGCGCGACGTGACGGCGATGCGCGAGATGGATCAGATGAAGTCAAACTTCCTCTCGATGGTCTCGCATGAATTGCGTGGGCCGCTGCAAACGATCAATGGCTACCTCGATCTCTCGCTGGATGGCATGGGTGGGGAGCTTTCCGGCCAGTTGGGCGAGTTTCTGCGGCGCGCCCGCGCAGGCAGCGAACACCTGACCTCGCTGGTAGACGACCTCTTGCTGCTCTCGCGCCGCGACGCCGGGCAGTTTACGCTCTTCCCGCAGGCGACCGACCTGGCCCCCATCATCCACGAGACGGTGGAGGAGATGGAGATCACCGCCGAAGACGCCGAAGTGCGCTTGATCGCCGATGTCCCTGACGAGCTGCCGTTGGCGCTGGTGGATGGCCCGCGCATCACGCAGGTGATGCGCAACCTGCTGACCAACGCGATCAAGTTCACCCCCACCGGTGGCGACGTGAAAGTCACGACGGAGGTGACCGCTGAGCAGGTGATCATCCGCGTGCGCGACACCGGGATTGGCATCGCCCCTGAACATCTGCCGAAAATCTTCGACCGCTTCTATCAAGTGGGTGAAGGAACCACGCGCGGCAAGGGGCAGGGGCAGGGCCTGGGGCTGGCCATCGTGCGCATCATCGTCGAGGGTCACGCAGGGACGTTGAATGTGACGAGTGAGCCACGCAAAGGCAGCGAGTTCACGGTTGCTTTCCCGCGCATCCCGGCCTGATGTTCAGGTGATACAATACGCCCATAACGTCATCCACCCGTGTGGGAACGCCAATGGCGGCGAGTGAAGAAACCTGAGAGGCACATCAGATGAGCGGCGCGTATACCCCAACACCCGAAGACAGATTTACCTTTGGCCTGTGGACGGTCGGCAATATTGGGCGCGATCCCTTTGGCGAGCCGGTGCGCGCCGCGCTGACGCCCGTGCAGATCGTTCACCTGCTGGCGGAGGTCGGCGCGTGGGGCGTCAACCTCCACGACAACGACCTGGTTCCGATTGACGCCACCCCCGCCGAACGCGACCGCATCGTGCGCGACTTCCAGGCGGCGCTGCGCGAGACGGGCCTCGTCGTGCCAATGGCCACCACCAACCTCTTCTTCGACCCCACCTTCAAGGATGGCGCCTTCACCTCCAACGATCCGAAAGTGCGCGCCTACGCCCTGCAAAAGACGCTACGTGCGATGGACCTGGGCGTCGAGCTAGGCGCGAAAACCTACGTCTTCTGGGGTGGCCGCGAAGGGACCGAGACCGACGCCGTCAAGAATCCGATGGACAGCGTCAAACGTTTCCGCGAAGCCATCAACTTCCTCTCGGAGTACGCGCGCGACCAGAAGTACGACCTGAAGTTTGCGCTGGAGCCGAAGCCCAATGAGCCGCGCGGCGACATCTACTTCGCCACCGTCGGCGCGATGCTGGGCTTCATCGCCACACTCGACCACCCGGAGATGGTCGGCGTCAACCCAGAGTTTGCGCACGAGACGATCTCCGGCCTCAACTTCCTGCACGCGGTCGCCCAGGCGTGGGAGGCCGGGAAGCTGTTTCACATCGACCTCAACGATCAGGTCCCTGGGCGCTACGACCAGGACTTCCGTTTCGGCTCGGTCAACGTCAAGCAGGCGTTCCTGCTGGTGAAGTTCCTGGAAGATGTCGGCTACGCGGGGTCGCGCCACTTCGACGCCCACGCCTACCGGACCGAGGATGCGGCGGGCGTCAAAGACTTCGCGCGCGGCTGTATGCGGACGTACCTGATCTTCAAGGAGAAGGCGGCGCAGTTCAACGCCGACGCCGAGATACAGGCGCTGCTGGCTCAGGCGCAGGCGGGCGGCGAAGATGTGGCCCAGTTCCAGGGCGCCTACACAGCGGAGAAAGCCGCCGCGCTCAAGGCTGCGACGTTTGACCGCGCGGCGCTGGGCCAGAAGGGCTACGCCTACGAGCGGCTGGACCAACTGACGATCGAGTTGCTGCTGGGCGTGCGGTAGCGTGCAAAAGCGCGCTGGCCCCCACGCCGCCCGCCGCGCAATGACATCGTTGAAAGGGCAATCATCCCCATGAGCATTGATCGCGAGACCGTGGACCATGTGGCGCTGTTGGCGCGGCTGGCGCTGAGCGACGAGGAGCGCGAACGGCTGAGCGGCCAGATGTCGTCGCTGCTGGAGCATATCAACCTGATCGGCGAGGCCGACACCAGCCAGGTTCCGGCGACGGCGCATGTCTCGCCGCTGCGCAACGTGATGGCCGACGATAAGTCGCGTCCATCGTACCCGTCTGCCGATATGCTGGCGAACGCCCCGGCCCGTGAGGACAACTATTTCCGCGTGCGCGCCGTGCTTGAAGAGGAGTAAGTGTGTGGCCGAACTCTGGCAATTATCCATCGCCGAGGCGGCGGAGATGCTGCGTCGTCGTGACATCTCATCCATCGAACTGACCCGCGCCCACCTGGATCGCATCGAACAGGTGGAGGGCAGCGTGCGCGCCTTCGTCACCGTCACCGACGGCGAAGCGATGCGTGAAGCCGAGCGGGTGGACCAACTGCGGCGCGAGGGAGCGAAGCTGGGGCCGCTGGCGGGCGTGCCCATCGCCATCAAAGATGTGCTTTGCACGCAAGGCGTCCGCACCACCTGCTCCTCACGCATGCTCGAACACTTCACCCCGTTCTATGATGCGACCGTCGTCAAGCGGCTGCGTGATCAGCACGTTGTGATGGTTGGCAAAACCAACATGGACGAGTTTGCGATGGGGTCCTCCACGGAAAACTCCGCCTTCTTCCCCACGCGCAATCCGTGGGACCTGGAGCGCGTGCCGGGTGGCAGCAGCGGCGGCTCGGCGGCGGCGGTCGCGGCGGGCGAGGCGATGGCCGCGCTGGGCAGCGACACCGGCGGCTCCGTGCGCCAGCCGGGCGCGCTGACCAACACCGTCGCCGTGAAGCCGACGTATGGCCGCGTCTCGCGCTTCGGGCTGATCGCCTTCGCTTCGTCGCTCGATCAAGTGGGGCCGTTCGCCCGCTCGGCGCGCGACGCTGCGCTGATGATGCAGGCGATCTCCGGCCACGATCCGCTGGACGCCACCTCGGTCGC
>Ga0307374_10009120_pt1 | contig 14688 bp, 13 predicted proteins | sample OX3MG_FD_202532 | JGI IMG/M metagenome (GOLD analysis project Ga0307374, IMG submission 202532) | Soil microbial communities from Risofladan, Vaasa, Finland - OX-3 | ecosystem: Environmental > Terrestrial > Soil > Coastal area > Acid sulfate soil | place: Finland: Risofladan, Vaasa | collected... | reverse complement strand
GAAGACGCCGTAATTCGGCAGGTCGTGCTTGAAGCGCAACGCCGCCACCTGCCCCTCGGCCAAGAGCGCCGCGGCGTTATAGAGCTTGCTGTCCTGGCGCCACGGCGTGCCGAGCAGCACCGCCGGCCCCTCTTTCGTCGCGCGCGCGAATTCCTTGACCGCCGCCTCGCAGGCGGCAACGAAAGCCGGCTTCAGCACCAGATCCTCGGGCGGATAGCCGGCGACGAACAGCTCGGACGCGACCACCAAATCGGCGCCCGAAGCCGCCGCCTCGCGCCACGCATCCTTGAGACGGCCGAGATTGCCGGCGATGTCGCCGACGGTCGGATCGAGCTGGGCGATGAAGATCGACAGCGAATCGGTCATGATCCCTGCCAGATTGCTGGCCGCGACCGGATGTGTCAATCAGCGGAACCGACGAACCGATTCCCATTCGTCATGGCGAGCGAAGCGACGCCATCCAGGGATTTCGACCGCCCAGGATCGCTTCGTCGTTTCACTCCCTCGCGATTACGGCTGGTTGTCACTCCTTATCGACCAGCACCGATTCGCGGACATCCTCCTCGATCAACCGCCAGATGTGATCGACATATTTCACGAATTCGGGCGTGCGCTTCAGCGCTAGAGCGCGCGGGCGCGGCAGATCGACGGTCACGATCTCGCGGATGCGCCCCGGCCGGCGGGCGAACACGAAGACGCGGTCCGAGAGGAACACCGCCTCGTCGATCTGGTGGGTGACGAACAGCACCGTCTTACGGCCCTGCTCCCAGATGCGGATCAGCTCGGTCTGCATGATCTCGCGCGTCTGCGCGTCGAGCGCGGCGAAGGGCTCGTCCATCAGCAGCACTTTCGGATCGATCGCAAGCGCGCGGGCAAGGTTGACGCGCTGGCGCATGCCGCCTGAAAGCTGGCGCGGGTAATACTGCTCGAAGCCGGCAAGGCCGACCAGCTTCAAGAGATCGATCGTGCGCCGCTTGGCCTCGGCATTCGCCGAGCCCGAGACTTCGGGACCGATCAGCGCATTCGCCAGCACCGTGCGCCAGGGCAGTAGATTGTCGTTCTGGAAGACGAAGCCGCGATCGATGCCCGGCTTCTTCACGATCTCGTCGTCGATCCGCACCTCGCCCGCGCTGGCGCTCTCGAGCCCGGCGACGATGCGCAAGAAGGTGGTCTTGCCGCAACCCGAGGGACCGACGATCGAGATGAACTCGCCATCGGCGATCGCGAGGCTGATGTCGCTCAGCGCCCGGAGCGTGCCGAAATCCTTGTCGAGGCCGGTGACGGCGAGCTTCGCGGGGGGCATGTCAGTCTCGCGTCCAAGGGACGAGCCTGCGCTCGAGCCACGAGAAGCCGGCTGTCATGGCGATGCCGGCGCTGGCGAGCACGACCACCGCCGCAAACAAATTCGGCATGTTGAAGCTGTCGGCCGATTGGCTGATGAGCTGGCCGAGACCGGCGCGCGAGCCGAACAGCTCGGCGACGACGACGCCGATGAGGCCGCGGCCGATGCCGAGCTTCAGGCCCGCGAGCACGAACGGCGCCGCCGACGGCAGCGAGAGCTTGCGAAAAATCTGCGGCCGGCTCGCGCCGAAGCTTTTCAGCATCTCGATCAATCGCGGGCTGGTGGTGCGCAAGCCGGCTTCGGTGTTGATGATGACCGTGAACACGACCAGCGTGATCACCACCAGCACTTTCGACCAGATGCCGATGCCAAGCCATAAGAGGAACAGCGGCGCAAGCGCGATCGTCGGCGTGGCATAAAAACCGGAAATCCAGGGCTGCAGGATGTTCTTGGCGCGATCGCTCTCGGCCATCAGCAGGCCGATGGCGATGCCCAAGAAACTGGCAATGACATAACCGATGATGAACTCGATGCCGCTGACCTCGATATGCCGCCACAGATCGCCGGCCACGGCGAGCTTCCAAATCGCGTAGATAATCTGCGACGGCGAGGCGAGGAACAGCGAATTGTCGACCCCGAACCGGCTGATGGCTTCCCAGATCAGCAGCCCGCCGACGATCGATAAGAAGCTGACGCCGAAATTGCCTTTCCTCACTCCGTCAGCTCCGTCAAGCCCGGCATGATCAGATCCTCGGCCTTGATCGGCTTCGCCACGTCGCCCGACTTCCGCATCACCGCGATGAGGTTGTCGAGCGATTTGCGCGAGACTTTGCTGTCGGGCGCGAAATATTCGATCTTGCGCAGGAAGTCGAGGCTTTGCGCGGCTTGGGCCGGATTGATGTGGAAATTCTTTGCGCCCATCTGGATCAGCGCGTCGCGATTGCCGGGCACGTAGAACCAGGCCGCGCTTTCGTCGAGCGCCGCTAGGAGGCGCTTGGCGGTGTCGAGATGCTTGGTCGCCCAGGGCTTCGACACTTCGAGGCCGGTGAAGGGATAATCCTTCACATAGTCGATGACGAGGCCGAGATTCTTGAAGCCCGCGGCCTCGGCCAGGAAGTTGAACGGCGGCAGCACCAGGGTCGCGTCGACCGTGCCGGATTTGAGCGCGGCAAAGCGTCCGCCGGTGGCGCCGATCGTGGTGATATCGACATCGCCCTTCTTGAGGCCGTTGGCTTCCGCCATGCGGTTCCAATAAATCGCGGTGATATCGACGAGACCGCCGAGCACGATGGTCTTGCCCTTCAGATCCTTGATCGAGGAGATCGTCGGCTTGGCCTCGAGAGCGTAAGGGCTGTTGAGGCCGATGATGCGCGCGATCGCGATGTTGGTGGCGCCGTGGTCGACCGCGTGGATCGGCTCGGCAACGCCGGTGGTCGCGACGATGTCGAGCGAGCCGGCGGTTAATTGCTGCAGGATGCCGGGCGCGGTCGGCGCGAAGATGATGTCGAGATCGATGTCGTGCTTATTGAAGAAGCCCTCGTCGAACCCGACATAGAACAGCCACATCGTCGCGGTCGGCCCGCCGACGGCACCGGCCTCGATGGTCTCGGCGCGCGCCCCGGGGGCCATCAACGCCAACAAAGATACACCGGCAGCGATTACCGCCGCGCGCAGCCATGAACGATTCATCTCACCCCTCCCTGATCACCAACAATAGAGCAAGCGCCCATTAATGTTATTTCGTCACCCCGTCGAAAGCCGGGGTCCATCTTTCGACCGCGCGGGCTGATGAATGGATACCGGCTTTCGCCGGTATGACGATGCTAGGTATTGCCGCTCGAACACCATCACAACTGCGCCTTGTAAGCCGCGACGATCTCGCTGCCGGTAGCAAGCCACACATCCTTGTGGCCGCAGATATAGCCGAGCGCTTGGTCGAGCGCGGCGATGCGAAAGGGCTTGCCGGTCAGATAGGGATGGAGGCAGATCGCCATCACCCGCCCCGACTGCGCGCCCTCGGCATACAGCGTGTCGAACTGCCGGCAGATCATGTCGCGGAATTCGTCGGGCGTTCGGTTGTGCCGCTCGAATGCCGGGATGTCGTTGATGTCGTGGCTGTAGGGAAGCGAGATCAGCGTCTTGCCGCTCTCGAGCGTCATGATATAGGGCTGGTCGTCATTGGTCCAGTCGCCGACGTAATCGACCTGCTCGGCGGCGAGATGATCGAGCGTCGACCAGGTCTCCTGCATGCCCGAGCCGAGCCAGCCCTTGGGCCGCTTGCCGGCGACCCGCGCGATCGTGTCGAGCACGTCCTTGATGACCTTGGGCTCCTCGCTTTCGGCGAGGTCGATCAGCCTCTGGGTGTTGGTCTTGTTGTGGCCCATCCATTCCCATTGGCGCTTGTTGCCTTCCGCAATGATCGCTGGGTGGTAAAGGCATACATCGCTGTTAAGCGCGACCGTGGCGCGGATGCCGTAGCGGTCGAACACCTCCATGAAGCGGAACACGCCGACGCGGTTTCCATAGTCGCGCGCCGCCCAGGTCGGAACGTCCGGCAGCTTGCCGGTGGGGCTCGCCGGGATGCGCTCGGCGAGCGAGAAGAACTCGATATTGGGAATGACCCAGAGCGCCAGCCGCGCGCCCTTCGGCCATTGCAGCTTGCGGCGATGGATGATCGGCGAATACTCGAACGGGCCATAGGCGCGCGGTTTCATGAATGTATTCCTACTCCGCCGCCTTGCGTTGCTTGCCCAGCGCCACCACCACCTCGTCGATATGCATCACGTCGGCGTATTTGTGATGCAGGTCGAAGAGATTGACCTTGTGCGAGAGTTCGACGCGGTCGAAGCAGCATTCCTCGGCCAGCACGACGTGATAGCCGGCCGAATACGCGTCGACCGCCGAGGCGCGCACGCAGCCCGAGGTGGTCTCGCCGCACATGACGACCGTATGAATGCCGAGCTGCGTCAGATGCGCGGCCAGCGGCGTGCCGTGGAACGCGCTGGCGCGCTGCTTGGTGATGACCACGTCGCCGGGAAGCGGCTTGAATTCCGTGCGGATGCGATAGCCGTCGGGATCGAAGCCGCCGCGCCGCCGCTGGGTCGCGGTGACCGAGCCGGGCTTGCTTTCGGGCCGCGCATCGCCGGTCGAATAGAACACCGGCAACCCGGCCGCGCGCGCTGCCGCAAGCAATCGCTGGGTCGGCGCGATCGCGGCAAAGGCGTGCGCGCCGCAGCTCATCGGATGCGCGGCGATCAGATCGACGACCGGCCTGTCGCCGCCCCGATAAACCTGCTCGTAGAGATCGACCGCGACCAGCGCCGCGGGCGCGCCCACATAAGTCTCGCGCCGAAACGGCCCGTAGATCGCGATATCGCCGGCCGGGATCACATCCTGCCAGCAATGGTCCTCGAATTTCTCGACCATAGTGCCTCCCCGTTCGGCCTGATTGTTCGCCGATTTGCGGCGGCATGGCAAGCCGGATGGCAAGCCCCTATCCTGACGCGATGACCGAGCCCCCCTTCGACAAGCCTGGGCTGCAACTCCTCGATGCGCGCAGGATCGACGAGCTGGTCGCGCGCGCCCGTGCGTCAACGCGTCGCCGGCAGAATTTCGACCTCCATCCCCGGCTCGACGACCCGATCCAGCGCTTCCTCAATGCCGGCGAGCCCGGCTCCTATGTCCGGCCGCATCGCCACCGCGCCGGACGCTGGGAGCTGGTGACGACCCTGCGCGGCCGCATCGACGCGCTGTTGTTCGCCGATGACGGCAACGTGACGCAGCGCCACGCGCTGCCGGCCGGCAGCGGCATCGAGATTCCCGGCGGCGTCTGGCACAGCTTCGTGTTCGCCGCGAGCGGCACCATCGCGCTCGAGATCAAGCCCGGCCCTTACGATGTTGCGCTCGACAAGGAATTCGCCGCCTGGGCGCCGGCGGAAGGCGAGCCGGCGGCGGCCGCTTGCGCGGAATGGATCGCGAGCGCTGCGGTCGGCGCGCGCTGGCGGGGCTGATCAGCGCTCGAACGCGCCGGCATCGCGAGCGCAGAGCGCCGCCGCCTCATTCGGCTCGAGATCGGTGCGCCATTGCTTGGCGTCGAAGCGCTTGCCGGTGACGCCGTCGGCCGACGCGCTCGCGAGGAACAGCACCGGCGGCACGATGATCGCCGGATCGAGCAGCCGCTGCTTCTCGGCCTCGGGAAAAGCCTCCGGGATGAAGCCGGTCAGCGCCACGCCGCCGGGCAGGATCGCATTGACCGTGACCCCGGTGCCGCAGAGATCCTGCGCCCAGATCTGAGTCTCGCTTTCCAGCGCCGCTTTCGACGGGCCGTAAGGCGTATAGGTCTCGCGCCGCATGGTGTTGTAGCTGGTCGACATATTGATGATGCGCCCCCAGCCGGCGCGCATCATGTGCGGCGCCGCGGCGCGCGCCATCAGGAACGGACCGTTGACGTTGGTGTCGATCACCTGCCGCCACGCCGCGGGATCGGTCTCCCAGAACCGGATCGGATCGGTCGGGAAGGCCGTGCTGACATATTTCATGCCGCGGCCGGCATTGTTGACGAGGATGTCGAGCCGGCCGAAGCGGCGCAGCGCCTTGTCGACGGCCGCCGCGCAATCGGCCTCGTCGGTGACGTCGGCGAGCAGCGGCGCCACCGCGCCGGCGCCTTCGCGCGCGACCTCCTCAAGCTCGGCTTTCTCGCGCGCCGCGGTGGCGATGACCTGCGCACCGGCGCGCGCCAGGCCGAGCGCGATCGCGCGGCCGAGCCCGCGCCCGGCACCGGTAACGATCGCAACCTTGCCGTCGAGAGCGCTCGGCATTCAGGCTTTCTCCGCTTCCCCGGCCTTGGCGGTGAGCGCTTCGGCGATCTGGCGCGCATCGCTCGCGCTCATCTGCAAGACCACGGTCGCGTCCTCGCCCGGCAGATCGATCCGCACCAGAACATCGCGCTCATGCGACAACGCAAAGGCGAGTAACTCGGGCGTGATCTTGGCGCGGGTCAGATGCGGGCCTTCATGGGGCATGGCGTACCTTCGTCGATCTCGAGCGTCAGCTATCGTCGGCGCGGCTTTCTTAGCAGAAATTCGCGGCCGAGCTTGACCATCGGCTGGCCGTCATAGGCGATGATGTCGGCCGTCGCATAGGTCTCGCTCCAGAGCTCGGGCAAATACGAGCCGGTGCCGACCACGTCGATCGGCGCCGCGGCCGCCGCCATTATGCGACATTTGGCCGGCGTGAAGCCCGAGCTGGCGACGATCTTCGCCGGCCCGAACCCCGCCGCGTCGAGCTGCTCGCGCAACAGCCAGATCGCCGCCGCGGTGACGCCGGTGCCGACCAGATGGCGCAGCTCGGCCTCGGTGCGATAGAGCCGGACCGCCTCGGGCGCGTGGCGCTCCAACACCGCATAGGAAGCGGCCGGGTCGAGGCCTTCGGCGTAGCGCCCGCCATGCGTGTCGAGCCGGAACGACAGCCGGCCCGCCGCCGCCAGCTCGGGGAAGCGTCGGCACACCTCGAGCGAATCGCCGATCTCGCGGCCGAAATAATCGCACAGCACGGTCATTGGCTGGTCGGGATAGGTTTCGTGGAACATCTCGGCCGCGCGCAAGGTCGAGCCGGCATAGCCGATCAGCGCATGCGGCATGGTGCCGAAGCCATGCGCCTGCCCGAAATAATGCGCGGTCGCGTCGGTGGCGTTGCCGATGAAGCCGCGCGCGCCGGCTGCGCGCTTGGCTGCTTGCGAGCCGACCGCGGCGGCATAGGCCATCATCTCGGCCATCTCGGCGCCGGCGCAATGGCGCGCGTCCATCGCGAGAAACGCGGTCTTCGGCAGATCGGCGCACATCGCATAAGCATTGTAGGCGGCAACGCAAGCGGCCCCGAGCTTTTGCAGATAGAGCGTCTCGAGATCGACCAGGTGATAGAGCGAGCCGGTCACATAGGCGAGCGGCTCGCCCGCGCCGACCAGCGCGCCTTCCGGATAGTTGAGCTCGATCGCGAATTGCGTCTGGCGCGCCGCGGCCGCGGCTTCGAGGAAATCGACCATCAGCTTGGGCGTCGAAATCACCGGCCGGCGCATGAACACGGCATAGGTCGCCGCGCGGTCGCCGAAGCGTCGCACGATCTCCTTGCTGCGCCGAAAATAAACGTCGGTCAGTTGCACGATGTCGCCGGGGCCGGGCTGCATCGCCCAAGTCTACCTCGTTCGCGCCAGCATCGCCTAGGACGTGGGCTCGTCGCGGCCCACGCCGCGCAACGCTGCGACAATTGCGCGGATTTCTCGATCGCCGTAGCGGGCGCTAAACTGAGCGACGCATTAGAGTTACACACGCGAGGAAGCATGAAAGTCGGCCTTTTCGATCACATCGAGCGCTCGGACCGTCCGCTTGCTACCGAATACGACGAGCGCCTCGCCTTCCTGGTCGCGGCCGACGCCGCCGGGTTTTATTGCGCGCATCTCGCCGAGCATCATTGCACGCCGCTCAACATGGTGCCGGCGCCGAGCATCTTTCTCGGCATCCTGGCACGCCTGACCAAGCAGATTCATTTCGGGCCGCTGGTCTATCTGCTGCCGCTCTATTCGCCGCTGCGGCTGATCGAGGAAATCTGCATGCTCGACCATCTGAGCCGCGGCCGGCTCGAGGTCGGCGTCGGGCGCGGCGTCTCGCCCTACGAGCTGAATTTCCACAAGGTCGACCACGACGTCTCGCGCGAGATTTTCACCGACGCCTTCGCCTGCCTCGAGACCGGGCTGACCCACGAGCGCTTCAGCCATAGCGGCAAATACTTCAACTATAACGATGTGCCAATGCCGATGCGGCCTTATCGCGCGCCGCATCCGCCGTTCTGGTACGGCTCGTCCAACACCATCGGCTCGCTCTGGGCCGGCGAGCAAGGCATGAACTTCACCGCCAACGGCCCGACCGAGACCGCCAAGGTCAACATCGCCGCGTTCAAGGAGGGGCTTGCCAAGCGCGGCAGCGCGAAACTGCCGAAGCCGGAATTTCCCGGCGGCGCGGCGATCGGCGCGCTGCGCCACATCGTGGTCGCGGACACCGACGCCGAAGCGATGCGAATCGCCAAGCCCGCCTTCGACTATCACCTCGCCAGTCTCAATTACCTGCGCACGGCCGCCGCCGCGGCCGGCGGCGCCGATCTCAGGACGCGGCTCAACGTGCATCGCGGCATCAATTTCGCGGAATGCCTCGCCAACGGCATGGCGATCGTCGGCAGCCCGGCCACGGTCCTCGCCGCGATCGAGCGCCAGGTGCCCGAGCTCGGCATCAACTACCTGCTCGCCTATCTGTTCTTCGGCACGATGAGCTACGCCGACGCCAAGCGCTCGCTCGATTTGTTCGCCGCGGAGGTGATGCCCAAGCTGGCCGCGCTTTAGCGCAAGACCGCATCGGATCGGGGCCGCCACCGTCGCGCCGGCTGCGCGCGGTGCCGATCAGCGCTCGCACCGCGCAACAATCTTGCGAGATGGTCGGTAATGCGCGAATATGAGAGCCAGCTTGGGTTTCGTGGGGGGGCCGACCCAGGCGTAGCCGAGCATCACCGACGAAATCCGAACAGGGGAGCATATTGTCATGGCGAACGGAAAAACCGGAAATATTTGGGTTGTTGTCATCGTGTTTGCCGTCATCGTGGTCGGTACCGGGTGGCTTATGCTGAAGCAACCGGCGCCGGCAGCAGCAGCAGCGCCGGCGGCAACACCGCCCGCGGCCGCAGCACCGGCGGCACCGCCAGCGGCTCCAACAGTGGCGCCGGCAGCGCCAGCGCCAGCAAACCCATAGACGAGCGCCCGCGCAGGGACGACAAATTCGAGGCTGCCGATCGCGGCAGCCTCTTTTGTTTCGAGCCATCGGCTCGGGGGCGATGACGCTCGTCTATGCACGCCGGCGATTATAAAGAGGACCTTAGCCAAGCGCGGTCGCGCCGGCGGAATTGGTGCGGCTCCTTTCGTCGCGCTTGGGGACGCGCGCGGCACCGTGGGTCTTTTGCCGTCAGAGGCCGGTGTTGATCCAGACCGTTTTGGGCTCGGTGAAATTCTCGATCGCCGCGTCGCCATGCTCGCGTCCAAAGCCGGAATCGCGCGAGCCGCCCCAGGGCAGCCGCACATCCGTCGGACCGAAGGTATTGACCCACACCGTCCCGGCCCGCAGCTTTCGGACAAAGCGATGCATGCGCGCGATATCGTTGCTCCACACGCCGGCCGCGAGGCTGTAGCGCGTGCCGTTGGCGATCCTCAGCGCGTCCGCCTCGTCCGTGAATTTGACGACCGCGGCGACCGGCCCAAAAATTTCTTCCTGCGAGATGCGCATGTCGTGCTCGACGCCCGCGAACACGGTCGGGCGCACGAAATATCCCGCCTCGCCGAGGCGGGTGCCGCCGGTCACGATCGCGGCGCCTTCGCGCCGGCCGATATCGATGTAGTCGAGCACGCGCTTCAACTGGACCGCGGACACGACCGGGCCCATCCCGGTGGCCGGATCGCGCGGGTCGCCGAGACGGATCGCCGTCGCCCGCGCCACCAGCCGCTCGACCATTTCGTCGTAGACGGCCGCATGAACCAGGATGCGCGAGCCGGCCGAGCACACCTGACCACTATTGAAAAAGATGCCCGAGGCGGCAGCCCGCGCCGCCGCGTCGAGATCGGCATCGGGGAAAACGATGTTGGCGGATTTGCCGCCGAGCTCCAGCGTGACGCGCTTCAGATTGCCAGCCGCGGCGCGCAGAATCTCACGCCCGACGCCTGGCGATCCGGTGAATGTCACCTTGTCCACATCGGGGTGCTCCGCCAGCGCCGCGCCGGCGGTCTTGCCGAAGCCCGGCACGACATTGAGAACCCCAGCGGGAAACCCGGCTTCGAGCGCCAATTCGCCGAGCCGCAGCGCGGTCAGCGGTGTGATCTCGGCCGGCTTCAAGATGACGGTGCAGCCGCAAGCCAGCGCCGGCGCGATCTTCCACATGCCGATCATCAGCGGAAAATTCCACGGCACGATCGCGCCGACCACGCCGAGCGGTTCGCGGACGGTATAGGTCAAGGCATCAGCGCGGGTCGGTATGACCTGGCCGTTAATCTTGTCGGCCATGCCGGCGTAATAGGTCAAGGTATCGAGCACCGCCGGCAAATCCTGGCGCCGGATCGTCGCAACCGGCTTGCCGGCATCGAGGCTCTCCAGCGTGACCACCTCGTCCTCGGCCTGCCGGATGAGTTCGGCAAATTTCAGCAAGAGCTGTCCGCGCTCGGCCGCGCGCATGCGCCCCCATTTGCCCTCGAACGCCGCGCGAGCAGCGCGCACGGCCGCATCGATATCGGCCGCGTCCGCCTCGGCAACCAAGGCGATGCTCTGCTCGGTGGCCGGATCGACGGTCTCGAAATAACGGCCGGATGCGGCGGGAACGCGCTTTCCGTCGATCAGCAGATCTTGCCGGCCCACGACGAGATCGAAAGCCATCCTAATTCACCATATATGAAATAAAATACATATGCTCCCGGCGTTGCCGACGCCGTGAATCTTAGATATCCATATGGGTCAATAATTCTGATATAGAAATATGATACGTTCTGCCTATGCGTGCGCATAAATATATGCACCGAATTGCCTATTTAGCAGCGTGGCGGAGGTCGGATTGATCCGCATCGACATCGAGCCGGTCTGGCGATTCCGGAAAGACGGCGACGCACAATCCATGCTCGTCATGCTCGACTTCCTGAACGAGATTCGCGCGACGGGGAAAATCAGCCGCGCCGCCGAGCAATCGCATTTGTCCTATCGCCACGCTTGGAACCTGATCGAAAAATGGTCGGGCTTTTTCGGCGTGCCGCTGGTCGATCGGCGGCAAGGGCACGGAACCAATCTGACGCCGTTCGGCGACAAGCTGGTCTGGGCCGGGCAGCGTTTGCGCGCGCGGCTGAAAGTACAGCTCGAGAATCTCTCGCAAGAGCTGGAAACCGAAATCAACCAGTTCCTGCCGCACGCGCCCTCGATCATCCGCGTTCATGCAAGCCACGGCTTCGCGGTAGCCAAGCTGCGCGAGCTGCTGGGCCGCGAGGCCGGCATCACCGTCGATCTCCGCTATGTCGCCAACCAAACGTCGCTGGTATCGCTCGCGCATAACGGCTGCGACCTTGCAGGCCTGCATCTGCCGCAAGGCGAGCTGCGGCGGCGCAGCCTCGCCGAGTTCAAAGGCTGGCTGACGCCGGGCCTTCATCGCGTGATCGGGTTCGTCACGCGCGAGATGGGCCTGATGGTCAAGCGCGGCAATCCGCGTCATATCCATTCGCTCGAGCGTCTGCTCGATCCGGCGCTGCGCTTCGTCAATCGCGATCCGGATTCCGGCACCCGCCTGCTGCTCGAGCAACTTCTGGCGCAGCACGGAATCGACGGCGCGCGCATCAACGGTTACGCCCAGATCGAGTTCACCCACGCTGCCGTCGCAGCCTATGTCGCCAGCGACATGGCCGATGCGGCCTTCGGCGTCGAAGCCGCCGCGCGGCAATTCGATCTCGATTTCGTCCGGCTCGTCACCGAGGACTACGTCTTCGTCTGCCTCAAATCCTTTCTCGAGACCGAGCCGATGAAGCGCGTCCTCTCGGTCCTGCGTAGCCCGGAATTCCATGCCGCGATTTCGGAATTGCCCGGCTACACGGCGAGGGATACCGGCGTGATCAAGCCTGTCAGGGAAGTCTTCCGAAAGACCGGCTAAGGATGCGGCGCGCTGCCGCGAAAGTCACATCCCGGCCGCGGCGGCGCGCAGCTTCGGCGCCGCCATGCGCTTCTTCTTCAGCTCCTCGGCGATGAGGAACGCCAGCTCGAGCGCCTGGCTGGCGTTGAGGCGCGGATCGCAATGCGTGTGATAGCGGTCGCCGAGCGAGGTCTCGGTCACCGCCGAGGCGCCGCCGACGCATTCGGTGACGTTCTGGCCGGTCATCTCGAAATGGACGCCGCCGGCATAGCTGCCTTCGGCCTCGTGCACGTCGAAGAAGCCTTTGACCTCGCGCAGGATCGCATCGACAACGCGGGTCTTGTAGCCGGTCGCCGAGGTGATCGTGTTGCCGTGCATCGGGTCGGAGCACCACAGCACCTTGCGGCCCTCGCGCGCGACCGCGCGGATCAGCGGCGCCAGCTTGGTCTCGACCTTGTCGGCGCCCATGCGCGCGATCAGCACCAGCCGCCCCGCCTCGTTCTCGGGGTTGAGCGCGTCGATCAGCTTCAAGAGGTCCGACGGATCGAGCGACGGGCCGCATTTGAGGCCGAGCGGATTCTTGACCCCGCGCAGGAACTCGACATGCGCGCCCTCGGGCTGGCGCGTGCGGTCGCCGATCCACAGCATATGCGCCGAGACGTCGTACCAATCGCCGGTGGTCGAATCGACCCGCGTCAGCGCCTGCTCGTATTCCAGCAGCAGCGCCTCAAGCGAGGTGAACAGCTCGGTCTCGCGCAATTGCGGCGTCGTCTCCGAGGTCAAGCCGCATGCCGCCATGAAATCGAGCGTCTCGGTCAGCCGGTCGGCCAGCGCCTCGTAGCGCTGGTTGGCCGGGCTGTCGGCGATGAAGCCCTTGGTCCAGCTATGGACGCGATGCAAATCGGCATAGCCGCCCTGGGCGAAGGCGCGCAGCAGATTAAGCGTCGCGGCCGATTGGCTGAACGCCTGGATCATGCGTTGCGGATCGGCGCGCCGCGCCTCGGCCGCGAACTCCATGCCGTTGATGATGTCGCCGCGATAGGACGGCAGAGTGACGCCGTTCTGGGTCTCGGTATCGGCGGTGCGGGGCTTGGCAAATTGCCCCGCCATGCGCGCGACCTTGACCACCGGGCAGGCCGCCCCGAAGGTCAGCACCACCGCCATCTGCAGGAACACCTGGAAGGTGTCGCGGATATTGTTGGGGTGAAACTCGGCGAAGCTTTCGGCGCAATCGCCCCCTTGCAGCAGGAAAGCCTTGCCCTCGACCACCTTGGCAAGGCTGGCCTTGAGGCTACGCGCCTCGCCGGCGAACACCAGCGGCGGATAGTTGCGCAGGGTCGCGGTCACGGCGTCGAGCGCGCGCGGTTCCGGATAGTCCGGCACTTGCCGGATGGGCATGCTGCGCCAGCTATCGGGCGACCATTTCTTTTGCATCTGCTTGCCTTCGGGCCGCAATCGATCGCGCGCCTGTCCTCAGAAATAGCGAGTTTGCCGCCCGATTGAAAGGGGCCGGACCCAGCCCTGCCGATTGGGCAAAATCCCTTACGCACAATCCCTTACGCAACGGACCTCAGGATTTTTTTACGAACCGGACACCGTGGGGATCGCCGGGCGTCCGGTCTCGGTCGGCACATCGCAGCTCCCGTCGAATTTGAGAGCGACCGGCGGATCGTCGCTCGGCGTATAGGTCACGACCAGATCGCCGCAATCATGGGTCGAAAAAATATTGCCGGTGGTCGCGATCGTATGGTTCCAGTCGCGCTTGCTTTCGGGGCAAGCGAGATAATGCTTCGCGGCTTCCTTGGGGATCGCGGCGAGATAGCGTTCCACCACCGCGCAACGCGGATGGCCATAGCTGCGCGGATCGCCCGCGCTGACCAGAACGAGACTCGGCTTCACATTTGCGATCCAATTCTGGCTGTTGCTGCGGGCGGTGGCCGCGCCGTGATGCGACGCGAGGAGCAAGGTTCCGGCGAGCGGTTCCTCGTCCGGCGCGAGATCCGCCGCCGCCTGGTTGTCGAGCGCCTGGGTCTCGGTCTTGCCCTGAGCATCGCCGGGATCGAGCACGAGAAATTCGCCGTAGTCCAGCCACAGCACGGCGCTGCGCCGGTTGGGCCGCCCCGGCAGGTCGGCGACCAGCACGACCGGCGTCAGCGCGCCGCACGGCCTGAGTCGCGTCGTCTGCGTCGGCGCAAGGGTCGCAAAAGCGGGGTGCCGCGCCGCGAATTCCGGGAAGTGGGTGAGCTTGTAGTCGGCCAGCACGCCGGACACCGCAACCTCGCCGACAATGCCCTCGTCGCCGGCGAACAGCGACGTGATGAGATTGTAGTGATCCGCATCGGGGTGCGAGACCAAAATGTCGACCGAGCGCGGCCCATAGCCCGCCAGCACGCCGCGCACATAAGCGGCCACGCGCGCGCCGACGGTCTTGGCGCGGTTCGAGCCGCAATCGTTCAGCAGCGCATGCGGGCCGGAGGTATTCGATTCCGGACATTCGATCAGTACGCAATTGCCGGAATCGACATCGATGACGTGGATGCGCAGCGCGTCCTTCGCCTTGGGGCCCAGCGCGGAAGGCGTTTCGCGAACCACCACGGGCGCTGGCGGGGCCGAGTTGCAAGCCGCAAGGGCAACCGCACAGGCCGCGGCCGCGACAAAAG
>Ga0307374_10009119_pt1 | contig 14688 bp, 13 predicted proteins | sample OX3MG_FD_202532 | JGI IMG/M metagenome (GOLD analysis project Ga0307374, IMG submission 202532) | Soil microbial communities from Risofladan, Vaasa, Finland - OX-3 | ecosystem: Environmental > Terrestrial > Soil > Coastal area > Acid sulfate soil | place: Finland: Risofladan, Vaasa | collected... | reverse complement strand
GCCAGCTCCAGCGCCGGGCGATCCTCGCCGGCGACCAGCTCGGCGCAACGCATCTGCTGCAGATCCTCGGATCGATACCCGAGGAGCGCGCAGAACGTGGCCGGCACCTTGAGGCAGATACCTTCCAACGATATGTGGAGGATCATCGTCGACGATGCCTCCTCGGCGCGCGAGAGCTGCTCGCGTGCGATCACGAGCTTGCGCTCCGCGCGAGCACGCGAGCTGACGACGCTGCCCAGCAGGAGGCTCGTCAGCGTCACGGCGAGCATGAACGTCTGGAGATTGCGCTCCGCGGCCGCGCTGTAGCCCAGCGCCCCCGTCAGGAGCATCGCCGTGAGGTCGGTTCCCGCGTTGGCGATGATCGCGCCGGCGAGGCCGCGGCGCAGCACGATCCACGCCAGGGGCAGGAAGTAGAGATAGAGCACCGGCGAGCTCCCCGACCGGCCGCCCGTGCCGAACCCCACCGTCAACGTGACGGCCAGCGCCACGATCTGCGCCGCCGTCTCCAGCGGCCCGGTAGGCGGCAGCGAGGGGACGCGCGGCGGACGCGGAGCCACCGGCAGGCCGGCGATGCGCCGCGCGGCGGGCGTCACGAACGTGGTCAGTCCGGGGAGCAGCGCCACGATGCCGACCGCGTGGCCGATCCAGAGCTCGACGAGGGTGGCCACGAAGCGATCGGCGGAGATCGTCGCGTTGGCAAGCGCGATTGACGTGTAGCCGGCGGCCACCACGAGAGGTGCGGCGAGTCCGGCGATGGCCACAACCCTGCTCAGGTCGCGAATGCGCCGCCGCCCGGGATCGTATGAGAACCGCTCCCGCAGGAGCCCGGCGGCGCCGCCGTAGGCGACCATCGCCACCACGCCTTCGAGGACTTCGCCGAGCAAGCCCGCGGAGGCGGCGGGGTGGAGCAAGGAGCGCAGCACGTGCGCGACGACCACGAGCGGCGCGTAACGCACGCCGAAGGTGACCAGGACGAAGAGTGTGAGCGCGGGCGGAAGGAACCACGGAGGCGGCGCCGCCTCCGTTGCCCGCGGCGTCAAGGCGCTCAGCGCGAGCCACGCCGTCACGTAGAGCACGGAGATCGCGACGCTGCGCACGGCCGCGCGTGGCCACGGTGCGGCGGCGCTCGTCGTCACTCCGTCCACCCGGCGGTCATCTGCGTTGCCCAAGCGAGAAGGGATTCGTCCCGGCTGCGGGGTGTCCCGCTTGCGCGGCGGCGACGCGGATCACTCCGCGGCGGTGAGAATTCTGCCCAGCATCTCCCTGGTGACGTTGGCGCCGGTGATTGGCAACAACACGCGCGTGCCGGCCAACTCGGCACGATGTCTGCGCGCGTAAGCAAGGCCGGCGACAGCGGCCGGCTCGGCGAGCTGATGAGCGTGCTCCGCCAGAAAGCGCAACGCATCCTCGAGCTCGGCATCGTCCACGAGCGCGAATTCGTCAAGATGGCGCGCGAGCACGCTCTGCGGCAGGTCGTACGATTCGCGCGTCGCCAAGCCTTCCGCCACGCTCGACTGCGTCTCGTAGCGCACGTGCGTCCGCCGGTGCCACGCGTCGTGCGCCGCCGGAGCCTGCGCGCTGCACACGGCGATGACGCGCGTATCGGGCGAGAGGGCCTTGGCGACCAGCGCCGTTCCCGCGGCATTCGAGCCGCCGCCGACGGGCACGATCGCCACGTCGAAGGGGCGACGCGCGAACGCCTCGAGCGCCATCGTGCCCACGCCCGCGATCAACAACGGCTCGTCGCCCGAAGAGATGAAGCGCATGCCCTCGCGGCGTGCCGCTTCCTCGGCTGCCGTGACGCTCGCCTGGAAGTCCTCCCCCTCCAAGCGGACCTCGGCGCCCATGGCCCGCATGGCGCCGACCTTGAACGCGTTGGCCTCACGCGGCGCGTAGACCACCGCCGGGACGCTGAAGAGGCGCGCGGCGTACGCGATCGACTGACCGTGATTGCCCGTCGAGGCGGTGACCACGCCGCGGTCGCGAAAGCGCGACCCGCACGCGCTCATCCAGTTGACGCCGCCGCGGACCTTGAATGCTCCCGTCGGTTGCGCGGTCTCGAGCTTCAGCCAGGCATCCAGGCCGAGCGCGTCCGCAAACGCGGGGTGCGAGACCAGCGGCGTCTCCGGCAGATACTTGCGGATGCGGTCAAACGCCTCGCGAATGTCGTCGATGCCCGGCGCGTCCATCCGATCCCTCACAAGGCGTGCTGCATGATCAGGCTCGTCACGGCCACCAACGCCCACACCGCGGCGCCCATGGCGATGGGGCGAATGCCGGCCGCACCGAAGGCTCGTACGTTCACGGCAAGCCCGACGCCTGCCAGCGCGACCACGATCAGAAAGGCGCCCAACTGGGCCAGGCCCGCCGCGAGCGCGTGGGGCAGAACGCCCGTCGACACGATCGCCGCGGCGATCACGAAGTACAGGATGAACCACGGAATCACGTGCATGATCGTGCGGCGCTCGCGCTCGAGCGGCCCGCTGGCCTGCGTGCGCCACGTCATGTAGCCGGCCAGGCCCAACGAGATCGGGATGATCATGACCGTCCTGGCCAGCTTGACCACCGTCGCGATGAGCCCCGCCCCCTTGCTGAAGCTGTATCCGGCGGCCAACACCGAGGAGGTGTCGTTGACAGCCGTTCCCGCCCAGACGCCAAAGGTCGCGTTGGTCATGTGGAGCACGTGGCCGAAGAACGGGAACAGAAAGACGGCGACGATGTTGAACAGGAAGATCGTCGAGATGGCGTAGGCGATCTCACCGGCCTCGGCGGCGACGATCGGCGCCACGGCCGCGATCGCGGAGGCCCCGCAGATCGACGTGCCGACGGCGATGAGCAGGCTGGAGCGCGGCTCCAAACGCAAGAGCCGGCCGAGGACGAGACCTCCGATCAAGCCGACGGCCAACGTCGCCAGCATCACGCCGGCGCTCTCCCGTCCGACGTTCCACAGCTTCGGCAGGTCGATGCCGAAGCCGAGCAAGACGATGCCGGCTTGGAGGATCTTCTTCGCGGCGTACGCGGTACCGTCGTTGCACGAGGCAGGCAACCCCACGGTGTTTCGCAGGATGATGCCCAAGACGATGGCTAGAACGGGGGCTCCCACGAGCGGAGCGATGCGGCCAAGCGCCGTCGCAAGCACGGCGAGCACCAGGACCACCCCCAAGCCGGGGAGGCGATTGGACCAGTGACGCATGATGGCATCGGCTTTAGGTGTGGTGATACGACCCCCTGCCTCTTGCACGGGCGAGCTCGCTTATGGTCCCATCGGCATCGCTTATCGCGCGCGCCGGGAAGGCCGGCCGGAAGGTGCGCCTCGCGGGATCGGCGTATCTGAGATTAGGCAGTCCTAATTGTTCATCTCGGTTTCCCGAGGATCTTGTTCCACGTGAACGACGCTCTCAGACGCCCGGCCGGCCCGGAAACGCCTGCCCGCCCCCTCATGCGGAAACGCCTCTCGGCGTTTCTCGCCGTGGCGGGGCCAGGGCTGGTTGTGATGCTCGCGGACACCGACGCCGGCAGCGTGATTACCGCCGCGCAGAGCGGAGCTCGCTGGGGCTACAAGCTCCTGGCACTCCAGCTCTTGCTCGTGCCGATCCTCTTCGTGGTGCAGGAGCTGACCGTGCGGCTGGGGCTCACCACCGGCCGTGGTCACGGCGAGCTGATCCGCGAGCGCTTCGGGTCGTTCTGGGCCTGGATCTCCGTCTCGACGCTGATGATCGCATGCGTCGGCGCGTTGGTGACCGAACTGAGCGGCGTGGCCGGCGTGGGCCTGCTCTTCGGATTGCCGCGCGTGCTGAGCGTGGGCCTCGCCGTGGCGCTGCTGATCGTGGTCGTGTGGACGGGTTCCTATCGTTCGGTCGAGCGCGTCGCGATCCTGATCGGCCTCTTCGAGCTCGTCTTCCTGGGCGTGGCGTGGCTCGCCCATCCCTCGCTGGCCGAGCTGACCGCCGGCATCTCGCACCCGCCGCTCGGCGACCGCTCGTACCTCTACCTGGCGGCGGCGAACATCGGTGCGGTGATCATGCCGTGGATGGTGTTCTACCAACAGTCGGCCGTCGTCGACAAGGGCCTCGACGTCCGCAACCTGCGTGCCGCGCGGTGGGACACGGCCATCGGCGCAGTCATCACGCAAGTCATCATGGCCGCGGTGCTGATCGCGACGGCGGCCACCATCGGACGCCACAACCCCGGCGCGCCGCTCAACACCGTGGAGCAGATCTCCCAGGCGCTGGTGCCCTTCCTCGGGGAGCAGGCGGGTCGCGTCCTCTTCGCGCTCGGCATGATCGGCGCGTCGATCGTGGCCGCGATCGTCGTCTCGCTGACGGCCGCGTGGGGCCTCGGCGAGGTCTGCAGCTACCGGCGGTCGCTCCAGCACCATCCGCGCGAGGCACCCTGGTTCTACGGGGTCTTCACCGGCGCGGTCGTCGGCGCCGGAGCCTTGGTCGCCGGGGGACTCAACCTCGTGGATCTCAGCGTGGGCGTCGAGGTGATGAACGCGCTCTTGCTGCCCATCGTGCTGGGCTTCCTCTACCTGCTGGCCATCAAGGCCCTCCCCGAGCCGTACCGCTTGCGCGGCTTCTACGCGGTCGTCGTGGCCGTCCTCATCGTCGCCACCGCCGGCTTCGGCGTATACGCGGCACTCTAGCAGGGTGCGGAAGAACCCCTGCTAGAGCCCGCGCCGCGCGCCGCAGGCATCGTCCGCTCCGGCGAGAAGCCTCGCGCATGCGTGAACACCCGCTCCGATCGCTCGCCGCCGCGCTTGCGGCCGTCGTCTTCGGCGGCGTGCTCCTCGCCGCCGCTCCCGCGCGCGCGGCCGACACCACGCCGGCCGAAGCCGCCTTCGTCGCGCGCGTAGCCAAAGCGCTGCTGGCCGCGTATCCCACGGCCGTCCAAGCCGAAAAGGCGGGCTACGTGCAGACGACCGGCGTCGACGAGGACGGAACGGCGATCTACTTCGACCACGACTTCGCCCACGTGAGCGCCCTGCACCCGAACTTCCTCTGGTACGACAGGCAGGGCAAGCTCGTCGGCCTCGACTACGAGTATCCGCAGGCGAACTACCCGAAGACGCCGACCTCCCTCTATCCGGTCGCGGCGAGCCGCTGGACGGTGGTCCACGAGCACGTCCACTTCGCGTACCGCATCGGCGCGGGGCCCGTGCACCTGCGCGGAGCGCGCGCCTATCCCAACCTGCGCACGCCCCACATCACCGCGGCCGACCTCGCGGCCGACCATCTGCTGCCGGCGGGCGCCACGATGGTCTGGGCCTACCATCACCCCACATGCTGGGATCTGGGCTTCTGGCTGGTACCCAACCCGAACGGGCCCTTCGCGGAAGCCAACCCCGACGTCAAGTAGGGATGCGCTCGAGAAAGCGGCGCACGCGCGCATTGCTCTGATCCGCGAAAAAGGCGGCCGGCGCCGCCTCAGCCACGATGAGCCCATCGTCGACGAAGACGATGCGGTCGGCGGCGCGGCGCGCGAAGCCCATCTCGTGTGTGACCACGGCCATCGTCATCCCCTCCTCCGCCAGCTCGTCCATCGTCACCAGCACCTCCTGGACCATCTCGGGATCGAGGGCACTGGTCGGCTCGTCGAAGAGCATCACGGCCGGCTTCATCGCCAGTGCGCGCGCGATGGCCACGCGCTGCTTCTGCCCGCCGGAGAGTGAGTTCGGATACGCGTGCTCCTTGGCCGCGAGGCCGACCTTGGCCAAGAGGGCGCGAGCCCGCTCTTCGGCCTCGGCCCGGCTGGTGCGCAGCACCTTCTCCTGCGCGAGCGTGACATTGTGCAGCACGGTGAGATGCGGAAAGAGGTTGAAGAGCTGGAAGACCATACCCATCCGCATCCGCACGCGATTGACGTCGACGCCCGGATCGGTGATCGCCTGCCCCTCGAACCGCACCTCCCCGGCGTCGGGGCGCTCCAGGAGGTTCAGGCACCGCAGCAGGGTGCTCTTGCCGGAGCCGCTCGGGCCGATGATGGCCACGACCTCGCCGCGCGCGATCGAGAGATCGATGCCTTTGAGCACCTCGTGTCCGGCAAACGACTTCCTGATCCCCCGGGCTTCGAGCACGATGCTCATACGTACACCTTCAAGCGCCGCTCCAAAAGCTGCGTGCCGGTGCTGACGACCGTCGTCATGGCGTAGTACATGATGCCGATGGTGAGATAGACCGCGAAGTTCTGAAACGTGGCGCTGATGATGAGCTGCGCGGTGAGCAGCAGCTCTTGGACCGTCACCAGCGAGACCAGCGCCGAGTTCTTGGTCAGGGCGACGAACTCGTTGCCCAGCGGCGGGAGCATGCGCAGAAAGGCTTGCGGCAGCACCACGTAACGCATCGCCTGGGCCGACGTCAATCCCAGCGAACGCGCCGCTTCCATCTGGCCGCGCTCGATCGATTCGATCGCGCCGCGCACGATCTCCGTCTGGTAGGCCCCGCTGTAGACGGCCAGACAGCCGACCGCCGCGACCATCGGCGTGATCCGGAGCCCCAGCTGCGGGAAGGCGTAGTAAACGAAGAACAGCTGGACGATGAACGGGGTACCGCGGATCACCGAGACGTAGGCCCCGGCCAGAAGGCGAAGGGGGCGCAGCGGCGAGACGCGCGCGAGCCCCCCGAGGAGGCCGGCGACGGTCCCCAAGACGAGGGCCATCGCCGTCACCTCGATGGTGACTAGGGCGCCGTGCAGCAGGAGCGGCAGTGCTTGTCTTACCGTCTCCAGCCCCAGGCTCATCCCACTCGCTCCCCACTCGCTTCGCTGCGCTTCGCTCGCGGGGACCCCACCGCTTCAAAGGTTCCGGCGCACTCGCGCCGGCCTGCAAGTGTCCCTCCGGGAGCGCAATTGCGCAAGACGCAATTGCTCATTCGCTCTTACCGAACCACTTCGCCTCGAGCGACTTCAGCGTGCCGTCCTTCTCGAAGGCGGCCAACGCCTGATCCACGGCCTTGGTCAGCTCCGGCGTGCTCTTGCGGAACGCGTAGCCGTACGCTTCGTGCGTGAGAAGGAAGGGGGCCATCTTGGCGCCGCCGTGCGTCTTGATGTAGTAGCGCGCCGCCGGATAGCCCGTGACCACCGCGTCGGCTTGCCCGTTTTGCAGCGAGAGGAACATCTGGTCGTTGGCCTGCACGATCACCAGGCGAGCGCTAGGAACGTGCTGCTGCAGCCAGTTGACGGACTTCGTGCCGACCTGCACCGCGACGCGCTTGCCGTCCAGAGCCTTCTCGGAGGTGATCGTCGTGTCGCTGGGCTTGACCATCACGCTGAGACCGCCCGTGAAGTAGGGCGCGCTGAAGTCGACCACTTTCTCGCGAGCGGCCGTGATGTAGATGGCGGACGCCGCCATGTCGATGTGGTGGGCGACCAGGCCCGGCACCAGACCCCCGAACGGCACCTGCACGAAGCTCACCTTCTTGATCCCGATCCTCTTCGCCAGCGCGTTGACCAGGTCGATGTCGAAGCCGATCTTCTGTCCCGCGGCCGTCGTGTACTCGAACGGCGGGAAGGTCGCATCGGTCCCCACGACCAGCGTGCGCTGCCCCGACGTCAGCGCGTCGAGGACTCCGGCGGCGCGTGCCGGAGCCGCCACGCTGCCAAGCAGCGCCGCGGAAACCACAGCCGCGCAGCCCGCGGCGAGCATCGTCTTTCGATCGAATCGCATGACTCCATCTCCTTCTCGTGTCAGTTGCAACACCCGGTCACTCCAGATCCCGGTCGAGGCGCAGCACGGCATCGAGCATCACGCTCGCCGCCGCCGCCAGGCTCTCCGGCGGCGAGTGCTCCTCCGGCACGTGGCTCTTGGCACCCGTGCTGCGCAGGAAGAGCATCCCGATCTTCGTGAAGGCCGCCATGTGCGAGGCGTCGTGCCCCGCCATACTGCGCAGTTCCAGCGCCTCCACGCCGGCGGCATCGCAGGCGGCGCGCAACGCAGCCAGCACGGCGGCATCGGCGCCGGCCGTCTGGGAGTTGCTGCGCGTCGACTCCTCCAGCCGCAGTCCGCGGCGCGCGACGATGGCGCGCGCGGCTTCGTCCAGCTGCCGCTCCAGGGCGGTCAGGTCCGCGGGCGCGCACGAGCGAATCTCCCAACACAGGTCGACCGCTCCCGGCACGATGTTCGCGGCATTGGGGTGCACCTCGAGGACTCCGACCGTGCCCACCGCTCCGTCGTACGCCTTGGCCAGACGCTCCACAGCCAGGGCGATCTCCGCCGCGCCGATCAGCGCGTCGCGCCGGTCGGCCATCGCGGTGGTCCCGGAATGGTTGGGCTCGCCCAGCACGCGCCAGCGCGCGCGCTTGATGCCCGCGATCTCCGTCACGACGGCGATGGGGAGGCCGGCACGCTCGAGGTGGGGCCCCTGCTCGTTGTGGACCTCGAGATAGGCCGCCGCGTCGCCCGCCTTCATCCGCGCCTCGCCGATGCGGTCGGGATCGCCGCCCACCGAACGCAGAGCCTCCCGCACCGTCTTGCCGCGCGCGTCCAGCGCGTCGAGCTCCTCGGGGCGCAGGCGCCCCGCCAGCGCGCGGCTGCCGAACGTGGACATACCGAACGGGCTGGGCTCCTCCGCGCGGAAGACGACCAGCTCCAAGGGGTGGCGCAGCGTCTGCCCGGACTCGGTGAGGGCGCGCGCGACCTCCAGGGCGATCACCACGCCGGCGGCTCCGTCGTACTTGCCGCCGTTGGGAACGGTGTCGAGATGGGAGCCGGTCATGAGCGGCGGCAGGTCCGGGCGCTCGCCGTCGATGCGCGCGAAGAGGTTGCCGGCGGCATCGCTCCGCAGGCGCGCGCCCAGGCGCGAGGCCTCCTGCTTGAACCACTCATGCGCGACCTGCTCCTGCGGCGAGAGGCCCAGGCGCGAGAGGCCGCCGCGCGGATCCGCGCCGATGCGCCCCAGCGCCTCCACGCCGGATAACATGCGGTCGATCGAGATCGTTGGTTCGGTCACGTGCTCTCCGGTGAGGTGAAGATGTCCGCCTCTCGAGCAAAGGCCTCGAAGCGGCTCAGATAGTCGTCGGCGCTGGGCGTCTGGCGCGTCGCGAGGATCGTGAAGAGAAAGCTCGCCAGCACCTGGAACGCGCTGTACGAGTCGAAGACGCCCGTCGAGCTCGCGGGCGCAAGCAGCGAGAGGTCGGCGTGCTCCAGCGCGGGCGAGAGGACGCTGTCGGTCACTGCGGCGGTTCGGATGCCCCGGCTGCGCGCGTAGTCCAGCATCGCGATCGCTTCGCGCGGATAGCGCGGATAGACGATGGCCACCAGGAGCGACGAAGGCGGCGTCGAGAGCGCCAGCACCTCGAGCGCCTCCGACGAGGGCTGCTGGACGTGGACGACGTCGGGATGCAGCTTGCGCAGGAAGAATGCGAACTGGCGAGCCATGCCCGACGCCGAGCGGAAGCCGGCGACGTAAACCCGCGGGGCCCGGGCGATGGCCTCCCCCAGCCGCTCGACCGCCGCCACCTGCGCCGGGGAGCGCAACGCGCCGAGCTTGACCACTTCCTCGTCGACGATGCGCTCGAGCGCCTTGGGAACGGCCACGCCGCGCCGCAGCTCCGCGACGCGATCGACGCCCGTCAGCTCGGAGCGCACGATGCCCCTGACCGCGGCCACCAGGTCCTGGTAGCCGCCGAAGCCCAGGTGGTTGGCGAATCGAGTGACGGTGGCTTGGCTGACGCCTACCGCCTCGGCCAGTTGCGAGGCGCTCATGAAACAGACGCGCCGATAGTCCCGCAGGAGGTACGCCGCGACCTGGCGGTGGCTGGCCGAGTATGCCTCGCCGCCCGCGATCAGCTTGGTCAGATCGTCCTTGGTCCGCAAGCTTGGCATAGATCGATTCACCGCCGAGAGGGCGTGAATAGTTCCATACACCAGTCTTACCGCTTGCTGCCCCCACCTGTCAAGGAGGCCACCGCCTTCCCCAGACTCCGCACCCCTTCGCGAATCTCCGCGGCCGTGCTCCCGGCAAAGCCAAGCACGAGGCCTCCTCGGCCACGGCGCTCGAGCCTGTATGCGCTCAGCGCGGGCGCGTCTACACCAAGCTCAGCGGCCCGCCGTGAGACCGCGCGGTCGTCGAGTTCAGGGGTGAGCAGCGCCGCGACGTGCAGCCCCGTGTCGCTGGCTTGCGGCTCCAACGCGCCGGCCAGGCGTTCGTGCAGCTCCTCGAGCAGGACGCCGCGCCGTTCGGCGTAGAGAGCCCGCATGCGGCGCACGTGCGCGGCGAAGGCGCCGTCACGCATGAAGTCGGCCAGGGCGGCCTGGATGGGCGCCGCGCAGCCGCGCGCCGTGGCCGACCGGGCGCGGGCAAGCGCCGCGGCCAGCGATGAGGGGGCCACCAGATACGCCACGCGCAGCGACGGATACATCACCTTGCTGAACGTGCCGAGGTAGAGCACGCGGCCGTCGTCGTCGAGACCCTGCAACGCGGCCAGCGGATGCCCGGCAAAGCGGAACTCGCTGTCGTAGTCGTCCTCAACAACCCACGCCCCCGCTTCGCGCGCCCAAGCCAAGAGCTCCAGGCGCCGCGCCAGACCCAGCGCCCCGCCGGTCGGGTACTGGTGGGAAGGGGTCACGTAGACGCCGCGCGCGTGAGGGGCCCGGCGTCGCCCTTGCGCGACCTCGATCCCCTCAGCGTCGACGGGAACCGCCACCGGACGGACGCCGGCCGCCGCAAACGCGGCGCGAGCGCGAGGATAGCCGGGATCCTCGAACCAGAGGTCGTCTCCTTCATCGAGCACCACGCGCGCGACGAGGTCCAACGTGTGCTGCGTGCTCTCCGTGACGATCACGTGTAAGGCTTCGCAGCGGAGGCCGCGCGTGGCGCGCAGGTGCGCGGCGATGGCCTCCCGCAGCGCGGGCTCGCCGGCGGGGTCGCCGTACCCAGCGTGCAACCGCCCGGCGTCGCGAACGCGCCGCGCAACATAGCGCGCCCAGATCCCAAACGGGAAGGCGTCGATCGCCGGCAGGCCTGGCCTGAAGGCCCTCGCCGTCGGAATGTCTTGCTCCCCGGGCGCGCCGGCATCGCTCAGCGACGCGCCCCGCCGCGAGGCGGACGGCGCCGTCCCCCCGGGACCGCTCCGCACGGGGCGCTCGCGGCGCGCTCCGAGCAACTTGGCGGAGAGCGCCAGCGCCACGCGCGTCCCCGCGCCGACTCGCCCTTCCAGGTAGCCCTCGGCGACGAGCTGGTCGTAGGCCGCCTGCACGGTGTTACGCGAAAGCCCGAGCTCGGCCGCCAGCGCGCGCGTCGAGGGCACGGAGCAACCGGAGGCGAGCCGGCCGCTCAAGATCGCCTCCCGCAGGCCGCGGTAGATCTGGCGGTGAAGCGGCGTGCCCTCACGGCGGTCGAGCGGAATCAACGGGGTGGTCGTGCGCACGAGTGGCTCCACGAAATCGGACGGATTGACAAAACGGGTGGGCCACCATTCGCCGCCCGCGACGGCGCACCCGCCCGCCGAGGGCAGGTTCGCTCCAGCGCACGACGAGAATGCGGTCGCATGCAACGGATCTGCGTCTTCTGCGGCTCGAACTCCGGCGCGCGTCCGGCATACGCCGAGACCGCGCGAGCCTTCGGCCGCGCGCTCGCGGCACGCGATCTCGACCTCGTCTACGGCGGGGGAAGCCTCGGCTTGATGGGGATCCTCGCCGATGCGACGCTCGCCGCGGGCGGCAGAGCAATCGGCGTGCTTCCCCGCGGCCTCTTTCGCCGCGAAGTTCCGCACGCCGGCCTCACGGTGCTCCACGAGGTGGGCAGCATGCACGAGCGCAAGGCGCTCATGGCGGACCTGGCCGATGCCTTCGTCGCGCTTCCCGGCGGCTACGGCACCTTCGACGAGCTCTTCGAGATCATCACGTGGGCGCAGATCGGCCTGCACGCCAAGCCCATCGCTCTGCTCGACGTCGAGGGCTACTTCGACCCCCTCGTCTCGCTGGTCGAGCGCGCCGTGGAGGAGCACTTCGTGCCCCACCCACTTGCGGCGCTCGTGCGCCGCACCACCGATCTCGACGCCTTGCTCGACGAGCTGACCGCACGACCGGCAGTCGCCCAGGTGTCCGCCGGCGAGGAGCTGCCACAGAGATGAACTTCGCGAGCGACAACGTGGCCGGCGCCGCGCCGGAGATCCTCGCCGCCGTGATGGCCGCAAACGATGGCGCCGCGATGCCGTATGGTGCCGACGCGCTGACGCGGCGGGTCGAGAGCCGTTTCGCCGAGGTCTTCGGACGTGAGACCGCCGTCTTTCCCGTGGCCACGGGCACCGCAGCGAACTCGCTCGCGCTCGCGGCGATCACGCCGCCGTACGGCGCGGTCTTCTGCCACGAGGCGGCGCACATCCACACCGACGAGTGCGCCGCTCCGGAGTTCTACACCGGCGGAGCAAAGCTCTTGACGCTCCCCGGCGATCACGGCAAGCTCGCCGCCGAGACGGTGGAGCGCGCGCTCGCCGCCAGCCCCATCGGCTCGCAGCATGCGGCGCAGCCCGCCGCCGTCAGTCTCTCCCAGGTGACCGAGGCCGGGACGGTCTACACGCCGGCGGAGATCGCCGCAATCTCGGAGGTGGCGCACCGCTACGGGTTGCTCGTGCACATGGACGGAGCTCGCTTGGCAAACGCCCTCGCCGCTCTGGAGGTCTCACCGGCCGCCGTCACGTGGCGCGCCGGTGTCGACGTGCTCTCGTTCGGAGCCACCAAGAACGGCGCGTTGGGGGCGGAGGCCGTCATCTTCTTCGACGCCGCCCGCGCCGCCGACATGCTCTACCGGCGCAAGCGCGCCGGCCACCTCTTCTCGAAGCTCCGCTTTCTCTCCGCGCAGCTCGAGGCGTACCTCGCCGACGATCTCTGGCTGCGCAACGCGCGCCACGCAAACGCCCAAGCGGGGCGTCTGGCCGCGGGGCTCCAAGGCATCCCGGGCGTCGCGCTCCGCGACCCCGTGGAGGCGAACCTCCTCTTCGTCCAGCTGCCCGAGGCGACGATCCGCCGCTTGCACGAAGACGGTTTCTCGTTCCACCGCATCGGAGGAGCCGGATCGACCGTGGTGCGTCTGGTCACCGCGTTCGACACGCGCTCCGAGGACGTCGACCGCTTCGTCGCCGTCGCCGCCCGCGCAACGTAATCCGTCGGCGCGGGCGGCCGGGGCGCGCTCTTGGCTACTTCGCCTGCGCGGCGACCTCACTTTGCGTCACGGCCGAAGCCTTGTTGCCCCAGTCGTTGCGGATGTACGTGATCACCGAGGCGATCTCGGCGTTCGTGAGCTGCCCCTTCCAGGCCGGCATCGCTCCGTTGTAACTCTTGCCCAGCACGGTGATGGGCCCCGTCTTGCCGTTGAGCACGATGTCGATCAGCTGCTTGGGGTCGCCGGTGACCGTGGGGTTCCCCGCCAACGGCGGGAAGCTGCCCGGCAGGCCTGCGCCCGTGGCTTGATGGCACGCGGCGCACTTCTGCAGATAGGTCGGCTTGCCGGCCAGCAGCGTGCTCGCCGGCGTCGCGGCGACCTGCTCGCCTTTGCAGGCGTCGGCGCAGATGCCGACGTTACCGCCCGAGAGCGCCGCGCGTTGTCCGATCACGTCCTGCCCGTAGACTCCCGTGCCGATGAGGATCACGACGACGACTGCCGTGATGCCCACCAGGAACGGACGCCGAGCGAGGGCGCGCGAGCGGTTGCGGTCGATCCACGGCAGGAGCATCAGCGCCACGATGAAGAGCGTCGGCAGGATGATCGTGGCCACGACCTCCAAGCTGGGCGGCGTCAGGTTGAGGATCCCGTAGAGCGGCAGGAAGTACCAGGCGGGCGAGGGCACGAACGTCGAGTTGTTGGGGTCGGCCTTGAGCAAGAGCTCCGGCGGTGAGGTGATCGCCAGAAAGACGATGACCGCGAACACCACGAGCGAGACCAGCGTGTCCATGAACATCTGATTGGGCCAGAAGCGCCCCGGCTTGCCCTTGGGAGGCTCGTCGCTCACCGGCCCGGCCGCGCCGTTATGCCGGAAGACGGTGAGGTGCATCCCCACCAGCAGCAGCAGGATGATCGGCACCAGCCACACGTGGATCCCGAAGAAGCGATTGATCGTGAGCGTGCCCATCGCGGGGCCGTCCTGCAGGAATCTCTGGACCCATCCGCCGAGGACCGGTGCGCTGCCGGCGATGTTCATGGAGACCTGCGAGGCGAAGTAGGCGTTGAGGTCCCACGGCAGCAGATAGCCCGTCAAACCCATGACGAGCGTGCACACCAGGAGCACGACGCCGATCACCCACATGACCTCGCGCGGGCGCTTGTACGCGCCCCAGAGCACAACCTGGAGCAGGTGCAGGAACATCAGCGCGATCATCGCCGACGCTCCCCAATAGTGGATGCCGATGATGAACTGCCCGAAGTTCACCTTGTCGTAGATGAACTTGGTCGACTCCCACGCCGTCGCCGATGACGGAGCGTAGTAGAACGTCAGGAAGATGCCCGTGACGATCTGGATGATCAGCGCGACGACCGTCGCGCTGCCGAAGACGTACCAATAGCTGGCGCCGCCCGGAACGTCCTCCGTGAGGAGCCCCTCGACGAGGCTGACGATGCCGGTGCGCTCCTCGAGCCACTGCAGCATGGGATATCCTCCGCCCGTTACCCGACTAGCTGTACGCGATGATGACGCGGTCGGGCACCGCGGTCTCGTACTGGATCCACGTGATCTCGGCGACGCCGTTCTGCTCGCGCA
>Ga0307374_10009118_pt1 | contig 14690 bp, 16 predicted proteins | sample OX3MG_FD_202532 | JGI IMG/M metagenome (GOLD analysis project Ga0307374, IMG submission 202532) | Soil microbial communities from Risofladan, Vaasa, Finland - OX-3 | ecosystem: Environmental > Terrestrial > Soil > Coastal area > Acid sulfate soil | place: Finland: Risofladan, Vaasa | collected... | reverse complement strand
AGCAAAGGCGACGATGATCAGGGTGGTTACCATCTCGTCTGGTCGCGCGACATGGTGGAGACGGCGGGCGGTTTGCTTGCCGCCGGGGCGCACGAGGACGTCACCCGGGTGCTCTCATTTTTGCAGAGAACCCAGCAGTCGGATGGTCACTGGTCACAAAATATGTGGTTGGATGGCTCGCCCTATTGGAACGGGATCCAGATGGACGAGACTGCTTTGCCCATTCTCCTAGTGGACTTGGCCTATCGCGAGAAGGCATTGGCCGAGGCTGATGTTGCTCGGTTTTGGGCGATGGTCCGGAAAGCTGCCGGATATTTGGTCCGCAATGGTCCGGTGAGCCCGCAGGATCGCTGGGAGGAAGATCCCGGCTATTCGCCGTTCACGGTCGGGGCAGAAATCGCCGCACTCCTGGCGGCGGCGGATATGGCCGACTTGAATCATGAGACCTCCATTGCAACCTATTTCCGCGAAATCGCCGATGTCTGGAACACCTCCATCGAACGCTGGATGTATGCCTCCGACACGGATTGGTGCCGGAAGTTCCACGTTGAGGGTTATTATGTCCGGATCGCTTCGATGGAGACGGGGACAGGCGGGTCAAGTTTCCAAAAGAGTGTTCACGTCAAGAACGTTGCGGCCGCCGAGGACACCCGCGTTGCCAATCATCTGGTCAGTTCCGATGCTCTTGCCCTGGTGCGTTTCGGCTTGCGCGCTGCGGACGACCCGCGCATTCGGGACACCGCAAAAGTCATTGACGCGCTGCTCAAGGTGGAGACACCGTTCGGCCGCACCTGGCATCGCTACAACGACGATGGCTATGGCGAGCATGAAGATGGCGCGCCTTTTGACGGAACGGGGATTGGTCGCGGGTGGCCACTGCTCACCGGCGAGCGGGCACACTTCGAACTGGCGGCAGGCCGAATCGAAAATGCCGAACGACTCCTGACCGCGATGGAATCTTTCGCCAACGAAGGCGGCCTAATCTCAGAGCAAGTCTGGGACTCTCCCGACATACCAGAACGCGGACTTCATTTCGGCCGGCCTTCCGGTTCAGCCATGCCGCTCGTGTGGGCGCATGCGGAGTATCTCAAGCTGCGACGCTCACTGCGGGACGGCCAGCTCTTCGACCGGCCGCCACAAACCGTACAACGCTATCTTGCCGAAAAAACCATATCTCCGCGGATAGTGTGGCGGTTTAACCACAAGATTCGCTCGATGCCTGTCGGGAAAATACTGCGCATCGAGACGATGGCGCCTACCGTCATTCATTGGAGTTCCGATGATTGGAACACCGTCCAAGAGGCAACAACGCACGATGTGGGATTGGGGATTCACATCGCCGATCTAACGACCGAAGCGCTTTCCGAGGGTAAGCAGGTCAAATTCACTTTCTACTGGCCAGACGCTGCTCATTGGGAAGGCAAGGACTTCGTCATTCCTGTTGTCTCTTTGCGATCGGATGTGCCTGCTCATGCTGATTGGACTGCGACTGATGAGGAATAGGGCCAAAGCGAACGGCAAGGGCTTTGTCTATTTCGCACCGCGACGGCGTTCGCATCCCATTGGAAAGCACATGAATTCTCCGTTAACGATGATCGCATCGAACGAAAAAAGACGATGAAGAAAGCGGTTCCAATCACCTGCGTGTTTCTGGATGTCGGCGGTGTCCTGCTCACCAACGGGTGGGATCATCATGCGCGCAAAAGAGCGGCGACGACCTTCAAGTTGAAATTAGCCGAGATTGAAGATCGGCATCAACTGAACTTCGCCACCTACGAGGAGGGAAAGCTCACTCTTGAAGAATATCTAGGTCGGGTGGTTTTCTACCAAAAGCGATCCTTCTCCCGGGCCCAGTTTCAGCGCTTCATGTTCGCGCAATCGAAGCCTTATCCCGAGATGATTAAGCTGTTCGCTCAGCTCAAGGCCCGATACGGGCTCAAGATCGCAGTGGTCAGCAACGAAGCACGCGAACTGAACGCCCATAGGATTCGGAAGTTCAAGCTGGACAGCTTTGTGGACTCTTTCATTTCCTCCTGCTTCGTCCACATCCGCAAGCCGGACGAAGACATCTTCCGGCTTGCGCTGGACATCGCCCAAGCGCCAGCCCGGCAGGTGGTCTATATAGAGAACACGCCGATGTTCGTCCGAATCGCGGAAGGTTTGGGGATTCGAAGCATTCTTCACACGGATTACAGGTCCACGTGCGCGAAACTGGCTTCGTTCGGATTGCATACTGACGAAGGAGTCATCCATGAAACCGGCTAGCTCACCCATTCTGGCGATCAATGGCGGCTCGTCGAGCGTCAAATGTGCACTGTTTAAAGCCGGTGAAGACGCTACGCCGCTCGTTGGACGGGAGAATTGAACGGCTCGGCCTGCGGGCGCCACGTTTTCACTCAACGATTCAGAGAAATTGTCCCGTGTGTTGGCCGTGCCGAACCAAACGGTAACAGTGAATTGCCTTAATGGATTGGCTCGAGAAAAGCAGCAGAGATGATCCACTTGCCGCAATTGGGCATCGCGTGGTGCATGGAGGTCCAGAGTAGCCAGCTGCAGCGAAACTGACCTCCATACCGGTCAGGGGAGGTTGGATGGATGCCTGCGCCGTCCCGGCCGAGAGCCGATGCCAAGTCAAATCGCAATCCATTTACGTAGTGGCGCATCGCTGTCACTGCGCCGTTCCAACGGCCGTCAGGAAGCCGAAATGTGCATCCGCGCCAAGCCGACCTTGGAGCCGCGGCGCAACAGTATCGTCGAGAGCACCGCGATCGCGACTGCGGTCAGAAGAAGCACCACAGCGAACCAGATATAGGTTTCGATCTCCGTGCCAATCACCGCGGCCAACGCGAGAAACGCGCTGACCCAGTAAAAGCTGAGGTCGAAGTGGACGCCCGCGAGAAAACAGGTGACGGCAAGCAGCAGAATGATCGTCAAAGCGACGGTAGCGGGCGGTTTTGAATCTCAGCGTGTTCTTGGCGATCCCGTTGAGGCTCCAGGTTCGGGTGGTAGTGGCGGCGGAACGGGGGTCAGTTGGTTTGTTTGAGCCTGGGCTTCTTCCTTCTTCTTTCGTTCGGCCTCGTCCCGGTCTTTCATTCTGGTAACGAATTTTTGAAAGTGAGTAACATCTTGCGCAATAGAAAGTCCCGGCCCTCCAATTTGTCGGTTAGGCAGATAGGCCGAAATCGTCCCCACGATCTCCATAGGGTCTTTGACGAACACGGGGCCGCCGCTGACGCCATTAATCGCGACACCGTCGATGTAGTAGATTTTAGATTGTTTGACCCAAGCGCTGACCTTGCCGGTAAAAAAGCAGAGGACGTTCGGCGTGAGCCCCGGATAACCCAACCAAGCCAATTCGACTCCCACCTTTTTGCGCTGACCAGTGGTGATAAATGGTATAGCTTCCTCTGGAAGCTTAAGCTCCGCGACCTTTGGGGCACTGAAGATGGCGATGATTGCTGAATCCGATTTGCGGTCAGGCAATATAACGCGATCCTCTTCTTGAATTAAAATGCTGGTGCCTGCGTTCAGATTGTGTATTCGGATCGGCAGCTGCCAATTATCAGCTTGTTCGACAACATGAAAAGCTGTGGCAATCGCGGTCAGAGTATTGGACGCGTTATGCCCACAAAAGAATCCTGTTCCGCTTCCCTCTTGCGTCTCGATTCTGACGATTGAAGGCGCGATTGTATCGAGCAACTGGAACCATTCTGACATTTTTGCGGGGACCCCTTTGACTAGAGTGACGGTTGATCTATATTACACTCATGCCTTCCCGAGCAAGCAGAGGCGGTAAACGCGCCGATCCGATACAGAATGCTCTCCGAGTCGTGGAAGAGGCCACCGGCGAGATTCTGAAACCTGCAGAGGGCAAAAATCCACACGCGCAGGCGCTGTCTGCGCTAGGGGCATCGAAAGGCGGTAAGGCGCGCGCCGCCAAACTTACAAAATCGATGCGCAAACTCATTGCGCGGAAAGCTGCCGCTGCTCGTTGGAAAAAGCATTAAGCTCATCCGATCGAAGGTCAAAGGGATCGGGAATTTGCGTAGGCTCTTTTACGGCGAGTCTGATTCTCTGCAAGCCTTCAGCGCCTCTATAATATCGTCCGCGTCGTTCACCCACCGGCAATAACAGTCCGACTTCAACGAGCAATTTTAGATCTCTGCTTGCTACAAAATCGGAAATTTGAGCTTGCGCACGATAAAGTGAATTTCGTACATGTAGACCGAAACTCGCATCACTAAGAGCCATTATTGTGCGGTCGGGCAGATGATGTGTACGAATCAGGACATCCAATTCGTCCCACAATCGCTCGATTTCGCGCACGCGCCTAAGAACCGTCATCGCTTGCCGATAGTGCGCGGTCAGACAGAACCGTAGCCAAGCTCGTGTTTCCGCATGGGGTTGCCAGTGTCCCGCTGCCGTGTATTGAAGAACGTCGTAATATGCCTGTCTGTTGCGTCCAATATATTCTTCGATGCTGGAAAATTCTGGGGCAAGCATACCATCGCGAGCTAGAACTAGAGTTTGAAGACACCGAGCCATACGGCCGTTTCCGTCAGCAAACGGATGAATCAGAGCAAGATTGAGATGCCCCATCGCCGCGCGTACCAGCATCGGTACGGGTGGCTTTTGATTTAGCACGTCCACCAATTCGTCCATAAGCATCGGCACCGAATCGACATCAGGCGGTTCGTAGACAATCTCATCCTTTTCGTTTCTGACAAAAACAACCCCTTGTCGCCACCTGCCTGGTCTCTTACTCAAATCGTAGTCGATCATCATGAAGTGGAGTCCGCGAAATACCTCAGCACCATAAATAAAATGCTCATCTTTGGCCCGCTCGAGAACATAGGTCATCGCTTTTCTGTAGCCGGTTACGGCCAACCAGGTTTCTTCTTTCGCGTCTAGCGGTTCTTCGCCTTCCACTGCCGCGATGGCGTCCTCAACTGTGACGTTGTATCCTTCGATACTGTTTGAGCCTTGAATATTTCGCGCAAAAGCCACACGAGCTAACGAACCCGTCCATCTCCTAGACTGATTGACGCGATTCCGTAAGCGTTCACGGAGCACGTCAATCTGGTCAACTACCTCAATCTCTTGACGGTCCAGCTTCGGAGCTTGATATAAATGCGCCCCAACGCGTCGTTTTACAACATTCATGAAGTCGGATATTATCTGACTCCAAATCGAGATGCAATTGATTATCTGCGGTTGACAATGCTATCCCGAGCAAGCATAATAGTGGACATGAACAAGCTGTCCATCGAACGGCGCGCGCGGATTCTTTCATGTCTCTGCGAGGGCAATTCGGTACGTGCAACTTGCCGCATGACCAATTCATCGAAGGATGCGGTGCTCAAGCTCGTGGCTGATGCGGGCGCTGCCTGCTTGGAGTATCAGCGCGAGCATCTACGGAATCTCCCCTGCAAGCGCGTTCAGTGCGACGAGATTTGGAGCTTCGTCTACGCCAAGGCGAAGAACGTGCCTGCAGAGTTTCAAGGGCAATTTGGATACGGGGATGTCTGGACTTGGACCGCCATCGACGCGGACACGAAGCTTGTTCCCTGCTGGCTCGTGGGAACGCGGGGCGCGGAAGCCGCGATCACTTTCATGAGGGATTTGGCGAGCAAGCTAGCTAACCGCGTTCAGCTAACAACCGATGGCCACAACGTCTATCTTAACGCGGTAGACGCGGCGTTCGACCGCGAGATCGACTACGCGATGCTGGTCAAGCGCTATGGCTCAGCGCCAGAGACAGAAGTCCGATATAGCCCTGCGATCTGTCTCGGATGCGATAAGACGGAGCTTCGTGGACGGCCCGATCCGAAGCATATCAGCACCAGCTACGTAGAACGCCAGAATCTTAACATGCGGATGGGCATGAGGCGATTCACTCGGCTAACCAATGCCTTCAGCAAAAAGCTGGACAATCATCGCCACGCAATCTCGCTCTTTTACATGTATTACAATTTCGGGCGCATTCATCAGACCCTGCGCGTTACACCCGCAATGGCGGCTGGCGTGAGCGACCACGTTTGGAGCATGGAAGAGATCGCAGGGCTAGTTCCGTGAAAACCGCCCACTACCAAAGCGACCGCATCGGTCGACATCTGGCCCCGTGCATGCTGCAAAAACAAGATCTTCACCGCAATTATCGGCCCGAGCCAATGAAGCGCCTGGCGCATAAGAATTCGCCACAGTGCTAGCTCATACGCCCGCCCAGCCACCAGTTCATGCGCGAGGCAGGCTATGCCGAAGACGGGAAACATCGCGCACCAGTAGAAGCGGGCCTTTTCGCTAGAATAATTCGACAGAAAAAGTCCGATCATTACCAGTATGCCGAGCACCCCGACCACCATCAGGCGGTGCAAAAACATCGATTCTACCCGGCTAACCCAGGTCTCGGCCCGTTCCAGCGGCGACGGTGACTTGGAAGGGTGCGACGAGTCGGAAGCATCAAGTGGAACTTCCGTATTTGAAGTTTCTGCGAAATGCTGCGGTTTGGATTCGTTAAGCTTCACGGCCAACTCGATCCTTCCGAAGTTGCTGAGTTTCGAAAGTTAACTAGTGACCTCTATCGGTTCAACAGCTATCCATATTCATCAACGCCGCGCCTGGCCGCATCTCAGCCGCTGCGCAAGTATGATCGCCTCACGCACAGTATTACCTCGCTTGGCCTCACGCTGAATCTTGCGCATTTGTAATTGCCTTCCGGCCTTGTGGCCGCTCACACCCAGTTACAAACCATATTCATGCCCTGCGAACGGTTCTCCGCTCTCGGTAACGCTTCGCGTCGCTCTGAATCGGGCGCCACCTTCAGCCCGCCACAGATACACTATTCGCGCTGCACCAAACGCTTGTTCTCGCGCAAATCACAGACTAAGAAGTATTCTCGACAGGACCGTCTTCATAAACTCATCGGTTCCACCCGGCGTCGTTTTATGACGAGTCAGAATCGACGCCCGAGCCGCGCCCTCAACCTGTAAACACTCTAGGCTGAGTGTGCTTGCAGCGCCATTAAGAGAGAAGTGCGTTTGGTTATCCTCAGAACACAGAATGCCGATCAGGGCATGCATCGAATACGTAAGCTGCTAAAATCTCATCGCGAGGGATCCGGTGCCAGTAACAGAAGCATGTTTAGGTCACAGGTGTTGAACGCATCAGGGTTGGGGTCCACAAAATGATATTCGTTACCTGACTTCTTCCGTCACTTCTCAGATCCGCAGACGGATCAAAGAGCTACCTACTATGTCAGTTGAAGTAAGAGCTCTAAAAGATTACAAATTGCAGGGTCTTGAGGGAAACATGAGGACAGTCAAAGAATGTTACTTCGATGACCACCGTTGGATAATGCGCGATTAGGTCGCCGACACCGGCTTTCGCAACCAAAGGAAGCATCAGAAATGAATACACAGGTGCTTAGCGACACAGCGAGGACGTTGGTCGCCAGCGACAAGGGCCTGCTGGCGATGGATGAAAGCAATCCAACCTGCAACAAGCGATTTGCCAGGGTGGGCATTCCGCAGACCGAGGAAGCTCGGCGAGCTTATCGGGAAATGATACTAACCACACCAGGTCTCGGCGAGTGCATCAGCGGCGCGATCCTCTACGACGAGACGATCCGTCAGCGAAAGAAAGATGGAACTCCCTTCCTTAAAGTGATCACGGATGCGGGGATCATTCCCGGCATCAAAGTTGACACCGGAGCAAAGCGCTTGGCAGGTCATGTCGGAGAGAAAGTGACCGAAGGGTTGGACGGATTGCGCGACCGCCTGGCTGAATACTTTCGAATGGGCGCCCGCTTTGCCAAGTGGCGCGCGGTGATTGCCATTGGTGATGGCATCCCCAGCCGGGGTTGCATAGAGGCCAACGGACAGGCATTAGCGCGGTATGCAGCTCTGTGCCAGGAAGCCGGACTGGTCCCTGCCGTCGAGCCGGAGGTGCTCATGGCCGGTGAACATACTTTGGGGCGGTGTCGCGAGGTGACGGAGGAAGTCCTGCGAACGGTTTTCAACCAACTGAATGCACAACGCGTGATGCTGGAAGGTATGATCCTCAAACCCAACATGGTGCTTCCGGGATTGGACTGCCCTACGCAAAAAGCGGTGGACGAGGTGGCCGACGCCACAGTTAGGTGTCTGCTAAGAGTGGTCCCGGCCGCGGTTCCCGGTATTGCGTTCTTGTCGGGCGGTCAATCCGGAGAACTGGCCTCGGCCCGCTTGAATGCCATGAATGTCAGATTCAAGTCGCGACTGCCTTGGGCGTTGACGTTTTCGTTCGCCCGCGCGATCCAGCGACCGGCTTTGGAGATCTGGCACGGCCAAGACGCCAACGTGTTGGCGGCACAGCAAGCGCTATATCATCGAGCGAGTTGCGACCGAGCCGCGCGCCGTGGCCAATACAGTGCCGCAATGGATAAGGAAATGGTCACGACGACAAGTACTTTGCAACTCACGAGACCGGCGGCATAGCAAAAAATAGCCCCGATCCCTGCGTCCTCCATGAGTTCTGAGCGAAACCGATGACCGGCAAACCCAAGCGGAATCTGGTCTCCTATCTGGGATTTGCCGCGTGGATTGCCTATGGCCTTTTGGGCGCACGGGAGTATTGGAGAACGGCGGCATGCGCAGGGTTGGTGATCATGCTGGCGATCGTCGCGTACGAGACTCTTACGCGAAGGACCAAGATAATCGATTGCACTTCGCTGGGATTCTTCCTACTTGCGATTGTCGCGCTCGCCACCGTTGGTGAGGGGTCTTTCATTCGCTACCAGACCATCTTCGGATGGGGTCTATTCGCGGTAGCCGCATGGGTAACGATGATTTGCGGCGTTCCCTTCAGGCTTCAGTATGCTCGAGAGAGAGTTCCGCACGACCTGTGGAACAAACCTTCGTTTCGCCGGGTGCATTTCCGCCTCAGTGTCGCATGGGCAATCATCTTCACATTCGATACCATTTTGGCAGCTATCGCACTTGGGATTGGCCACCGATTGCTGCTTGTCGTGATCGCACCAGGTGCGAGCATGGTTCTCGGCTTCCTATTGACCGTGCTCTATCCGGTATACGACCGCCGCGAGCTCGCCGCGCAAATGACAAAGAAGTCACTTCCTGGCGGTGACTCTCATTCTGACGGTCGTGCTGATGGTCATGATTATGCTCGGCGGCGCGAACTGAACGTCTGATTTTCGATGCGACCGCGTGGATGCGCGTTCCTCTGAAAGCCATTTTGATTAGGTCATTCTCAACGACAAGGCGGTGTATTAGAAGCCTCCCATTGCGCCGCGCTCAAAGTATCGAATTGAGAGTAGGTTGCGACAGGGTGGCGTGCTGATCTTCAATTTAACTCGCTTGCGCCCGAACGATGGGCGCGAACGATTCAGCCTTTAGGGACGCCCCGCCGACCAGCGCACCGTCAATGTCGGGCTTCGAGATTAGGGAGTCAACATTTTCGTCGTTGACGCTGCCGCCGTACAAAATCCTGACCTTTTGCGCGTCATCGCGGCCGAAACGTTGGCTGAAGGCGGCGCGGACGGCGCCGTGAATCGATTCGGCCTGTTCTGGCGTGGCCGTGCGGCCTGTTCCAATCGCCCATAACGGCTCGTATGCCAGCACTACCCCTCTCACCTGCTCGGCCGTCAACCCTCCAAGGGCGGCTTCCATCTGACGCAGGACGACTTCCAACGCCCGACCGGCGTCGTGCTCCTGCTTGGTTTCGCCGATGCACAGGATCGGGACGACACCATGTAACAGCGCGGCGCGCACCTTCTTGCCGATCAAGTCGTCGTTTTCACCGAAGATATGCCTGCGCTCGGAGTGCCCTACGATCACGTGCGTCACGCCGAACGCCTTAAGCATCAACGGAGAAATCTCACCGGTGAACGCGCCCTTTTCTTCGTAATACATATTTTGCGCGCCAAGCTTGATCGGCGAACCCTTGAGCGCTTCAGCAACCGCGGGAATGAGGATCGCCGGCGGCGCGATCAGTACCTCGCGGTCACGCAGCAACGAAGCTGAGTCGCGTTCGATATTGTCGCGGAGTGCGGTAATGAGGGCCCATGCTTCCGGCGGCCTCAAATGCATCTTCCAGTTAGCCGCGAAAAGCTTCTTTCGCATCAACGCGTGAACCTCGGTCCTTGCCTTCTCTGAAACTTCCATATTTGGAACCAACCCTGTTTGGCGTGAACCCACGGCTCATCGAAGCTATGGTGCGACACTTTCAACCTACCAACTCGATAATTCTTATAAAGGTCCCAAAAGAAACCGCTCACGGCCAACAAAACACTCGCGCATTGTCAATCACTGCTTTTTCATAGAGGGTCTGCATCTGATCGCGGAAGCGAATCGGTTTGTGCCGGGTTGCGGTCCAAGGACACCACGTTGCCAGAGTATATCTTAAGCTGACATGCGCGGAGTTTCATCAGAAAGACAGCGCTGTTAGTTATTCATAGAACAGATCGTTTCGATCTCCGAATATCCCCTGAACAGCCGATCTGCTAGCGTGCCAGTAGGAAGCGTGCAGATCCAACAGCAGACGTTTTACTTAAGAGGCATAGCCGCCGGTGCTGGGGAATTACCGCGAGCGACTGCCCCGGCGCCGAGACGTTCAAGATGGACGGCATCGAGCGCCAATTCTTCGATTACCTCGGACGAGGCGTGCCGGATGGGCCTGACGACGGTACCATCGCGCCGTGGGCGGTGATGACATCGCTGCCGTTCGCGCCCGAGTTCGTTCTGCCCACCATCGACTACTATATCAACCAGATTAGATTAGGCGCACAACCCATACGGGAATCCACGCGAATGTCCTGTGGAAACCGCCGGGACGCCGAGGACCGACGCCTCAGAAGCTTACGAGACACGACACTAGGAATCTCGCGTGGCATATCGACGTTTCTCTGGTGGACCGCGAAAGGAGGTGCTGGTTGCGAAAACTGAATCACCCGATCAAAGACAATTCACTCTCGATCATGCTGTTCGTGCTCTTCGCCATATGCATTTCCGTCCAAAGTGTTGTCGGCTGCCGGCTGCAAAACGACACGCTTGCGGCGCACGCGCAGGCGTCGATCAGCTATTGGCATTTTCTGGCAACCGGGGCGTTCCTCGAAGGACTCGCTTCCAATTGGCAGGCCGCCGTCCTGCAGCTTGGCTCGCTGATCGTATTTAGCAGTTTCTTATATCAGCGCGGCGCGCCGCATTCCCGCGATCCGGGCACGGCGAAACGTAAACACAGGCGACGCGAAGCCAATCGCTTCAGTTGGTTCTACCGCAATTCGCTGTTGGTAGCGTTTTGTCTGCTGTTTGTGCTCTCGCTCGGCCTGTATATCGTTTTCGGCACCAAGGCTTACAACGAGCAACGTGCGCTCGCGGGCCAGTCGCCAATCTCGATCGGAGCGTTTCTGCTGTCGGCTGAATTCTGGTCAACAACCTTGGAAACCTGGCAGGCGGAATATTTGGTGATCACGCTCTATGTCGTGCTCACAATCTTTCTGCGTCAGCAGGATTCGCCGGAATCGAAGCCGCTCGAATCCAGGACCGCAACAACCGGCAAGGCGAACAAGTGAATGACACGCTGTCCGCCCTGAAGTGAGTAGGTGAGCAACTCCATCAAGAGCTAGCGCGGGGTTTCTAATCTGGAGAACAAATAGTACCGATGGGCCGGGTAAGCCTAAGACCGAATCTGCTAAGATGAAGCCTTGAGGCGCCTTGTATCTGGACCGAGCATTTCCGTTTCAAGATGTGGGAAATCAGTTCGGCATACCGTCCGCAAGTGAGGCTCCGCCGGCTGTCGCATCCGCAAGTGTGACACAAGTGTCAACGAGTATTCCGACCAAAGGCTCTGGCCGCACAGGCAGCATGCTTTTGCGGGCTGCGGCACACTACCCGGACCTCGGCCTGGTCGCGGTCGATGCCGCGCTGCGCGAATGCTTCGGATAGCGGTTCACCTCTGTTCGATTTGGTCGCGAACTGCATAAACCATTCGCGGTTTGTTCGTCGGCATGCGCTGCTACCGAATCTTTACGTTCGACCTTGAGCCGCCTAAGCGTGGGTGTCATCTTTCCGTCGAACTTTTCATATTGGAGAAGAGCTTCTTCTATCTTGAAAAAGTCGTCAAAAATGCGTGTTTGTCGTTCTATCAGAACTTTCATGATCCTCATCCCTCTGCCCTCCGGATTCCCATTACGAGGCCGCCATATAGCGCCTCGAATAGCCACGTGAATTTCGGCCTCATGCCACGATACGATAGCGCGGGTTGACTTAAGGTCGTGTTCTGTTCCGCGTACGGAATCGTTTTACGACGAGTTCGCGAACGCCTGAACCGAGTATGCGTGCACCATCAATACGAAAAGCGCGGGCATGTAATCTTTTGTAATCCGCGGAACAAATAGTCGCCGATGACGGCATCGGCCGAACACCGAATCTGCTATGGTAGCTGCCGGAGGCGGTGTCACACCGGAACCAAACATTTTTAGCTCAAGGTGTTGGGAAGCTCAGTCGGCTTACATTCCGCTCTAGAATTCGCAGGACTTACAAGTGTCAGTTAAGATTGAGATCAACGGCTTTGACCGCACAGGCCGCATGTTGTTTTCAGCCGCGACTGCCGCCGGCAAAGGAGACCCCTGATGGCCGCGTCTCATTCGGATGCGCTTGTGCTCTTCGGTGTGACGGGCGATCTCGCCCACAAGATGACTTTTCCCGCTCTCTATGCGATGGCGAAGCGGGGCACCCTCAAGGTCCCGGTAATAGGCGTCGCCTTCCCGAAGTGGAGTTTGGCGCGTCTGCGCAAGCGCGTGACGGACAGCATAAAACGGTCGGGCGGGATCGATAATCAACGCGCCTTCCGCCATCTGCTGTTTCAGCTCGAGTACGTCAGTGGGGATTATAATGATCGGGACACGTTCACCGCGATAAAGAAGGCGCTGGGCGACGCTCGGCGCCCGGCGCACTACCTCGCCATCCCGCCCGCGCTGTTCGAGACGGTGATCGAAGGGCTCGGTGCCGCGAGCTTGGCCGAGCACGCACGCGTCATTGTCGAAAAGCCGTTCGGACGGGACTTAAAGTCCGCGCGGGAGCTCAACCGCGCGGCGCAGGCAGTGTTTCCGCAAGACTCGATCTTCCGCATCGATCACTTCCTCGGGAAGGAAGCGATCATGAATATCCTCTATTTCCGCTTCGCCAATTCGTTCCTGGAACCGATCTGGAACCGCAACTACGTGGCCAGCGTACAGATAACCCTATCCGAGGATTTCGGCGTGCAGGACCGCGGCGCGTTTTACGAAACCGCTGGTTGTCTGCGCGACGTGATCCAGAACCACCTCTTCCAGATCGTCGCGCTGCTTGCCATGGAGCCGCCGGCCGATAGGGGCTTTGGAGCCGTGCACACCGAGAAGGCCAAGGTCTTTGAGGCCATGCGCCCGCTGAAGCCCGGCGACCTGGCGCGCGGCCAATACGCCGGCTATCGCAAGGAGCCAGGCGTGGCGAAGAACTCCGACGTCGAGACTTTCTGCGCCCTGCGCCTTTTCATCGACTCGTGGCGCTGGGAGGGGGTGCCGTGGTACCTGCGCTCCGGCAAGTACCTGGCCGAAACCGCGACCGAGGTGGTGGTGGAGCTCAAGCCGCCGCCGCAGAAGCTTTTCGCCGACTCAGCGCCGGCGACTGGCCGGGCCAACTATCTGCGCTTCCGGCTTTCCCCTGGATCGGCCATCGCCCTTGCCGCTCGCGTCAAGCTGGCAGGGAAGGAGTTCGTCGGCGACCAGCGCGAGCTCTACCTGTTCGAAGAACAGCCGGGAGAGGAAGCGCCTTACGAGCGGCTTTTGACCGACGCCATGGCCGGTGACGGAGCGCTCTTCACCCGTGAGGACGCGGTTGAAGCCGCCTGGGCGGTGGTCAACCCAGTGCTTAAGAACCACCCCCGGGTTCGCCCTTATAAGCGCGGTGGCTGGGGGCCGAAAGAGGCCGACGCGATCATCGCTTCAGACGGCTGCTGGCATAACCCTGACCTCAAGGACGGAGCCGAATGATGGGCTTGCGCGCCCGTGTTTCTACTCGCCTCGATCGCTACGGCGGAGGAAGCACCAAGATTGACGGAGAGCGCTTCCGCTGACCGGCGGTAGAGGTTTCACGCCGGACCATCGGATCTCGCGCGTACTCGATACGGATGCGATTAGCGGCACTGTTCGCCCATGGTCTCGCCTTTGGATTTGTCCTGAAATGGAGCGGCGAAATTCATAAGGGAAATGTCGGATTATGGCGGGGCACATACTCACAGGAGCATCAAAATGCTCGATGGCGTGATGCTTCTGTGGTTTCTTCTTACCGCGCTTTCGCTGCTGTTTGTGGTGGTTGACATTCGTACCACACCGGCGTCCCCGGTCCTCAAATGGGGATTCATATTACTCACCGCGTACACGGGGCCGCTGGGTGCATTTTTGTATGTGCTAGGTTGCCGTGAACCATTACCTGGATTGCACGAACGCTACATCGCGACACGGTGGAGACAGGTTCTGGGTTCGACGATGCATTGTGTAGCCGGCGATGGCTTGGGAATCTTGACGGGTGCGGTAATCGCCAGCTTATTTCATCTTCCCAAAGTTACAGACATTGCGCTGGAATACGCTTTGGGCTTCGGCTTCGGATGGAGTGTCTTCCAAGCTCTGTTCATGCGGGGCATGGCGGGTGGTTCATATATGC
>Ga0307374_10009117_pt1 | contig 14692 bp, 10 predicted proteins | sample OX3MG_FD_202532 | JGI IMG/M metagenome (GOLD analysis project Ga0307374, IMG submission 202532) | Soil microbial communities from Risofladan, Vaasa, Finland - OX-3 | ecosystem: Environmental > Terrestrial > Soil > Coastal area > Acid sulfate soil | place: Finland: Risofladan, Vaasa | collected... | reverse complement strand
GGACCGGTCGTGACCAGCGAGTGCTGCGGTCTGGTCGTCACCGTATCGGTCAGGTTGCGTCCGAGCGTTCGCAACGTCCATGCGAGCAGCACGATGCCAAGCAGGTCCACAGCCGCGCCGAGCCAGCGCACCGCATTTGCCAATGGCACGGCGGCCCAGATCATCCATCGAGGATTAACCAGGTAGGCCATCGTCGCGGCGAATAGCACCAAGCCCGCCAGCCGTAGCGATACTAACATTAACAGCCCCTCGCCATTCCTCGACACACGCTCACCCGCCACCGATGCGCCGATGTAGTGAAGAGCGACGATGGTGACGCTGGCAACGACGACCACGAGCAAGGCAACACGAAACGGTAGTTCTTGGTTCATTCTCTCGCCAGGTCGTCCATCCGAAGCCGTCGGCGAGTCGCCAACGTTGAAGAGGTTCCAACGATATCGAAGTTCTCCAGGTCCTGGTTCGCACTCGTGCTTTTCGAGCTCAAATCCAGCCATGGCGGTGGGTCGCCAGGAAGTATTTCTCGAAGGCGAGCTTGGCCCAGTGCGCCTCGGGACCGGGGATCAGCCACGCATGCTTACGAGGTTCGAGAAAATGATCTGCCGACATGATGATGCCTGAGTTTCCGGCGTCGAGCACGCACTTGGCATCGATGCTCCCCGGCGGCAGCGAGATCATCTTGTGACCGTCGATCGAGGCCGCGATGTTGTGGGCCACCACCTCGGCCATCTGTTCGGAAAGGTAGCCGGTCTTAGGAACTCCGCACGGGACGGGGGTCTTGTCAGGCGGCGCCATCGCTACCGCCACTCCGGCGGCGAAAACGTCCGGATAGACTTCGGTCTGGTAATGATCGTTGACCTTCACAAAGCCCGTGGGTGTCGTGATTTCTTTGCAGGCGCGCACCGCGTCGACGCCAAGGAACGACGGGGCCAGCATGGCGTAGGCGAAAGGAAACGTGCGGCCGTCCTCGAGGTGGATTTCGCCGGGCTTGATCTCGCGGAAGGCCGCGTTCGTCTCGCCGGTGATTCCCTGCTTGCGGAAGAAATACTCGGTCATCTTCGTGCCGGCCCCGAAGCCGCCAAGGCCGAAATGCGCCAGATAGGGCTCGGCCGTGACGTAGGTTAGCGGCGCTTTCTCCGCTATACCGCGTTTCCTTAGCTGGTAAGCCATGTTGAACAGAAACTCGTAGGCGGCCCCAAAGCAACTGGCACCCTGGACCGCGCCGATCACCACGGGGCCCGGCGATTCGACGAATCTCTGGAAGGCCTCGCCGGCGGCCACGGCGTCTTCCCAACAGAAGATCGACTGCGTATGCCCGCCCTGGGGCCCCAAGCCGGGCACGGCGTCGTAGTTGAGTTTCGGGCCCGTGGCGATCACCAGGTAATCGTAGGACTCGGTTGCGTGCGGCGTGATCACCCGCCGCTCGGCCAGGCGCAATTCACTGACGGGCGTGTGCTTGAACTCGATCCCCTTCTTCTCGAAGATCGGTCGCACTGGGAAGGTGATTTCTTCCTTGGTACGCAGGTCGAAAGGGACCCAGATCAGCGACGGCATGAAGAGGAACTCGTCGCTCTTGGAAAGCACGAGCACGTCGTGCCGGTCGCCGACCAGCCTCTTGATCCTCACCGCCGCGGTCAAGCCTGCGAAACTCGAGCCGAGAATTACGATCCGCTTACCCATAGATTCCTCCACACGATCATTTTTTCCGCTCACGTTGTTCTTTGAGGAAACACCGGCGCCACCGGCACTTTCGCCGCCCCTTCAAGCGGCGCGTCGTATCCCAATGCACTCCGTGTGCCTCGGCCGCGAAAAGCAAGGCGAATCGGTGAATTCTCGCGTGTATCGCGTTTCCGCCACGAACATTTGCGGTTGCGCTCGGCCGCCTGCCGTGTCCATCCCGTCGTTGGCAACCAAGCGCCTGCCGGATCGTCCGTGCGAAATCGCACGGTTGCGTGTCTCTTCACCGCACATGCCACATGAATGACACGCGTATTTGATTTCGGTCGAAGGCGGCGCGCTATTTGCTTAAGGGTTGGATCAACTCCACAGCAATCCAGCCGACCGAGCTGACGAATTGGGCTGAGCCGGGACGACCATGTGTGCGGTGCGCGCGGTCATAGCGCCGACAAAACGTATGGGACCTGGGAGAAAAACGATGGATCATTTCATCCTGTTAGGGGTTGTGGTGTTTTGGCTGTCGCTGCAATTCTGGATTCTGCCGAAACTGGGGGTGCTGACGTGAAGCGCGAGAGTCTGCGGGCCGGGTCCGGCCCGTTTGCGGCAGCCCATCCAGAAGGCCAATCAACCGGCGGCGAAACCTGCACCGGGCGCCAGCGCGCCGACCGCAGCCGGTCGCGATGAAGTACATCCTGGGTCGACAAACGATACGCCGTTATGAGGGTAAACGCAATGACCATCGAACGCGCTCTTCGACTCGTGGCCGGGGTAGTCGTGCTTGCAAGTGTGGCGTTGGCCGATGAACCCAGGCCATGAAGACCAGACGGTGCCACATGACCTTGGCGGGTCAGGCATCTCGGCCTGTCCCGGACAACCTAAAGGCGTTGCTCGCTGACGTAGACCAGTCCCGCGTCATGCACAAGGGACTTAACTTCGCCGAGGAAAGCACCGACGTCTTCCTGCTGCTCCGAGGTGACCTCGAAAGTCATATAGGAGGGAGCCTTCTGCTTAGCCCCCTTTACTGTCGGGACTTCGAGCCGCAGTTTCACGATATCGAAAGGGCGGTTGTCAATCAGTTGCTCCAACCGCACCAGGAACCGCTTCTCGCCGAACTCTCCGGCGACTTCGACCTTGGCACGGGTCGAGACGTGTTCCAGGGCCTTTTGGGCCACCTCGCGCGCCTTGAGGGCGTCGTCGCGGTCGTGTTTCTTCTGGGCCTCTTTCTTGACCGTGCGGAAGATCTGCCGTTCCCGCTCCAATTTCCACACGGCGTCAAGCCTGGGAAATGCGATCGCGTTGGTTGGGCAAATGTTGGCGCACGTGGTGCAGCCCACGGCGCAATTCATCGGATCGACCGCCAGCGCATGGGCGTCGTGCATCTCGAACACGTTGCGTCCGCAAGTGATGTAACACAACTGGCAGCCGATGCAGGTTTCCGGGTCAACCGTGGGAAACCACGGGATCTGGTCGCGGGGAATGCCGTGCCACGGGGCCTTTGCTTTGGTATCGCTCATCGAAAACTCCTGATTGAGGGACGGGGTTGCCAGCTCTCCAAGAGGCGGGCGTAATTCAATCGTTCCCAGGCGTGTGGATCGGGCGCGCGGTTCAGGGAGAGCACGCCTCGCGCTTGCTCTAACGACGTGTAGCCGAGACGCGACAAACGATGGCGAACTTCCTCCCGAAGGCTCGCCAGCTTTTGCGGTCCTTGTTCCAGTAATACCGAAACGACCTGTACGACGTGCGCCCCGGCCATAATGGCCTTCACCGCATCGTCTCCTGAATGCACGCCCCCAGAAACGGCCAATTGCAGGGACGTCCGGCCGGACAGGATCGCGCACGCATGCAGTCGAAGTGGCAACTCAGCATTGGTTGACAGCCGAACGTCGCGGCTCACGTCCAGGCCCTCCAGGTCGATATCCGGCTGATAGAACCGGTTGAACAGCACGATCGCCCGAGCCCCGGTTTGTTCGATCTGGCGCGCGAAGCCTGGGAACGCTGAATAGAACGGCGACAATTTGACAATGACGGGAATCTGCAACTTTTCGACGACCGACCACACCACGGACAGTTGCCTCGATTCGAGGGTGGCGGCGGTCTCAGACATGTCAGTAATCACTTCATAGAGATTCAACTCCACTCCCGCCGCGCCGGCTTGTTCCAGATCGCGCGCCAGGTCAATCCATCCACCGACGGTCGTACCATTGAGCGAGGCAATGACCGGCACACTCAACGACTCGCGCAACTTTCGTATTCGGGCGACGTACGGACCTGAGCCGAGGCCGAGAGCATCGGACTCGGGCAGAAATGTCCGGGCTTCGGCGTTCATATCCACATGCGAGTCAATCCACCGGTGAGCGCCGAGTTGCTCGGCGACGATCTGCTCCTCGAACAGGGACCGCATGACGACGGCGCCCGCGCCGCCTTGCACACATGCCTGCAGGGCTTCCAGATCGTCCGTCAGCGGCGAGGCCCCGACAAGCAACGGAGACGATAAACGCAGGCCCACCCAGTCTGTGGCGAGATCAACCATGTTCGACACCTCCGTTGGTCACGGAGTCCACTCGGATGCCGGCGAGCTGGAGGTACAGCGATCTCCGCTCCTGTGCCGCTTGCTCCGCCGCTTGGACAAGTTGCTCGTACCGCTCGGGATCGCGCAGTTCGACCATGCGGAATCGCGCTTCCTCTTCCATGAAGCTCCGCATTGGCAAACTCTTCGGCGCGGAGTCAAGCTGCAACGGCGGCTGCCCCGTGACGATCCGGCGTGGATCAAAGCGATATAACGGCCAGGCCCAACTCTCAATCGCGCGGCGCTGATGCGCTGGCGAGTGGACGAGGTCGTAGCCATGAGCGATGCAGGGACTGTGGGCGATGATCAGGGCGGGGCCAGGGTAGCTCTCCGCTTCAAGCAAGGCCGACACCGTCTGTTCATTGCGAGCCTGCAGCCCGACGGACGCAACGTAGACATGACCGTAACTCATTGCCAACAGGCCCAGATCTTTCTTGCGAGTGGACTTGCCTGCCGCGGCGAATTTCGCCACTGCTCCCAAGGGCGTTGCTTTGGATTGCTGGCCGCCAGTGTTCGAATAGACTTCGGTATCGAGGACCAGCAGTTTGACGTTTCGCCCCATCGCCAAGACATGGTCCAGGCCGCCATAGCCGATGTCGTAGGCCCACCCGTCGCCGCCAATCACCCAGACGCTTTTCGGGACGAACGCATCGGAAATCGCCGCAAGTTCGACAACGGCCGGTCCGTTCATCCGCGCCAGGATCTCGCACAGTTTCGCCACGTCCTCGCGTCGTCCCTCCAACGCCGCCGGATCGGTGGGGGCACAGGGCTTTCGCAGCGCCGTGACCAGCGCCTCCGGCAGCGTCGTCGAAAGTTTGCTCAAGAGTTGCTCAGCGCGCCGGGCAAGGTAATCCACACTCAGACGGAAGCCCAGGCCGAGTTCTGCCGCGTCCTCGAAGAGCGAGTTATTCCAAGCCGGGCCTCGCCCGTTCTGATTTGTGGTGTAAGGGGTGGTTGGCAGGTTGCCCCCATAGATCGACGAGCAGCCGGTCGCGTTGGCCACAAGAAGCCGATCGCCAAACAGTTGCGTCAGCAACCGAATGTAAGGGGTCTCGCCACAGCCGGCACACGCCCCGGAGAATTCGAACAATGGGGGCAGCAGCATCAGACTCTTGGCTTCGAGCGGAATTCGGCTGCGCGGCAAATCGGGAAGTGCTTCGAACGTCTCGAAACGCCGGCGTTCGACGTCTCGATGCGCTTCGACCGGCTGCAGGTTAATTGCTTTTCGCCGGGGTTCCGTGCGATCTTTCGCCGGGCAGACAACAACACACAGCCCGCATCCCGTGCAATCGTCCGGTGCGACCTGCACGGTATAGTTCAGGCCTTCGAACTCCGGAGTGAACCCTTCGGGGACGCTGGGCAATCCCACGAGGTTCCCGTTGAGCGATTGAGGTTCATAGACCTTGGCTCGAATCGCGGAGTGCGGACAAATCATCGCGCAGCGGTTGCATTGCACGCAGAGGTCCGATTCCCAGATCGGAATTTCCAGGGCAATGCCTCGCTTCTCGAATTTGCTGGTTCCCGTCGGCCATGTCCCATCAGGCGGAAATGCGCTGACCGGCAACTGATCGCCATGACCTTCCAGCAGCAGCCGGGACACACGTTGAACGAAATCCGGAGCCGATGCGGGCACGGCCAGTTGGCGATGTCGGCTCGCGGTCGCCGACGTTGGCAACGGAACCTCATGCAAGCCGGCCAGCGCGGCATCGACCGCCGCCACGTTTCGCCGGACGACTTCCGCTCCCCGTTTGCCCCAAGTGGCTGCGATCGAGATCTTGATCTGCTCCAGCGCTTTCTCGACCGGCAAAACGCGCGCCAATGCGAAAAAGCAGACCTGCATGACCGTATTGATCCGCCGCTCCAGACCAGCAGCTTCGGCGACACGATAGGCGTCGATGGCGAACAGGCGGCAATGACGTGCCAGAAGCGTCTCCTGAGCCTCGCGGGGCAAACTCTCCCACACCTGCTCCGTGGGCGTCGACGTGTTCAACAACACGACCGCTCCGTCGCGGGCGCGCTCCAGTACTTCAAGCCGGTCGAGGAATCCAGGGTCATGGACGGCAACAAAGTCGGCTCGGCTGATCTGATAGGACGATCGGATGGGACGCGGTCCGAACCGCAGATGCGAAACCGTGATGGAACCTGCCTTCTTCGAATCGTAGACGAAGTGTCCCTGCGCGTAGTGTTCGGTTTGTTCGCCTATGATCTTGATGCTGGCCTTATTGCTGCTGACGGTGCCATCCGCACCGAGGCCGTAGAACACGGCGCGGACGACATCGCTTGGCTCGATGTCGAAATCCTCAAGAACGTCGAGCGACAGATGCGTCATGTCGTCGCGAATACCGACCGTAAATCGCGGCTTCGGAGTCTCGCGCTGCAGCTCGTCGAACACCGACTTGACCATCGCGGGCGTGAATTCCTTCGAGGATAACCCGTATCGCCCGCCGATGATACGCGGCAATCTCGGCAGCAAGCCGCTCGTCAGTGCTTCCAGCAACGCGCCGCTGACTTCAAGAAGCAGCGGTTCGCCGGTCGAACCAGGCTCTTTGGTCCGATCGAGGACTGCCACATGCTTGACCGTCGAGGGGAGCGCAGCCAGAAAGCGTTGCAGCAGGAAGGGACGAAACAGACGGACTTTCACAACTCCCACACGTTCGCCTCGATCGAGCAGCCAGTCCACTGTCTCGTGAGCGCACTCTGCCCCGGAACCCATGAGGACGATCACCCGATCCGCTGCGGGGTGGCCGTGGTAGTCGAATGCCTGGTAACGTCGTCCCGTGAGGGTCTCAAAGCGGCGCAGCGCCTGGTCGAAGTGGTCGCCGAAAGCCTCGTAGAACGGGTTTGTCGCTTCGCGTGACTGGAAAAATGCGTCGGGATTCTGCGACGTGCCCCGGACGACTGGGTGTTCGGGGGTCAACCGTCGTCCACGATGGGCCTCCACCAACCGCGGGTCGATCAGTTGCGATAAGACGTCATCGTTCAACGTGGCGATCTTGGCGACTTCGTGCGAAGTGCGGAAACCGTCGAAAAAGTGCAGGACCGGAATGCGCGCCGCAAGCGTCACGGCATGACCAATCGCAGCGAGGTCCTGGGCTTCCTGTACCGACCCGGAGGCCAGCAACGCGAACCCGGTGCCGCGCGCCGCCATCACGTCCGAATGGTCCCCAAAGATGGAGAGCGCATGCGTGGCGACGCTGCGGGCGGCGACGTGCATGCAGAACGGCGTCAATTCCCCCGCGATCTTGAACAGGTTCGGGAGCATCAACAGCAGACCCTGCGACGCGGTGAAGGTCGTGACCAGCGCGCCACCCTGAAGTGCCCCATGCACCACCCCAGCCGCTCCTCCCTCGGACTGCATCTCGATGATTTCGGGCACCGCTCCCCAGAGATTGCCCCGACGCAGGGCCGACCAGTCATCGGCATATTCGCCCATCGGCGAAGCGGGAGTGATCGGATAGATCGCCACTACTTCACTCAAACGGTACGCGACACTCGCGACGGCTTCGTTGCCGTCGAGCGTGCGTTCTTCGCTGGCGGATGTGGTCACGGGGGCTGTTCTCCAGGAAATCTTACCTGCCGCAGGGCCGCGGCGAACCCGGCTAACTGCGAGCTGACTGAGCGGCGACAGATAGTCCCGCAAACATCTTGGCCACGGTATCATTCACCGTGGCCTGCTTCATGAGCCGGGCCACCATGATCGCCTCGGTGAGCTCCTGATTCGTGACGCCCCTTTCCTTCGCCTGGCGGGTCCACATCTCGGTACACATTTCCGAGCCGAGCGCCGCGGCGACGGCAATGCCCATCAGCAGCTTGTATTTTGCGGGCACCGCTTGGTAATTGGGGTGTTCGAACAGCAGGGCCTTCTCTTCCATCTGATTCTTGGCGAACTCCGGCGCGAATTGCCGCAGCAGGTCCATCGGAGTCTGGGTGGCGTTCATGTGATGTCTCCTAAAAACGGGACTGGGGTTGTTCCATTCGAAATCGCATCATCGCGCCAGCGTCAAGCACATCGTCACTGGCAGGTTTCGGGAGCGCACATTGGCGTAGTGCGCCAGCCCCTTACGGTTTGATTTTACGGTAAATAGCTGCCAACTTCTCCGTGAACATTCCGCGAATCGCGTCTTCATGTTCCTGCAATGGCCGAACCGGGATCAGGTCGATCACGCTGATGGGGACGCATTTACCATGCCGGACGTCGACGGCTGAATGGCAGAAGCGACCCACCGCCACGCAACTGATTCGATTTCCGGACTTTAGGCCGCTCCTAGACGGCGAACAGTATCTCCTCAACAACGGTCGCCTTGCGTCGGCGGTGAACCAGCGTGCGTTACGGCACAAAACGTGCCGATCCGCACACCTCGGTGCTTGAATCGACGCGCCTAAGGCCCGCACTGCGACAAGCGTGGCCGCGTGGGACCGAGCTTGAAAAGCGGAGCCATTTTCGAGTGTACGATGGGAGCCACGCCCTAGCCTAGGCTTGCGGCCAACGCGATCGGCCGGACACTTTCGCGACAACTGCCACAACGTCGCCAGACGAAAAACAGTCTCTTGACATGGAGTCAATCGCCACGAAGGCATGTCCTATCTATCTACCCCGTTTGGCCACTCCTTCGGGCATGATGTTAGTTCCTTTGTCTTGCGTTCTGGGGTTCATGCCATGCGCCGGCGGAAGAGCGAAGCGGCGGCCGTCAACGTGACGACGGCGATGGCGGCCATCGGCCAGAACTGGCCGGTCAACGACGAACAGGTCGCGCCTTGCAAGAACACATTGCGCAGCACGACCAGCAAGTAACGCAGTGGATTGACCAGGGTGATCTTCTGAATCAGCGCCGGCATGTTGGCGATCGGCGTGGCAAAGCCCGAGAGGATGACGGCGGGCACCAGAAACAAGAAGGCCCCCAGCAGTCCCTGTTGCTGAGTCACCGCCAGTGACGAGATCATCAACCCCACGCCGATCGCGGAGAGTAGAAACAGCGAGATCCCCGTGTACAGCGCCGCCAGGCTGCCCAGCAGCGGAACGTGGAACCAGAACGCGGCCAACATGACGATCACCGTCGCCTCACCCAGGCCGATGAGAAAGCCGGGCAACGACTTGCCGATCAAGATCTCGGCCGGGCGGTAGGGCGTGACCAGCAACTGATCGAACGTGCCGTGTTCGCGTTCGCGAGCCACCGACAACGCGGTGACCAGGATCGTGACCACCAGCGTCAGCACCCCCACGATGCCCGGCACGATGAACCACCGGCTGACGAGGTTGGGATTGAACCACGCGCGCACCTGCAGCCGCGCGGCCGGCGCCTCCTGCGCGTGCTCGGCGGCCCAGCGCGCGTTGAACTGGTCGACGATGGTCCGCACATAGCCGAACGCGATCAGGGCCGTGTTCGACTCGCGCCCGTCAAGGATCACCTGGACGGCGGCCGTGCGCCCCGCCAAGAGGTCGCGGGTGAACCGCGAACCGATGCGAACGACCAACAGCGCCCGGCGGCTTTCGATGACCCCCGCGATCTGCTCCTCGTGCGTCAGGGCGGCGACCTGGCGGAAGGTGGGCGACCCGCCGATCCGCGCCACGAGCTCGCGCGAGGCCGCGCTGGGGCTCTCGTCGTAGACGGCGAAGCGGATGTGATTCAGGTCGTAGCTCGCCGCGTAGCCGAACACGAACAACTGGACGATCGGCGGCACGGCGATCACCATTCGGCTCCTGGGGTCCTTCAGCAGGGCCAGGAACTCCTTCAGGACCAGGGGCACGATCCTTGCCATTTGGCTTCCCTCCTTATTCCAGCCGCTTGCGCGTTTTCCAGCGGGTAAGGCCCAGAAACACGAACGCCATGCCGGCCAGCGCCAGGCTGTTGGGCAATACGATCGACCACACGTCGCCGGCCAAGAAGACGGTTTGCAGGATCGCGACGAAGTAACGCGCCGGCACGAACCGTGTCAGGGTTTGAATGGCCGGGGGCATGCTTTCAATGTCGAAGATGAAGCCCGACAGGATGAACGCCGGCAGGTAAGCGACGATGACGGCCACTTGGGCCGCCACGAACTGGATCTTGGCCAAGGTCGAGATCAAAAGCCCCATCCCCAATGCCGTCAACAGAAACAGCGACGCGGTGCCCAACAGCACCCACAGCGAGCCGCGTAACGGCACTCCGAATTGCCACACCGCCATGGCCACCGAGAGCCCCAGCCCTCCCATGCCCAACAGATAGTAGGGCACCACCTTACTCAGGAGCAATTCGCCGACGCCCAAGGGGGTGACCAGCAGTGCCTCCATCGTCCCACGCTCCCATTCGCGCGCCACCACCAGCGCGGTCAGCATCGCGCCGATGAGCGTCATGATCACGACGATCAGGCCCGGCACCAGGAAGCGCCGGCTGTGGAGGTTGGCGTTGAACCACACGCGGTGCTGGACCTCGACCGGGACGGCCGGCGGACGGACGTGGACCGTCCTGGCCCGCTTGGCCAGCCAGCGGCCCCAGACGCCTTCGATGTAGCCGGTGATCATCCGCGCATGGTTGGCATCGACGCCGTTGACGAGCACCTGAATCGAGGCGCCGCCAGGTCGCCGCAGCCGGTCGGCGAAGTTGCCGCGGAGATGCATGACGGCGTCGACTCGGCCGGTCGACAGCGCCTGCTCCGCTTCGTACATGCCGTGCATGCGCAGGGGGCGGAAATAGCGAGATCCCTCGAACGCCGCGGTCAGCGCGGCCGTATCCTGACTCGCCTGGTCCACCACCAGCGCGATCGGCACGTGCTCCGCGTCGAGGGACACGCCGTAACCAAACAGCAACAGCAGGATCGCCGGCAGCACGAAGGCGATACCGAGGCTACTCGGGTCCCGGCGGATTTGCAGGAACTCCTTGCGGACCAAGCCACGCACCCTCACCAGAGCGGCCCTGCCGCCGTGGCCGGCGCGCCGCGGCGATCGACCGGCCTTCAGCCCATGCGCCGGCGCGCCCCCCGCGGCCGGTGCGATCCGCGTGGCGACCGTGGCGGTCCCATTGCTCGGCGCCTCGCCGCGCAACTCGATCAGCCGCACGAAGGCGTCCTCCATCGTGGGATCGGGCATGCGCGGCGTCGCGGCCCGGCCTTTGATCTCGGAGGGAGTGCCCAGCGCCAAGATCTCGCCGGCGGCCATGATCGCCGCGCGGTCGCAGTACTCGACTTCTTCCATGAAATGGGTGGTGATCAGGACCGTCACCCCCGCGGCGGCCACGGCGTTGATCTGCCGCCAGAACTCGCGCCGCGCCAGCGGATCGACGCCCGACGTCGGTTCATCGAGAAATAGGATGTCGGGCTCGTGCATCAAGGCGCAGGCGAGCGCCAATCGCTGCTTGTAGCCCAGCGGCAGTGAGGCGCTGTTGGAACCCGCGACCGGGCCCAGCTCGAACTTTTCCAAAGCCCACGCGATGCGTTGGGTCCGTCGACGGCCGGCAAGGCCGTAGGCTCCGCTGAAGAAGGCGAGGTTTTGCGCGACGCTCAGGTTGCCGTACAGCGAGAAGCGTTGCGACATGTAGCCGACCCGCGCGCGCGCTGCGGCAGGCGCGCGGCGGAGGTCGACCCCGGCGACGCGCAGTCCGCCGGCCGTGGCGGGCAACAAGCCGCACAACATACGGAACAAAGTGGTCTTGCCCGCGCCGTTACCACCCAACAGGCCGAAGATTTCGCCGCGTGGAACACTGAAGGTGGCGTCTTTCAAAGCATAGAAGTCGCCGAACCGCCGCTGCGCGCCCTGGACGTCGATCGCCGGCCCCTCGGCGGCCGCGCGGCGTCCAGGCGCGTGGGGCGCACTTGCGGGTTCGTCCCAAGAGCTCGCGGCTCTCGGGCGACGGGCATTGAGCAGCGCGATGAAGCTGTCTTCGAACCGCGGCGACACCGGGACGACCGCCGCCCCAGACACGCCCCGCAACAGTTCCTCCACGTCGGGCGCGGCGCCGGGGTCCATCACCAGTCGCACGGCGTCGCCATGCACCACCGCGTCGGTCACGCTCGTCCGGCTCGAGAGACGCCGCGCGAGCGCGCGGGGCTTCATACCGGGGGCGGTCGCCGTGAATGTGCGGCCTCGCATCGCATCGCTCAAGTCGCGCGGCGCGCCCCGCTCGATTTGCTCGCCGTCGTGCAACACGACGACGGCGTCGCAGCGTTCCGCCTCGTCCAGGTACGCGGTGCTCAACAGCACGCCGGTTCCTTCCTCGCGGACGAATCGTTCGACGATCCGCCACAGCTCGCGGCGCGAAACCGGGTCCACGCCAACCGTCGGCTCATCCAGCAGCAACAGCGGCGGTGTCTGGACGAGCGTGCAGGCCAGGCCCAGCTTCTGTTTCATCCCGCCCGACAGTTTCGCGGCTAGTCGCCCGGTAAACGGCGCGAGCCCAGTCATCCGCACCAGTTCCTCGTAGCGTGCCGGCCGCGATTCCCGCGGCACGCCTTGCAGGTCGGCGAACAAGTCGAGGTTCTCCTTCACGGTGAGATCCTCGTAGAGGCCAAACCGCTGCGGCATGTAGCCCACACGCGGCCGCGTTCCGGGGGCCTGCCGTGCCACATCGAATCGAAGCGCGACGACCTCCCCGGAGTCCGGCAGCAACAGGCCCGCGGCCAGTCGCAGCAGGGTGGTCTTGCCCGCTCCGTCGGGACCAATCAGCCCTAGGATTTGGCCGCGGCGCACCCGCAAGCTCACCTCGCGCAGAGCGATCATCTCTCGCGAGCCGTGCCGAAAGCGTTTACCGACGCGGCGCATGTCCAACACGACGTCATCCTCGCTGCGGTCGGCCGCGGCGGTCGTCGCTTCAGTCTTGCCGTGCGACATGGTACTCACGGCAGGTCGGCATTGGGAGACGAGGCGATTGGCCACGCGACTTGGACGGCTGCCGCGTCGGCAGTTGCTCATGCCGCGACAGCGGGGGTTGGTCGAGCGGCACCTCGACGGTGGCGGGCATTCCCAGCCGCAGTTCGCCCTCATGATTGTTAATGAAAACCCGCACCTCATAAACCAGCTTGGTCCGCACCTCCACGGTCTCGACGGGCTTGGGCGTGAATTCGGCGGTGGGCGAGATGAAGCCGATCCAGCCTTCGTAGCGCTTTCCCGGAAAGCTGTCGGTGGTGGCCACGGCCTTCATCCCGTGGCGCAGCTTGCCCAGTTGCGGCTCCGGCACATACGCGCGCACCCAGACGGGGTCGGTCAGTGCCAGCGTGTAAATCGGCTTCTGCGGGGATGCCATGTCGCCCACCTCCAACAGGCGATTCTCGATCGTACCGTCGGAGGGCGAGATGAGCACGGTTTCCTTGAGGTCGTGTCGCGCTTGCCCCAGTTCGGCCTCGTACCGCTTCCGCAACGCCCTTGCCTCGGCGAGATCTTCCTTGCGGGGCCCGGCGATGGCCAGGTCGAGCGCCGCCTGGGCCGCATTCACTCGGGCGACAGCGGCGTCGTAAGCCCCTTTGGCGTCATCGGCTTGCTGTGGAGTGGCGGCCCTGGGCACCAGCTTCGTGAGCCGCTCGTAGGTCTGCCTTCCGTCTTTCGCCAGGGCCTCTGCCGCGTCGAAGTCGGCCTTCGCCTTGCGGACCTCCTCCTCCCGCGTGCCGGCCTCCAGCCGAGCGACCACTTGCCGCTGCGTTTCGAGCTGGGCCTCGGCGCGGGCCACAGCCAACTCGTACCGCTCGGCGTCCAGCCGCGCCAGCAACCGGCCCGGCTCGACCCGATCGCCCTCCTCGACCAGCACGGCGACGATCCGCTCGCTAGCGTTGAAGGCCAATTCGACCTGGCGGATATCGACGTTGCCGTACAGAACCAACTCGTGGCGCGGCGTTTCACGGTGGGAGAACGACCAGAACCACGTCCCTCCCTGGGCCGCCGCGACAGCAAGAAAAGCCAATGCGAGCCGCGGCAACGTTCGTCGAGGACCACGCGAGGTTGACGCACGATCGATGGGCTGATCGAGAGCCTTGCCCACGAAACCGTGGGGCGTGTCATCCAAAGCAGCCGTCGAATCATTCATGCGACGTGACACGGATTGGGAGTTGGACACGGATTGAAAGCAATGCGACTGCGACGCTGCCCGTTGGACCACCGCGTGCCGCGCGGGCTCCCCCGTCGATGACCTCAACGCGGTCAATGAGCTTCTGCACGCCCACCAGTTCACCAGATAGCCGGACGGTCACTTCAAGCGGCTCGTGTTCATTCCAATGCACTCCGTGTGCCTCGGCGGCGACAATCAAAGTGAATCGGCGAATTCTCGCGTACATGGTGTCGCGGCGACAAACGCTTGCCATCGACGGCGGCCGTCCCCTTCAAGCGGCGCGTCGTATCCAAATGCACTCCGTGTGCCTCGGCCGCAAAAAGCAAGGCGAATCGGTGAATTCTCGCGTGTATCGCGTTTCCGCCACGAACATTTGCGGTTGCGCTCGGCCGCCTGCCGTGTCCATCCCGTCGTTGGCAACCAAGCGCCTGCCGGATCGTCCGTG
>Ga0307374_10009116_pt1 | contig 14692 bp, 9 predicted proteins | sample OX3MG_FD_202532 | JGI IMG/M metagenome (GOLD analysis project Ga0307374, IMG submission 202532) | Soil microbial communities from Risofladan, Vaasa, Finland - OX-3 | ecosystem: Environmental > Terrestrial > Soil > Coastal area > Acid sulfate soil | place: Finland: Risofladan, Vaasa | collected... | reverse complement strand
ATGGTGGCAGTTGGGGCTCTTGATAACCCACACGTCGACGTATTGTCCGTGCCATACCACTCGGTCTCGTTCGTCCTTCCCGCCTACAACGAGGCCGGCAACATCAGGCACGCGATCGACAGCACGGTGGCGGTCGCGTCGCTCTACTGTTCCGCGTTCGAGGTAATAGTCGTTGACGACGGGTCGTCGGACGAGACCGCCGCGCTGACGGAAGCGGTCGCCGCCCGCCATCCCCAGGTGCGCCTGATTCGCCACGGGACCAACCGGGGCTACGGCGACGCGCTCCACACCGGGTTCGCCGCGGCTACGTGCAGTTTCGTCTTCTTTACCGATGCCGACAACCAGTTCGACATGCACGAGCTCCCGCTTCTCCTCGAGTGGGCGGACGGGGCGGATGTCGTCGCCGGATACCGTCGCCGGCGTCAGGACCCGGCGATGCGGCGGCTCAATGCCTGGGCCTGGAACCGCCTGGTGAGGGCCCTCTTCTGCGTGCCGGTCCGAGACATCGATTGCGCTTTCAAGCTGTTCCGCCGGCAGGCGCTCGCGACCGTCGACATCCAAAGCCGGGGGGCCATGATCAACACGGAGATCATGGTCAAGCTGGCCAGGAGCGGAGCGACGATCATCGAGGTCGGCGTGACCCATCTCCCCAGGACGGCCGGCTCTCCGCAGGGAGCCAGGCCCCGTGTGATACTCCGGGCGCTGCGCGAGGTGTGGCGGATGTACCCCGGCCTCTGCCAGCTGGATCCGGGTCATGCCCCCGTTCCGGTCTCCCCGCTGATCGATCTGACAGAAGTGGCAACGGGAGCGTGACCACGCGGTCCCGCACGGGCGCGCGGCGCGGTCTCGTCCCAGCCCGTTATGCCGCTTCGCGGGACCGGAACCAATCGATTCGCCGGCGCCGCTACCGGTGGGGACCCCGCTGGTTGGTGGCCACTGCCGCTATGGCGCTCTCGGCCAGCGGGTTGTCCGCGGTAGCCGGCCCGCCTTCGGCTGGGGCTGCCAGCTACCAGGACTGGCCGACCTTCCTTCAGAACAACGGGCGGACGGCCGCCACGGTCGATCCGAGCCTGAGCGTCGCCAACTCTTCGACACTGAAGCTGAAATGGAAGTTCGCGACCGGTGCACCGGTCGTGTCGTCGGTCGCCATCGTGGGGACGACCGCCTACGTGGGGTCATGGGATGGATACGAGTACGCCATCAGCACGTCCAGCGGATCGTTGGTGTGGAAGACGTATCTGGGCACGACGAGCGACCCGGGCTGCTACCCGCCCACGATCGGAATCACGTCGTCGCCCGCGGTGGTCAACGGCGTCGTGTACGTTGGCGGCGGCGGTCCGTACTGGTACGCGCTCAACGCCACAAGCGGTGCCGTGCTATGGAGCGTGTACACGGGGGACAACTCGCAAGCGGGCGCCCACTACAACTGGTCCAGTCCCCTGATCTATAACGGTGCGGCCTACATCGCTATCTCCAGCAATTGCGACAACCCGCTGGTCCAGGGGCAGCTGCTCGAGGTCGATCTCTCCTCCCACCAGGTAGTCGCCAGCTACGACTTCGTGCCCACCGGCGAGGTGGGCGGCGGGGTGTGGACCACTCCGACCCTCGACCCAGCCACCAACACCGTGTTCGTGTCGACAGGGACCCTCAACGACTACACCCAGACCCAGTCCCAGGCCGTCGTGGCCCTCGACGCCACGACCCTGCAGTACAAGAGCTCGTGGCAACTTCCGTTCTCGGCGGCGGTGATGGATTCCGACTGGGGCACCACCCCGACGCTGACGACCGACGCCCACGGCGACCAACTGTTATCGGTAGCCAACAAGAACGGGATCCTCTACACGTTCAATCGCAATGATCTGGCCGCGGGACCGATCTGGCAGCGGCCGATCGCCATCGGCGGCGACTGCCCGACGTGCGGGGACGGGACGATCGCGTCGGGGGTCTTCGCCAACGGCGTGCTCTACTACGCCGGCGGCCACAATGCGAGCGACGGCCAGAGCTCCAACGGGTCCATTACCGCGCTCGACCCGGGCACAGGGAACGTCCTGTGGACCCGCCACACCGAGCAACCCATCATCGGTTCGCCTGCCTACGTCAACGGGATGATCGGTGAGGTCGACGGGTCCACCTTCGAGGCTCTGAATGCCACCACCGGCTCCCTGCTCTTCTCCTACCTCATGGGAGGACCGGCCTACGGGGCGGTCTCGGTCGCCCGGAGCCAGTTCTACGTCGGCACGTATGACCACAACGTGTACGCCTTCGGGCTCAACAGCAACACCAGCACCCCGCCACCCGATCCCAATTGCCCGACGGGGTTCACCTGTCAGGACATCCACAACCCTGGCATCGCCGGCAGCGAGCAGACGGTCAACGGCGTGCTCACCGTCACCGCGTCCGGTGCCGAGATCCACGGTACGTCGGATCAGTTCCGGTTCATCTGGATGCCGGTGACCGGCGACTCCCAGCTGAGCACGACGATCGTGGCGCAAAGCACGCAGAACGCACAGCCCCAGGCGGGCATCATGGTCCGTCAGAACACCGATCCGACGTCACCGTTCTACGCCATCCTGGCTTATCCCAATGATCTGACCGAGAACCTGCCCCAGCCGGATCTGGTCATCTGGTACCGGTCTTGCTTTGCCTGCACGGCGATCGAGTTGACCAAGTGGTACCCGGCCAACCTCCCGGTGTCGGTGATGATCCAGCGGACCGGCGACGTCTTCAACGCCGGGATCTCGTTCGACGGTACCAACTACCAGTCGATCGCCGGCACCACAGCCGACGTGGAGATGCCGGCAACCACCCTGCAAGGCCTGGCGGTCGATTCCGGCTCGTCGACCAACACCGGCACGGCGTCGTTCACGAACCTCTCAGCCGGGGTGCCAGTCACCACGAGCCTCACCCCCCAAGTGCCCAGCGACCCGTGCCCCCCACCCTGGACGTGCCAGGACATCGACAACCCGAACCCTCCGGGTGACACGACCGTGTCCGGCACGACCTACACGCTGTACGGGACGGGCACCGGCATCGGCGGAGGCTGGTCAGACTCGTATCACTACGTCTTCCAGTCGGTGTCGGGCGACGAGGCAATCAGCGCTCAGGTGGTGACCCAGCCGAATGCGCCGGGCGCGGCGCAGGAAGGCTTGATGATGCGAGCCACCACCAGAGCGACGTCTCCGTACTACGCCGTGTTGCTCAACCCCGGCGGCTCGGCCACGGTGTCATGGCGCACCTACGACAGCGTGACGCAGCGGAAAACGATCCCGTTGACGTCGGTCACGTCGCCCGCCTGGCTGGAGATCGTCCGTTACCAAGACACGCGCTTCACGCCAGCGGTCACCTTCTTCGACACGCTCACCTCCCCGGATGGCACTACGTGGACAGCGGTGTTGGGGTCGACCATCGCCATCGACATGGGGTCGAGCAGCTATCTGGCGGGGATGGCCGCCACCGCGGGGGCGCCGCGCGTCACGACACCGGTCGTCTTCAACAGCCCCGCCATCACCTCCGTCACCAACGCGCCGCCAGGGATCTGCGCCACCGGATTCACCTGTTCGGACATCGGGGACAACATCCTGCCCGGAAACCAGGTCTACCTGGTTTCCGGATCGGGCGGGACGGCCACCTGGACGGTCCAGGCGGGAGGATCCGACATCTGGTCGGTGTACGACTCCTTCCGCTACGTCTATCAGAACTTCCCGGTCGATCCGGCGAACTCCACCAACGGGGATGGCACCATCAGCGCGCGGGTCGTCTCCCAGACCAACCCGGGGGGCGGGTGGATGAAATCGGGAGTCATGATCCGCTCGGGCGCCGATCCACAGGCGCCCTACTACGGCGTCTTCGTGACGCCCCAGAACGGGGTGGCCGTACAGTGGCGGACCACCGAGGCCGGCCAGACCGACCAGGTGCTGTCCAGCTCACTCACGGCTCCAGTATGGGTGCTGGCATCCCGCTACACGGACACCGTCCACGACGTCGTCTACTACAGCGCGTTCATCTCGACAGACGGCGTCAACTTCACCTACATACCCGGTTCGGAGGTGCCCCTCAGCCTCCCCGGGCCGCTGGTTGCCGGCATCGCCGCCGACTCGTACAACTCGTCCACCGTCTCCTCCACCACCTTCGACAACGTCGCCCAGCTCGCCGGCTCCCAACCCCCACCGTACCTCTGCCCCGCCGCCTGGAACTGCGCCGATATCGGAGGCGCCCTCCCACCCGGTCAGGACCAGCTGACCAGCAGCGGTACCTGGAACGAGGTCGGCGGGGGCGGGGACATCTGGAGCACCGCAGACGCGTTCCACTTCGTCTGGCAGACGCTCAACGGGGACGGCACGGTCACAGCCCACATCACCTCCCAGCAGGACACCAGCTCTTGGGCCAAGGCGGGGCCCATGCTGCGGGCATCCACCGACCCGGGCTCTCCCTACTACGGGGTGTTCGTCACTCCGGGCAACGGGATCGCTGTCCAATGGCGCGGCACCCGGGACGGCAGCACCAGCCAGATCCTGACCCCCGGCGCCGTGCCCACCTATCTGATGGTCGGTGAGTACACCGCCAACGGCCAGACGTACTACACCGCGTACACCTCCCCGGACGGCGCCAACTGGACCGCCATCCCAGGTTCCACCCAGGTGCTTGCCCTGGCCCAACCCGTGCTGGCCGGCTTTGGCATCACCTCCCACGATCAGGGCGTCGGCTCGGCCGTCACCCTGGACACCATTGCCGTGGCCCCGGGTGGGCTCATCCCACCCGGTGTCTGCCCCAACATCTGGTCGTGTGCCGACATCGGCGGGGCGACCCCGGCAGGGGGACAGAGCCTCTCCGGGAGCACGTGGACCGTGCAAGGCGGAGGACCTGACATATGGGGGACGAGCGACGCGTTCCACTTCGTCTGGCAGACGCTCGCCGCGGATGGCTCCGTGACCGCGGAGGTCAGCTCGCAAGCCGCGGCCGATCCGTGGGCCAAGTCCGGTGTCATGTTGCGCGCCACCACCGATCCCGGCGCGCCCTACTACGCGCTCTATGTCACCCCGGGCAACGGCATCGTCGTACAAGCCCGGACCGATCAGGGTGTAAGTGCCATCCAGATAGCATCGATCCCGGGCGCGACACCCGTGTACGTGCAAGTGTCGAAGAGCGGCACGACGTTCACGGCGGCCACGTCGACCGACGGAACCACGTGGACCCCGATGCCGGGAGCGACTCTGTCCATCCCGAGCCTGGATACGGCGGCTCTCGCCGGTCTCGCCGTCTGTTCGCACGACATGGCCCAGCTGTCCACGTCGATCTTCAACTCTGTGGTCGTCGCGGGGTCCTGACTGTCATGGCACCCGATACCCTCGTCCCACCATCCAGCGCTCCGACGGTCCTGTCGGGGACCCAGAGGGCGTGCGTCCTGGTCGGCTTGGCGACCCTGATCGGCGCCTTCGCCGCGGCCCCCGTCCCCACCGTGGTATGGGTGAACTCCGCTCTGGTTCTGTTCTTCATGGCCGCCAATGCCATGAAGCTGATCCTCATCGAGCAGGCTCTCAACCACGAGAGCATCGTGGCAGCTGGAGCACCAGAGCGCTGGCGTTGGCCCGACGAGCCACCTCCCATCTACAGCATTCTGCTACCGGTCTACGGGGAGGCATCGGTGCTGCAACAGCTGGTCGCCGGGATCCAGGCCCTCGACTATCCCGAAGACCGCCTCGACGTGAAGCTACTTCTCGAGGCAGACGACACCGAGACCGTAGAGGCGGCGTCCCGGCTCGACCTGCCTTCCTGCTTCGACGTCCTGGTCGTCCCCGATGTGGGGCCGACGGGCAAGCCGCGGGCCTGCAACTACGGGCTGGCTCGAGCGCGGGGAACGTACCTGGTGATCTTCGACGCCGAGGACCGGCCCGAGCCAGATCAGCTCCGCAAGTCGGTCAGCGCCTTTCGACACGCTCACCCCGACGTGGTCTGCTACCAAGCGAAGCTCAACTACTTCAACCGGACTCACAACCTCCTCACCCGGTGGTTCACCTCCGAGTACTCCGTGTGGTTCGACCAGCTCCTTCCGGGGCTCCAGTCGATGGACGTCGTCATTCCTCTCGGCGGAACGTCCAATCACTTCATCACCGCTCGCCTCCGGGAGATCGGCGGCTGGAACGCCTTCAACGTGACCGAGGACGCGGACTTGGGAGTGCGGATCTTCCTGCGGGGCTGGAAGACCGCCATATTGGGCTCAACCACCTACGAGGAGGCCACCAGCCGCTACCACAACTGGATCCGGCAACGGAGCCGGTGGGTCAAGGGATATATGCAGACCTACCTGTTCCACATGCAGCACCCCATCTACCTCTTTCGGCGCATGGGTCCCAAGGCGTTCGTCGCCTTTCAGCTCTTCTTCGGAGCTGGCACCTTGTGCCTTCTTCTCAATCCGTTCTACTGGCTGATGACCGGGGCCTGGTTCTCCCTGCATCTCCATCTCATCCAAATGGCCTTCCCGGCTCCGGTTCTCTACGCGGGGATGACCGGTCTGTTCGTCGGCAACGCCGCGTGTGCCCTTTCCGCGGTGAGCGGCTGCTTCCAGCGCGGCAACTACGAAGACGTGAAATGGGCGTTCCTCGTCCCGCTCTACTGGGTGTTCATGTCTGTGGCGGCGTGGAAGGCACTGATTCAGTTGTTTTACAAGCCCTCGTACTGGGAGAAGACCGAGCACGGTTTCTGTCGTTACGAGGATGAGCACGCCATGGTCGAGCCAGAGCCGGTTCGCCCGCGACCGGCTTGCTGAGAGAGGGGCGGACGGATATGGCGCTCGTGCAGGAACCCAAGCTGGCCCTATCAGCACGGCCGATCGCGCTCACCTCGCCCCTTCGGACCGAGCGATCGCCAGCCGCGCCGTGCCGTCCGCGGCACACCACCCCGCCCGCCGTCGTCGTCGCGGCGGTGGTGGCCGCCGCGGCCGCCACCGCGTGGTCGGTCGCGACCCATTCCATGCTGCTCTACGGCGACGCCCGGGCCCATCTCGACGTCGCTCGGCGAGTCACCGACGGCCTGCGACCGGGTCTGGCCCAGCTGGGCAGCGTTTGGCTTCCCCTTCCCCATCTTCTGATGGTCCCGCTGACGATCTTCCGGCCGCTGTGGCACACCGGCGCCGCCGGCGCCATTGTCGGCGGGCTGTGCTTCGTCTACGGGGCGGTACGGGTCTTCTCCCTCGCCGAAGAGCTCACCGGCAGCAGACGGGGCGCGTGGTGCGCGTTCGCGGTCTTCGGGACCAACCTCAACGTTCTGTACGTCCAATCGACGGCCCTCACCGAGCCCGTCCTGCTGGCCACCTTCGTCGGTGCCGTCTTCCATCTGGCCCGCTGGATGCGAACCCTGGCGTTCCGAGACCTTCTGTGGGCGGCGGTCTTCACCTTCGCCGCCACGCTGACCCGCTACGAGGGATGGGCGCTCCTCGCGGCGGCGGCCCTAACGGTCGCGACCTGGAGCCGGCTGGCCGACCACCGCCGCAAGGCCACCGAGGCCAACGTGATCATGTTCAGCCTGATCGGGTCCTACGGGGTCGTCCTGTGGGTTCTCTACAACCTGATCATCTTCCACGACCCGCTCTACTTCCTGCACAGTGCCTACAGCGCCCAGGCCATCAACGGGTCGCAGGCGCAGTTCGGCCTCCTCGGGACCAGAGGCAACCCGAAAGAGAGCCTCCTCACGTATGCGTGGGACGTGATCGGAGCGTGCGGCCCGACCGTGGTGGTCATGGCCATCATGTGCACGATCGCCCTGCTCGTGAGCAGAGACCCGCAACGCCGGCGGACGGCCTTCACGATGGCCGTGCTGTTCGCTCCTGTCGCGTTCGAGTTCCTGTCCCTGTACGTCGGGCAGACCACCATCCGGGTCCCCGAGCGTCCTCCGCACGGGATGTGGAACGACCGGTACGGATTGATGGCCGTGCCGTTCTGCGCGATCGTCGCCGGCGCCGTAGCCGGCCGTTGGCGGCGGACGGTCCTGCTCGCGGCCGCGGCCGCGGCGACGGCGACAGCGGCGGTCGTGATGGCTCTCGGGACCCCTCTCACGATTGCGGACGGCCGGGCGGGGACCTCCAGCGCGGCAGCGGGCCACCCCGAGGTCGCGGCCAGTTACCTCCACCACCACTACCGCGGAGGTGAAGTCCTGGCTGACGACGCCGCCGCGTCCACGTTGATCTTCGCCTCTGACCTGGACCTACGCCAGTTCGTCACCGTCGGCTCCCATCCCTTCTGGGAGCGCGCCATCGCCTCTCCGGCGACCAACGTGGCCTGGGTGGTGGCGTTCCCCCACGACGCCGTTTGGGCCGACATGGCCGCTCACCCCGACCGGTTTAAGCGGTTCCACCTGGTGATCACGCAAGGGGACATCAAGGTCTTCGAACGCGCGACACCCGGGTCCATGGCCGCGCCTCAGGGCGGCCCCACCCTCCGCGCCGTCTCTCACCCAGGGGGGCCGAGATGACGATCAGTGAGTTCCAGCCGCACACCCGGCGCGCGGTCCCGGCTCAGCGGACCACGGTCGCGAGGATCCTGCGCTACTCCGCCGTATCCATCCTGAGGACCGGGTGGAGCTTGATCATCCTGCTCGCCCTCGTGCAGTTCGGCGGCCTGACCGCCGGGTGGGCCAACGTCATTGCCACCGCGTGCGGTATGGGACCGGCGTTCGAGCTCAACCGCCGTTGGGTGTGGTCCAAGCGGGGCGACAGCTCGCTGCTTACGGAGATCCTGCCTTTCTGCGCTATCGCGTTCGCCGGGCTGGCCCTCTCCACCCTCGGGGTCCATCTCGTCAACAGCCAGGTCCTCTCCGCCGGGTGGCACCGCACGGCCCGCACGGAGGCGATCGGAGCGGCGAATTTCTGCGCCTTCGGCACCGTGTGGATACTCCAATACGTCCTCCTCGACCGGCTGGTGTTCGGTCGAGCCTTACCGGGGAGGGTCGCTGAGATCGGGAGGCTCGAGTAGGCCGTCACCCGGAGGCCGCGGGGCCGCGGGGCCGCGGGCCGCGGGGCCGCGGGGCCGCGCGGCGCGGGGCCGCGGACACTCCCTAGGCGGACATGCGCCGGGTCAGCGCCGACCGCAGAGCTTGGCGCGAGCGGATGTCGAGCTTCTTGTACGCCCGGGACAGGTGTCCTTCTACTGTCTTCACGCTGAGGAACAAGCTCTCGGCGATCTGCGAGTTGCTCTCTCCAGCGGCCGCCAAGGTCGCCACTCGGTGCTCCGCGGGGGTCAGCGCCTCCACACCCCTGAGCGCAAGCCGCCGGGGCCTCGCCCCAGCCGAGTGCAGCGCTCGCGCTGCCTCGTCGGCTAGAGGAGCCGCGCCGCACCGGACCGCCACATCCGCGCCGAGCCGAAGGGGCGCCTGCGCTTCCACCCGTCGGTCCTCGGCGCAGAGCGCGATCCCTAGCGCGATCGCCGCCCGGGCGTACTCGAGTAGGGCCCCCGAGCTCTCCAGGCGGCTGACCGCCTCGGCGAGAAGGCTTAGGCGCTCAGATCCATCTGCTAGCTCACCAGCGATCCGCAGGGCAACCCCCAGCACCCATCCCGACTCGAATCCGCGAGCCCGCTCCACGTTCTCCGCCGCGAGCCGGCGCGCTTCGCCCAGCCTCCCGCCAGCGGCGAGCGCGGCGGACGCTCCGGCCCGCCAAGAGCTCAAGGCGGGGTTTCGGACACCCGACGCCTCGGCCCACTGGCCAGCCAGGAACAGGGCATCGATGGCCGCATCGACGTTGCCGCTGACCAGTTCGAGCATGCCGCGCTGCTCGAGCGGGAACACGTCAATCGAGTTCGGCCTGAGCGCCCATGCCGGCGCCGTGCTATCGATCACCTGCCTGGCCTCCTCGATGCGGCCTTGCTCTCTCAGACTGGCGGCGAGAACGCTGGCTGCGATGGGCTGCAACGACCATGGCCGGCCCGTCGCGGCGAGGGCTCGACGACTTTCGGTCTCGGCATCCGCGAGATCTCCTCGGCGGAGCAGCGAGTGCGCGAGGATGCTCGACACCTCGGCCACGGCAATGTCGGCTCCCGTACGTAGCGCTGCCGCCTGCAGAGTCCGGGCCAGGTGGTCAGCCACGTCGAAGCGTCCAGCGCAGACCAGTACGGTGAGGGAGAGCGTCGCCAGGCGCACATCCATCACGTCATCGAGAGCAAGTGCGGTGGGATCAAGGGCCCGCTCGGCCAGTTGAGCCGCGTCGGCCGCCGTGCCCCGGTCGCCGGCGCAGGTGTGTGCGAATGAGATGTGAGCCAGCGCCATTCGCTCAGGCCGGGTTCGCGCCTCGAGGCGGTCGCCGAGCGACGACTCGACGGCCGCGGCGTCCGCCGGGGTCAGGAAGGGAGAGTCCTCGCTGACCGCGCCCGCGATCTCGAGCGAGAGACGAAGGTCCTCCTCAGCTGGCGTCACCCGCTCCGCCAGGTCCCGTACCAAGCGACGGGCCATGGTCCGGGTGGCTCCCTCGGGGACGGCCTGGATCAAGCGCAGGGCCGGCTCGGCAAGCACCGAAGGGTCGACGCCAAGATCAGCCGCCTGACGCAGATGTACGAGCGCCGAGGGCAGCCCACAAGCGACTTCTGCCCGGGCCAGCTCGACGAGCACTCGGGGTCTCGCGTCCGCGTCGGCGGGCTCGATCACGGCTCGGTCCAAGCATCGCACCGCCAGCGGAGCCTGGCCACTCTCGAGCAGAGCGTGAGCTGCCTGCTCGAGCCGCTCGACCACCCAGTGGTCACCTGCGGGCTCCGAGGCCAGAAGATGATGGGATACCTGCTCGGGCGAGGCTCCGTGGGCATCCAGGAGGCGGGCCGCGGCCGCGTGCGCCCGGGCCCTGCCAGCGAAGCCGATCTCGCTGTAGACCGCCGACCGCTCGAGCGGGTAGAGAAATCTCAGCGGCCGGCTCGGGTGAAGGAGGTACGCCCCCGCCAGCGCATCGGCCGACGAGGCGACCGCGGCTGTTGCCACCCCGGAGACGGCCGCCACCATCGGAAGGCTTGCATCGTCTCCGAGCACGGCTACCGCGTGTAGGACGGCCCGGGCGTCTTCGGGCAGGGCGGCGAGGCGACCCAGTACTGACCGGGCGACCGGAACTGGGGCCATGGTCGAAACCCGATCTATCCCGGCCTCATTGGGGGGTACTCGCTCCGATCTCACAGCATCCAGGAGCGCCAACAGCAGGAACGGGTTGCCACCACTCACGATCCGGCAAACGTCAACGAAGGCCTCGCTTGGATGCTCGCCGACACAGCGCTCGCGCACGATGTCAGCGACCGAGGCACCTGTCAACGGAGCCAACGAGAACAGGCGGGTCGCCGAGTCGGCGACAATACGGTCAGCCGACCGAAGGGCGCATCCGGGAACATGGGGGGTTATGGTTCCCACGAACCACAAACGTGCCGGGTCCAAACGCCCGACCAGGTACCAGAGCCATTCCGTCGATTCCTCGTCGCACCATTGCAGACCGTCGATGGCGACCAGCAATGGACCGTTGTCTGCGAACTCCTCAAGACAGCGGACCAGGCCGCTATGGACGTCCGGGCTGGCCAGGAGCGAGGTCCCCTGGTCGTCGACGACGATAAAACGGACGAGAGCCTCCAATTGTTCCCGGAGCGAACTCCGTCCGGCCGTAGCAGAATGAAGGAACCGGAACAACTGGCGCACAAGCCCGTACGAGATGCGGCGGTCATGCTCGCCGGCGAGGGCCCTGAGCACGGCCATGCCCGTACCCGCGGCCAACTGGCAGGCGGCATCCAGCAGGGCCGTCTTTCCCAGACCCGGTGACCCCTCGATGACCACCGGAGCCGGTTGAGACCACGGCCCGGCGAAGGCGGCGGCCAACTCCTCGAGCCAGGTCTCTCGCTCGTACAGCCGCGGCCGGCTACCCGGACGACGCCCGCCGACGTCGTTCTCTACCGGCGCCGGAACCCGGCCCGGCTCAGCTACGGCGCCCTGGCGTTCGAAAGACGCCTCCTCGTCTGAGTGCGTCACCCTATCGAATCTCATGAATCGCCGGCCATCGATGAACTGCGCTAAGCCACAAGATCGGTGAGCCCTTTTGCCCTCGTCGTGGCATTTGGGTTGCCTCTGATGTCACCTGCGCGACAGCCAGTCTTCACCTCCCGCGTCGCAGAATCATGGTGGATCCCCTTGGCGAGCAGTGTCCGCCCACTCCCGACCATTAAACAAAACTGATCCTGTCGCCGCGTCCGGCAATATCCGAGTAGATACCCAAACGAACAAGCTAACAAGCACACGGGGACTGCCCACGTAACGGTGTTTCGGGCCTGACACGCTGAGCCGACGGCTCGGCGAGAAGGGTGGATACACCAATGACTGCAACAATCTCGTCGAGTGTGTTCATCGACGCGATCGTGGTCAAGGTCCGCGACGGCCAGGCGGCCAACCGGCCGATCTACGCCGCGATCGGAGTGACTCTCGAGGGAGACTTGTCTGCCATCGCTGAGGCGGAAGCCATTGTCCGAGCACGAGTTCGAGAACATCCCCAGCAGGTGACGGCGTTCATTCCCGATGATGCCCTTCCGAAGTCGATGACACGCCAGCTCGGGCCTATTCTCTAGTCCAAAACGGTCTCCGGAAGGTGGTGCTCGACTGAAGAAGTACCGCTGACCAGCGCCGGGCCTGTAGCTCAGTGGTTAGAGCGGAGGACTCATAATCCTTTGGTCGTGGGTTCGATCCCCACCGGGCCCACCAACAAAAGCGCTCTTCTCTCCAAGTACGGCCTGTTCGAATCAGGCACTGGCCGGCTGGTGGCTTCTCAAACCGAGGAGGAGATCTACGGACGTCTCGGTCTGCCCTGGATACCACCAACTCTTCGGGAGGACACCGGGGAGGTCGAAGCCGCTCTCGACGACCGTCTTCCGAATCTGGTGGATATGAGCTGCATTCGCGGCGACCTTCACGTCCACACTGATCTCACGGACGGTATCGCCCCACTGGAGGACATGGTGGCGGCAGCCAAAGCCCACGGCTATCGATATTGCGCTATCACCGACCACGCCCCTCTCCGGTACATGCAGCGGATGACCGCAGAGAAGGCGCTGGCCCAGCGTCGCAGGGTCCGTCAACTGGAACGCAGCGCAGGGATTGCTCTGCTGCACGGCAGCGAGCTGAACATCCAGCTCGACGGCTCCTTGGACTGGGGCGACGAGGTCCTCTCCCGATTCACATTCTCGTGGCGTCGGTTCACTCAGGGTTCCGCCAATCCCCTAGAGAGATGACCGCAAGACTGATCAAAGCGGTTGAACATCCCTCGGTCAATGTCATCGCCCATCCAACGGGGGCGTAGCATCGGCCACCGTCCTCCCGTGGACGCCGACTGGGACGAAGTCTTCAAAGCCGCGGCCCGAAACCACACCGCCATGGAGATCAACTCCTTCCCCGACAGGCTCGATCTGAGCGACGAGATGATCCGTCGAGCCCGCCAAGCCGGGGTGCACTTCGTCATCTCCACCGACTCCCACGCGGTACCCCACCTCGACTTCATCCGCTTCGGGGTCGCTACCGCCCAGAGAGGTTGGGTGACCCCCTCCGAGGTCATCAACACCTGGCCATTGAGCAAGCTGCGACGCTTCCTGGCCAAAGACACCGCGGCGCGCCGTCATGCCAGCTAGCGCTAGCCGGCACCCTGGCCACGGACGACTGACCCACGGTGGGTTTGTCCCGGCGAGTTGCTCTTGTGACCTTCGGCCCCTTTCCGGCAGAGAAACGCGAAAGGACAGTGAAACCATGGAACACGAACTCGAAGTAATCGACCGCACCGTCGCCAAGACCTATGAGTGGCTGCGGGCCGTGGCCGATCAGGGAGGTCTCGACGGCACACATCGTGCCTATCAGGTGACTCGAGCCGTCCTTCACGCACTTCGCGACCGGCTCACGCCCGACGTGGCTGCTCATGTGTCTGCCCAGTTACCCATGTTGGTTCGCGGTCTCTTCTACGACGGATGGGATCCCAGCGCGACACCGGAGCGCATCTCGCTATCGGAGTTCCTCAGGCGTGTCGAAAAGGAAGCATCCCTCAAGGGCACCAGCGAAGCTGAAGACGCGACCCGTGCGGTGATGGCGATCTTGTGGGACGAATTGGGGGAGGGAACGATGGACCACCTCATGTCGGTCCTACCCCAGGACTTCGCCGTCTTGCTGTAAAACTTGACCGAGAGCTGGACAATCGGTAGCGATGCTGGCTGCAGGGATACGAGACCTCCCTGTCTGCGAAGAGGGTCAGCCGGTCGGCATCGTCTCGATTCGGGACCTGGTCGGTTCCCTTCGCTCCCGGGCTAACGAAGAGTAAGGCATCCATCCCCGTCCACTTCGATTCGTACTGGGATGCGTGGAGAGATCAACCGACCGAGTCGAACATGTTCTGCCGTCGGTCGATCACCACCTGGTCTTGGGTTGCGGCCCGGATCCAGGATCGGTTCTGTCTACGCTCCGCGCCACCGGTCTCGACGACCTGGTTGGACCTTTTGAGGCATGGATGCAGCGTCTAAACGATTTGGGTGCGGCTCTTCTGGAGTGATGTCGCTCTAGGCGTGTAGGGCCTGCTTTTGTGCTGTTCAGCTTGCGGCGAGGAGGAGCCCGGCGGGGGTTGGGCATCGTCCGAGGTGGACGGCTGTTGCTGCGATGAGCGAGGCGCAGAGGAATAGTGAGGTGGGTCGGGCGAGGTCGACGGCGATGATGGCCAGTTCTT
>Ga0307374_10009115_pt1 | contig 14692 bp, 14 predicted proteins | sample OX3MG_FD_202532 | JGI IMG/M metagenome (GOLD analysis project Ga0307374, IMG submission 202532) | Soil microbial communities from Risofladan, Vaasa, Finland - OX-3 | ecosystem: Environmental > Terrestrial > Soil > Coastal area > Acid sulfate soil | place: Finland: Risofladan, Vaasa | collected... | reverse complement strand
CAATCGGTTCCGCGGCAGGGTCCTTGATTCGGGCGTCAGGAAAGACGCCGTCCATCGCTGGCGATATGCCTACCGGTGCATCGTGGTCGTAAGCAAAGACGTCTGCCAGCCATAACGCATCCTCAAGGGTCGCCAGCATCTCGCCTGCAGCCGGAAGTATTCCAAGGGTGCCTATCGCTGGGTCACCATGGCGAAGGCACCATCCGTCAGCGTCGAACCCCCACAACCACTTGTCCGCGATTCCATTGAAGACCACCAACCAGCGCAAGTCATCCCAAGCGGGCTCCACGCGAGCGACCATACACGAGGCTAGCGCCGAAGCGGTCAGCCATGCGCTCACGGCGCCTTTCCACGAAACGCGGTGCCGTTTCGCACGGTCCCGCACTCAAACAGATGGCGGTGCGATCATCTCGTACTGCCCAAGCAGTGTGGCCGGCGACCTCGATGTTGGAAGCACCGTCCGATCCGCCCGTACACCAGTCTCGGTGCGAGGGCGTCTCGAGTGGATCGGCTCAGAGTGCGCGCCGAAAGGATTTCACTTCGGAGCAGGCTCCTTTGTGACTACCTTCAACTCAAAGCGGCGCTGTTTCTGACGCCACCCCTTTTCGAGCGGTGAGCAGGCGGTCAAGTGTTCCGAAGCCAACGCGCAGCTGCCTGGCGGCCGCGCGCTTGCTCAGCTTGCCGGCGTCCACCGCAGCCCGTACGGCCTCGAGGTGGCGCAAGACATGTGGTCGCTCGGCCGCAGGGGGACGGCCAATCCGGACCCCTTTCCGACGGGCATTGCTCATCCCTTCCTTAACCCGCTCGGCTATGAGGCCCCGCTCGAACTCAGCCACGGCTGCGAGGATCGTGAGAAGGAGTTGCCCTTCTGGCGAGGTCGTGTCGACGTCTTGGGTCAGGCAAGCGAATCCAACCGACTGACGTTGCCATGCCTCAAGCGTCCGTAAGCAGTGCAGGGTGGACCTGAAAGCTCGGTCGAGCTTCCACACCAGCACAAGGTCGATACGCCGCTGTCGCGCGTCGGCGACCAGCCGCGCCCATGCCGGGCGCCCCGCCATATCCGCGGCCGAGGCGGCATCGACATAGACGAGCGCTTCCCAGCCCCTAGTCGACGCGTACTCACGCATCGGCGCGAGCTGAAGTTCAGGGTCCTGATCCTTGTCACGCGTGCTGATCCGGGCGTAGAGCGCGACGCGCAGAGGCCGTGTCCTCATCCCTGGGGTTGTCGTGCCCGCATTGACCGGCAGGGCAACACTGCCAGCGGGGTCGTAGGAGGTGTTCACCCGTGACACTGCGCGTGCCGCCAACCCGCCCCTGCGAGCATCTCGATCGCAGCGTCTGCGATCTTTGAGCCAACCAGGATGACGATCGGTTCGCCGCATTTCGGGCACGGATACGCGAGTCGGTAACGCGCCACCGTTTCGGCGTTGCCTTCGCGTCGACCCTCGGCCCGACCAATGCGCTTCCCCTTCGCGATCCCTTCTTGCAAGCAATGAGTCCGTATGGCGTCGATGTCGGCTTTGAGAATGCTCAGTGCCTGCTTCACGAGCTGACTGACCGAGCGTCCCGACTCCTGGCTCAGAGTTCTGAGCAGCTCACGCTCCTCGCGTGTGACGTGAATGCCGATGGTCGGATTCTCGTACGCGTACCTTACCCTGCTCGGCGGCTGACGCTTTCGACTCATAGTTTGCGCTCCATCAAGCTACCCATTCAGACGCTGATGCAGATACCTGTTCAGGTATCCGTTCGCAGTGTCAGTTCAGACAGTAGGCTTGGGTTCACGGAAGAACCCATGCTCACGTGCGCGCGTATATGCGCTGGTATTACTGGGGTTTCGACTGTACCTGCGATGGCGGAGGCTTGCAGGCAACGCGAAATTCGTTGCACTCTTGCGCACGCATCCAGCGGGTCGCAGGAAGCGCGCACGACGGCTTCGTTCGGCGTAGTGTGTGGGTGCAGCTGCTGCGAGAAAGTGAGGAGGTAATCGCGATGGTCGGAGTCGAGCGTGACAGCCGAGGAGAACTTGCGGTCCCGACGCAGCCTGGAGTCGCGCCTGCCACATCGGTCGGCGCAACCGCGCTCGAAGTGGCGGGGCTGCGTGAGCGGATGGACGGCGTGAGCCTGAAGCTCGACGACGTTGATCGCCGCGTTGTTGTTCTCGAGGGGGCGGGCGACCGCAAGGATGGCTCGGGTGAAGAGGCGGTGTCCGAGCAGCCTGGTGCCGGCGGGCACCGCGATGCGGGCGCGAAACAGGCGTCCGCTGACCCGGTGAGCGCTGATGGGGCCGCTCATGCGGAGGCCCAACCTGCGTCCACCGCCGCCCAGGTGCTCGCAAGGGTCGGGTTCGACGCCGCTTTGCCTTCTTCTGTGCCAGCCCCCACGCCGGGCTCGGTCGTCCTGATGCTGACCGACGTACAGTTCGAGAAGTGGCTGGAGGGGATTAATCCACCACCGGCCGGAGGGACGCCGGCGGAGCGCGAACGGCAGGGCGACTGGCGCCTGAGGCGTAACGCGGGCAGAGCGACCCGGAGTGAGCGTTGTTGAGCGCCCAATCGACCACAGGCAGACGAGCCTTGCTGTCGCCAGAAATCTCTGAGCGAGGCTGACACTAGACCCCACCGGGTCGCTCATCGTCGGCCCTAATGGATGCCGGTGGAGAGTCGTCTTCTGAGTCACCCAACTTCGGGCGCGGACTGCGCTGCGCGTAGCGATACCGGTTGATCTGGCGAGCTATCTCGGCAAGGGCTTGGGCCGGCGTAGCGCGGAGGGCTCTGCGCGTGATGCGAGGATCGAAGGCCACTGACGTGCAGGTCGCCTCCCACCCGTCCGCTCTCGGGGTGAGCATGATCGAGAACCCGCTCGCAGTGCTCATTGCTCGGTCACGTGAGAAGTCCGCGGCCGGGGCAGGTCGGCTGAGTCTCATATGGAGCGGTCATCGGACCGAGATGAGTCATGTGAGTCTCGTGAGTCGTTCGACAGCCAACCCGCGTGAACCGACGAAGGACTGACGGACGACTCACCAGACTCACCGACTCACCCTCCGAGGACGATCCAGCGCACCGCATGGCGTTCAGTGCCTGACCGAACCACTCGCAGCCCGTCGGGTCCGTACCGGCGCTCTTGACGCTGCGCCAGCGCCGTGCCCAGCGCGCGGCTGCGACGCTCGGGATGGGCATCCGCAACCTCGTCCGGTAGAGTCGAGCGAAGCGGCTCGAACCGTGGATCGCCTCCCTCGAGGGTCCTCACGACAGCAGCGGCGGTGATGGCCTCCTCCGCAAAGCATTCGCGCCAGGTCTCAAGGAACGCCGTCCACGAAGCGGCGTCCGGGTCGGCGCCCGCGTACATGGACTCGAGGTTCAGAAGGAAATCGTCGACGCCGGCAACGAGCAATACCCCGCCGACGGCGTCGCACCACCCCTGGAACGAGCCGAGCGCCGGGATGGCGGGTTTCGGCCGACCCTCATGCACCCAGGCGCGCACCAGCGTGAGAGCTGCGGCAACGAGCTGGGGTCGATTCTGGTGGAGGTAGCCCAAAAGGTCCGGATGGCGGAATCCGCTTCGGCGCCAGGGCTCCGAGGTCCGTGCGTCGAGTCGCACGGGATAGCTGCGACGCAAGAGGTCGCCGATGAGGCGAACGTTATTCCCGGTCGCCGCCCAGGTGACGTCCACTGGCACGATCACCTCCCGGCTATGCCCAAGGATTCTGTCGCGCCACACGTGTGCGGTGATCGCAGCTGCGAGGGCGGGACTTTGCAGCGGACCGTCAACGTTGTCGATCAAGACGAAGGACTGACCCCCTAGGAGCTGCGCGGTGATTCGCTTGCGCATTTCGTCGTCGCTGCGCGGCACAGTTGTGACTGCGGCCTCCTCGCCGGTGGCGATGATGCTGGCCACGTCGACGAGCAGCGTCTTGCCCGTCCCCTGTTGCGGAGCATCCACCACAGCAAGCGGCACCGACCCCGTGATCAGTGAGCGCATCAGCGGGGTCAAGGCGAGTGCGAGCGCGTTCGCCCTGGACGACCTCTCGCCGAACGGAAAGTCTGCAAACGGCTCACTGAGGAGAGCAATCGCCTCTCGCACATCGACTGCCGTCGGATGTTCGGGGATGGGTGGTAGCTGAAAGCCCGGGGGCGGAGCGTAGAAGAGCCCGGTTGCCGCGTCGAACCCCTCCTGCGTGAGCAGGCTCCCATCCGTGCGGACCATCGGTGTGCGGATGAGTCCACGCAAACGCGGAAAGCCCCACTCAGCGGCGGCGAGGATGTCCCGGACGACATCTCGCGGCGGACTGGCGTGCCTGGCTTCGTTCCTCCCCCAGCGCATGAAGTCGGCGGCCCGCGTCAGATGGCCCCGCAGATGGTCTTCGCCGAGCGTGACGATCCTGCACGTGCCCTCGTTCGTCTGGACACGCGCGAGCGTATCGCCACGTGTAAAGAGGGTGGGTGGGTCATTTGCCGCGTGGAGCGCTTCGAGCGCGTCGGCACTGACGTCGCGCAGCGGGCGGTTGCTGACGAATACGGTGGGACGCTGAGGTTCGACATGAAAGGTGTTGAAGTCGTCTGGCAAGCTCACTGCACGACACCCTGGCGACGAAGCTCGCGGCCGGCGATGCTCTGGACGCAGCGGACCACCTCGGTTCGGAAGAGTGGCGGTGTGCACCGCGCATCGCTCCACGCGCAGAGCAACTCGATGACGACTCCCACATGAACGCCCTTCCGCAGCAGGTGTCCGGCAAGCGACGCCACGGCGACGTTCCGCTGACCGATGCCCACGCCGTGCCGAGCGAGCGCGCCCCAGTCCGACGGGGATCGGCCAGCACGCGTCTCTTGGTCCGATGCCAACAACAGCTCTACTAGCCAGTCCGGTGCCGGAGCCATAGGATGCGGCAGCGTCGTGTACGCCACGCCGTCGATGACGCCTGCACCAACCACATAGCCGCCGTCACTCCGGACGTCGATCCCGGGCCCCAGGCGCCCAACGCTGCTATGGATAGTGAGGTCGGGGGTCAAGAAGTAGAGATGACGGCCGCCGGAGGGTGTCCGGACGATGCGAGTCATCGGCACATCGCCGTGAACTGCTCGCAGATGTGACCACGTGGCTTCGCCGTCCACGCCACCCTTGACATCGATGTCGATCACAGTGACGCCCCCGCCGGTCGCCACAGCAACGTTCGCATCGGGGTACATCCGCCACCACTGCTCCACGGTGCTCAAGTTGGTCGTGGCGTCGAGAAACCCATGCCGTGTCAAGGGGCGCCGCCCATTTGGCTGAAGGGGAAAGACGCGCCACGCATCTGCGGCGAGGCCGAGCGCTTTCGCCCTCAAGTTGGCAGTGCCGTTGGAACTCGAGGCGCCGCGCCCCCGCCCGCTAAACTGGTCTCTCGGGGCTGCCGGAACCATCGGCGGCTCCTTTTCGTACTTGGCGTTGGCCGAGTGCTGGTGTCGTGACATAGGCATCCGTGCAGGCCGCGCCACATGACGTTGCGCCATCGAGCTTCTTCGCTGACGGCTGCCGAACGCCTCCCATGAGACTCACTACTCGCCTCAACACGCCGGGCTCGGTCACCCGGACGGGCACCCCTTGTCCATTGCACGTTTCTCGGACCCAAGACGTCATCACAGTGTTCGGATCACTCACTTGGCCGCGCCCCTTTGCCTTCGAGCTCGCGGAGGGAACTAGCCGGGATTACGACCCTGCGGCGCAGTCGAATGACCCGCACTTCCCCTTCGGCGATCAAGCGATCGAGGAGCGCAGACCCGATACGTAACCGCGTCGCCGCCTCACGCCTCGTGTAGAAGGTCGGCTCATGCCCTTGAACAGCGTCCACGCACTTAGAATGGCCTCAGAGATTGGTCGATGACGAGTTCTAGGACGTGACAAATGGCGTTACGCACATCAAACGCCTCGCGGGCCGTCGAGATGGAGCCGCTTCGGGTCCCCCAACGCGTGGCCGTTGAGGACGGGAGACTTCTCTGGGCGTTCGAACGTGGAGGCGCGAAACTCGTACCAGTGCCGCGCAGGCTCCTCGAGCGCTTTCTGGATCTGCGTTGGCCGTCGCGTGCCAATGACATCCCCGGATATCCGCTTCGGCGGTATGCCGCGCTCCACGCCGCCGCAGGCCCCTACGTGCCGTCGAATGTCGCGGCTAAGTACGCGCCGTTGGAGGAGGGAAGGGTGCTCGACTTCGCACGCGCCTTCGGTGTCCTCGCTATTTGCGAGCACGCCGTGCCGACGACGCACGCCCCCCTCGCTGCTGCCCACCCGAAATGGGCTGCGCGCCCAGCCTATCCCGAAGTGACTGAGTGCCTTCCTCTGGGTGCGATGAACGAAAGCTTTCAGACCCGGATGGGCTTCTCGGATGCAAGCGCGTCAATGCAAGGCCTGGCCGGCTGGGAACCGGTGCAGTACTGGCGGTCAAGCGCAACGATGCTGCACTCGCTTCTCGTGATTGGAGATGCGCTTGAGAACGCCCATCCGGTTCCATCGTGGGCCGTGAGCGAGGTTACAAGCTGGCCTCCTCGCGTCATTTCAGAAGACCCACGCAGCCGAGCCGAAGCTCTACTCGGCCACCGGCGTGAGGTGGGCGACTATCTACCGCCAAGTTTGGAAGAAGAACTTCAGCGGCGCGGTGCAGCCTGGCCATACATGATCAGGCCCAAGGACGATTGGGACTGGTCGACCCTTACGGACCTCTATAGGGAGAGATACGCTGGCGAGCGCGCCAGCCCCGAGCCAGAGTTCGGTGTGAGCCGACGTCCACTGGCCTCATGGTCGACATCTCACGGTACAGCCCGTTTCATGTTCGACCGGTATGTAAGTGGGCTCCTCGATCTTGCCAGACCGCACCTCGAGTTTCGATCAACGCGGCGTCGCGCGGCTGTCCTAGCGGTCGACGGTCTCTTCGGGGCGCTCGTCCAGCAGCTACTTCTTCGGCTGCACGGCTCGTCTGGATTCGCCGTGTGTTCTGGCTGTGTCGGGGTCTACACGCCCGTCAAAAAGCCTGCGCCGCAAACGCCCAATTACTGTCCTGACTGCCGTTCAAACATCGCATCTGCGGACCGACAGCGGCGTTGGCGCGCAGCACACCCGGATCGGCAACGTCGACGTGGTTCGGCCTAGGGACCAAGCAAATCCCTTCACACTTTCCACACGGGTTTCAGCCGGTCCGGATCGAAAATGACTCGCCCAGGGGCGCGCGACCGACTCACCACCACACGATCCAGCAGCGCGCCGACGACGGCCCGCCGGCTGTCAAGGTTGAGCCCCTGCCAACGGAGTCGCAACGCGTCACCTTGACCGACCACCGCACGGAGTGCGCGATTGCGATCGGTTCGGCGAAGTTGGGAGCGCTGGTGGGCAAGGCGTGCCTCGATTTCCTTCCGAGCGACAAGCCACTCCGCTAGGGAGATCTGCTTTCGCGCCCATACAAGTGTCAGCTCGTCAAGCTGATCTTCATCCGACTTCACCGCGGCGATGAGGTCTGAGGATGCCGCCGAAGGCTCGTCATGCCGCTGGAGTTGTTCGGCGAGCTCCGGGGTGTCGAGCCGGTAGAGCACGGCTTCAGTTATGAACTCCTCGAGTGGCTCGGCCACGATGTATATCCGGCCACAACCGGCCAGGCCCGGTCCAGACCCGCACACGTAGGTCCTTCGCTTGTGGTTGGGTCGCGAGATGAGTTTCGTTCCGCAGACGTCGCAAAACAGGAAGCCCTTGAGGAGATAGCTGCGCGCCGGCCGAGTGAGCCGACGGCTGGGGTCGGCGAGCAGTGCGCGCACTCTCAGACTCTCATCTTCACTCAAGATTGGTTCCCAGACCCCGCGCGCGACGATCTCGCCGCGCAACGTACGTAGACCAGCGAGAGCCGGGCGCTTGAGGATGCTACGAAGCGTTTGCATGCACCATCGAGCGCCTCGCAGCGTCGGAACCTGCCGCGCATCCAGATCCCGAACGAGGGTGCGAAGCGACTCGCCGCCCAGGAGACGTCGGGTCATCTCGCGAATTACTGCGGCTTCCTCAGGAACGATCTTCCCGGTGGCGTCGTAGCCAAACGCGCGCGCGCTCCCCGACCAGTGCCCGGCCTGCGCGATCTCAAGATGTTTCCGCTTCGCTCGCCGACTCTTGTCGTCGCTCTCTTTTCGCGCTACCGCACCCTGAATGCGCGCGAAGAACTGGCCCTCTCCGGTGCTCAGGTCGACGTCGCCAGACACGCTGGCGAGCTGGCTGACCCCTGCCCTCGCGCACACCTCAAAGAACTCCTCTAACTCCTTTGGATGGCGATGTAGCCGGTCAAGGTGCCAGACAACCACAGCATCGATCTGTCCACTTCCGATGTCATCGAGCATGCGCCGATACGACGGGCGATATTTCCCGCTGTACGCGCTGGCGTCATCGTCGACGTAGACCTCCGCGACCGGCCAGCCGCGCCGAGCCGCGTCGGCCTTGCAGTCATCGATCTGGCGGGTAACGCCGAGAAGGTTCGCCTCGCGATCCTGGGAGATCCGAGCGTAGATGGCGGCAGCGCGCGGAAGCATGCACGTACATTAGCGCACTAGTGGGTGACCCGCGGTCCAGCGCGCCCTCGGGCCGGTGCATGGCCGAGCACGGCCTCGGACGGCGCGGGACGGCGGAATACGGCGAATACTCCGACGCGTACTGGACAAACGCGTCACGCCCCCAAGCAGAAACAGATTCACCCGAGTGCAAGCATTTCCAACTTGCGGGGATCGATTCGTCACTCCAACCATTCCCGACGAAAGCACTCTAAGTCGAACGCTTGTCGTGTCCTACCCCCATGAGTTCTGGCTCTACCCAAACCTGTTGCTGATCTTCTTACGCCCGTAGGTGTATTAGAAGACATGCCCCGACGCCAGGCCGCCTCGGTCCGCCCCGATATTGTCGACGCGAAATAGGGTCGACGATGGCTCGCTCGGTATGGAGACATCCCACGGGCAGCAGATGTCAACACCGCGTTGGCAATGAATGGCCGCCACTGGTACCCCGGCGGGTTGATAGGTCCGGCGGTGCCGGGTATCCAAGAGCCGCGCAACCAACAAAGGCCGCGCGCCCTTCCCCGCGGGCGACGTCGTCCTTGCGATGCCCGACGCATCGCGGCGCCCGCTCAGCCGTCACACAACACGCTCAGAATGGAGGAGCTATGAACGACACACAGGCGATGAAGCTTCTTGGTCCATGGAAGCGCCGGCACCCGCGGGCAATCGCTGTCATTGCCATCGTTGACGGCATTGTCCTGGTCGCCCTCGCCATCGGTCTGACTGCCTTCGGCGCCGGTGGCTGGCTGCGCTTCGTGCTCCTGATACTCGGCGCCGTCTGGGCGTTCTACGGCGCCTACCGCTTCCCGCGAGCAATCCGCGTGACGCAGAACACCCACGACTGAGCGCAGCCGGCTCCGCTTAACGTTCGGTCCGCCCGTGAACCGCGCGCCTAACCCGCAGCACTTGAACGAAGAACCGCCTGGGACGGCGCTTATCGTGGCCCAGCCGCGACAGGACAGGGATCAGGTTGTCGGCGCGCCTGGTCGTTCGGGAACCTCGGAGTCATGCTGGGGGGTACGGCTACTTCGGCGTTGCCGGACCACCGGTGGGTGCAAACGCCGCTGGGCTTGAGGGCGGCACCCGGCGCACAAGCGTTGTCCGCGGCGATCCTCGCGCTCCGTGCCGTTCCCCGCTGCGGCCAGTGATCTCATGAGCGTAGCGTCTCCGCCCGATGTGTCGCAGCGAACTAACGGTCCGCCGGGGTTATTACTGCGAATGCTGCAGGATCTGCGGGAGATTCGCACCGCACCCGGTCGCTAGTGGTGCGTCCGTCAAATAGCTAGACAAACGGTGCACGGTCGTTTACCCTGCACCCATGTGGTCCCAAGCAGCAGCCCTGCAGCTCACCGCTGACGACCGCCGGGTGCTCGAAACCTGGGTGCGAGCACACAACACGCCGCAGAGCGTCGCGCTCCGTTCGGCCATCGTGCTCGCAGCTGCCGACGGAGTGTCCAACAATCAGATCGCCAAGGATCTCGGGACCACGCGCACCACCGTGATCCTCTGGCGTGACCGCTACGTCGCCGGCGGCGCGAGCGCGCTCACGGAGATCGCACCGGGGCGGGGGCGCAAACCATCGCTCAGCGCAGACAAGGTTGCCAGCATCGTCAAGGCAACCATCGAGAGCACGCCGAAAGGCGCCACGCAGTGGAGCTGCCGGACCATGGCCAAGGTCGCCAAGGTGAGCCCCGACACCGTCCACCGGATCTGGCGCGACCATGGTCTGCGTCCCCACCGTGTGGAGACCTTCAAGCTCTCCAACGACCCCCAGTTCATCGAGAAGCTGACCGATGTGGTCGGCCTGTATCTCAACCCGCCGGACAAGGCGATCGTTCTCTGCGTCGATGAGAAGTCGCAGATCCAGGCATTGGATCGCACCCAACCCGGGCTGCCCATGAAGCGCGGCCGCGCTGCCACCATGACCCACGATTACAAGCGCAACGGCACCACGACCTTATTCGCCGCGCTCGACATGCTCGACGGCACTGTCGTGGGCGAGTGCATGCCACGCCACCGCCATCAGGAGTTTCTGCGCTTCCTCCGGCGCCTGGACCGGGAGTTTCCCACCACACTCGATCTCCATCTCATCGTCGACAACTACGGAACCCACAAGCACCCCAACGTGAAGGCCTGGCTGGGCGCGCATCCACGCTTCCACCTCCACTTCACCCCCACCTCGTCGTCCTGGCTCAACCTCGTCGAGTGCTGGTTCAGCGCATTGACCAGCAAGCGCATCCGGCGTGGTTCATTCGTCAGTGTTGCGGCGCTCACCGCAGCCATCAGGGAGTACCTCAGCATGCACAACGCTGACCCCACGCCCTTCATCTGGACCGCATCCGTGCAAGAGATCTTGGCGAAGATTGCCCGTTGTCGAGCCATTTCCCGGACGCACCACTAGGAGGTGCAAGCACGCGCCTAAAGGAACCGTCGGCTGCCTGAAGGAGTCATTTATGGATATACGAATCAACCCAGCGCCGGGCGGCGCAACGCCCGACGATGCTAGGTAGTCCTGGATCAGCCACGAAGCCGGAGACGACAGCACGTGGTAGCTCTGCTGCGACGCCCGGCGCGAAACCGGGGGCCGTTGCGGCAACTACAGCTGCTTGAGGCAGTCGACCGCGACCATGAAGCAATGTCAACGAACTTTGGAGGACATCGATGAGCGAGGATGCGACGACCCATGATGATTCGATCGATCCCGACGAGGGAGACGCTTCGGATGACGACGATTCCGGGGACCACGAGCGTGAGGACGCGCTAACGCCTGAGCTCGACGTCGACGAGCTGCCGATCACCATCGGTGGCCCCTAAGGCCGGCTGCGATTCGTTTGAGCGGGGATGCTATCCGGGGCCCGAGACACGTTCCAAGCTGCGGCCAAGACGCGAAGGAGAACGACCTATGATCAGCCACCTGCTTGCCGTCGACGTTTCCGGAACCCTTACAACCAAGAGGTTCCGGGTCATGACCGATCAGTTGTCGCGTGACAACGAGTCGAATCCTGACCTCGCCGCCAAAGAGCGGCCAGATGAGGAAGAGAAGACGCCCATTCCCGACGAGAGCACCCTGATGGGTCGGAACGGCGTCGAGGACGAGGTGCTTGCCGAGCTGGCCCGCGCCGAAGGGATCATGAGCGATCCCTCCGCGCCTGACGACCCTGACGCACGAGGGGCGCAAGTCTGACGGCATAGCGGAGTGTGACCCTTGCCGACGCTGGTATCTCGAAGATCCAAGGTTCGTGAGAGTTCGGCCCGACGCTCGGTAGCATTCATCAGCCGCCTGCGGCCTCGCAGGTCAGCCGGGAAGCCGCGGTGGTGGCCCTGATCTCGCTCGTCATCGCTACGACGGCTACTTCGCGTTGCTCCATTTCCAGTCCAGGATCTCGGGCATGTCCTGGCCGTACGTGTCGACGTACCGCGTGTGCTCGACGAGCTTGTCCTGCAGCATCTGCTTCAGATAGCTCCCCTTCGCGCCGAGCTGCGGCAGCCGATCGATCACGTCCTGGACGAGGTGGAAGCGATCGAGGCCGTTCTGCACCCGAAGGTCGAAGGGGGTCGTGATCGTGCCTTCCTCCTTGTATCCGCGGACGTGCAGGTTCTGATTCGTCCGGCGGTAGGTGAGGCGATGGATCAACCACGGATAGCCGTGGAACCCAAAGATGATGTGCTTGTCCTTGGTGAAGATCGAGTCGTAATCGAGGTCACTCAGCCCATGCGGGTGCTCCGTGCTCGGCTCGAGCTTCATCAGGTCGACAACGTTGACCACCCTCACCTTGAGCTCGGGCAGATGCTCGCGGAGAATGGATGTGGCAGCCAGGACCTCGAGCGTGGGCGTATCCCCGCAGCAGGCCATGACGACGTCCGGCTCCGCGCCTTGGTCGTTGCTCGCCCACTCCCAGATGCCGATGCCCTCCGTGCAGTGCACCACGGCCGCGTCCATCGTCAGCCACTGCGGCAGCGAGTGCTTGCCTGCGACGACCACGTTCACGTAGTTCCGGCTGCGCAGGCAGTGGTCGACGACCGACAGGAGGCAGTTCGCGTCGGGCGGCAGGTAGACGCGCACGATGTCGGCCTTCTTGTTGACGACGTGATCGAGGAAGCCGGGGTCCTGGTGCGTGAAGCCGTTGTGATCCTGCTGCCACACGTGCGAGGCGAGCAGGTAGTTCAGCGACGCGATCTCACGTCGCCAGGGCAGCTGAGTGGTGACCTTCAGCCACTTGGCGTGCTGATTGAACATCGAGTCGACGATGTGGATGAACGCCTCGTAGCAGTTGAACAGCCCGTGCCGTCCGGTGAGCAGGTACCCCTCGAGCCACCCCTCGCACTGGTGTTCGCTCAGCATTGAGTCGAGGACGCGACCCTCGGGCGCAAGGAACTCGTCGTTCTCCACGGCTCGCGCGTCCCATTGACGGTTGGTGGCCTGGAAGACCGCGCCGAGGAGGTTCGAGAGCGTCTCGTCGGGCCCGAAGACGCGAAAGTGCCGGCGATCTTCGTTGTGTGCGATGACGTCGCGGAGGAACTCACCGAGCACCAACGTGTCCTGGCCGTTGACGGCGCCTGGAGAGGGCACGTCGAGCGCGTGGTCGCAGAAGTCCGGCATGCGCAGATCGCGCAACAGGATGCCGCCATTGGCGTGGGGATTGGCGCCCATCCGGCGGTCGCCCTTCGGTGCCAGCTCCGCGAGCTCGGGCACCAGCCGCCCCGCGCCGTCGAAGAGCTCCTCGGGCCCGTAGCTCCTCATCCAGCCCTCGAGGAGCGGGACGTGATCCGGATGCTCGGCGTCGACGAGCAGCGGCACCTGATGGGATCGGAACGTCCCCTCGATCTGCAGGCCGTCGACGACCTTCGGTCCTGTCCAGCCTTTCGGGGAACGAAGCACGATCACCGGCCAGCGTGGTCGGGTCGCGACGCCGCCGTTGCGTGCATCGTCCTGGAAGCGGTGAATGTCCGCGATGGCCTCGTCCAGCGCGCTCGCCATGAGCTGATGCATCGCGTCGGGATCGTCACCCTCGACGAAGTACGGTGTCCAGCCACACCCGCGCAGGTACTGGTCCAGCTCCTCGGGCTCGATGCGGGCGAGCACCGTTGGGTTGCTGATCTTGTAGCCGTTCAGGTGCAGGATTGGCAGCACCGCCCCATCGGTGATCGGGCTGAGAAACTTGTTGGAGTGCCATGCGGTCGCCAGCGGTCCGGTCTCAGCCTCGCCGTCGCCGATGATGCAGGCGACAATCAGACCTGGATTGTCGAAGGCGGCGCCGAACGCATGGCTCAGGGAATACCCGAGTTCGCCGCCCTCGTGAATCGACCCGGGCGTCGTTGGTGCGACGTGGCTCGAGATCCCGCCGGGAAACGAGAACTGGGTGAACAGCGCCTTGAGCCCGGCCGCGTCCTGGCTGATGTCGGGGTAGATCTCGCTGTACGAGCCCTCAAGGTATGTGTTGGCCACCAGGGCTGGACCGCCGTGGCCGGGACCGGCGATGTAGAACATATCCAGGTCGTACTTCTTGATGATCCGGTTCAGGTGCACATAGATGAAGTTCTGGCCTGGCGTGGTGCCCCAGTGGCCGACCACCAGCGGCTTCACATCCGAGAGGGCCAGCGGCCGCCTGACTAACGGATTGTCGTAGAGATAGATCTGCCCCACGGACAGGTAGTTCGCCGCCCGCCAGTACGCATGCATCCTGTGGAGCAGTTCGGGTTCCAGCGTTCCGGTCGTCATGGTGGGCCTCTCCTTGGTCGACTCGGGGCGCGGTGACCCGCGTCCTGTGCCGCAGTCGATGCAGCCTGGCGGCCCGTCAGGTGGGGGACAGAGAAAGACATTACTCCCGGCTGGAAGGAGCACCGCTCGAGATCAACACATCACGGTGCGGCGCTCACCGTCACCGCAGATACACCGGTGACGCGCGCGATTCCGTCCTCGCCGGCGCACGAAGTCCCCAGACCGCCACTCGGACGGTCGCCGTCGCGACGGTGACGCGCGATGGGCGGGAACCACCGATCTCCAGACCCAACCTCGCCTAGGCATGGGTGCACCAATCACACCGGCGGCGGCCAGCCCTGCCCGGCTTGTCGTTGCCATTGGCCTTGATCTCCTGTCCATAGGGACAGTCGGTCCGGTCGTGATACACAGGGCCCGCGGGATCCGT
>Ga0307374_10009114_pt1 | contig 14694 bp, 11 predicted proteins | sample OX3MG_FD_202532 | JGI IMG/M metagenome (GOLD analysis project Ga0307374, IMG submission 202532) | Soil microbial communities from Risofladan, Vaasa, Finland - OX-3 | ecosystem: Environmental > Terrestrial > Soil > Coastal area > Acid sulfate soil | place: Finland: Risofladan, Vaasa | collected... | reverse complement strand
GAGCACGGGCACGTCCTGGCCGTCGAACTTCAGGGTGCCGAAGTACACCCCGGTGAATCCGGACACGTACGGGTCATGGGCGAGCAGCGTGGTCGTCTCGTGCTGCGGGAGGTCCTCGTCGCCGGAAAAGCCCGACAAGAGCATGTAGTTCCAGTTCCAGCCGTAGAGCGAGGGGTGCGAGACCAACGTGTCCAGGCTGGACCCAAAGGTGAAGGTGCCGGTCACGACGGTGATCGCCAGCACCGCCCCCAATATGGCGGAGCGCACCGGGACGGCGCTACGCCCGCTCCCCGGCTCGAGCGCGAAGCGGACCCCGGCCACCGCCGATACCGGCAGCCCGGCCGACGCCATCGCCCGGGCCACCGCCGATGCACGCTCGACCGCCCCCCGCCCGTGACGCGCCACCCGATGGGGAGCCGACCTGTAGGCCAGACCGACCGAGAGGGCACCCAGGCCGGCGACGAGCACCAGCACTCCGACACCGAGCACCGTCCAGTCGAACGCCACCCCCGGGGTCGGGTACACGGGACGAACCGGCCCGATTGGTGAAAGGGGAGAGAGGGCGACGGCCACCGCGAACGCCAGCAATGAGCCCAGCACAACGGCGCCGAGGATCCCGATCAACCCCTCGGCGGCGGCCATGACCGGACCCGCACCGAGGGCGCGGATCGCACCCGCATCGTCGGCCCCGAGACGCAGCTGGCGCCCTATCACCTGGGCGGCGATGAGAATGGCGGCCAGGGCGGCGATCCCTCCGAACACGCCGAGGGCGATCGCCTCGGGACGGATGGCGCGCTCGGCCGTGGCTATGGCGAGCGCCGGCGCGCCGGCGCCGGAACCGGCGCCGATACTCTTTCCGACGACACCACCGATCTCCGACAGCACGACGGCCACCTCACGTGCTCCGCCGCTGACCTGCAGAGCGCCCGACGAGTAGGTGGCACAGCACCCAGCCAGCTCACGGGTGAGCGCCGGCGTGAAGAGACCCACCTGCGACCCGAGAGCATCGACATCGTCCTGCACGACCGTGGGGGGAAGGACGACAATCCCCACGAGACGGAGGACGACCACCACCTTGGGTGGCGTCGCCTTCGCCGAGCAGCAGTCCGGGGAGAGCAGCTGGGCATCGGAGTTGAAGCCGAGGCGCACCGTCGAACCGATGTGCAGTCCGAGTTGGTGGGCGGCTTGGGCGTTCATCACCATTTCGTCGGCTCGAGCGGGATTGGCCAGGCGTCCAGCGACGAGGGTGACCCGATCCTCTTTGGTGAATTCGCCGCCGGTGGAGCCCTCGAAGACCGGTGGTTTCTCTCCGGGTTCGTAGTGCGTGTGCAGATGGCTCAGGACATTGAGGTTGGCGTCGAACCCGACGATCGTCTCGGCCTCCTTCACGTGGGGCAGGTGGGCGATGGCGCGTGCACGAGCCGGGTAGTAGCCCGCGTTGTCACCGATGGCCGGGTCGAGAAAGGACTCGAACGCCTGAATCTGGGCCGGGTTGGTGCTGGCCGCGTAGACCGGGAATGAGGACTGCGTCCGTCGAGCACCGGCGATGGAGCCCATGGCCAGGCCGCCCACCAGACCGATGAGGAGGATGATGGTCGCGTAGCCGGGCCAACGGCGACCGAAGGTGGCACGGAACCGGTACCAAGCCACCCGGAGGAGGGTTCTCATGCCGTGTTCGGACCTCCGGGGGTCGATGTGATCGGGCCCTACCCTCTGATTTTTGGTTTTTCCGATGGGGGTGTCGAGGTAGGTAGCCGCACTCGGACACCTGGTAGTAGTACCCCCAGGGCACTAACTCGATGAAACCGAGAGGGACGAACTCGTGAATTCGTTGCGCAGGCGTGGGTTACAGCGAAGCCAGAACTGCTTCACACCCTCGATGCTGATTCGGAGAATTCGAAAAGGAGCCCGCAGTTGTCTTCGGGTGCGATGGCGACGGTGTCAGGTGCGTCGCCTGGTTGGAGCGTGATGCCGCGGTCGGTGAAATAGGACTGTGCTTGCTGGAGATCCCGTACCGCGAAGACGGTGGAGCGGATGCCGTCGCCGTATCGGGCCAGGTAGCGCTGAAGAACTCCGTCCTCGGTCGGGGTGAGGATCTCGGCGACGGTGTCGGCCAGAGCGAGACCGACGGCGCGGGCACCGACCGCTGGACGCGGTGCTTCATAGAGGATGGTGGCGTTCATGAAGTCCTCGAAGAACTTCGTGGTGGCCTCTGCGTCAGAGACAGCGACGCTGTAGCGCGTGAGGCCGGTCAAGCCGAGTGGGTGCTGATCACGCCAGTAGTCGACCGGCTTGATCGGCTCGAGGTAACCATTGGGCGGCCCCTCGGTGTGGAAGTTGCGGTGGTAGATCTCGACTGCGACGCCGCACGTGTCGGCTGGGTGCGTGTGGAAGGCCACTCCAATGTCACCGAGGATGCGGATGCCTCGAGCCTGCACGGCGTTGCGCGCGTCGCCGGTGTCGGGAACCTGGTATTCGAGGCCGACGTAGTGGGGCCCGAAACGAGCATTGAGAAGGTATTCCTGAGGCAGGAACAACTCGAAGATCACGGTCCCCATGGTGATGAGGCAGGACTGGAACTCCGGCAGATCGAGGATGAGCTGTGCCCCGTAGAGGTCCCGGAAGTGGTCAACGTCGTCAAGCCCCTCGACCACGGCGTTGATGTGGTTCATGTGTAGGCAACGGATCGATTCAGGCATCGAGTTCCCCTCCCGGCGGGACACGGGTGGTCGTACGCAGAGCCCGCGCGCGTCACCCTATCTTGATGGTCCGGGCTTCTCCTGGTGGCGTCGGCACACAGTTCGCGCGCCGCGGCTATCCGACACACCGGTCCCGACGAGAACAGCACATGTTCCAACGTGGAGACGAACCGCCCGACGGGTGCGCCGTGTCCAGCTCCTTGCTCTGTACGTGTTCGGCTCAATGAGGATGCGCCACCGCACGCGCAGCACGGGCCAGCACCCGGCCCGAGCGGTATCGCGGCAATGCAGAGAGACAGAACGTCACTTTGCGAATCGCGAAGCGTCCAAATCGGGCCGACACCTTCGCTCTTGGTGGCACGAGGATTCGCGCCTTTACCGAAGGCTCAACGCCTCCCGAACAGCCAGTAGAGGACAGAATTGCCGGGATTGATGCTCACGAAGATGCGCCAGAACTTCTTCGCACCCCGCACCTGGTCGTCGGTCCTCGCCGCCAAATCACGCCAGGCGAGAGCAGCCAGGACGACCTGAATCGGAATGATGATCGCGGCCAGTAACCGCTTCCGCCTGGTGGTCACGGTGTCTCTCCCGGCATCGCAGGCATCGTATCGCTCTGCCCGCGGGCTGACGTGGCACGGCGAGCTGCGCCGTGGTGTCCCCGAACTCGGCCCCGGGCGGGGCCGCTGGATCAACGGCACATCCCCGTGTCACGAGCCCTGACTTCGCGTGGAGTGGGCCCGTCGGCGGCGGCTCCTACCGTGTGGTCCCGAACAGCCGATCCCGGGAGGCTGGGCCGGGGGCCGGGGAGTACCCGTCGCCATGGGGCCAGTTGAGAAAGCCCGAGGCGGCCCATGTGCCCCCGTCGACGTGGATGGTGCCACCCGTGACGAAACGAGACAGGTCCGACGCCAGGAAGAGAACGGCATCAGCCAGGTGCTCGGGCATCGGAGGCTCGCCCATCGGGATGTACACCGCCATCGCCTTGGGCTGCTGATCCGGGAACGACGCCGCGTGGGCCCGCCTCTTGGCCGACATGGCATTGAAATTCCCCGTGCTCGGGGTGATGTCCGGGGCGAGGGAGTTGACCCGTATCCCTTCGGAGGCCAACTCCACGGCCAAGGCGCGCCCGAAATTCGTCGTGGCGGCCTTGGCCCCGGCGTACACGGCGAAACCGGCGGCGCCCCGGCCCGCCTCGATCGTCGTGAAGTTGACGATCGAACCTCCCCGGCCACCGGCTCGGATGCACGGCAGCGCCAAGTGGATCGAGTTGAGCACGTAGCCGAAGTTTCGAGCGATATCGGAGTCCCAATCGGCCGGTGACGACTCGCCGAACGGGCGCTGCTGCACCCCGCCCACGACGTTCACCACGATGTCGAGTCGGTCGAACTTCTCAGCTACGGCCCGGTAGAACGCCTGCAGTTGCCCGGGGTCTGTGGCGTCGGCATGAACACCGACATGGGGAATATCCATATCGGACAGCGCCCGCGCCGTGACTGCTGCGGCCTCGTCGTCGATGTCGCAGAACGCGACGCCGACTCCTTCTGCCGCCAAGGCCAGCGAGACCGCGGCGCCCAGGCCGCCTCCCCCGCCCACGACGGCGGCCACCCGACCGGAGAGCCCCGCCCGCTGGTCAAATGACACCCTGGGGCCAGCTCTTCCCGAACTCGTCGCTGTGGAGGACCTGCCCGGTGAGGGTGCTCGCGGTCTGGGTGGCCAAGTAGAGCAGCGGACCCCCGAGCGCTTCAGGAGTGGGCGGTTTGCCGACCCCTTCCGGCAGGCGTGCCGCCGCGGTGGCGGTCCGGACCACGCCGGGGCTCAGGGCATTCACGGCGATCCCGTATGGCTTGAGCTCTTCGGCCATGAAGAACGAGAGCCGGTTGAGCGCCGCCTTGCTTATCGCATAGGCGAGTGTGCCGTCGTGAGCGCCATGGCCTTTGGGGACGAACCCGGCGGCAAGGGCCGTCACGTTGACGATGCTCCCGGAGCGCTGTCGCATCATGGTTGGAGCCACGTGGCGGATGGCGAGATACGGTCCGCGAACGTTCACCCGCATGGCCCGATCCCACTCCTCGCAGCTGACGTCGAGCGGGTCATAGCGCTTCATGACGGCGGCATTGTTGACCAGCAGGTCGATACGAGAGAAGTTGGCGACGGCCTGGTCGATCGTCCGGACCAGGTCTGCTTCGCTCTCCACGTCGCACACCTGGGCGAAGATCCGTCCCGGAAGCTCTTTTCCTGCGTCGACCACCTCGGCCAACGTATGACGTGGCGGAACGTCACTCTCGACGTCGCCCAGGGTGCGAGCGGCCGCCACTACCGTCGCGCCCGCGCCGGCAAGCGCCAGGGCATAGGCACGCCCGATCCCGGTGCTCGCTCCCGTGACGATGGCCACCTGGCCCGTCAGATCGGTCTCACCATCGTCAGCGCGCACACCATTTCCTAATGGCTGAGTCCATCCGGTGCAACCGGGGAGGATCCCGTCGAAACGGCGCTCCGGCCCTGCCCGCGCCGAGGCTCAACCCACGTCGGGCGGAGCGATGTGGCTACGACGCACGGGTGCCAAGAGGCGGCTTTCGAACATCTCGGGATCGAGCGGCTGCGCGAACAGGTAGCCCTGGGCTTCGTTCACCCGGTCGGCCCGCAGGACGTCCATCTCCCCCAGCGTCTCCACTCCCTCGGCGAGGGTCTTGAGACCAAGGTCCTTGCCGAGCTGGACGAGGGTCCGAATGAGGGTGAGGGACTCGGGTGAGGCAGCAATCGCGCTGGTGAACGACTTGTCGATCTTGATGCAATCGATGGGAAAATGCTGAAGGTAGGCCAACGACGAGTAGCCGGTGCCGAAGTCGTCAACCGCGATGCTGACACCGAGGTCCTTGATGGCCCTTATCCGGCAGGCCGCCGCACCTTCGTCGCGCATGAGCGCGCCCTCCGTCACCTCGACGATCAGCGCCGAAGGAGGCAGCCCGCTCGCCTGCAGCGCATGGCGAATGTGTTCGATGATCCGATCGTCGTCGAGCTGCCGGGCCGAAACGTTGACGGACAGATTCAGCTTGTCACCTCGCGAGTGCCAGACCGCCATCTGCGTGCAGGCTTGCTGGAGCACCCACAGTCCGACCTCCCGGATCTGCCCCGTCTGCTCGAGAATCGGAATGAACTCGTCCGGTCCCAGCAGTCCTTCGACCGGGTGCACCCAGCGCAAGAGAGCCTCGACCCCCACCACGGTGAGGTCGTCGAGGCTGTAGATCGGCAGGTACACCAACCGGAATTGATCGCCGGCCAGCGCGGACCGTAGGTCGAATTCGAGCCTGATGCGCCGGCCGATCTCCGATTGCATCTTCGGGTGGAAGAACTCGTAACGGTTCTTCCCCTCGCCCTTGGCCTTGTACAGGGCGATATCCGCATCACGCAGCAACTCGCCGCCCGTGGCCCGATCTCCGACAGCGATCCCGATGCTCGTGTTCGCATGGAGCGACGCCAGCGAGCCTTCGAGCTCGAACGGCTCTTGCATCACGTCGAGAAGCCGTTCGGCCACCAGTTCGGGGGCCACCATGGGGTCGCTTCCGTCGATCAGGACGACGAACTCGTCACCACCCATCCTCCCGATGGTGTCCGCTCCCCGCAAGGTGCCCGAAAGGCGGGCTGCGACCGCCACCAACAGGCGGTCTCCGGTTTCATGCCCGAGGGAGTCATTGACGATCTTGAAGTCATCGATGTCGATGTAGAGCGCCGCTCCCACTGTCCCGGCTCGACGATTCCGGGCCAGGAGCTGTTCGATGCGATCCATGATCAGGGCCCGGTTGGGCAATCCCGTCAACGAGTCGTGCAGCGCCTGGAAGGCGAGCTCGTTGTTGCGCTCGTCGATGATGACCCTCCATCGGGCTCGACCGGTCCCGAGCAGGTAGGTCACGGTTCCGAGCAGCAGGCTCACGACGATGCCGACCAAAAGGGTCGGGATCGCGGCAGAGGCCCCGGCCGCGAAGCCGTACGCCGAGGCACCGACTCCGGCGAGCACCAGGAAGCCGGCGCACCCGAACCACAGCACCTGCAGCCGCGGACCGGCCGCAGTCTGCCCCGGTTCCTCCCCTTCGGCTTCCGCGTCAGCCTCGACGAGCTCTTCGCCCCTCTCACCCATCAGCCGACAGACCACCCGAAACGCAGCGACGACGGAATGGGCGTTTTCATGGGCGTCATTGTCACCAGCGCCAGACAATGAACGCTCTGAGATTCCCCAACAGCGACACAATTCGGTCTTCCCCCGAGCGTCGTATGGCCCGGGCACCGGACGGCGGCACCGGACGGCGGCACCGGACGGCTCCATGAACGATTCTCATGAACCGGGCGCGGTCGAGCAGCACCCGCAATGCAACGTCGACGCAACGGCGTTACCACCTCGGGACACGACAGTGAGAGGCGCGTGCGCTCGGGCGCTTCGACCCCAACAAAGGTGCGCATGGCGGTTCGGTCACAGGTAGGTCACGCAGTGCAGGACCGCGCCGGGCGACGTCCGGACGTCCCCCTCCCGGTGGGTGGGGAATCGCTGACGCGACTGGTCGAGCAGCTCCTGCGCCCGGGGGCGATCGAGATGGCGGCGCAACCCATCGTGCGTCTCGCCGACGGCTCCATCCTCGGCTTCGAGATGCTGGCGCGGACGTCACTCCCGTGCAGCAGCGGACCTGACCAGTGGCTCGAACACGCCACGTACCTGGGCGTCCGCACCGAACTCGAGCTGGCCTGCCTCCACGCTGTCTGCGACCGGGGCGCTCCGCCCGGCGACGTGCGGCTCTTCGTGAACCTCTCCGCCCGCACGTTGCTCGATCCACGGGTCGATGCAGTGTTGCACCGGCTCCCACCTCGAGTGCTCGAGATCACCGAGCATGAGCCGGTTCCTGACTACCAGGAGCTACGCCGCCGGCTTCAGATGTGGTCCACCGCGTCGACCATGCTGGCCATCGACGACGTCGGCGCAGGGTACTCGAGCATGTCGCACGTCCTGCAACTCCATCCCCAATTCATAAAGATCGATCGCAGCCTGGTGCACAAGGCCCACCGCGATCCGAACAAGTTGGCGGTTCTCCGCGGGCTCGTCGGGTTCGCACGCCAGGGAGGCATCACCTCGCTGGCCGAAGGGGTCGAGACAACCGAGGAGCTCAATGCGCTGCGCTCCGTCGGCATCGATCTCGTCCAGGGCTACCTCCTGGCGCGCCCGGGCGACGGCTGGCCCCAGCCACGCCGATGGCGCGGCGCCGGATCCCTCAGTGCCGAGGGATCGGACACATCCGCCCCCTCGGTGGAATCCCTCGTCGAGCGGGTCGAAAAGACACTGGACCCGACCGACGCGGCCGACGAGGTCACGGCCTACCTCAACGAGAACTTCGAGTTCTTGCCGAGCGTCTATGTCGAGAGAGGCGGGGTGCTCCGATTCCTCTCGGGTCGGGGCCAATGGCAGGTTCTCGACGGCATCGAGGCCGGCGTGGGTCTGACCGGATCGGCCTTCGCCGCCGGCGAGCCGATCCTGGTGCAGGAGGTGTCGGGTGACCCCCGCTACAGGGAGGCCGTGCCCGGCATCGTGGCGGAATTCGCGGTGCCGTTGATCGTCCAGCGCCGCATCGTCGGCGTGCTCAACGTGGACGCCCCCATGGCGATCGACGACACGCAAGCCCACGCCGTGCGGGCGGTGGCCGGCGTGCTCGAGGACGCATTCGCCCGAACCGGGCTGACCACGTCGCGGGGCTCACCCCTGGTCGACTTCGGGTGGCATGCCCCGCGTATCGCCGAGTCACGCTCCATCGGGGAGATGGCCGACACCACCGTCACCGCGAGCGTCGCCGTGGCGCGGCTCCAATCGGCCGTCCTATGGACCCGGGCCCGGGGAAGCCTCGTCCCGCAGGGCTCTACCGGGTCGCGTGCCGATGCCATCGCCAGCCTCTCGTCGGTCGAACTCGAGCAGCTGGCGGGGCTGGTCTCCCACGTCGCCTCCAGCTACAGCACCGGTCCGGTCATCAGCCGAACCTTCGGGCCCATGGGCCTGCTCCGCGACCAGGGGTTCGGCACCGTTTTCGTCGCCGCCATTCGGGACCGTGGGGTGCCGTCGGGGCTCCTGGTGCTCGCCGGACCGGACGCCGGCATCATCGAGACGGAGGCCGTGCAGGCCCTCGAGCTGTTGTGTGTCCTCGCCGGCGTCACCCTGGCCCGGATGGGACCCGCCTGAGCGTCCACGGGCGCAATGACACCGTTGGTACGCCATCGGTCGTACCGAGAATTCTTTGTCGGCAGGCATGCCAGAGCTCTGCGTCCCGCCGTCGCCGCCGTGTGGTCGTACCATTGGTAGGAACGCGGCCTCACAAATGCGGCCTGATGCGGCGCGGGCGTGCCACACTGGTGGCTCGCAGCTCGCCCGACGAACGGAGACGTCGTAGCAGTGTTGGTTTTCACCTTCCCAGGACAGGGTTCGCAGCGATCTGGAATGGGCGAGCCATGGATTGACCATCCTTCGTGGGAATTCGTCGGGGAGGCCTCCGAAGCAGCGGAGCGAGACCTGTCCTACCTCCTCTTGGAGGCGCCGATCGAAGAGCTCACCAGGACCGAGAATGCCCAGCTGGCAACCACGGTCCTCAGCCTCGTGGTCCTCGACGCCGTCGAGCGGCTGGGCCTCACCCCCGCCGCCTGTGCCGGGCACAGTCTGGGTGAATACACGGCGCTCGTGGCCAGCGGGGCCTTGACGTTCGAAGATGGCATTCAGCTCGTGGTGGCGCGGGGCAACGCCATGGCCCGGGCGGGCGAAGAGTCGCCTGGCACCATGGCGGCCCTCCTCGGGATCTCCGATGACGATGCCGAGGCGGCCTGCCAGCGCGCCGAGGGCGACGTCTGGGTGGCCAACTACAACGCGCCGGGACAGGTGGTGATCGCAGGCACCGCGGAAGCTGTCACGCTGGCCGGAAACCTGGCCAAGGAGCTCGGGGCCAAGCGGGTGATGGCCATCCCCGTCTCGGGCGCATTCCACACGCCCCTCATGCAAGGCGCCCGGGTGCCCCTCCGGGAGGCGCTCACGCACGTCACGTTCCGGACCCCCGAAGTGCGGGTCGTGGCGAACGTCGACGCCCGGGTTCACGACGATCCGTCAGACTGGCCCGGCCTCCTCTCGGCCCAACTCTGCAGTCCGGTGCGGTGGCGCCAGACACTGGAGACGTTCGCCGGGCTCGGGCTGACCTCGTTGATCGAGCTGGGCCCGGGTGGGGTCCTGAGCGGCTTGGCCAAGCGGAGCCTTCCGGAGATCCAGTCATTGGCGGTGGCCAAGCCGGCCGATCTCGACACGCTCATGGACCAGATCGCCGAGGCCGGCACCTGGAGGGCGGAACCTGCCCTGCACCAGGGCGAACACCTCTACATGTCCGAACGGGTGGTGGTGAGCCCGAGCGGCGGCATCTTCACCCCCGAAGAATCGCTGAGGGCACCGGGAACCGGCCTCCTGCCCGGCACCGATGGTGGCCCCGGCGCGGATGCCATCTCGATCGTCGCCGTCGGCGACCTGGTCGGAAGGGTCGGCGTCACCGAGGTGCGCACTCCCTTCGCCGGCCAGGTCATCGGGTGGTTGGCCGCGGCGGGAGAGCGCGTGCAGGACGGCCAGCCCCTGGTCTGGATGCGCGTCCCGGACCGGACCTGACCGCGTGGCTGTCGTCCTCATCACCGGCGGGAATCGAGGCATCGGCGCAGCCTGTGTCCGCTGGTTCCTGGCCAACGGGGACCAGGTGGCAACCACCTACCGCTCCGCCGACCCTCCACCCACCCCCGAGGGCTTCGACGCCGACCGCTTTCTCGCCGTGCGGTGCGATGTCACCGATTCCGCGCAGGTCGAGTCGGCGTTCGCCACCATCGAGAGCACCTGGGGACCGGTCGGGGTCCTCGTCGCCAACGCCGGCATCACCCGCGACGGCCTCATGCTGCGCATGAGCGAGGACGCCTTCACGGAGGTGATCGACGCCAACCTGACCGGATCGTTCCGGGTGGCCAAGCGTGCCCTCGCCAAGATGCTGCGCCTGCACACCGGGCGCATCGTCTTCCTGTCGTCGGTCAGCGCCTACGTGGGACTGCCGGGGCAGGCCAACTATGCGGCCTCCAAGGCCGGCCTCGTGGGCATGGCCCGGGCCATCGCTCGTGAAGTGGGGAGCCGTCAGATCACCGTCAACGTCGTGGCACCCGGATTGGTCGCCACCGACATGACGAGCGCCCTGGGCGACGAGCGCATAGCCCAGATGACCGGCCAGGTCCCGCTCGGCCGGATCGGGTCCGCCGACGACATCGCCGGGGTGGTGGGGTTCTTGGCCTCGGATGCGGCGGGCTACATCACCGGAGCCGTGGTGCCGGTCGATGGCGGACTGGGCATGGGCTTGTAACGTGGGCATTGACCGAACCGAACAAGGAGCAGATTGTGGACAGCGACGCAGCGTTCGAGAAGTTTCGCGAGTGCGCCGTAGAGGTGCTGCAGGTGCCGGCGGAGAAGATCACCAAGGAAGCCAAGTTCGCCGAGGATCTCGACGCCGACAGCCTTGACCTGGTGGAACTGGTCATGGCCCTCGAGGAGTCCTTCGACATCACCGTGGAAGAGACCGAGCTGGAGGACGTCACCACCATCGGCCAGGCCTTCGATCTGATCTCCTCCAAGCTCTGATGCAGCTTGGCACAGGTCCCGATGGCGTCCCCATCCACGGTCGGAGGGTGGCGATCACAGGACTGGGCGCGGTCACCTGCTGCGGCGTCGGCGTCGACGCGCTGTGGGAAGGCCTCCTGCACCCCTCGGTCGTCGGAGGGCCGGTACGTGGATTCGACCCCGAGCAGTGGTTCGGGCCCAAAGAGGTGCGCCAGTTGGACCGGTTCGCCCAGTTCAGCATGGCCGCAGCCGACCTGGCGGTGAAGGACGCCGGCGAGATCGGCGCCGATCCGGCAAAGTCGGGCGTCATCTTCGCCACCGGCGTCGGGGGGTTCGACACGCTGGCCGAGCAGGTGGGCGTCTACAACGAGCGTGGCGCCCGCCGCGTCTCCCCACGTCTGGTCCCCATGATGATGGCGAATGCCGGCGCAGCCGGCATCTCCATGCGGCTGGGTTGGCACGGTCCGGCGGAAGTCATCGTCACGGCGTGCGCGGCCGGGACCCACGCCATCGCCGCGGCCGGACGACTCGTGGCATCGGGTCGGTGTGACGTCGTCGTCAGTGGCGGCGCCGAGGCCAGCCTGCACCCGGTCGCCATCGCGGCGTTCACCAACATGACGGCGCTTTCGACCTCGGGCCACTCTCGCCCCTTCGACATCCGCCGTGATGGATTCGTCTCGACCGAGGGATCCGCTTCCGTCGTCCTCGAGGATTGGGATCGGGCCGTCGCTCGCGGCGCCACCATCTACGCCGAGTTGGCCGGGGCCGCCAGCACGGCCGACGCCCATCACATCACCGCTCCGTCGCCCGATGGCGCCGGGGCGGTCGCCTGCATGGAACTCGCCCTGGCCGACGCCGGCATCTCGCCCTCGGATGTCGGGCACATCAATGCGCATGGGACCTCGACCCCGCTCAACGATCTGGCCGAGTCACGGGCGATCACCAAGGTATTCGGGGAACCCGGTCCCCTGGTCACCTCGACGAAGGGCGTGACGGGCCACGGCCTGGGTGCGGCCGGCGCCATCGAGGCGGTGGCGGCGGCCCTGACCATTCACCACTCCCTGATCCCGCCCACCGCAGGCTACGAGCAGCCGGATCCCGAGATCACGCTGCGGGTGGTGCACGGCCAGCCTCTCCCCTGGGAGCCGACGGCGGTCTTGTCGAACTCCTTCGGCTTCGGCGGCCACAACGGCTGCCTGATCCTGCTTCCCCCGTCCTGACTCAAGAAGGGGCGGACCCGATCAGGTCCTCGACGTCAACCGGCGAGAGGTCCTCGACGTCCTTCTTGGTGACGCTGAGTCGTATCCCGCCTTCGTCGATCCCCGTCACGGCGCTGATCGGGATCGCCACCTCCTTGCGTCCCCAGAGGTGACCCTCTTGGAGCAGGAAATGGGTCACGTGATGGTGGACCGGCTCGATGACCAATCCTTCGACCCGCCCGATCTCACCGTCTGCGGCGTGCACCGTCTCGCCCCGGCGCACGGCAACCTCCCCCAACGGCAGGGCGTCCACGGTCACGGGAGGCGTCACGTTGCCCGGCCCCAGCCCGAAGTACGGAAGGGCGAAGACCTCGCTCGACGCGTAGCCCGGCAGGAGGCCGCTGCCGGGCAGAAACCGCGTCTCTTCGGCGAGGTCCAGCGCCTCGAACTCGGCCAGCGTGCAGGTGAGCTGCACCGCGTCGGCCGAGGCCTGCACGAGGTCGAGCGGCACCAGCCGGCCCAGACCCTCTCGATGCGCAGGTTCGACGACGAGGTGGGTCACCTCCCGCGTGACCGGGTTGACGACGACGCGGATCAACGCACCGCAGTCGCCGTCGCGACAACTGACGTCGACCCCGATCGTGAACTGCGTTGCCTCAGCCATGGTCACCCTTCCCCAGCATCCAATTCCCCGGTATCCATTTCCCGCTCACATTGGACCCTACGGTAACGACGGGGGGTCGGGCACGCGTCCTGCCGCGGCACCGGCCGGACGGAAGGCCGGAAGACGAGCGCGGTGCGGCACGCGCCATGCTTGACACGTGCCCCGGCCGGAGCGTAGACCGTGCCGTGAGCGGCTGGACGGAGCAGGGGTGAAACGGCGGCGGGTCGTGACGACCGGCCCCCTGCGCAGGCTGCGGGTGGTCGACTGCTCCGTGCACCTGGCCGGGGCCCGGGCCACCGGGCTCATGGCCGCGTACGGTGCCGACGTCCTGTGGATCGAGCCCCCGGGCGGGAGTCCACTCCGCCGGCAGTCGCCCGAGGGTGCCTCGGTGTTCAACCGCAACAAACGCAGCGTCATCTTGGACGTGGCGGACCCGGTGCCCCGGGACAGCCTCCACCGCCTGCTGGCCGACGCCGACGTCTTCGTGGAGACGTGGGATCGCGACGGGGCCCAGGCCTTCGGTCTGGGCGCTCCCGAACTGGGGGCGCGCCATCGAGGGCTCGTCTCCTGTTCCATCACCGGCTTCGGCCGCGACGGGCCGCATCGCGACGTCGCCAGCCGGGAGGCGCTCGTCCATGCCCTGGTCGGCACCATGGGCGAGCAGGCCGGGCACCGCGATGGTCCGATCTTCGAGGGCCTGCCCCAAGCCGGGCTCGGTGCGTCCTACCTCGCGCTCCTCGGCACGCTCGCCGCGCTCTACCGGCGGTCGTTCGACGGCGTGGGCCGCCACGTCGAGACGTCGCTCCTCGACGGTGCACTCGCCTACCACTCCATGCTCTGGAGCGAGTCCGATGCGTCGGTGGCCACCATGGCCGCGAGGGGTGACGGCCCGAACTCGACGGTGGGCACCCGCCTCATCACCCGGTCGTTCGTGTGCCGCGACGGTCGCTACATAGGCATCCACACCGGCGCGGTGGGCGCCTTCGGGCGCCTGATGAAGGTGCTCGGGCTCGACGACCGCATCCCGCCCAGCGCCAGCGGGTTGGACATGGGCGAGCCGCTCACAGCGGATCAGATGGAGCTTCTCGAGACCGAGCTCCATCGCCGCATTGCCGCCCAGCCGCGTGCTCATTGGGTCGAGGTGCTCCGCCGGGCCGAGGTCTGCGCCATCGAGCACCTGTCGCCCACCGAGGTGTTCGACCAGCCGCAGGCCCAGCACAACGGCATGGTCGTGGAGATCGACGATCCCGTCCTGGGTCGGGTGCAGCAGGTGGCGACCCCGGCGAAATTCCCCTCGCTTCGAACCGTTCTCCCCTTTCGAGCCCCGGCTCCCGGCGAGCACACCCAAGAGGTCCTCGCCAGCGGGTGGGGCGGATCGCATCCCTGGCCCTCCGGCGGGGCCGCCCCACCCCCGCCCCCCGGGGAACGGTCGCTTCTCGAGGGCGTGAAGATCCTCGATCTCGGTGCCTACTTCGCCGGGCCGTTCTC
>Ga0307374_10009113_pt1 | contig 14697 bp, 11 predicted proteins | sample OX3MG_FD_202532 | JGI IMG/M metagenome (GOLD analysis project Ga0307374, IMG submission 202532) | Soil microbial communities from Risofladan, Vaasa, Finland - OX-3 | ecosystem: Environmental > Terrestrial > Soil > Coastal area > Acid sulfate soil | place: Finland: Risofladan, Vaasa | collected... | reverse complement strand
GTACAACGATACGCGCTTAGAGCGATATTGCAAGGTCTACCAGTACTAACGGATGACATAGGAGATTCGGCAGCAGCAATAGAAGATTTTAAGGGTCGGTACTTTCCGGCAAAAATAGCACTCATGAAAATTGTCGATCGGGAGCACCTCGATGACGCTACTCTACAAACCATCATACAATGGGCGGATGTTTACCGCGCTGCAAATGTGCTTCATCAGCAGCGAGATCTTGAGGGGAGAAGTCCGCAAGAATACCAAGATGCTGAGCAAGCAGTATTCAGCGCTACTGTAGCATTGCAGTCAGATGAATCTGACCCCATACGGGCCAGGGCACATCAGCTATATCTGACAGCAATGGATAATTACACAAGAGCAGCTGGAGGGATGCCGGGGAGAGTGATACCAACTTCCCGCTGGACAGGAGAGTATACAGCCGAACTTGATGCACTCAATACCGAGGCTGCAGTGCGAGCATCAGGAGTTTTGCAAACACATATCCGTCAGATTCTTGCATACCGCCATCGGGAAACGCCAGGAGGAGCTCATTAACTCAACAGAAATTATTATAGTTGCATTGAGAAGTCGACCTAAATAATGTATATAGTATGTTGAAAACTGAGAGTACTCTTGTTATAATGCTGATAACATGGCTCATGGTTTTGGAATTCATGGCGATTCCTTACGCGGGATAGTTGCATGCAGTAGTCCAATGATAATAGTCAAATGTGGAGTACTTCGTTCCACTCATCCAGTAGTTCTGTCATGCCGGTCACAAAAAGTGGCGGTAGGTGATTTTCTTTATTTCTCCAACCCTTTTCCTGTCAAACAACGTATATCTAATTTCCAACAGTCAATCGGCCTTGCTAAACATACGTACCTTTTCATAAGCGGGTTTTTGATTTAAGGATAATACTATGGCTAAAGTAGATTTTAGAGCAGAAAGTGGTACAGTTCCCGGTGCAGAATCGGTCTCTGGTATGCCTAACCGACATCTGGCGGCAACGTCGTCGCGAGTAGCGCGAAGTTCTGTACATATTCGAGGTACCGTGCCAGATGGTTTACCAAGGGCTACGGTAAGTCAACCATCAACCGATCAAAGTTCCCCCAGACTTCTTCGTACCTTAGGACGCCGTTTCAGACACGGTGCAGAGTCTTCTGGAACAGCAGGAGCGGGGGCACAAGCAGTACCGGCTGCCGTATCTGAAACAGGACAAGTACGGATGAGTGCGGGTGATCAAGGAAGAAGTGATATGGCTGCCGGGAGAGTTGTCGTGACCGAAGACGGTTCTACGGGAGCCGTAGCTGAACCCGGCAGTGGAGGTGCGCGTGGTACAGATGGTCCGCCACGCTACACAGGAGGCGGTAGGGGAAGTGGTAGAGGAGGCGATGGTCCCGGTGGGAAAGGACTGGGAGGACTGCCGGCAGGTTCTGGTGATCCTGGTGACGGTGGTATCCCGCACGATGATCAGCCAAAGCAACCTCAGGTAACATGGAGAGAAGGCGCAGCTCGACCGCCAACTGATGTAAGGAGAACAGCTATTACTGTACCGACCGATCAACGCGAATTGCGAAGAGCTGCCGAAGGGGTAATAACACCTGACAGGCTCTCTGCAATAGAAGACCAAGAAATGGCAGCAGCAGCTTATCTAGCATTAGTTTCACCGGAATTATCTCCAAATCCATTTGCAGTCAGTAATTTGAGATCAGGCATTGATTTCTCTTCTATGCCTAAACATGGTGAAGATATGCAAGCACTTGCGGAAACTGCAGCTGCAGGAAATGAGATTAAAACAGGAGGACATCAAAAAGCAGTTGCAGCAGCAGGATATAATCATACACGCGCTGGACTTATTGTTGCAGAAGATAGTCTTACAGAAACAGCGCAATGGCTTTCTGGAGAAAAAGAACGTGCCTTGGCGGCAGAATCTGCAGGACAGGTTTATCATACTCCTTCGGAAGCATTACAAGAGAGATATGCAATACTTGTTGGTTCTGCTTCTGTTGTACCATCACTAGCAACAGTTCGTGCACTCAATGAAGTGTATATACAGCTTGCCATCAGATCACAAGATAAAGCTGCGGGCGTAGCTCCTCCAGTACTATTCAGTTTGGCATTCTCTAATTATATAAAAGCGAAGGAAGCAGAAAGACTAACGGATTATCAAGATGATGCAGCTGGTCTTGCACAACGGCGCAGCAATGTTCTCACTCATGGTATCCGCATATATCGTATGCTTGCTGAGGCGGCTACTCAGAATGGCACGCGTCAAGCAGGCTTAGTACTAGACTTGCTTGAATCAGAAAAAGCTGAGTTGACAGGTGGAGAAGCGGTAGCAGCAGTGAGAGATAATTTGCCGAATGCGTCTGCATATGTAGCAGCGGAAGCTTATACTCGCGATCGTGCCTTGGAGATCAGACGTATATTGAATCAACTTAAACCCGGTAGCGCTAACGCGAGTGAACATGTAGGGAGACTTGCTGATTTGGAACGTACCCCATTGGCGGATCTTGACCAGCAGTTGGTCTCAGCACAACATGAAGCTGCTTCGGCGAGTAGCGATTCCTATTCCGATACTATTTTGGGTGGTGGGTCAAGACTGAGCAGAGATCCGGAGGTAAGGAGATTGGCAAAAAATCTCAGAGCAAGAGAACGTGATGCCAGAGATGATGATGCACATAGGGAATTGATCAGGGCACAAAATGGTTTCCTTGTTGCTATAGCATCCGGAAACTTGAGACTGGATGAATTGGATGGTAATGCACGCAACCTGTTAGCTGGGTTATACAGATATCTGGAAAATCCATGGAATCGGAATGAGATGGTGGGTATGATGGTAGGTTCGGGAGAAAAAGCAAAGCACAGAGGGCAGATCGAAACACGAATTGATCAGGCAATGGAAAGCATCCGTATACATCTAGGCCTACCCGATCCGAATGCTCATCCTGATGCAGGTCAGGCAGCAAGACGAGATGACGAGCAGGCAACAGAACCTCGGCTGGCATCTGATGCTGCTGCAGAATCAGGTCCGCAAGAACAACAAGTTCAAGGAGAAGTAGAGCCACCAGTTCTTGCGCAGGCGGGATGGGCAAACAATATCCTGACCGGTGAATTTAATGGAGCTGAAGAAGCACGAGCGCAAGAGATGTCGACAAGACTTGCAGATTTGGGGATAGATGAGTTGGTTGGGACCGGAGGGCGGTGGCTCATGGCAGCACTTGCTTCAGGAGTTGTGAGTGTGCCGGATATCCTTCATCGGTTACAAGCCTTGGAAGAAATGGGTATTCGGTATGTAGTGCAAGATGAACAGCTCGCGTTATTACAAGGAAGCGATAATGCATCGATGAGAAATTTTTATCAAGCTTTAGGCGAATATACTGCAGAGAATACGGATGATCCCGGCATCATTCTGCTTGATAGGGTGGTAAATGCACAAGAGTTGTTAAGTGCTATGCCCGATGATGTCCTGGCAGCTTTAGGACCTGAGGCAACAGCGGGAGACAGAAAAAAGCTAATGCAAAGATTGATGCATGGATTAGCAGGTGTGAGGGAGTATCTTGAAACAGGAAGCATTGAAATGCTTATGGACGAGAGGACTACTACCGTATCACGGGAAGACTTTGATTTAATACGAAAACTCATGAGAATAATGCCTCATGAAGTAGTTGGTGAAGCTGAAGATGTAGCTTCTTTGCGACGTGCATGGGAGCAACCCCGGTTATCATTTAATCCATTTGAGCCGGAGCAGGAGTGGGGTCCCGATGAGGAAGTAAGAGAAATTCCCCTTAATACGCCACCAGACGTTCTCAGAAAACGGTTATATAATAGATTATCTGAAAAAGAAAAAAGGAATGTGGAGTCAGGAGAGCAGCGGTTTGTTTTACCCAGAATTACCTGGCTTTTTGAAGTCGCAGATAGGCTGGGTGGCAGAGTATTTCAATCGCAAAAGCCTATACTTGGTGGTGCATATCTTGTCTGTATTCTCCAATATCAAGGAAGCACACTCGCAGTTCTTGAGAATCCTCTTACCGGTAATGCAACCTACAGTCTGCCGGAAGAACTCGCTGAAGCATCATGGGATTGGGTCACCCAACATTACAGAAAGCAAAGTGTTAGAGAGCTAGGAATAGCTATTCGAACTGTCCATGGTGCGACTGATGATATGGATAGTCATAATGGACGGGTCTTTGAAGATATCGATGAAGTGTTGACAGAAGTCCGGCAAGCCAGAACAGAAAGAGAAGCACGTGCCGGTGGACAAAATGGTGCACAGCCAACTATCTAGTGAGATATTTCTTTCTCTTGCAATTCTCAGGTTGAGCAGTATACTCAAAGTATGGCAGAGAAAAAAAATTCAGAACTGCCCTCCATACAAAGCCTTTTCCAAGACTCGTGGGAGCTATTCAAACAAACGTGGACCACGTATCTTAAATTAATTGGGATAGGAATTGCGTTTCTTTTTCTCGGTGCACTTATCGGTATTCTCGTTGCACTGCCTGTTTCTTTGTATTCGATAGGTTCTCATTTCCAAGTCTTTCATCATTTGACGCCATTTCACATAGTTACACTGGTTCTTTTGGGACTGTGGGTGGTTTTTTATCTCTTGTCGATCATCGCGATGGGGGTACTTTTTCCTATTGTCGGTATCTTTATTCTTCAGAGGAAGGAAGTATCACTTATCGAATTACTCAAACAAGCAAAGCACATGTTCTGGCCGTATTTTCTCACGATGCTTCTTGCGGGACTTCTTGCATTTGGCGGAATGGTCTTATTTGTTATTCCCGGCCTCGTGATCGGCATATTTTTTGTATTCACATCGTACGAAGTTGTTCTTGAGAAGCAGTCGGGAGTCTCAGCTCTTGCAAGAAGTTATTTCATGGTAAAAAATGATTTTTGGCAGATCCTCGGTAGGGTGCTTCTTTTGGAGGTTTGTATATGGATCGTTACTTCGGTACTCGGTCATATTATTGGAAGAGGTTTGCTTTTGGGTTTGGTACAGCTGGTTTTTTCAATTCTTCTTTCCTGGTACCTGCGGGCATATATTTTTCTGTTATACAATCAAGTCCGAGAACGAACGACATTCCCTCAGCATATCTCACTGCGATGGGTTTGGATTGTATCGGCGATAGGGTGGGGGATTGTTATTTTACTTTTCGTGAGTTTTGGTTTTGGCTTTATGCATCTGCCATGGGGACAGCAGAATCATATACATGGTAACCTTAACGGAGCTGCGTAATAGTTTAATTTTTTTATGCTTGTTCCCCAACTCCACGAGGACGAATAGCAGTAGGTTCTACCCGAGTTTGTATAGTTTTTCCTGTTTTTGCGGCATGTTCCATCAATGCGAGTTTTCCGGCGCCATCAAGAGATGCGTTATCCGAGAAGTCTTTTGTATACATAACTGTAGGTCTATATCCCAAGTGCTCTTCCAAGATCTGTTCCACTCTTTCACCAATACCGGGAGTCTTAAATAATCCTCCATGGGCAACAATAACCGTACCTTCATCAAGAGCTCTTGCGTTAGATCCAGGTTCTGTAGTTGCTTGATCGAGTCCTAGAATACCTGTTGCGACAACACGTGCAGCAGCATCATAAATTCGTGTTGCTAATGGATCACCGGCTTGATAGAGCTCACTTATTTGGATACCGGTCAGTCTTTGTCCGGTCTGTTCATAGTAGGTTTGTTCGACACCTTGTCCACTTCCAGCTATTTTTTCTACACAAGTCAGTTGTGGAGCAGGAGATCCTTCCTGACCACAAGCAGCAGTACGATTAAAAGGATTTAATTCTGCAACTACCGGAATATGGCCTGGTTCCGCAGCATCTAATGAACCTTTATCTCCCGAAGCTTTATCTCTCTCCCAAACTGAACCTCCATAACCACCGCCATGGATAACGAAAATAACTTTATTAACTTCAGGGTGTTCAGCAAAGGCTTGTGCTACTGCTTCAACTGTTCCGGTTTCTCCATCATTTCCTCCAGCAACGGTTTCTGCATTCGGGAAAATATTTGCCATATCTCCACCGTATTTTTCATCTAACTCTCTTTTAAAGGTACGAACGTTGGTACCCACAATAGGCCTTGTCCCATCAACTGGTCCAGCGAATGATGTACCGATTACTAATCCTCGTCCACCATCTGTAGCCTCTGCGAATGCTTCCATATAATCAAGGTATCCCACACCATCTTGACTTTGAAATGGTTGTGCAGAACCTTTATCTACGAGCGTACCGTTTTCAGTAACGCTTCCGCCGGCGGCTATTTTATCTCCTCCAATATCAAATTTAAGTACTATCGTCCCGTCTGCTACTGTTCTTGCAGCTTCTGCCGGTTGTCCCGGTCCAACTTCACGGACTTTTCTCATCTGTAGACTTTTGCGGTCATATCTGGCAAGTTGCGCTTGGGGTATGTCAGGGACAGGGCTAGCTAATAATCTTTCAACACCGATTGGACGAGGCCCCACAGGAACACCACCATCAACTTTTCCAGGAGTACGAACAGCTACTTCACCACCAACTTGCGATGGTTGAGTAAGTAGTACTCTAAATGCTTCTGCTCTTAGTCCTTTTCCTGGTATTGGTTCAGCCATAATGATTTCTGTCGGACAGCGACAACAAAAATAGACTATATCATAGGATATCAGATTGATGCGTGACAGAAAGCTGACAAAAAAGCTTAGATGATGAGGCCAATTGCTCCCTTGATGCTAGAGTCGGGGATGTGTTTGATCACAATTGCATTGCGCGGTACACCGAGTTTGGTCAATTGTTTTTGTATATTCTCATGGTACTGCCAGCCGTTCCAGAGCAGACTGCCTTCACCGATCAGTGTGAACGTTTGCGGTTTGCTGCTATATTCATACAGGCCGGCGATTGCCGCGGCAACAAGATAAGCGGATCTGGTGATGATAGCCCGTGCGAGATCTCCGGCGACATCGTGATGGTTCTCGTGAGACAGTTCACTCAGCTGCTGGCTTGTTTTGATCGGTGACAGGGGAAGGTGAAGCTCTTTTATCTTTTCATTAAAATACAACGCGAGGTATTTGCCCGATGTTGCTTTTTCAAGAAGCTGTTTTCCCGGATCTTCTGATGTATCATCAATTTTTTGTAGAATCGGCGTGAGGGTAAATTTATTAAAATTGCCGCTTTCAAGATTGATCAGTGTTTTTTTGTGTTGATATTTCGTTACCAAACACATATTAAACCCTGTGCCAGCGACTAACGACCCCTTTTCCGTACCATCACCTGCAAGGGTCAGGCAGACCGTATCATTGGCAACAGATACCATAGGCATTTTGTGACATTTTTTTTGGTAGAGAGTTTTTATCAATTGCCCAAGCGGCTCGTTAATTAACCCTTTAAAGGTATGTTCTTTTGTTCCGAGTAACAGCTTGCCGTCAAGTTCTCCGAATGATCCGGTAATTGCTTCCAGTGGGAAGCCAAAGTTTATCCCGATCGCATCAACGTCAGGTGTTAGATGTTCTGTGAGAAAATCAACGAATGTTTTTTTGGTGTCGAATACCGGCAAGACTCCTGTTTTTTTGGCAATAATTTTATGCGTACCATTGGAATTAATGACAGCTGTTGCGAGGATATAATTTGTCCCGCCAATGACAATGCCTTGCACAATACCGTTGGCAAGGAGCGGTTTGGTTGGAAGATGATTTTTGAGAAAGGAAATACTTGAAGGTTTGTTTTGAGATGCGAGGTTGAGTTCTTGAAGAAAGTTCTGCTGTATCTGTTTATAATCGGGAGTCTGGATAAGCTCGAGTTGATCTGCCATAGCTTGATTGTAGCATAAGAAAGCTTATTAGAGACTGCTTCCTCCGCTTCCACCACCGCCTTTTTGGATTTGTACAGGCGAAAGGGAAGGATTAATACTGTCAATCGGCGAGGGTGAGATCTGATAGTTTATGTTGTCAGGCATGACTGGAGAAACTAATGGATCGGATGATTCACTTTCATGGAAACAAAAGTGGCCGGCAGGATGTTTGAATTCGTCCATAAATGTCGTGTAATCACTGCTGGTATTGTCATACGCACTTGGGTCATCTCTCGTTGAACTTGTTGCAAATGTCGCACATAATTCATACTCTGTTTGACCAGTTATCATATACTCATATGGCTCATTTGTTTGTGGATCGATTGTGTTGAGCGGTGAAGTAGCATCTACATTATAGGTGAGTGCGCTGAGTGTTTGGGGGAGCTGCCCGTTATTTTGATAATAATCATCGATAGTATCCCGTATTTGACCGATATCAATTACCCGTTTGTGGTCAGAGATAATACCTTTCTCTGTTCCCGGAAAGGGTATGATACTAAATCCCCAGATAATTGCCAAAACAGCAAGAATGGTTATATAAAGAATTGCGATAAGATCTTTACTATGATGTTTTACTGTCATTTTTCACCTCGCTGATAAAGTATGCAAAAATAGGACCGGCAATAAGTAAGGACACCAGTAAATGTCTAAAGGTAATATACGTCATGCTGTTCGCAAGAACGTCATAGCAGGTCATAATGATGTCTCCCAAGAGGATGAGAAAGGTGCCGATAAGCGTTATATAAAATAATATTTTTCGTGATCTGAGATCCCGAACCGCGGGGTGCTTGAGTATTTGCCGCTTCAAGATAACCGCAAGTACCACAAATAATGGATAGGAAACAATAATCGCCGCGATATAGCTTCGGACTAACGATGCAGTGTCATATCCTAAGTAATATGTTGCAAAATCATACCAGGATACGTTTGGATAGTTTGTTGATGATGATAGGGAAGTAAGAGTCGGTTTGTCTATCCAAACATGAAAGATCCCCGCAATTGATGTAGCCAACACGTAAAGAGCAATAAAAAATAGGATGTAGAGAAATCCTGTCCACATGCCTACATGAGCCACGGGCGGCGGCGGTACTGGAATATCTGAATCTTGTGCGAGTGCTTCTGTTATTTGTTCTTTTTGCCAGCCTGCAGCTAAAAGGCTGCTCGCGATTTGCCCATCATTCTGTTTTTTTCCCCGCGCTTTTTCGATGTAGGATGTAAGCTCCGAAGACATATCTTAATGGTGAATAAAGCGGAAAAGAAAGTCAAGTGTCAAATTATTCTGTTTTTGCCTGGATGCCGAGGAGCCAGAGAACGGCTTCTTTTTTGTACCTGCGATCGCCGCGGGAGTTGATCCGGATTGCCGGAAGTTTGCCCCGTTTGCCCCAGCGTTTGATCGTCAATGGTGAAACTCTGAGAACTTCGGCTACTTCGCGGACAGTGAGGAGATCGGGGAGGCTATCGATAGATAATTTTTGATTGGTCATAGGGTTAGCTAACTGTATTGATAACTATCAATCTGCAATTTAACTATATATACAGTAACAAACTAGGACATAGTTGTCAATATACTATTTTGGGATTTTCTATCTTTTTGTTTCGCTCGGAACGAAATTTTTCCAGTTGCGGGTCCTGTCCCGGGCTCTTCCCGTCAGTGCTCGTTCTAGAGAAGCCATTATAGAGTTATAATTTCTGTTTGCTTCAACGAACTGTGCGCTGTCGGGAACCCTCCGCCCGTGCCACCCGCGTAAGTTTTATAAAATTTATTCCTCGTTTACTAAAAAATTGCAAAAAAAATAGTATCTAAATTTGGGATCAGCATATAAATACTAAATACCAGATACTAGATACTATTTTTCTTATTTGAGTTCAACAGTTGCACCTGCAGCTGTTAATTTCTCTTTTGCTTCGTCAGCAGTTTTCTTGTTGACTTGATTCAGGACTTCTTTCGGAGCCGCGTCAACTAAGTCTTTTGCTTCCTTCAAGCCAAGTGTCGGAACGAGTTCCCGAAGCGCTTTAATAACAGCGATCTTCTGTGCACCTGAACTTGCGATAACAACATTGAAGACTGTTTGTTCTTCAACAGGTTCTCCACCGCCAGCAGCAGCAGCTCCACCCGCAGGTGCAGCAGCAACCATTGTCGCAGCAGCAGAAACGCCGAATTTCTCTTCAAGAGCTTTTACGAGCTCAGAAAGTTCCAGAACAGACATCTCTTCAATTGCTTGCATTAATTCATCTTTATTTAATTTTGCCATACTACACCTCCCTTCGGTAGAAAATTTTCAATTTTTAATTTCCAATTTTCAATCAATTTTACAATGTTTTAATTTTGAAAATTTTTTCACTGAATCATTCAATGAAAATTGAGAATTGAAAATTATAAATTAAGCCTTTTTTGACTCAATAGCTTTCAAAGTCATTACCAAAGATTGGAGATTCCATTGTAAAGCTCTGTGGAGTCCTGATATTGGTGCTTTCATCTGGCCAAGAAGCTGAGCCTGAAGAACAGGAAGCGGAGGAAGTGAAGCTATCTTGGTTACTTCCTGATCGGTGACGACTTTACCGTCAAGAATTCCGAATTTAATAACAGGCATTTTAAATTCTTTGATTGTCTTGGTCAGTTCTTTGAGCGGATCGACAATGTCGTTATAGATAAACATTGCGCCGGTTGGCTGTGTGAAGAATTCTTTTGTCGCAGCTTGGTCAATTTTTCCTTCAAGGGCGATTTGCAGAAGCGTATTTTTAACAGCAACGAATTCTGATTCTGCTTTCTTCAGATTTTTCTTGAGATTTTCCAGCTGCTGATGGGTGAGACCCTGGTAATTGGCAAAGATGATGCCGTTTGATTTGGCAACTTTCTCTTTTAACTCAGCAACGAGCTGTTCTTTTTTTTGTCTATTTTGACTGACTTTTACGGTTGTGTTATCCATATTTTCTCCGCTCGGAACGAAATTTTTTCTTGAGTACAGACTTCGTCATCCACTCTGCAAAAAAATTTGTTCCTCACTCCGATTCTAAAAATAAAAAAGACACTCTCGAGGAGTGCCATAACAAGTTTAAAACTTATACTAATGTGGCTCCTCGGTAGGATTTATGAATTGTCTCGACCCTTCGCTACGCTCCACCTACTGTCTTTGGACTTCAGCTATTATAGCAGGTGAGGAGGAGTCTGTAAAGAGATACTGTTATTTATTTAAAAATATGAGGGAATAAAATAGTATATGTTATTTCGTCAATACTACCGTGACCGATGCATTTGGCGGAGCAAGCGGACCACCGTTTGCCCAGACATGAACCACCACGGTTCCACCTTTTGTTAATCCATTTTCAGTATACGTTAACGCTGTAGTAGTATTGTTTCTGATTTGTGAACCACTACGATAGACCGCAACAGTATAACCCTTGGGAGCTGGAACTCCTCCTTTGATAGTCGGTTTGGATCCAGTAACTTTATTCCAAACTACAGTTAAGGAGTTCGCAGAATGTTTTGTAGCTTTAAGTCCAGTAGGCGCCAGATACGCCCATTTCGTAGTTGTCGTTCCACCGCCTCCTGATGATCCTCCTCCTGATGCCACTCCAGAGGTGTTCCAGCTCCAGGCCTGGTTTTTCCCACCAGTGCAATGGTAGATTTCAAGATGTGTACCACCGGCAGTTGAGGCCTTTGTAATATCAAGACACTTGCCAGATTGTTTACCGACAAGTTGTGTCAATCCCTTTGCCGCTCCATTTGCAATGGTAGTAAAGTTCCATTGCTGATTTGTCTGGCCATTGCAGGCTGAGATACCGACAGTACTATTGTCTGCCGTTTTTTTATTGGTAACGTCCAGACAATATTTGGTATTGGTTTTGATTTGGATAGTCCCGTCACTTTTCCCAACCCACTGCTGTGCTTTATCCGATGGAGCGCATTTGGCTGTCACCACAGGATTACCATTTGCTACTTTGTTGTTAGCATTAGCCATACAGAGATTTGTTGTTGTTGATCCGAATTTAAGATTTGATACAACGGTTCCCGAATTGGTTGTCCCGGTTGGCGGCTTGACAGAGGTAGCCCCGTTCCAGCTCCATGCCTGATTATTCCCGCCAGTGCACGTGAAGATCTCAAGCTGTGTGCCGTTGGTTGTCGAATTAGCTTTCACATCAAGACATTTATTCGATTGTTTACCAAGCAATTCTGTTAATCCGCTTTTTGCACCGGCTCCAGTCGTCATGGTTTGGAGTGTCCACTGCTGGTTTGTGCCACCATTGCATGTTGAGATGCCGACGGTGCTCCGGTCGGCTGTTTTTTGTCCAGTAACGTCAAGGCAGAATTTTGTGTTGTCCTTAAGTCGGATAGTCCCGTCGCTCTGTCCCACCCATTGCTGTGCTTTATCAGATGAATTGCAAAGCCAGATAACCACGGGGTTACCCTTGGCTGCTTTGTTTTTTAAATTATCCATACAGATAGAACCTTTTGCGTTATTATTTCCCGCAGTAACATTTGAAACGAGTAATCCTGTTTGGTTGGTTGTAGCACCAGACGGCGATGGCGAAGCAGATGCTGAAGGAGATGGGTTCTGTGAAGGCGAAACTGCCGAAGAAGGTGCATTTGACGGCACGGGTGATGTTCCAAAAATAGTAGGAGTAGGAACGGTACTTGGAGTAGTTCCGGATGGCGTGCCTGAAGGAGAAGTTCCTGATGGCGCGTTTGAAGGAGAAGTCGACGGTGAAGGTGTTGGGCACGGATTTGTTACTGGGAATTTGACACCGAGCTGCTGGAAAAGCAATTGCAGGAGCTGTAATATCAATTGGAACAGTTGCTGGAGAAGCCCTTTCTGTCCGGCAAAATGTTTTTTATTATGCTTTTGCAACGCTTGAACTGTGCCGGTGCTTTGGGAAGAAACTGAATTGGTCGTCGTGCAAGGGGTAGTTGAGGGAGATGGATTTTGTGAGGGGCTCGGGCTGGTTTCGGATCCTGATGGCTGTGGGTTGGTTGAAGCAGTGGGGCTTGTTGAAGTACTCGGGATGCTGGATGGACTGGTACTGACAGGAGCAGGGGAGACTATTTGAGAAGGTGCAATAGTGACGCAGGGAGGTTGGGAATTATTACCGACACAGTAGAAAAGTGAAGGGAGTGGTTGAATGGCTTGTGCATAAACAACAGAATTAAATGAAGTTAGAGGAAACAATAGCAGCGGTATAAACAATAGATATTTCACGGACAGATATCCCTTATATCTATTAGCTTACTTAAATTTCACAAGAGAAGTCAAGGTCTATTTGGTAATTCCATTGTTTGGTAGCAATTATGGAATGCAGCAGACGTCAGTAGTAGCTATTTTGCGGCAGACGGCTTGTGCACTACTATTAGTACTCTGATGATAGCCAACACCATGACAAGATTGTGCATTCATACAGCCTCCTTTTACTTTCTGACACGCCACTGTTGGCACCCAGCATTGCCATTGAGAAGAGCCTGGACATTTGCCCTGAACAAATATCCCGCCAGTCTTCCCAGGACTATAAGTTTCACATGTACCACCTATATTTTTGCACGCAGAGGATTGACCACAATTAGTCTTGCAAGTAGAACCCCCGCCACCGCCTCCACCGCCGCCGCCTCCTCCACCTGAGCTTGATTTTGTTAATACTACTGTGACCGATGCATTTGGCGGCGCAAGTGGACCACCATTTGCCCAGACATGGACAACTACCGTTCCACCATTGGTTAATCCACTTTCCGTAAACGTCAATGCTTTCGTCGTATCTTTTCTGACAAGTGATCCACTGCGATAAACTGTGACAGTATAGCCTGATGGTGCGGGAACCCCGCCTGCGATACTCGGTTTAGAACCAGTAACTTTATTCCAGACTACTGTTAAAGAGTCGGTAGTATGTTTGGTGGCTTTAAGTCCGGTAGGTGCTAAATATGCCCAATTTTTAGACAACGTTACGGTAACCGATGCATTCGGTGGCGCAAGCGGACCACCGTTGGCCCAGACGTGAATGACGATTGTTCCTTGTTTGTTCAATCCATTAATCGTATATTTTAGTGCTGTTGTTGTATACTGAGCTACTTTTGCTCCTGCTCGATAGACGGCAATGGTATAACTCTTGGGTGCAGGAACCCCTCCTTTGATAGTTGGTTTGGAGCCGGTAACTTTATTCCATGAAATAACTACTTGGGTCGTGGTATGGCTAACAACCTTAAGACCGGTTGGAGCCAAGTATGCCCATTTTGTTTTAGGAGCTGTCGACGGAGATGAGGAAGGTGATTTCGATGGAGATGATGAGGTAGCTGACGAAGGACTCGGTGACTTTGATGGAGATGATGATGGTGATGGTGCATTTGACGGCTCAGGTGATGTTCCAAAAATAGTAGGAGTCGGAACGGTACTAGGAGTAGTTCCTGATGGCGCGTTTGAAGGAGAAGTCGACGGTGAAGGTGTTGGGCACGGATTTGTTACTGGGAATTTGACACCGAGCTGCTGGAAAAGCAATTGCAGGAGCTGTAATATCAATTGGAACAGTTGCTGAAGTAGTCCCTTTTGCCCGACAATGTGTTTTTTATTATGATCTTTATCATGATCAAGTGCCTGTACAGTACCTGTGCTTTGGGAAGAAACTGAATTTGTCGTCGTGCAAGGGTTAGTTGAGGGAGTTGGATTTTGTGAGGGGCTCGGACTGGTTTCTGATCCTGATGGCTGTGGATTCGTTGAAGCAGTGGGACTTGTTGAAGTACTCGGGATGCTGGATGGACTGGTACTGACAGGAACAGGGGAGACTGTTTGGGAAGGTGCAACAGTGGCGCAGGGAGGTTGCGGGTTATTGCCTACACAGAAGAAAAGTGAAGGAAGAGGTTGAATTGATTGTGCATAAACAACAGGATGGCTTATAAAAA
>Ga0307374_10009110_pt1 | contig 14700 bp, 13 predicted proteins | sample OX3MG_FD_202532 | JGI IMG/M metagenome (GOLD analysis project Ga0307374, IMG submission 202532) | Soil microbial communities from Risofladan, Vaasa, Finland - OX-3 | ecosystem: Environmental > Terrestrial > Soil > Coastal area > Acid sulfate soil | place: Finland: Risofladan, Vaasa | collected... | reverse complement strand
GACGCCGTCACCCCGGAGACGCTCCTGTGCGCCTGCGAGGAGGTCGCGGCCGCCGAGGTCGACGCGGCCATCGGCGCGGGGTCGCTGACGCTCAACGACGTCAAGCGGCGCACCCGCGCGGGGATGGGGCTGTGCCAGGGGCGCATCTGCTCGCCGATCCTGCGCACGTACCTCGAGCGCCGGGCGGGCGTGGGCGCCGAGCAGGCGGGGCAGATCACCGCCCGCCCGCCGGTCAAGCCGATCCCGCTGGCCGCCCTAGCCGCGCTCGGCGGAGCTGGTACCGTGGGCGACTAGACGAGAGCACGCCAGCGGCGACATCATCTGGGGACAATACGGAGCGGGCGCGGAGTCAGCCCCGCGCCCGTTGGCGTTCTCCCCGCCTGCGGTTGGGTGACGCGTGCGATGATTCAGCGCGCCGTCACGCCACTGCACTCCGGCGCCACGTAGATCGGCGTGGCATAGCCGGAGATCGAGTTGCCGGTGACTTTGTCACTAACACCTCCCAGCACCTTGATGCCTGCTCGTCGCGGCTCCCCGCCCGACTGCCCCGTGCTAGTCGCACTGGTTAGCGGACCCTGGATGGTATTGCCCGTCACGCGGTTCTCGGTCTGCACGGCCGGATCGACCGGGATGTTGGATAGGAGCACGCCGACGTCGTTGTTCCTTAGCGTGTTCCCGCTGATCTGTACCCGGGTCGTGTAGTTGGGCATGCCGTTGTGATCGGCGCCGCCCGCGACCATGATGCCGACCCAGGCCGACCCCTCGCCTCCTGCCGAGATGTGGTTCGTGATGGTGTTACCGCTGATGGTCGCCGAAGCGCCATTCGCGACCCAGATGCCGGTCTGGAACGGCCCCCCCTGGCTCGAGCCATCAGGTCGCCCGCCGGTCAGCGTGTTCGCGGTGATCTGGACGTTGGCGCCGGGACCGCTGACCGAGATCCCTCGGCGGCCGTAGCGGGAGATGGTGTTCCCGACGAGCGTGCTGCGGGCCGGTCTATCGACGCCCAGCACCAGGATACCGGTGCCGGACCGGCCGCCGATGTAGCGGCGGTCGCCGCCACCGCACTCGTCGTCGCCCCCCACGGCGGCAGCGAAGTCGCCGCTGCCACAGACGTCCTGGCCGTTGCCGATGTCGTGGATGCGCGAGTTCTTGACGTCGACGCGCGCGCCGTCGTTGAAGATGCCGAACGCGGCTGCACCAAAGATCTCGGCGTTGCGGACCGTGCCCGACGTGCCCGGACCGAAGTAGACGCCGATGTCACAGCCGGTCGCGTCGATCGTGCCAGTCACCGGCTGCGTCGGGTTGATCACCGCAGCGGTCATCCCCTGGACGACCGGTGTGGGGTTGGGACATGTCGATCCCGGGGGAGCGTGCTGTTCGACCTGGGTCGTCGCCTGGGCGGAACTGCTGCCCGACTCCGGATCGTCAGTGGTCGTCGCGGTCACCGTGAAGGTGTGGCTGCCGGTGGCTGTGTCGGTCGACGTTGGCCAGTTGAAGGTGACTGTGACCGAGCTTCCGGCTGGGATCGTCACCTGCTGGGTCGCGGTGTAGCCGCCCGGGGCCTCGTTGAGCGTGACGGTGGCCGTGACGCTCTCGGTTCCAGTGTTCTGGACCACGCCGCTGATCGCCTCCGTGCCGCCCTGCTCGACGGCGGTTGGGGCGCTCACCGACTCCACCTGCACCCCGCCGCCAGTGCCGCCTCCCCCGTTGGGGTTGGTCAGCGTAACGTCGATGTAGCTGAGGTTGTCGGTGCCGTCGATCTGCGCGACGCCGCCGGTGGCGTCTGTCTCGTCGGACGGCATGATCGAGGTGGCGTTGGTGATGTGCGTGTTCAGCGTCCCCGGGTAGTTGACGCCGTCGAGGCTAAAGGTGATGCGGTAGGTGCCCGGGACGGCGGGGGTCTTCCAGTTGTAGCCGTAGACGACCTTGCCGCCGACGTTGATCTCGCCGGTGTACTGGCCGGGGCCGTCACCCGCCTCGAAGACCGCCATATTGTAAAGCGGATCCCCTACCACGGAACCGGTCCACTTGCCGGCGCTGGGGTCCCAGGTGAGGGTGCCGTCCGGGGTGATCTGCTGGATGGTCAGGCGAGCCGCGCGCGAGAAGATGATCGCCTGGTTGCTGTCGAAGGTGTTCCCGTCGGTGCCCTGCATCTCGGACGCGCCGGTGCCCGACAGCACCAGCATGTTGTACGCCTGCATCGGCGTCGTCAGGTCCTCGAACAGCGTGGTCTCGACGCGCACCTGCTGCCCGGCCGTCCACTGGCGGGCCTCCAGGTTGTCGCCCCAGTCGATCTGGCTCACGTTGACCGGCGCGGTTGCGACCTCGTTCTCGGCCTGCCAGGTGTTGTCCGCGTCCTGCTGGTGGTACCAGTTGGTATCGCCGACGGTGGTGTAGGCGCCATTCAGCACGGCCTCGAGCTCGGTCCCGCGCAGCGCAAGCGGGTCACCGTCGGACCAGATGGCGGGGTAGGAGAGGTTGTTGCCGATGGTCGTCTCGCCGCCGCCACCGCCACCGCCCCGCGGCGGGGTGAGGGTGACGTCGATGTAGCTGAGGTTGTTCGTACCGTCGACCTGCGCCACCCCACCCTTGGCGTCGGCCTCGCCGGGCAGGATCGTCGTGGCGTCGGTGATGTAGGTCTTCAGCGTTGAGCCGAGGTTGGCAAGTTCGAACCCCTGCTTGTCGAGGCTGAAGGTGACGCGGTACGTACCGGCTACCGCAGGCGTCTTCCAGTTGTAGCCGTAGACGACCTTGCCGCTGACGTTGATCTCGCCGGTGTACTGGCCGGGGCCGTCTCCTGCCTGGAAGACCGCCATGTTGTAGAGCGGGGCGCCGACGCCGGCGCCGGTCCACTGCGTCGTGGTGGGATTCCAGAACAGGGTGTCGCCCGAGGTGATCGGCTGGATCGTCAGCCGGGCCGCCCGCGAGAAGATGGTCGCGGTCGGGCTCTCGTACGTGGAACCGTTCGTGCCCTGCATCTCGGTCGACCTCGCGCCGGACACGACGACCATGTTGTAGCCGTTCATGGTCGTGTCGGTCGGCAGGGTCTCGTAGAGCGTGGTCTCGACGCGCACCTGGGACCCGGCCGCCCATGGACGAGCCTCCAGGTTGTCGCCCCAGTCGATCGAGCTGACGTCGACCGGAGCGGTCGCGACCTCGTTATCGGCCTGCCAGGTGCTGTTGGGGTCCTGCTGGCAGTAGATCGCCTGGCCGCCGATGGTCGCGCACGGGGTGCCGAACTGCGGGGTGCCCGCCGTCCCACGCAGGGCCAGCGGAGCACCGTCCGACCAGATGTTCGGGTAGGACAGGTTATTGCCGATCGATGTCTCACCGCCGGACCCGGGTCCGGCGGCGGTCACGGTGGCGGGCAGCAACAGCGACGCCACGACGGCGAACACGGCCAACAGGCCGAGAGTCCGGCGTATGCGGGTGTGCACGTGTACCCTCCCAGGATGGAGCCGTACGCCAATCTCCCTAGGGATCACTGACGCGTCGACCTCCGTTCTGCCGCGGGAACTTTTCATTCCCGATCACCGCCGTACCCGTGAGGTCTCGGCGGTCGGTCCATCATCACCCCCCACCTCGCGATCGCGCCTCGACGCCCCTTCCGATGCCCCCAGACGGTGCTGGGGGCCCTGTTGAGCGAGTGGCCCATCGGACCTTGGCGGGCGCTCGCCGACGCGACCAGGACTACTGGGCTATCTAAGCAGTACGATATTCCTATCCGCATGACAGTCGCATCACCACCGAGGTGCGGAATGTTGCAGGGACGCGTCAGGTCCGGGGTACTGGGTGGGAAGTCCGGGGTGTGCCGGAGCGGACATGGCCGAGGGGGCGCCGCCGCACAGAGCGCACGGGTGGACGAGGGCCTGGACGACGGTTTCCCGCGGCGGGGCAGCGGGAGCGGGCCCATCGTACGGGCCGCGCCAAGGGTAGGGTGGCGCGGGCCAGACGGCGGGTGCTGGCTGGCGCCACATGGGAGTGCGAGGGCGGGACGTGGTCGGACATGCGGGCCGGCCGCGGACGGAACGGATTCGACCTAGCCGGGCGGGCGGGACGCCGCCGGCGCGTTGCCGGCCGGATCTACGTGGAGCGTGGTAACGGCATCCGTCGCGAGATCAACAACCCGAATCCGGTGGTTGTTGGTGTCGGCGACGTAGAGCTTTCCGCCGCCGACGGACAGGCCGCCGGGCTCGAAGAAGCGCGCCGCGCTCCCCGTCCCGTCCCGGTCACCCGGCTGTCCATCGCCCAGCCAGGACTCGACGCGCCGGTCGGCGAGGTAGATCCGCTTGATCTTGTGGTTGTACGTGTCTGCCAGGTAGAGGATCCCGCCGTCAGCCGCGACGCCCAGCGGGTGCTGCAGCCGGGCGTGCCGGCCGGCTCCGTCAACGTCCCCGTAGTCGAACAGCCCGGACCCGACCAGCGTGTGCACGCGTTCGCCGGGCGGCAGGTCGACGGCGCGCACCGCGCTCGTCTCGCTGTCGGCCACGTAGAGCACGCCGTCGCCGCGGGCCAGGCCGCTCGGCTGGGCCAGCCAGGCCTGCTCGATCGGGCCGTCGTGGATGCCCTCGCGCCCGGTCCCGGCGTAGGGCCGCAGGAGATCCTGGTCGAGATCCAACGCCCAGATCTGGTGCGTGCCGGCCATGGCCACGTAGAGCGTCCCGCCGGCCAGCGCGAGGTCCCAGGGCGAGCGTAGGTCGAGCGCTCGTGCCGGCCCGCCTTCCAGCAGTCCGAGTCCGATCCGGCCCGTACCGGCGATCGTCGTGACCTGCCGGCTCGCCAGGTCGACCCGACGGATGGCGTGGTTGCCGGTGTCTGCCACGTAGAGGATCTCACCGTCGATCGCGAGCCCCTGCGGACCGTGGAAACGTGCCGCGCCGGCCGATCCATCCGCCATGCCCGTCGCACCGTGCCCGATGACCCATGGGTTCGTGCCGTCGAGGGCCGCGACGACGACCCGGTGGTGTCCGGAGTCCGCGACGAACAGCCGGTCGCGGTCGGGATCGGCCAGCACCTTGCCGGGAAACGCCAGCGGCGTGTTCGGCAGCGCGACCGGGCGCAGTCCCGGGATGGGCCGCCGATCGAGCAGTCCCTGGGCGTCGTGGCGCTCGACCAGTCCCCGCACCGCCTGGGCAAGCTCGTCGGCGCTCGCCTCTCCCTCGTGGCGTCCGACCACGCGGCCCGTCGCGTCCACGAACATCAGCGTCGGCCAGGCCCGCACCGCATAGCGCGTCCAGACGTCGTGGTCCGCGTCGTTGAAGACCGGATGCTCGATTTCGTAGCGCTGGATTGCCGCGCGCAGACTGGAACCGGCGCGCTCCGCGGGGAACTTCGGTGCGTGCACGCCGAGTATCACCAGTTCGTCGGGGAAGCGCCGCTCGACCTCCGCCAACTGGGGGAGGAACTGGAGGCAGTTGATTCAGCAGTAGGTCCAGAAATCCAGGATCACGACCTTGCCGCGCAGATCCTCGAGGTGGAGCGGCCGCTCGGTGTTGAACCACTCGCCGGTCGGGAACTCGGGGGCCCGCACGGCGCTCCGGTAGGCGTCGAAATCCGCCATCTGTCGATTCCTCTCTCCCGCCGGGTCGCGCCCGAGCCGAGTCGTCTCCGTCGCGGGTCGTCGCTGTCTACAACGCTCGACCACGGCACTCCTTCCCGCGGCGGGCGCGGTCTCCCATGTCAATCGCGAGTCGGGCGATCGAGGACGTCGCTGCTCGGTGTCCGAACGGGCTGGCACGCTGTCTGCGGAGCAGCAGGCCGACTTCTGTCCCAGGGGGTTGGTGCGCCGTGCCGCCACTCTAGAGAACGCGTCCGAACCCAATCGCACGTGCCCAGTCAGCCTTGCCGGAGGAGCGACGGCCGGACCCGGGCGCGACCCCGCGTTGCGAATGCCGACGACGCATGTGCGTATCGATCGGCAGCGCCGAGAGGTCTGGTTCCGTCGACGACATTCACTCCGTACCTGGGGGAGAGTGGCCGAGTCCGGTCTCCGCGGATATCTCGCGGAGGTGCAACAGAAAGGAGCACGGGACTCGCGGCGAGGCGGGATCCGGCGGTGTAGCGATCGTCGGCTCGACGGGGAGCGTGATGGACGCGCACCCCGGCTATCGGTGGCGAGACGCCGGGAGCCGGCGCGTGCCGGAGCCCGACCGCGAGGTCGCGGTCATGGGCGCCGACCGTCGATTCCGCCGGGCCTGGCCCGGTCCGCCTCACGCCGGTTTGGTTTGGCGCCCGCGGGCGCACCGTCCGCGCCGGTGTCCGGGTTCTGACCGGTCGCCGAGCACACGGGAGGAGATCGAGCGTCGTGAACGACCAACGGTTGGAGTCGCTGATCCACGATGCCTTCACCGGCCGGCTGAGCCGCCGCGAGGTGCTGCGCCGGGCGGGCACGCTGGGGCTGTCGCTGCCGGTCGTGGCCGCGCTGCTGGCGGCCTGCGGCGGTGGCGGCGGGACTTCCGGCACCTCGACCTCGACGAACTCCGGGGCGACCACGGCACCTACCGTCGCGTCCACCGGAGCGTCGCCGGCGGCGACCTCGTCGCCCACGACTCAGGCAGCGTCACCCGTCGCCTCACCGTCCAGCGCCTCGCCCGCGGGTGCCGCGGCCTACACCGTCAACAACCCGCCGCCCGTGCCGAACGCCGCCGCCGCCAAGCAATATAGCGGCCAGAAGATCACCTACTACGGCGACTCGGTGGGCATCGGCGCGCAGATCGACCAGGTGATGGCCAAGCGCTTCAACCAGGACACCGGCATCACCGTCAACGTCATCCCGCGTCCGCAGTCCTCGACCGACGCCTACTCGACCTACCTGCGCTTTTTCCAGGCCAAGTCGACCGACGTCGACGTCGTCTCACTCGACGTGATCTGGCCAGGCGCCTTCGCGGCACACCTGCTCGACCTCAGCCAGACGTTCGCCAGCGAGGCCAAGCTGCACTACGCGCCGATCATTCAGAACGGCACCGTCGGCGGCAAGCTGATCGCGATGCCGTGGTTCTCGGACTTCGGCATCCTCTACTACCGCACCGACCTGCTACAGAAGTACGGCTTCAGTACTCCGCCGCAGACCTGGGAGGAGCTCCAGACGCAGGCGCAGAAGATCATGACCGGGGAGCGATCGTCCAACGCGAACTTCCAGGGCTTCGTGTTCCAGGGCAATGCCTACGAGGGGCTGACCTGCAATGCGCTGGAGTGGATCGACTCGAGCGGTGGCGGGACGATCATCGAGAACGGCAAGGTCACACTGAACAACCCGCAGGCCATCGCCGCGCTGAACCGGGCCAAGGGCTGGCTCTCCAACGGGATCGCGCCGCGCGGCGTCACCTCCTACCAGGAGGACGACGCTCGCAACGTGTTCCAGGGCGGGAACTGCGCCTTCATGCGTAACTGGCCGTATGCCTATGCGCTCGGCAACGGTTCGGACTCCAAGGTCGCCGGGAAATTCGACGTCGCGCCACTGCCGACAGAGTCCGGCCAGAAGTCGGTCGGCACGATCGGCGGCTGGATGATGGGTATCTCCGCCTACTCCAAGGCGCAGCAGGCGGCCACGGAGTGGGTGCGCTACACCACCAGCGCCGAGTCCCAGACCTATCGCGCGGTCGTCGGCAGCTTCGTGCCGACGCAAGCCGCGGTCGCCCAGGACCCGTCCGTCGTGCAGGCCGAGCCGTTCCTGAAGTCGACCGCGGACGTCGTCCGCGTGGCGCGGCCGTCGACGGAGACCGGCGACAAGTACAACCAGATCTCGACGATCTTCTTCCAGGGCGTCAGCCAGATCCTCAACGGCCAGGACGCCGCGTCGATCGTGCCGAACGTCACTCAGCAGATCCAGCGTCAGATGAGCTGATCGGGACCACGAACGCCGCGCCGGCCACGCGCCGGCCCGAGTGGGGTAGCGGCGGCGCGCCGCCCGAGAGGAGGCCATCCATGGCCGGGCCCGCGGTCACCGAGGGGCAGCAGACGCGGCCGGTCGCGCCGAGCAAGGCGCCGCAGCCACGGGCCACGTCGAGCCTGGCGCGGCGGCAGGCGCGGCTGGCCTGGCTGCTCCTGCTGCCGACACTGCTCGTGGTCGCGTTCGTCGCCATCTACCCGCTTATCCAGACGATCTGGTACGGCTTCACGAACGCGCGCCTGGGGAGCGTGACGCCGCCGCGGTTCGTCGGCCTCAAGAACTACCAGGACCTGATCGCCGACTCGGCCTTCCGATCTTCGATCCTGGTCACGGTGAAGTTCACCGTGATCACTGTCGTGATCGAGTTCCTGCTCGGCATGTTGATCGCCCTGGTCGTCAACTCCAACTTCAAGGGGCGGGGCCTGACCCGCGCCGCGATGCTCGTCCCGTGGGCGATCCCGACCGTGATCTCGGCCCAGATGTGGAAGTGGATGTATCACGACGTCTACGGCGTGTTCAACGACCTGCTGGTCAACAAGCTGGGCCTGCTCAGCCACAACGTCGCCTGGCTCTCGCAACCCAACACGTCGCTGCCGGCCATCGCGGCCGTCGACATCTGGAAGACCACGCCGTTCGTCGCCCTCCTGCTGCTGGCCGGCCTGCAGGTCATCCCCTCGGACGTCTACGAGGCGGCCACCGTCGACGGCGCCAATCGCCTGCGCCAGTTCTTCGACATGACCCTGCCGCTGCTGCAGCCGGCCATCGTCGTCACCCTCATCTTCCGCACCCTCGACGCGCTGCGCGTCTTCGACGTGTTCTACGTCGCCTTCGGCGCGCGTCCGGACACGATGACCATGGCTATCTATGACCAGCAGAACATCGTGGCCTTCGCCGACGTCGGCTACGGCAGCGCGATCAGCATGGCCATCTTCGTCGTCATCGCCATCTTCGTGATCGCCTACGTCACGACCTTCAAGGTGGAGGCGCAGTGATGGGCACGGCGAGCCGCCGGACCATCGGGTCGATCCTGTTCTACCTCCTGCTCGCCGTCATCCTGGTCTACATCATCTTCCCCTTCTACTGGGCGGTCCGCTCGTCGATCGCGCCGAACTCGGAGCTGTTCGCAACCCCGGTGCAGTACTGGCCAAGCCACGCGACGCTGGCCAACTATCGTCTGGTGTTCCAGAACGCCGACTTCATCGATGCGCTGCGCAACTCCGCCATCGTGGCCACCTCGGTGACGCTGGCGTCGCTGGCGGTCGGCGCGCTGGGGGCCTACGCGCTGGGTCGCTTCTCGTTCCGCGGGCGGCGGCCGGTTCTCTACCTGGTGTTGTCGATGACCATGTTCCCCCAGATCGCGGTCCTCGGCGCACTGTACGACATGGTCAATCGCTTCGGGCTCTACAACCGGCTGGGAGCCTTGATCCTCACCTACCTGATCTTCACCCTGCCGTTCACCGTCTGGGTGCTGACCAGCTTCTTCCAGGCGCTGCCGCACGAGCTCGAGGAGGCCGCCTACGTGGACGGCGCCTCGCCACTGCAGGCCTTCTACCAGATTCTGTTGCCGTTGGCGGCGCCGGGCATGGTGACCACCGGTCTGCTGGCCTTCATCGCCGCCTGGAACGAGTTCCTGTTTGCCCTCTCCTTCATGCAGACGCCCGACAAGCGCACGGTCCCCGTGGCGATCTTCACCTTCACCCCGGCGACCGGCGGCGGCTTCGAGATCCCCTGGGGACAGATGATGGCGGCCACGGTCGTCGTGACCGTGCCGCTGATCGTCTTGACGCTCATCTTCCAGCGGCGCATCCTGGCCGGGCTGACGGCCGGCGCGGTCAAGGGCTAGCCCGCTCGAGCGCGAACGGATGGTACGGAATGGCGCGCGTCGTCTTCGACCACGTATGGAAACGGTATGGGAACAACGCCGTCGTCGAGGATCTGACTCTGGAGGTCCCGGACGGTGAGTTCGTGGTCCTGGTCGGCCCGTCGGGCAGCGGGAAGTCGACCGCCCTGCGCATGCTTGCCGGCCTGGAGGAGATCTCGCAGGGGAACGTTATTATCGGCGACCGGGTCGTCACCGGGCTGACGCCCAAGGACCGCGACATCGCCATGGTGTTCCAGAGCTACGCGCTCTACCCCCACATGAGCATCTACGATAACCTGGCCTATGGCCTGAAGCTGCACCACGTGGCGAAGCCCGACATCGACCGGCGCGTCCGCGAGGCGGCGAGCTTCCTCGGCATCGCCGAGCTGCTGGACCGCAAGCCCCGTCAGCTCTCCGGCGGCCAGCGCCAGCGCGTGGCCCTCGGCCGCGCCATTGTCCGTGAGCCCCAGGTTTTCCTGATGGACGAGCCGCTCTCTAACCTCGACGCCAAGCTGCGCGTGCAAACCCGGGCCGAGATCATCAAGCTCCACCAGCGTCTCGGCACGACGACCATCTACGTGACCCACGACCAGGTCGAGGCCATGACCATGGGCGACCGCATTGCCGTCCTCAACCAGGGGCGGCTGCAGCAGTTCGACACCCCGGATCGCCTGTACCACCACCCGGTCAACAGCTTCGTGGCCGGATTCATCGGCAGCCCGGCCATGAACTTCTTCCAGATGCGCGTGCAGGATGTCGAGGGTCAGCTCAAGCTGGTCGGTGAGCACTTCTCGCTGCCGGTGTCGGCGGAGGACGCCTCGGCGCTGGCGGCTCACCGGGACGAGGAGGTCACCGTCGGTATCCGGCCGGAGGATATTGTCGACCGTCGGCTCGACGGGCGGCTGCCGGCCGACGCGGTCATCCCGGTCAGGGTCGACGTGGTCGAGACCCTCGGTCCGGAACAGTACGTTTACCTGGAGACCGCGGCCGGCGACACCATGGTCGCGCGCATGCCGCCGGACATTCCGCTACGTGCGGGGAACACCGTCGACGTGGTCCTCCCGCCGGACCGGCTCTACTTTTTCGATCTTACGAGCGGCGACGCGATCCGCGGCGAGGAGGTCGAGTCTCTCGCCGAAGCAGGCTGACCGACCCGCCGCCAGGGGTTGGACTCGCGGGCGTGAGACGACCGGCGACGAGTCGCCGGCCGTCGTGCGTGGCGCGTTGATCGGGGTCAGCGCTTCTGGAAGTACTCGCGGTTGATCTTGAGGAACTCGGACCACTGCTCGGGCAGGTCGTCCTCGAAGAAGATCGCCTCCACCGGGCAAACCTCGGCGCAGACGCCGCAGTCGATGCACTCGTCCGGGTCGATGAAGTACAGTTCGGCCGCGTCGTCCGTATGGATGCAGTCGACCGGACAGACCTCGACACAGGACGCATCCTTCAGTCCGATGCACGGCTGGGCGATCACGTAGGTCATTCCTCAAGCGTCCTTTCCCAGACAGATACGTGCTGTGGAGGGTGTGCCCGTCGACGGGGCAAACGGCTGGTATCCAGCCGCCAAGTATAGCCCGCACCCTCCGGCTCGCACACCGTGGGCTGTTGGGCTCGCGGACATAGAGAACGGGTACGCCGCCAGGGCGGCGCACCCGTGTGTCAGCCTGTTTCTCGGCGCGAGCCCCTACTGTTTGAACTCGCCCTGACTGTAGAGCCACTTCACGAAGCGTAGCCGGTGCCAGTCGCTGCGAGAGTCGACGTACTCCACGTAGGGGTACATGTCCCTGAGCTCCCGGAGCCGCGCGATTTCGTCACTCGAGAACCCCTCCTCCGCGAGGGTCTGCTCGTCGACTTCATGCGACTGGGGTGACACCGACAGTGGTCCGGCCATTGATCTCTTTGCCCCTCTTTCCAAAGGGTTCGCTGCCGGTCCGGCCGCCAAGGGGCCGGAGCCCGCGCTCGTGTACCCCTCTCGGTAATATTAACGCCTACCGGCGGCTCGTGGATGCCCATTGAGATGACAGAATCGTTACACGTTGGTCCCAAAAACGGCCGGCGCGGCGGTTATCCGCCGCGCCAGTCCTGCCTCGGATTGCTGCTCCGCGCGCGGCGGAGGGTCGTCAGCTGGCAGGCTCGGTCGCGGCGGGTTCTCCCTCAGGCACCAGCAGCTGCTCCTGCTGGCGCTGGTTCCTCGACCGCAGGTCGAGCTTCTTCTGACGCCGCTCGACCTTCTTACGCCGCGGGGTGGCCGAGGCGGCCTCCACGCGCTTCATGAAGCGCTCGACCTGGCCGGCCGTGTCGACGATGCGCTGCTCGCCCGTGTAGAACGGGTGGCACTGCGGGCACAGGTCGATGCGCAGCAGCGGCTTGGTCGAGCGCGTCTGCCACGTGTTGCCGCAGGCGCAGACGACCGTCGCCTCCTGGTATTTCGGATGAATGCCTGGCTTCATGCTTGTGTTTCCTCAGTACTCGATCAGGCCGACGCGACAGCCGGCTCAGCGACCGCCTCAGCCCGCGTGACCAGTGGATAGACGCTGACGCGCTTGCGATCGCGCCGGATCGCCTCGAACTTGACCGCGCCCTCGATCATCGAGAAGAGCGTGTAGTCGCGTCCCATGCCAACGTTCGTGCCCGGGTAGAACTTCGTGCCGCACTGGCGCACGATGATCGAACCCGCGGTGACGAAGTTGCCGTCATAGCGCTTCACGCCGCGGCGCTTGGCGTTGCTGTCCCGGCCGTTGCGGGAACTGCCCATGCCCTTCTTGTGTGCCATCGTTCTCCTCCAGGAACCGCCAGGTGTGCCGGGCGGCCGAAGCGGCCGGTCAGGCCACGATGTCCTTGATCGTCAGGCTCGTCAGTTGCTGGCGGTGCCCGCGCGTTCGGCGGTAGCGCTTCTTCGGTCGCATCTTGAAGACGAGGACCTTCTTGCTCTTGATCTGGGCGTCGACGCTGGCGACGACCCGCGCGCCCTCGACCACCGGCTGACCGATCTGTACCCCGCCGTCACCGGAAACCATCAGGACGCGGTCCAGCGTGACGTCGCTGCCCGGCTCGGCCTCGAGCCGCTCGACCTGGATGCGGTCGCCGACCGTCACCCGGTACTGCTTCCCGCCCGTCTGAACTACCGCATACACCGATGCGTCCCCCTCGAATCCCTGGCAAAACTAAAGAGCGGACGACAGTCCACGACCGCTAATCCTATCAGCCCGTCGCCTCCCTGTCAAACGTGGCCGGGCGCGCGGGTGCGGGTGCGCCCCGCTCTTTTGCAGGCCGGCTGTCCAGCCGCCAAGGTCGGCAGTGGACGGCTCCCACGCGGCGTCGAATCCTGGGCATGTCTGAGTAGAGAACCGCCAGTCCGATGGCTGCAACGGACTCGAGGGGACCTCCGCGAGACTCTGGGGCACACCCCATCGCGGTGCGACGCTTGACACGCTCGCGTTGTGAACCGTAGAATTCGTCGGGTGCATAGATTTGCACAGAATTCTCAGGATTTGTTAAGGTTTTGCACTGCCGCGCTGTGCCTTGATCTCGAGCATTCCCCTCGTCTGAGCGCGGAACCGCCGGACTCGGGGGACGTGCCGTGCCGGCGCTTCACGGGGATCACTCACCCCAACGTGGAGTCTCACTGATGACGGTTGCCCGCGCGCCGCGCCGAGCCCAGTCCGCTGTCGGTCGCACCGGCCGGTTGGCGCGTCGTCGACGGGATTGGGGTCGAGTTTGAGTTCCGACCGCGCTGCCCTGCACATCGGTACACGCGGCAGCCTCCTCGCGCTGGACCAGACACGGCGTGTCGCCGCGTTGATGACGCAGGTTGACGCCTCGCTCACGATCGAGACCACGGTCGTCCACACCTCCGGGGACCACGACAAGCACACACCGCTGGCGATCCTGGGCGGGCAGGGCATCTTCGCCCGCGAGCTCCAGGCCGCGCTGCACTCGGGCGCGATCGACCTGGCCGTCCACAGCGCAAAGGATCTTCCGAGCGAGCAGGCTCCCGGCCTGATCATTGCCGCCTTCCTCGATCGCGAGGACCCGCGTGACGTGCTCGTGTCGCGCGATGGCTCCGGACTCGCCGAGCTTCCAGAGGGCGCGCGGGTCGGCACCAGCTCGCGCCGCCGGCTGACCGCCCTGCGCGGCCTGCGGCCCGACGTCGACGCGGTCGAGTTGCGCGGCAACCTGGACACCCGGCTGGGGAAGGTCGCGGCCGGGGAGGTCGACGCCGCGATACTGGCCGCCGCCGGCATGCTCCGCATGGGCTGGGGTGACCGCATCAGCCAGTATCTCTCACTGGACGACTTCGTGCCGGCGCCCGGACAGGGCGCGCTGGCGGTCGAGTGCCGCGCCGACGACACCGCGCTGCGGGATCTGCTGGAGCGGCTCGCCGATCCGGCGGTCGCACTGGCCGTCGGGACCGAGCGGGCGTTCCTGGCCGGGGTCGGCGGCGGCTGTCGCTCACCGCTCGGCGCTCACGCGCTCGTCGAGGGCGGCACCGTCACCCTGCGCGCCATGCTCGCCGACGAGGACCTGCGCTACCTGCTGCGCGAGACGCGGAGCGTCCCGGTTGACGGGGCCGCGGCGCTGGCTTGGGCGCTGGCCCGGGAGATGCGGGAAGCGCTCGGGCAGTTGACCGTCGAGGCGGAACGATGAGCGTCGGCACGTCCGCGGTCCCCCGGCCGCTGCTCGGCGTCCGCATCGTCGTCACCCGCGCCGCGGAGCAGGCCGACGCCCTGACCACACTGCTGCGGGAGCGCGGCGCCGAGCCGATCGAGCTGCCGGTGATCCGCATCGTGCCACCGAAGGATACCGGTCCACTGGACGCCGCGCTGATGGGTGCGGCCGGCTACGACTGGCTCGTCTTCACCAGCGTCAACGGCGTGGACGCCGCGCTGGCGCGCCTGGAGGACATGGGCCGCCGGCCCGTGATACTGCGCGGCCCCCGCATCGCGGCCATCGG
>Ga0307374_10009108_pt1 | contig 14702 bp, 12 predicted proteins | sample OX3MG_FD_202532 | JGI IMG/M metagenome (GOLD analysis project Ga0307374, IMG submission 202532) | Soil microbial communities from Risofladan, Vaasa, Finland - OX-3 | ecosystem: Environmental > Terrestrial > Soil > Coastal area > Acid sulfate soil | place: Finland: Risofladan, Vaasa | collected... | reverse complement strand
TAGCGCACCTTCGGGCTGTGCTGGCCTAGCGCACCTTCGGGCTGTGCTGGCCTAGCGCACCTTCGGGCTGTGCTGGCCTAGCGCACCTTCGGGCGGGGGGGCTTGGGCATCCGGCCGGTCCGCGGCATCGGACCCCGCGGCGCCTGCAGCGACGACGGCAGCGCCTTGAGCCGGCTGTTCAGGTCGTTGACGGCCGCGGGCTTGAGCGTCCTGGGCATCTTCATCAGCGTGCGCTGCAGCTGGCGGACCGGAATCTGGCCCTTCTCGTCTCCGACCTGCAGCTCAGTGATCGGCACCGCGTAGGCGATCCGCGCGATCTTCTTCTTCTCCGCGCTCAGCAGGCTGGCCAGCCCGTTCCGCGAGCCCTCGCCGATCAGGATGACCCCGGGCCTGCCGACAACCCGGTGCACGATGTCCATGTTCCGGTTGCCCGCGATTGCCGGGGTGACAGTCCAGTTCCCGCGCATCGTCTGCACGATCGCCGCGGCCGCGCCAGGCTGGCCCGCGATGGCGGCGTACTGGGCCGACTGTGCATAGCGCCCGAACAGCAGCACGGAGGTCATGACACCCATGAGCACACCGAGCGGGATCAGCAGCAGGGTCAGGCCGGTCAGCAGGCCGACAACGACGAGCACAGCGAGCACGGCCACGCCGCTGCCGATCACGATCGGCAGCGCCTTCGGGTCGGACTTGCGGATAATTCCCGCGACCATGCCGATCTGCTTCAGACGCCCTGCCGAGGCCGGATCAGCTGGTACCTTCTTCGCCGCCTTGTTCGATGCCTGCGCCGCAGCGCCGCCGGGCTTCTTTACCATGCACGTGAGGATACGAGCATGCGGTCCTGCGCGCGAAACCCGGTCATGGTCTGGCCGCGTGCGCCAGGCTGACCTGCGGATGCGCGGGCGGCCCGGCTGGCGCGGGCTGGCCAGCGCCGAGCTGGTCGAGCGCGGCCCGGTACAGCTTGCCGGCCCGGTAGGACGAGCGGACCAGCGGACCCGACATCACGCCGGCGAACCCGGCCGCGAGCGCCTCGTCGCCTAGCTCACCGAACTCCTCCGGGGTAACCCAGCGGTCGACGGGATGGTGCCTGGGCGACGGGCGCAGGTACTGGGTGATGGTCAGCAGGTCACAGCCGGCCGACCGCAGGTCCTTCATCGCCGCGGTCACCTCGCGCCGTTCCTCGCCCATCCCGAGAATCAGGTTCGACTTGGTGATCAATCCGGCGGCCTCGGCCGCCGTCAGCACCGCGAGCGACCGCTCGTACCTGAATCCCGGCCGGATCTGCCGGAAGATCCTCGGCACCGTCTCGATGTTGTGCGCCAGGACCTCAGGGCGGGCCGCGAAGACCTCGTCGAGCAGCGCGGGCTCGGCGTTGAAGTCGGGAATCAGCAGCTCGACGCCGCAGCCGGGAACGGCATCGTGGATCTGCACGCAGGTCTGCGCGTACAGCCAGGCTCCGCCGTCGGCCAGGTCATCGCGGGCCACGCCGGTGACCGTCGCGTACCGCAGTCCCATCGCGGCCACCGACTCGGCGACGCGGCGCGGCTCGTCGGTGTCGAGCGGGCCTGGCTTTCCCGTGGCGATCTGGCAGAAGTCACACCGCCTGGTGCACTGGTCCCCGCCGATCAGGAAAGTCGCCTCGCGGTCTTCCCAGCACTCGAAGATGTTGGGGCAGCCCGCTTCCTGGCAGACGGTGTGCAGGCCCTCGCGCCTGACCAGCTGCTGGAGCTCGGTGTACTGCGGGCCGGTACGCAGCCGGGTCTTGATCCACGGCGGCTTGCGCTCGATCGGAGTCTGGCTGTTCCGTGCCTCGATCCGCAGCAGCCGCCGCTCTCCTGGTGCGAGTACCACGGTCTTAGCTTATGTGGCCGCGCGCGGGCCGCGGTCCATCCGGGCCCGTGGTCCTGGCCCGTTGCCTGCGGGCCGCGTAGACCACGCAGCCGGCCAGCCCGGCCGCGATGCCGCCGATTCCTGAGACGACCAGCAGGCCGCGGGCACCGAGGACGGTCAGCAGCCAGGCGGCGACCGCCATGCCCGCCGAGATCCCGCCGAACAGGACGCCCGAATAGACGGCGAAGACCCGGCCCGCTACCTCGGCCGGGGCGCGGTGACCGATGAAGCTCCTGGTAGCGACCGTCTCGAAGCCGTTGGCGAGGCCGCCAGCGGCGTAGGCGGCCACGGCCTGCCACAGCACGGCCGCCAGCCCGGCCAGGGTGACGCCCACGCCGGTCAGCACCGTTCCGGCCAGCGCCCCGATCACCAGCCAGCGCTGCCGTAGCCGGCCGCCCGCCAGCGTGCCCACCACCATTCCCGCCGTCCAGCCGGCCACCAGCAGGGAGTACCCGGCCGGCCCTGAGCGCAGGACGTCCTCGGCGAAGACGACCTCGGCGACGACTGCCATGTTCGCGAAGGCCACCATGATCCCTACGATCAGAACGAGCATGCCCGCGTCGATGTCGGACCGCAGGTAGCTGTATCCGGCCCGGAGCTGCGTGCCCAGCGTCGGCCTGGCGGGCTGCCCGTGGGCCGCGACCGGCGGCGTCGGCTCCGGGGCCAGGCGCAGAGCCGCGAGCCCGGCCGCCGCGAGCGCGTAGAGGGCCGCGTTAACCGCGAGCGCAAGACCCGAGCCGCTGACCGTGATCAGCAGCCCGGCCAGCAGCGGGCCGACGGTGAAGCCGATCCAGGTCGCCGCCTGGAGGTAGCTGTTGGCCGTGATCACCATCGTCTTGGCGGCCAGGCGGGGAACGATCGCGCCGAGGCCAGGCTGCAGCACGGCCGCGCACACGCCGAACCCCGTGGCGAGCACCAGGGTCGCCGTCAGGCCGGTCGCCAGCACCAGGGCGAGGGCGATCGCGGCCTCGACGGCCGCGGCGATCACCAGCACCGTCTTGACGGGCAGCCGGTCGAGCAGCAGGCCGGCGACAGGCGCGAGCGCGCTGATCGGCACGGTCACGGCCAGGAACACCGCCGCGACCGCCCAGGAAGCGTGCGATGTCTGGAATACCCGGTTCGCGAGCGCGACCATCGCCAGCCCGTCGCCGGCCGCGTTCACGGCCTGCAGCACGATCCCGAGCGGCAGCGCCCGGGCACGGTCAAGGCGGCGAGAGCGCTCAGCGCCGGCTTCGCCGCTGGCTGACCTGGCTGACTGCTGGCGAGCGGGAGCCCGCGGCGGTGACAAGGAATGGCCTCCTGACGATCACCTGATCCAACCGGCGGCCTGCGCTGAATAGTCCTTCAGCCGCCAGGCCGTGCCGCGGCGGGTGCGATGGTGCCGCCGGGCCGGCTAACCGAGGTGACGCGGGGCCGGCGCGTCAGGGATCATGGATGCCATGCCAACCCAGTTCGATCCGCCGTCGGGGACGCGCGACTTTCTCGCGGCCGAGTACGCCAAGCGCGAGTGGGCCTTCGACGTGCTGCGCTCGGTCTTCGCCAGTTACGGCTTCGAGCCGCTCCAGACGCCGGCGTTCGAGCGCCTCGACGTGCTGCTCGGCAAGTACGGCGACGAGGCGGACAAGCTGGTATTCAAGATCTTGCGGCGCGGCGAGCACGAGGCGTCGGGCGAGGCCGACCTGGCGCTCCGCTACGACCTGACGGTGCCGCTGGCCAGGGTCGCGGCCGCCTACGGCAGTCAGCTGCCGACGCCGTACAAGCGCTACGCGATGGGATCGGTGTGGCGGGCTGACCGGCCTGGCCGGGGCCGGTTCCGCGAGTTCACCCAGTGTGACATCGACACGCTGGGGTCCACCTCACCGCTGGCCGACGCCGAAGTGCTGTGCGTGCACCACGACGCGATGGCAGCACTCGGCCTGACCGATTTCACGATCCTGATCAACTCACGCCAGGTGCTGTCCGGTCTGCTCGAGGTCTTCGCCGTGCCGCCCGAGCTCGGTGCCGGCGTCCTGACCTCGCTCGACAAGCTCGACAAGCTGAGCCCGCGCGACGTGATCGAGGAGATCGCCCGACGCGGGCTGGCCGAGCAGGCCGCCGCCGAGCTGGTGGCCACGATGACCGCGGACGACGCCACCGACCGGATCAGGGCGGCGCTCAAGCCCAGCGAGACGGGGGCGGCGGGGCTGGAGGAGCTGGACCGGCTGCTCGCGCTGGTCGGCGAGCAGATCCCCGCGGAGCGGATCGCCTTCACGCCCCGGATGGTCCGCGGCCTCAGCTACTACACCGGGCCGATCTGGGAGCTCGTCGCGTCGGGGGTGCCGGGGTCGATCGGCTCGGGCGGCCGGTACGACCACCTGATCGCTCAGCTCGGCGGGCCCGACGTGCCCGCCACCGGAAGCTCGCTCGGCATCGAGCGGGTGCTGATGCTGCTGCCGGATCAGGTGGCCGGGAAGCCGGGCAGGCTCGACGTGACCGTGACCGTGCTGGCCGATGATCTCGCCGCGCAGTCGTTCGCGCTCGCCGCGCAGGCCCGGGCAGCTGGGCTACGGGCCGGCGTCTACCTGGGCTCCTCGGGCAAGCTCGGCAAGCAGCTCCGCTGGGCTGCCGACCAGGGGGCGCGATGGTGCCTCATCTACGGCGCCGCCGAGCGGGAAGCGGGCACCGTGACCGTGCGTGACCTGGTCAATGCCGAGCAAGAGGCGGTTCCGGCCGCCGAGGTCGCCAGCTACCTGGCCAGCAGGAAGGCGGCGGCCCTCGATGGCTGAGGCAACCTTCACCGATCCCGATGCGTGGTATGCGGGCCTGCCCGGCGTCGTGGTCGCGGCCGGGGCACTGATCACCGACCCGGCCGGGCGGGTGCTGCTCGTCAAGCCGAACTACCGCGAGCGGTGGGCGCTGCCCGGCGGCATCTGCGAGCTCGGCGAGCCGCCGCAGACCGGCTGCGGCCGTGAGCTCGCCGAGGAACTCGGCATGGACATCCCCGTCGGCAGGCTGCTCGCCACCGATTGGTCCCAGCCTTACGGCGCCGACGCGAGGGCGATCATGCACTTCGTCTTCGACGGCGGCGATCTGGACGACGGGTCCCGCATCGTGCTCCAGGAGGCCGAGCTGGACGGCTTCCGCTTCACCCCCGCGGCCGAGCTGCCTGCCTACCTGCCCGACTTCGGGCTGGCCAGGGTCACCGGGGCGATCCGCGCGCGGGAGTCAGGACGGAGCATCTTCCTGCCGCACGACGTGGTCTGAGCGACGGGCCGAGGGCGGGCTGACCGACCGCGTCAGCGCACCGGGCTGGCGAGCAGGTCGGTAACACTCGCCAGCTGCCTGGTCTGGCTCGCGCCGAGCACCTCGGCCAGATGGTGCTCGACCGTCTCCAGCACGTCGGCCACTGGTACCGGCCGGCCAAGCTCCGCCGACAGCGAGGTCACCGAGGCGTCGGAGATGCCGCACGGCACAATCCGGTCGAACCAGGCCAGGTCGTTGTCGCAGTTGAGCGCGAACCCGTGCATGGTCACGCCCCGCGCCACCCTGATCCCGATGGCACCGACCTTCCGGTCCTGGCCGTGGCCGGCGCCGGACCCGCTGACCCAGACGCCGCTCCGTCCGTCGACCCGCCCGGTGGCCAGCCCGGCGTCCGCGCAGGTGCGGATCAGCGCCTCCTCGATCGCCCTGACGTAGCCGATCACGTCGATCGGCTCGTCGAGCGCCACGATCGGATAGCCGACTAGCTGACCAGGGCCGTGCCAGGTGATCTTTCCGCCCCTGTCCACCTCGACGACCGGCGCGCCGGGATCTCCGACCGGCCGGTCGGCCGGGCCGGTCCGCCGTCCGGCGGTATAGACCGGCTCGTGCTCCAGCAGCAGGCAGCTGTCGGGTATCTGCTGGCTGGCGCGGCGAGCGTGCACCTCGCGCTGGAGCTCCCAGGCCTGCTCGTAGCCGAGCGCGGCCGTCCCGAAGCCGGCCCTGATAAAGACAAGCTCTCGATCCACGACGCCAGCCTATCCGGGATGGGAACCGACGGGAGGGCGGCGCAGTGGCCGGGTTATTTCGGTCAGCTAACCTTTTTCGTGTTATGGATGAGACTTTCGATGCCGAGGCGCTGACGAATCTCAGCGCTCCCGAGCGGCGTAAGCTCCTGCAGGCCCTGGTGGCGCTGGAGCAGGAGTCCGCGCCGAAGCCCGGCACCAGCTGGAAGTGGGATGCCGTGCTGGTGGTGATCGTCGCCAGCTGCATCATCCTGGCCGCCTGGATCGGCATGCTCGCGGTCACGCTGCCGAAGTTCTACCGGGCGGGCAGCTGGCGCGGGGCCTGGGTCGGGTTCGACCTCGCGCTGCTCGCGGCGTTCGCTGCGACCGGCTGGGCGGCGTGGCGCCGCCGCCAGCTGCTGATCATCTCCCTGTGGATACTGGCGACCCTGCTGCTCTGCGATGCCTGGTTCGATGTCGTCCTTGACGTGCGCACAGCGGGATTCGTCCCAAGCCTGCTGTCGGCGGTGCTCGTCGAACTGCCGCTCGCCGTGCTCGCGATCACCATGGCGAGGCGGCTGCTGAAGCTCACAATCGGCCAGGTCATGCGGTACGAGGGCCTGACGGGACCAGTGCCGCCGCTGTGGCAGATACCACTGCTCGGTCCGACCATTGGTACGCCGGTGACCCGCCTGATCAATGCCCGGGCACGGCGCAAGGCCGTCCTCGCGCGCCGCAGGCGACCGGCAGACCAGCCGCCGCCGACCGCCAGTGACGTATCGGTCCGCGACGAGTCGCCGTCCGGCTAGCCCGCCATCCGGCCAGCCCCGCAGCCTGCTAGCTGTGCAGCAGCGCGGCCAGCGCGGTCGCGATGTCGGGATGGGCGAAGCGGAAACCGGCCTCCTGGAGCCTGGCCGGCACCACCCGCGCGCTCCCGAGCAGCTCGCTGGCCACCTCGCCGAGGGCCGCCCTGAGCGCCGCTGACGGCACCCCCAGCACCGCCTGCCTGCCGAGCGCCTTCGCCAGTGCCCTGGTGAACTCGGCATTGGTCACCGGCTCCGGGGCCGTGAGGTTGAACGGGCCGCTGGCGCCGGCCGAATCGAGCAGGAATCTGATGGCCCTGACCTCATCGGTCAGGCTGATCCAGCTGAAGTACTGCCTGCCTGACCCGACCTTCGCGCCCAGGCCGAGCCGGAACGGCAGCAGCAGCCGGCCGAGCATGCCGCCGCTGGCGGCCAGGACGACGCCAGAGCGGAACGTGGCGACCCTGGTACCCGCCGCCCGCGCGGGGTCGGCTGCGGCTTCCCAGTCCCGGACGAGCTCAGCCAGGAACCCGGTGCCGCCAGGAGAGCTCTCGTCGACCGTGCGCTCGCCGGTATCGCCGTAGTAGCCGATCGCCGACGCGCAGAGCAGGACGCCAGGGGCCGGGTCGGCCGCGGCGATCGCAGAGACCAGCGTCGCCGTCGAGGCAATCCGGCTGGATCGCAGCTCCGCCTTCCTGGCCGCCGTCCAGCGCCCGGCGGCGATCGGGGCGCCGGACAGGTGCACCACGGCGTCCACGCCCGCCAGCGCGGCCGGGTCGAGGCCGGCGTCCGCCGCCTGCGGATCCCAGCCGATCTCGTCGGCCGCGCGGGCCGCGCGCCGCACCAGCCGGATTACCTCGACGCCGTCGGCGCTGAGGTCACCGGCGAGCGCCGAGCCGATCAGCCCGGACGCGGCGGAGATCGCCACCCGCATGGCGGCCTACCTGCCGAACTCGGCCTCGAAGGCGCCTTCTTCCAGCCGGTTCTTGATCGTCACCAGGAACCGGGCAGCGTCGGCACCGTCGACCAGCCGGTGGTCGTAGGTCAGCGCCAGGTACACGATCGAGCGGACCGTGATCACCTCGCCGAGGTCTGGATCATCGACGACGACGGCGCGCTTGTTCACCGTTCCGGTGCCGAGGATGCCGACCTGCGGCTGGTTGATGATCGGCGTGTCGAACAGGGCCCCGCGGCTGCCCGTATTGGTCAGCGTGAACGTGCCGCCGGTCAGGTCGTCGGGGCTGACCTGGCCCGCCCTGGTCCGCTGGGCCAGGTCGGCGATCTTGCGGGCCAGTCCGCCGATGTTCAGGTCGCCGGCGTTCCTGATCACCGGCACCATCAGCCCGCGCTCGGTGTCGACCGCGATGCCGAGGTGCTCGGCGTCGTGATAGGTCACCGTGCCGCTCGAGATGTCGATGACCGCGTTCAGTCTCGGGTGCGCCTTGAGCGCCTCGACCGTGGCCAGGGCGAAGAACGGGAGGAAGGAGAGCTTGACCCCTTCCCTGGCCTCGAACGCCGTCTTGATCCGGCCGCGAAGCCGTGCAATCGCGGTAACGTCCGCCTCGACCACCGTGGTGAGCTGAGCGGAGGTCTGCAGCGACTCGACCATGCGCTGCGCGATGACCTGCCGGGCACGGGACAGCCGCTCCGTGGTCCCGCGCAGCGTCGACGGCGCGGGTATGGTCGCCGCTTTCGGCTGCACGTCCGCGGCAGGCTGGCCGGCCGCCGCGGCCGGTGCTGCCGGTGCGGTCGAACCTGGTGCCGCCGCGGCCTGGGGCTGCTGGGCCGGGGGCTGCTGGGCCGGGGGCTGCTGGGCCGGGGGCTGCTGGGCCGGGGGCTGCTGGGCCGGGGCGGCACCGGGCGCGGGCCGCGGCGCTTCCCCCCCATGGCGCTGCCTGGCCGCGTCCAGCACATCCTGCTTGCGGATCCGGCCGCCGACTCCGGTTCCCATGACCGAGCCGAGATCGACATCGTGCTCCGCGGCCAGCTTCCTGACCAGGGGCGTGACATACGGGCTCTCTGAGCCGTCCGCTCCGGCAGGCGCGGACGGCGCCGCTGGCTGCTGGGCTGGTGCCTCCTGCTCGGCATGGCCGGGCTGATACGCGGGCGGCTGGTACCCGGCGGGCGGCGCGGTCTCCGCATGCGCTGGCTGGTACGGGGCTGGCTCGGCGGGCGAGGGCACCCGGTAGCTGCTCGGCTGCTCGCTGTATGGCGGATAGGCGGGCGGCTGGCCCTGGTCAGCGTAGGACGGGGGCGCCTCGTAGCCAGTAGCTGGCTGAGAGCCCGCGCTCTCGGCGGCCGGCTGCTGTGGAGCCGGCCGCTGCTCGCCATACGACTCTTGCGGCTGGTACGGCTGCTCCTGATGACCCTGAGCCTGGTAGTCCTGGGCCTGATACGCCGGAGCCTGATCCTGTGGCTGGTAGCCCTGCGGCTGCTCCTGGGCGGCCGGCGCCTGGTACTCGGCCTGCTGGTAGCCGCCGGAGCCGTCCTCGTCGATGACGGCGAGCTCCGCGCCGACCGCGACGGTCTCGTCCTCGGCAACCGTGATCCCGCGCAGGATGCCGGAGACGGGGGAGGGGATCTCAGTGTCCACCTTATCGGTGGATACCTCCAGCAACGGCTCGTCGGCAGAGACGTGGTCGCCCTCGCGCTTGAGCCAGCGGGTAACGGTGCCTTCGGTGACGCTCTCTCCGAGCTGCGGCATGGATACGGAGACCGACATGGCTTGCGCTGACTCCTTCGCTCAGGTTTCCGCCATTCCTGACATCGGATCAGGAATGGAAGTGCAACGGCTTGCCGGCGAGCGCGAGGTGCGCTTCGCCGATCGCCTCCGACTGGGTCGGGTGCGGATGGATGAGCTGCGCTACCTCGGCTGGCAGCGCCTCCCAGTTGTAGATCAGCTGGCCCTCCGCGATCAGCTCGCCGACCCGGGCACCGACCAGGTGCACGCCGAGCACGGGACCGCCGCCAGCGGTGGCGATCACCTTGGCCGCACCCTGGGTCTGCAGGATCACGCTCTTGCCGTTCCCGCCGAGGTTGTACGTGACCTCGGTGGTCTCGATCCCGCGCTCGGCCGCTGTGGCCGACGTGATGCCGACTGAGGCGACCTCAGGGTCACTGTAGGTCACTCTCGGTACGCCGTCATAGTCGATCGGGGTGACCGGCAGCCTGGCCAGCCGCTCGGCGACGCCGATGCCCTCGGCGAAGCCGACATGCGCGAGCTGGAGGCCGGGAGTCAGGTCGCCGACCGCCGAGATCGTCGGGACGCTGGTCCGCCAGTACTCGTCGACCAGGACGAAACCGCGGTCCATCGCGACGCCCGCTTCCTCGTAGCCGAGGCCGGCCGACGCGGGACCGCGGCCGACGGCGACGAGCAGCACCTCGGCGTCGATCGCCGTGCCGTCCTCCAGGACCACGCTGACGCCGCCTGCGGTCTCCTTGACCTCGCTGAAGGCGACGCCGAGGTGAAACGTGATGCCGCGCTTGCGGAAGGCGCGCTCGAGCAGCTTCGAGCTCGACTCCTCCTCCGGGGGCAGCAGGTGCGGCAGCATCTCGACGATGGTCACGTCGGCGCCGAACGACCGCCAGACGCTGGCGAACTCGACGCCGATCACGCCGCCGCCGAGAATCACCGCCGAGGCCGGCACGCGGTCCAGGGTGAGCGCCTGGTCACTGGTGATCACCCGCTCGCCGTCGATCGGCAGGCCCGGAAGCGACCGCGGCTCGGAGCCGGTGGCCAGCACGACATGTGCGCCCTCGTAGACCGCGTCGCCGACGGCGACCGCGGTCGGCGACAGCAGCCGGCCGTCGCCGTAGACGACCTCGACCTTGCGGCTGGCCAGGGTGCCCTGCAGGCCTTTCCAGAGCCGGTCGACGACCTTGTCCTTGTAGCCGTTGACGGCCGGCATGTCGATGCCGTCGAAGGTGGTCCGCACGCCGACGGCGGCGGCGTCCCTGGCGTGGTCGGCGACCTCGGCCGCGTGCAGCAGCGCCTTGGTGGGGATGCAGCCCCGGTGCAGGCACGTGCCGCCGACCTTGTCCTTCTCGATCAGAGCCACTCGCTGACCGAGCTCGGCCGCCCGCAGGGCACAGGCATACCCGCCGCTGCCGCCGCCCAGGATGACGATGTCGTAGCTGCCGGTATCGGTCTCGGTCACCAAACGCTCCTTGTCACATCAGCCGCCGCTGGCTTGATCTGCCAGGTCATCGTGCTCGCTAGAGCCGCCCGTCCGCCACGTCCTGCGCGATCTGGACCAGGGTACGAACTGCGGCGCCGGTGCCGCCCCTGGGGGTGTAGCCGTAAGGCTCGCCTTCGTGGAACGACGGTCCAGCGATGTCCAGATGCGCCCAACGCACGCCGTCCGGTACGAATTCCCGCAGGAACAAGCCCGCCGTCAGCATCCCGCCGTCGCGCTCGGCCGCCACGTTCGCGAGGTCAGCCACCTTCGAGTCCAGACCCTTGCGCAATTCCTCCGGCAGCGGCATCGGCCACATGGCCTCGCCGGCCCGGCCGGCCGCGTCGACCACGCCGTCCCGGACCGCGTCATCGTTGGCCATCACGCCGGACACCCGGTTGCCCAGGGCGATCACCTGGGCACCGGTAAGTGTCGCTATGTCGACAAGAAGGTCGGGGGAGTCTGCGGCCGACCGGGCCAGCGCGTCGGCGAGCACGAGCCGGCCCTCGGCGTCGGTGTTCAGCACCTCGACGGTGGTACCGCCGTAGATGGTGATCACATCGGACGGCCGCTGCGCTCCGCTGCCGGGCATGTTCTCGGCGAGCGGCAGATACCCGACCACGTTCACAGCCGGGCGCAAGGCGGCGATCGCCTGCAGCGCCGCGAGAACCGCCGCGGCGCCGCCCATGTCGGACTTCATGGTCTCCATGGCCTTGGGCGGCTTGAGCGAGAGGCCGCCTGAGTCGAACGTGATCCCCTTGCCGGCGAATACGACCGTCCTGGACGCCTCAGGGTGCTGATAGCTCAGCCGCACCAGCCGGGGCGGATGAACCGAGCCCTGCCCGACGCCCGAGATCCCGCCGTAGCCGCCCTCGCTGAGCGCGGTCTCGTCCAGAATCTCCAGGCCGAGCCCGGTCTCGGCGGCGATCTTGCCCGCCTCGGCGGCGAAGATCTCGGGGTACAGGTGCGACGGGCTCGTGTTGACCAGGTCGCGCACCAGGCTGACGGCGGCGCCGAGCACCTGGGCCCTGGCGACCGCGGCGTCCACGTGGTCGCGGGACGCGACCAGCGTCAGCTCGGAGGCTGGGTGGCCGTTGCTGCGGTACCGGCCGAAGTAATAGCTGCCGAGCAGCGCGCCGAGGGCGGAGGCCTCCGCGCTGGCCGCGTCGCCGGCCGGCAGCGCGAGCGCGATCCTGCGGATCTTCGGCGAGGCGAGAGAGCGCACGGCCGCCCCGGCACTGCGGCGCAGGATCTCGGCGTCGGCGCTGCCCGGCTCGGAGTCAGCCGCCCGGCCGATGCCGACGGCGGCGATAACGGGAGCGGCCAGCTTGCCGCCCGAGACCGTCCTGGTCACTTCCTCTGCCTTGCCGGTGGCACCCAGCGCGGTGAGGGTCTCGATCAGGGTGCCGCCGAGCGCGACGTCGACGTCGCCTGCCCCGGCGGCCAGCACCGGGCCGTCCGTGCCCTGGCTGACGGCGACGACGATGGCATCGGCGCTGACATCACGCGCCGCTGAATTGGTGGTCCGAAGGGTAGCTGTCACGCATCTGAGCCTAGTGCCTGCGCGCACCGGGGATTCTGCGTGCCCGGAGGATCCCGCGGCGAGGCTGCTGCCCTGTCTCGCAGCAGCCATCGGGCACTGCCCGGCAGGGCTCATAGGCTTGACTCCATGCCGACGTCGACCTGCGATCCCGCGCCCAGCCTAGCCGCTATTGCCGCCCGGCTCCGCGCGGCCGGGTGCGTGTTCGCCGAGGAGGAGGCGCAGCTGCTGGCCGAGTCGGCGCAGACGCCGGAGGCGCTGCACGACATGATCGCCCAGCGCGCCGCCGGGCTGCCGCTCGAGCACGTCGTCGGCTGGGCCGGCTTCTGCGAGCTGCGGATCGCTGTCGGTCCCGGCGTCTTCGTGCCGCGCCGCCGCAGCGAGCTGCATGCCCGCCAGGCGGCGGCGCTGACCCCTCCCGGATCGATCGTGGTCGACCTGGCCTGCGGCTCGGGCGCGCTCGGCGTGGCCATCGCCGCGATCGTCCCCGCCGTCGAGCTCCACGCGTGCGATGTCGATCCGGTGGCGGCGGCGTGCGCGCGGCGCAACGTCGAGCCCGCCGGCGGGCACGTCTACGCGGGCGACCTGTACGAGCCGCTGCCGGCCAGGCTGCGCGGCCGGGTCGCGACGATCGCCGCCAACGTGCCGTACGTGCCGACCGGCCAGGTCGCGCTGATGCCCGCCGAGGCCCGTGACCACGAGCCGCTGGTCGCCCTGGACGGCGGCCCTGACGGGCTCGACGTGCTCCGCCGGGCGGCCGCCGGCGCGGGAGACTGGCTGAGGACTGGTGGTCACTTGCTGATCGAGACGAGTGCGGCCCAGGCCGGCGCGGCGACGGTGGCCTTCGCCGTGGCCGGCCTGACACCGACGGTGACGAGCGAGCCGGATTCTGGCGCCACGATCATCATCGGCCGGCGCTGAGCAGTCTCGTTAACGCTGAGCAGTCTCGCTAACGGCGCGTCAATAATGCCCTGACCGGCGTTAAGACGGCGTCAAGATCGGCCGGATCGGCCCGCAGATGCGGTCCACTGGGCATTGCGATGACTGGTGCACAGCTACGGCAGACCCCGCGACGGCGCGGTGTCGCCGCCCACTATGCCCTTCCGGCCGGCTGCTCCGCGCTGCTGCTGACCGGCGCGATCGCGGCCGCCAGCCACGGCGTCGTGTCCGGCGGCTGGGTGCTGCTGCTCACCGCGATCATCGTGTCGGCCGCCGGCCTGATCGCCGAGCCGGGGGCGACGCTCTTCGTGGTGGCGGCCGGCTGGCTGACGGTCGCCGGGTTCTCCCGGCCGCCTTACGCCAGGCTTCAGGTGACCTGGCTGCTCGGCGCGCGCGCCGCGCTCGTGCTGAGCCTGGCCGGCCTGGCCGGCACCGCGGTCGGCATGGTAGTGCGCCAGCTCGCTTCGTCGTTCACACTGGGGGTTGTGGAAGTTCGCGGCGATGACCGGCCCAGGCTCTCGTGGTGGCGGGAACCAGGCAGAAGCGGCGGCCTTGACCGCAGGCGGCAGCTCGCCGGCGTACTGCTGGTCGCGGTCCTACCCCTGATCACGGCCGCTCTCGTGCCGGCCCAGCGCTCGCTGAGCCTCTCCGACGACCTGCTGATCTATCTCGTCGGCGTGGTCGGAGTCGCGGTCGTCGGCGGCTTCTGGCCCGCCGTCGTGGCCGCCGTCACCGCCAGCATGCTGCTCAACTGGTTCTTCACGCCCCCGGTGCACACGTTCACGATCGCCGATCCGCAGAACATGCTCGCCCTGCTGCTCTTCATCACGGTCGCCGTCACGGTAAGCAGCGTGGTGCACCTCGCCGCCCGGCGAGCGGTCCAGGCCGCGCGCAGCCGCGAGGAAGCGGCGGCCCTGCTCGCGCTGGCTCAGACAGTGCTCGGCGGTGACGACACGCCAGGAGCCATCCTGACGCACCTGACCGCGACCAGGGGCGGCAGCGCCGAGCTGGCGGAGCTGGTCAACGTCCAGTGGGTCAGGGTGGCGGCGTCCGGCACGGCGCCGCCGGGGTCAGCGCAGACCAGGGCGCGCGCCGGATCCGACCTCGCGCTCATCGTCGCCGGGCAGTCCGATGCGCTGACCCCCCGGCTGCTCGACGGGTTCGCCGCCCAGGCCGCCGCTGCCCTGGACCGCGACCGGCTCCGCACCCAGGCGGCTCAGGCCGAGGCACTGGCCGAGGGAAACCGGATGCGCACGGCCCTGCTCGCGGCGGTCAGTCACGACCTGCGCACCCCGCTCGCCTCGATCAAGGCGAGCATCAGTACCCTGCGCCAGACCGGCGTGGAGCTCGACGCCGACGACGAGGCGGCGCTGCTCGCGACGACCGAGGAGTC
>Ga0307374_10009107_pt1 | contig 14703 bp, 13 predicted proteins | sample OX3MG_FD_202532 | JGI IMG/M metagenome (GOLD analysis project Ga0307374, IMG submission 202532) | Soil microbial communities from Risofladan, Vaasa, Finland - OX-3 | ecosystem: Environmental > Terrestrial > Soil > Coastal area > Acid sulfate soil | place: Finland: Risofladan, Vaasa | collected... | reverse complement strand
TCGCGGCGCTACGAAATCGCTATACGCGCCGTAAGGCGGACAGGGCGAGTTCTCGTTGTAACCCGAGATGTAATAAAAGCCCGACAGCGCCGCCATCAACTGCCCGAACCCGGGATAGAGCGCGTTGGGTCCCGTCTGACCCTGCATGCAGGTCGAGAGCATGATCAGGTCGGGGCGCAACTCGCGCAGCTTCGGATAGTCGAGCCCCCAATTGCGCATCGCCTTGGGCGTAAAGCTTTCGACCACGAGATCGGCCCACGGCACCAGCTTCTTCACCAGCTCGCGCGCCTTGGGCTTTCCGAGGTCGAGCGTGATGCCTTTTTTCGAGGTGTTGTAGCTCGCGAAAAACTGGCTCGAATTGATTCCAGGCCGCGCATCCTTCCACGGGGGCGCAAGGCGCAGCACGTCGGGCCGCGCCAGCGACTCGACCCGAATCACATCGGCGCCGTTGTCGGCAAAGTACTTGGTCGTGATCGGCCCGACGCCGACCCACGCGAAGTCCAGGATCTTTACTCCCTCGAGCGCGAATTCACTCATCGCCGTTTCCCCTCAGATCGCGCCGCCGGCGCGCAGTTCGCGAAGCCGCGTGTCGGTCAGCCCGAGCAATCCGCCGTAAATCTCTCGGTTATGCTCGCCGATCTTCGGCGCGCGCGTCGGCGCCGAAAGCGGTGTAAGGCTGAGTTTCGCAAACGCTCCCGGCAGCGTCATCTTTCGCCCCAGAGTGTCGTGCTCGACCTGGACAAAATACTCACGCGCTTTGAGTTGCGGGTCGCCGGCGATATCGGCGGCGGTCGCGACCGGTGCGAGCAGGATGCGCCGCTTCAGCGTGCCGTCGTAGATTTCCTTCTTGGTCATCGTCATGAAAAATTTTTGGATTCGATCTTCAAGATCGTTAATCTCGAAATGGTCGCGTTCGGTCAGCGCCATAAACATCCCGGGCACCCACGACGCCCAATCTTTTTCGTTCATCCACTGCGCGGCGAAGCCGGCCTCGTTCATCCACGCGACGAGAGCTTTGGTCGACGCGCCACCGAGCGTGCCGCCCGCGATGAGTGTCGACATGTGCCCGTCCTTGCAGCGGTAAACCATTTTGCGCCGGGTATCTTTCGAGCCGGTGAAGACTCCCGTGCGCTGGATATGATCGCCGTGCAGTATCGGCATCGCCTGCTCGTTCATCAGCGACCACACGATACAGGCCTGCATGTTGACGACGATTTGCTGGCCGCGGCCGTCGCGCTCGCGCGCCTGATGCGCCAGCATCGAGGCGACTGACGCCTCGCCGCCGGAGTGCAGGCCCGCCTGCGGCAGGCTCATCTGCAGGGGAGGCTTGCCTTCCTCGCCCATCATGTACATCGCGCCGCCCGCGGCCCAACTGATGATATCGGCCCACTTGTAGTTGCGCGCGGGGCCAGTGTCGCCGAACGGAGTGACGGAAGTGTAAATGAGGCGAGGATTCTTTTCCGCGAGCGCGGCGTAGCCGAGCCCGATCGAATCCAGATAACCGCACTCGAACGACTCGACCAGAAAGTCGGAGTTGGCCGCGAGCGCCGCGACGAGTTCGCGTCCGGCGGGAGAGTCGAGATTCGCGGTCACCGATTTTTTGCCGGCGTGATAGGCGATCGTGTAGAGGCTTCGGTCGGAGCCGGGCAGATCCTCGAGGAACGGCGGAATTGTTCGCGTCGAGCATCCGCGCGGCGGCTCGACCTTGATCACCTCGGCGCCCATGTCGGCGAAAATTTTTCCGCAAAGCGCGCCCTTCTCGTCGGCGAGATCGAGCATCCGGAAACCCCTGAGCAGTTCTGAAGCCATCCGATGTATCCTGCGCGAAAGTTCTTCGGGCGCGCATCGCCCGGTAGCGCCCGCATTCTAGCGTCATCAGCCAGCAACATGGAACGGAATCGCGCGGTTCATGGGGTCGTCGTTGCGACGCATTTCCGATGCTGTCATTCCCGCGCGTGGCTGCTCGCGCGAGGACTCCCGGCGTTGGCCTTGGCCTTCACGTAAATCGCCGATGACTGCATGAACGCCTCGGGATTTCTCCCGGAGCCCGCCCTGAGCAACGCCGAAGGGGTCGAAATGACGGATGCGGGCGGAGTGTATGAGTACCGTACTTTCAGCCGAGCCCCCAATCGTCATTCCGAGCCATGGCCGAGGAATCCCGAGGCGTTCATGCACTCACCCGCGAGTCGCTAATGGCCCCACGGACAAGCACGGGATTCCACGCGCGCCAGAACGCGGGCGGGAATGACACAAAGCGATCGCTCTGGCTGCGGCAATGCCTACGCGATAAATCTCATTGCTCGCGCCTGGCCGTTAATCTTTGAGTGCGGTGCGGGCGGCGCCGATCGCGGTGGCGTAGTCGGCGTGCTCGGGAATTATGAAGCGGCGGCCGAACGGGAAGTCGAGCCGCTTGGCTTCCTGCATGAAGCGGAACAGCCGCGAGAGCTTGCCGGTCAGGACGATATTGTCCTGACCGCACGCGCGCGCGCTCGCGAGGCTCAGCACTCCGATCGACTCGACGATCATGTTCATGATCGCGAGCGCCTTGTCTTCGGTGGTCGCGTCGGCGCCAATCTTGCCGAAATTCGCGGCGGTGGTTCCGGGCGGCAGATCGCCGATCGGGCCGCCTGCGATATCGCGCACGCTCAAATCGATGCGGCGCAGATCGCCCTTGCGCGCCAGCTCCTCGAGCCGCTCGATCGTCACGACGCCGAGCATGTGCCGCGCGAGGCCCAGCAGAGTTCCGCCGCCGACTCCGGTGCCGCTGAAGTGCTGAATCTTGCCGGGCGTGACCGAAACGATCGCGGTGCCGGTGCCGAGCGAAACCACCAGCGCCTGTTCCATCCCCGCCAATGAAGTTCCGCCCACACCGATCGCGGTGAACTCGTTGACTTTCAGGATCGGGCGGCCGAGCAGCGAATCTCCGAGCACGCGCGCGCCGGCGCCAGTCGCGGCAATACGCTCGATATCCTCGAGCCGGATGCCGAACTCGGCCGCGAGTTTTCCGAGCGCGCCCGCGGCAGCGGCCACCGGGTCGTTCGCTTCGATAGTGACGACGTGGAGTCCGCCGTTTTCTAAAACCACGGCATCCGTGGTTGAACCGCCGATATCGATTCCGACGATCATATTGGGGTGCCGGCTCCTGTCCAGCCCGCATCGAGGCTAGATCAGGCACCGCAGCCAGCGCAATCGGCCCTCAAGTCCCGCTCCGAACCCCTGTGCGGGCGGAGTTTCGCTGCCCGCTGTGCTAGCGTCGGTTGCGTGGCGCGCAGGAAACCATCGGGGACCGCAGAGCTGTTCAAGCCGCGGACACCGCTCGCGCAGCCGCTGGCCGACAGGATGCGGCCCGCACGGCTTGAGGAGGTGATTGGGCAGGAACAACTGCTCGGTCCGGACAAGCTGCTGACGCGGATGGTCGCGGCGCGAACGCTGCACTCGATGATCCTGTGGGGACCGCCGGGCGCGGGCAAGACTACGCTCGCGATCCTGCTCGCGCAGCAATCGGGCGCGGAGTTTCATCGACTGTCGGCGGTCAGCGCGGGAATCGCGGATCTGCGCGACGCGGTCGAGGATGCTCGCCGCGCGCTCGAAAGCGGCAAGCGCACGGTCTTGTTTATCGACGAGATTCATCGATGGAACCGCGCGCAGCAAGATGCGTTTTTGCCGCACGTCGAAAGCGGGCTCATCACGCTGATCGGCGCGACCACTGAGAATCCATCATTCGAGGTAATCTCTCCGCTGCTCTCGCGCGCGCGGGTGATCGTGCTGAACGCGCTCAGCGAGGAAGCGCAGCGCACGATAATCATGCATGCGTTAGAGGACCGCGAGCGCGGGCTTGGCGCGAAAGAATTTTCACTCGGCGCGGAAGCGATGGACGAGTTGCTGCGCTTCTCCGGCGGCGACGCGCGCCGCGCGCTCAATACGCTCGAGATCGCAGGCGAGTTGGCCGAGCAATCGGACTCGAAGGAGATTTCCGCGGAGGCGGTGCGCGAGGCCGCGCAGCACAAGGCGCTGCTGTATGATCGCGCGGGCGAGGAGCACTACAACGTCATCTCGGCGTTTATCAAAAGCATGCGCGGCAGCGACCCCGACGCCGCGCTGTACTGGATGATGCGGATGGTCGAGGCGGGAGAAGAACTGCTGTTCATCGCGCGGCGGATGGTGATCTTCGCCGCCGAAGATGTGGGCAACGCGGATCCGCGCGCGCTGCAGATCGCGCTTGCGGTCAAGGACGCGATCGATTTCGTCGGCCTGCCCGAGGGCGTGATTCCGATGGCGCAGGGCGTGACCTATCTGGCATGCGCGCCGAAATCGAACGCGTCGTACCTTGCGATGAACCGCGCGCGCGAGGACGCGCAGCGCGCCGCGCTGCCGGTGCCGATACATCTGCGCAACGCGCCGACCGCGCTGATGAAAGGTCTTGGCTACGGCAAAGACTATCGCTACCCGCACGATTACGAAGGCGCGGTCACGAACCAGAGTTATCTGCCGGACGAGCTTGCCGAGCGCATCTACTACGAGCCAAATGAGCGCGGCTACGAAATTCGGATTCGCGAATGGCTCGCGCGGGCGCGCGCGGCGCGGAAAAACCCAAAAACATAGTATAGCAGTCTCAGATCGCAGCGCCCGACGATAAGCCATTCTCGCGCTTGGGTGCCACGCGAATGAATCTCGTTCTTGCCGTCAGGCTCTCGACCATTCGGTGGGCAGTGCATGAACGCTTTGGGATTTCTCCCGGAGCCTGCCCTGAGCGACGCCGAAGGGGTTCATATATGACGGATGTGGGCTTGGTGCATCAGTATCGTCGTCTCAGCCGAGTCCCCAACCGTCATTCCGAGCCCTTGGCGAGGAATCCCGGGCGGTCATGCTCCGTGCCGACGCAACATGCAGCGGCACTCTGGTTCGGAGTTCTTGCGGACGAGGCACACGGGAATGGTAACCGTAAGGGCACGTACAGCAGAGCGAGCGCGCGAAGATTGAAAATTACAAACCGCAAGGCGGTGTTCGCCTTGCGGTTTGCTGAAAGATGATCGGTGCACGCGAGCGCGGCCGATTCTGAATCCTTCGTTTGCGCTTACTTGCGTTTCGCGCCGAGCACGGAATCCTTCAGCGCTTTGGCCGGAGTGAAGCGAAGGCGGGTGCGCGCCGGAATCTTGATCGCTTCGCCCGTGGCCGGGTTGCGGCCCATCCGCGCCTTGGATTGGCGTTTGCGGAAAATTCCGAGCCCGGCAAGGCGCAGAGAACCTTCCTTCTTGAGTTCCCGGACTACCAGAGCGGTCAACTCCTCGAGCGCCGCCTTTCCCTGCTTTTTGGAAACTCCGAGCTTGTCAGCCATGTGGGCTGCTACCTGCGACTGCGTCATCATCCGCCTCCTTGCGGCCCGATATTCGGGCTTTGGGAGAGGGTGACGAAGTGGCAGCCCTTTTTCAAGGGGACGGGCGCGTGATCTATGCACATTTCCTAGAAATCGAGCGAGTTTTTGAACAGGTGTCCGCGGTTTCCACACGCAGAGCGGGGTTTGCGCGCCCGACGCTCCGTGCGTCGCGCTATGACAGGCGTTTCCGCGCGCACCGCGAAGTTAGTAGCGCACCTCGGTAAGGTAGAGACCGGTCGAAGGCGCGGCGGCCGGTGCGCGTGCACGATCGCCCGAGGCGAGGATGGCGGAGATTTCGGCGGCGTTGATCCGGCCGCGTCCGGCGTCGATCATCGCCGCCGCCATCGTGCGCACCATGTGGCGCAGAAAGCTGGTCGCTTCGACATGATAAATGAGCAACTCGCCTTCGCGCCGCCAATCGCTCGCGATCACGCGGCGCATCGTGGTTCTTTCTTCGGAGCCGAGCGTGCGCATCGCGGCGAAATCTCGCTCGCCGACAAAGACCTGCGCCGCCGATCGCATCGCGGAGAAATCGAGCGCGTCGCGCACCAGGCAGGCGTAGCGATACTCGAAGGCCGACGCGACCGCGCGGTTGAGTACGCGATACTCGTATACGCGCGAGCGCGCGTCGCGGCGTGGATCGAAATTATCGGACGCCGCGGCGGTGTCGAGGATCACGATATCGCGCGGCAGGATGCCGTTGAGCGCGCGCTGAAGATCCTCGAGCGCAAATTCGCGCGGCAGCCGGATCGCGGCGACCTGCCCGCGCGCGTGGACGCCCGCGTCGGTGCGGCCGGCGCCGTACACGCGAATGGGGCTTCCGAAGATCTGCGCGAGCGCCGCTTCGATCCGTCCCTGAATCGAATCCTGGCCCGCCTGCAGTTGCCATCCGCAGTATGCCGTGCCGTCGTATTCGAGCGTCAGCTTTACGAGCATCGCGCGCCCGTCCAAAAAGTGCCGGCCGGGATTCAGTGCCCGGAAGGAGCGTCGAGCGCAAAGGTCTCCGCGATCCAGAGCGCGCCCAGCGCGGCGATCCGCGTGTTGTCGAATGCGCAGAAAATTTCCGCGCCGGAAGGATGCTCCTCGGCGCGAATGAGAATCGCTTCCTGGCCGATCGCGTCCACCAGCGACAGCGGCTCCGATTCCTCGACCATCAGGATGCCCGGCGCCGCGCGCAGCGCGTCGATCCATCCTTGCGCCGGGTCGCGCGCATACAGCGCGAGCATCGTGCCGTGCAGCACCGGAATCGCGGCGAGCTGCACGCTGAGCGACGCCGCAGGCGCGGGCAGCATCGCGAGGACTTGCTCCGCGATTCGTCCGGCGACCGCGCGTTCGCTCTCGCGCACGAACGCGTTGAACGCGCGCTGGGTCTCGTCGTCCTCGAGGTCGAGCCGCGCGGCGAGCAGGTCGGTGGTTTGATCGACGGTGCGCGCGATCATATGGCGTCCGCGCGCCGACGCCCCCTGCATCGTGACCGCCGCGGCGCCGGCGACCGGTCCGATCGCGCCGAGGCACAGCGCGAGCGCGTGCGCGATCGGGTTCGGAACCGCGTAGAGCTTGCGTCCGCGCAGCGCGGCGACTCGATCGCGCGAGGTCACGCCGGGCGACACGATCGCGTCAGTCGGCGCGCGCGAGCATCCGCTCAGATCGATCAGCATCGGACCGGGGCGGGCGTTGATTATTTCGAGCGCCGGATCTTCCGGCACCGCGAGGAACGCCACGTCGTAGCGCGCTAGATCGCTCGGCTCCTCGAACTGCTCGATCAGATATTCGTCGTCGCCGGCCTCGAGGGTGCCGGAGGAGCCGGCGCTGGTGGCGAAAAGTTTGAGGTCGGAATGAGGAAATGCGCGCGCGGCGATCAACTCGACGATCTGGTTGCCGACCGCGCCGGTGGCGCCGACCACGGCCACTTTCGGTTCGACCTCGTTACTCATCAGGCGTCGAGGCTCTCGATCTTCTCTCGCACCAGCCGGCCCATCGCCTTGCATCCAACCGTTTTGGTTCCGCTGCCGCCGGCCAGGTCGCGGGTGCGATGGCCGTCCTTCACGACCGCATCGACCGCCTGCTCGATCACCTCGGCTTCGGGGCGCATCCCGAGCGAATGCTCCAGCAGCATCGCGGCCGACAGGATCGCGGCCAGAGGATTGGCCTCGTCGCGTCCGGCGATATCCGGCGCGCTGCCGTGAATCGGCTCGTACAATCCAATGCGGTAGCCCGCGCTGTTCATTTCCTCGCCGAGCGACGCGGACGGCAAGAGGCCCATCGAGCCCGCAAGGACCGAGGCCTCGTCGGTCAGGATATCGCCGAACATATTTTCGGTGACGATCACGTCGAAGTCTTTCGGCCGCCGCAGCAGATGCATCGCCATCGAATCGACGAGCTGATGCTCGCAGGCGACGTCGCCGAATTCCTTGGCGAGCGCGGTTGCAATTTCGCGCCACAGCCGCGAGGTTGCGAGCACGTTGGCCTTGTCCACCGAGGTGAGCTTCTTTTTGCGGTTGCGCGCGAGCTCGAAGCCGAAGCGCAGCACGCGTTCGATTTCCGCTTCGGTGTAGAAGCAGGTATCGACCGCCTCGCGGCCGTCCTTGCCCTCGCGTTTTTCGCTCGGCTGGCCGTAGTAGATGCCGCCGGTCAGCTCGCGGATCACGACCAGATCGACCGCGCCGATAATTTCCGGTTTGAGCGGCGAGGCGGAGAGCAATTCCTTGACCGCGCGCACCGGGCGCATGTTGGCAAACAGTCCGAGCGCTTTGCGCAGGCCGAGCAGCGCCTGCTCGGGGCGCACAGTGGCGTTGGGATTATCCCACTTCGGGCCGCCGACGGCGCCGAGCAGGATCGCGTCGCTGTCCTGCGCGTGCTTGAGCGTATCTTCGGGCATCGGAGTGCCGAACTGATCGATCGCGTGGCCGCCGATATGTCCTTCCTTGAATTCCATATCGATTGCGGAGCGGCGCGCGATTACCTTGAGGACTTGCAGCGCCTCGCCCACGACCTCGGGGCCGATACCGTCACCCTTGAGCACTAGAATTTTGTAGGCCATTTACGGAAGCGAAGTTCCTGATCGCGTGCGATTTCGCGAGGCTCGGGTTTGTTGCGGCTCCCGCCGCGCGGCGAGTGCGTCAACGCGACGCGCGCGCCATGCGTCCAGAGCGGATGAACATAAAAATCAAGTTCCATAGCACTTAGCCGAACGCGGCAATTGCGGCAAGCCCCGCACGGTTACGCCACGTCAGAGGTCGGCTTCAATGGCTGATGCTTACGTCCTCTGAGACGGTTGAGCGCGTTTACCAGAGCCAGCGCGGACGCGGTTACGATATCGCTATGCGCACCGGCGCCGGCCACCGTCATCCCGTTCTCGCGCACCAGGCAGCTCACTTCGCCGAGCGCGTCGGTGCCGCCGGTGATAGCCTTGACCGAGTAGCGCTCGAGCGTGGGCTGGATGCCGGCGATCTTGTAAATCGCCTTGTAAGCGGCATCGACCATCCCGTCGCCTTCGGACTCGGCGGTCTTCTCGACGCCGTCGACGCGCAGGGTGACTTCGGCATGCGGCGCCGCCTTTGACGAGGTGGACGAGACGCGCATATCGACCAGCTCGAAGTGATCGACGGTGCGCCGCGTCTCCTCGGTCACCAGCGCGAGAATGTCGTCGTCGTACACGATTTTCTTTTTGTCGCACAGCGCCTTGAACTCGGCGAACGCCTTGTTGATATCGACCGACTCGGTATCGACGCCAAGATCCTGGAGCCGATTCGCGAACGCGTGGCGCCCCGAATGCTTTCCCAGCACCAGCTTGTTCGACGGGATCCCTATATCCTCGGGCTGCATGATCTCGTAAGTGAGCTTGTACTTGAGCACGCCGTCCTGATGGATTCCCGCCTCGTGCGCAAACGCGTTGTCGCCGACGATCGGCTTGTTGGCCGGGACCGGCTGTCCAATTACCTGCGAGAGCAGGCGCGAGGCCGGATAGATCTGGCGCGTGTTGACGCGTGACTGCACGCCCATCAGGTCGTGCCGGGTCTTGAGCGCCATCACCACTTCTTCCATCGAGCAGTTGCCCGCGCGCTCGCCGATTCCGTTGATCGTGCATTCGACCTGCCGCGCTCCGTTGCGCACCGCAGCGAGCGAGTTGGCGACCGCGAGGCCGAGATCGTTATGGCAATGCGCGCTCCAGATAACTTTGTCGGCGCCGGGAACCCGCTCGCGCATATACGCGAACATCCGCCCGAACTCTTCGGGAATCGCGTGGCCGGTGGTGTCCGGAAGATTGATCGTGGTGGCGCCCGCCGCGATCACGCTGGTGCATACGGTGACCATGTAGTCCCAGTCCGAGCGCGAGGCGTCTTCGCACGAGAACTCGATATAGTCGAGATGCTTCTTGGCGCGCGTCACCGACCAGGTTGCGGCGTCGAGCACGTCCTCGCGGGTCATGTTGAGCTTGTACTTCAGATGGATATCGGAAGTCGCGATGAAGATATGAATCCCGGGGCGATCGGATTTGTCCACCGCGCTCAGCGCCGAATCGACATCTTCCTCGCGTGTGCGCGAGAGCGACAACACGACCGGGCCGCGCGCGGCCTCCGCGACGCGGCGGACGGACTCGAAATCGCCGGGCGAGGACGCGGCGAAGCCGGCCTCGATCACGTCGACGTTGAGCCGCTCGAGCTGGCGCGCGAGGGCGACTTTCTCTTCGACGTTCATCGTGCATCCGGGCGATTGCTCGCCGTCGCGCAGGGTGGTGTCGAAGATCCGTATCCAGTCGGAGTTGGTGTGTTCGGCGGTCTCGGTAGCCATTGGTTCAGTTCCTCCTCATCCCCGCGTGGACCGAAGACGCCGATGGCGCAAAAAAGAAAACGCCCGGGGCGGCTCTATCGGCCCACCGCCCAGGGCGTTCGTCTCGGATTTGGTTTAGGCGCTTAAGCCTGCTCCGCGACGCACCCGGCGAGGGCCCCCATAAGGGCCAGGCTAAGCAGCAGTCCGGGCAGCGCGAAGCGGAACATAGTGAGGGGATTCTAAGCGCCACGAAATACCTTAGTCAAGGCGAGGTTGCGGATCGCGCGCGGCCTCGAGATCGGGCGCACCGCCGAGCGACGAAGGTGCGCCTCGCCAGAACGCCGTTATTACGGTGGGTTTGTTCGAGGAAATTTGGATCGCCGTAAAGAAAATATCCAGCAGTTTCAAGGATCATTTTCCAAATTCGTGGGTCCGTTTTAATTTTCGCTAATTCTTCGTCTCAACCGCCTCGTCGCTCGAACGACGCCGGGCAAGCGTCGAAATCATGCCAATGGATTTTCCGGATTGGTTCATCGCGACAAGTATCGCATAGAAGGACGACGTGAATAAGGCTGAACAGTTCAGCCTTGTAAAATGTCCACAAATAGTTTAGAGGGGCGCCGAGCGGGCAGAGGGCTTCGCTTCCGCCGACGCTTCTGATAGTTTGGTATTTAGCGAATTAACGAAATGGAAATGCATTCCTGACGCGATGGCTATCACGGAAATCTTTCAGGCGCTTAGCGATCCGACCCGGCGCGAGATCCTGCGGATGCTGCGGGCGCGTGATATGTCGGCGGGAGAGCTCGCGGACAAGTTCACGCTCGCCAAGTCCACGCTCTCCGGGCATTTTGCGACCCTGCGCCACGCGGGCCTTATCGTGTCCGAGCGCCACGCCACTACGATCGTTTACAGCCTCAATCTTTCGGTCGCAGAAGAGACGATGGCGGCGGTGGCCGAGCTGTTGGGCACGTTGCCGCGCGCGCACGCCGCGCGCAGCTCAGCGCGCCTGCGCAGGAGGCCCGCATGAAACTCGACTGGCGCAGAGAATGGCCGCAGTGGGTGCTGATAGCGGGGATGTTCGCGCTCGCGGCGATTATGTGGAACCGCACGCCTGACACCGTTCCGATCCATTGGGATGCGGCCGGCAACGTCAACGGCTACGGCGGCAGATTTGAGAGTCTGCTGCTCGACCCGATCATCAGTGTCGGTGTTTACCTGCTTATGATTGCTCTTCCGTGGATTGATCCCGGCCGAGCGAATTACGCAAACTTCTCAACCGCCTACGACACGATTCGCGTAAGCGTGATCGCTCTGCAAGCGGCGGTGTACTTTTTGATCCTGCTCGCGATCCACGGCGCGAGCGTGAACCTCGGAGTGATCGTTCCGATGAGTGCCGGAGTCGTGATGATCGCGATCGGCAATGTGATGCCGAAGCTGCGTCCCAATTGGTTCGTTGGAATCAAAACTCCGTGGACGCTTTCGAGCAAAACCGCGTGGGACCGAACTCATCGGTTTGGCGGCCGGCTGTTTGTGGCGATGGGATTGGTCTTCATGCTGGGGGTGCTGTTGCCGCCGGAACTCAGGGTGGCTGTGTGGCTTCCGACGATCTTTATTCCCATTCTCGGACTCTATGTTTTTTCCTACGTCGTGTGGCGCAGTGCCACGGACAAGGTTCCGCCTGCGGGGACCACGGCGGCGTGAGATGGACGATGTGGTCGCCATCGTTCCGCCTGAAGCTGCCGCCCGGATTGTGAGAGCGGGTAGGGCGCTGATGATTGTCGGGTGGGCTACGATCCTGCTCTTAGCCTATTTCGTCAGATCGGAAATGATTCAACCGGGGCGGCAGTTCCTGATCTTCGTGCCGCTAGGGATCCTGTTAGCTGCCTCGTACTTTCTTCTTTCCTCTCGATGTCCGCGCTGTCATCGCGAATTCTTCGCCGAGAAGAGCGGGCTCGGTGCGATGTTCGGACGATTCACTTGTGTTGCTTGCGGCTACGATCCGGCTGCGCGCGAGAATTCTGTTGAAATGCCGTGACGGCGACGAATCAGCGCGGGGCGGGTGGGTCGGTGAGGGAGCTGGTTTTGCGCGGGGTCGGGGGCTGCGTCGTGGCGGAGGATTTTGCGGCGGCGCGGGAGGGCATCGGGCCCATTACCGGGACTTTTTCTGATAGCTCTTCGCCGCGGATCATCAGGTAAGGACCTGAGAGCACGAAGGCGGTGGCGAGCACGAAGGCAGTCAGTTGCGGTAGCGCGAACAGAAGCGCGATCACGACCAGCACTACGATCAGGAGTTCGACCTGCGCGCGGCGCTTGAAGTCGATTCCTTTGAAGCTAGGGTAGGGCACTCGCGAGATCATCAGCCATCCGAGCGCGAGTGTCAGCGGAACCATCACCAGGCACAACACCCTCGGCGAGGTGAATTCGAAGTAGCTATAGGCAAGCGCGGTTCCGGCGATCATGATCGCGGCGCCCGGCACCGGCAGGCCGACGAAGCGGCGTTTGTCGACGGTCTCGACCTGAACGTTGAAACGCGCAAGGCGCAGCGCGGCGCAGACGACAAACAATCCGCTGACCGCGATTCCGAGCGTGCCGATCGGCATCAGCGCCCAAGTGTAGGCGAGGATCGCGGGCGCCATCCCGAAGGCGACGACGTCGGAGAGGCTGTCGTACTCGACGCCGAACTGGCTCGAAGTGCGCGACAGACGGGCGACGCGGCCATCAAGGCCGTCGCAGATAAACGCGATCAGGATCATCACGGCGGCGAGCTCGAAATGGCCGCCGATCGCGGAGATTGCGGAATAGAAGCCGGAGAGCAGGCCGAGCGAGGTGATGGTTGCGGGGACCAGAAAGACGCCGCGGCGAAGCGGGCCTGCGACTTTTCGGCGCTGCTCGAGGAAGCGGCCGCGGATGATCCGGACGTGCTCGCGATCTTCGTCGGAGCGGATTTCGCGAGTGCGGGTCGGGCGGTTGCGGCGCGAGTCGGTGCTCATTGCGGTTGGTTCTCCGGCGCAATTTTCTCCAGCTCGAGTTCGGCCAGGATCGATTCGCCGGCGCGGACCCGGTCGCCAATCGCTACGGAGACTTTGAACTCGGGCGCAAAGAAATGATCGACGCGGCTGCCGAACATGATCAGGCCGATCCTCTGGCCTGACTCGATTCTATCATGAATCCGGAGCCTGCAAATGATTCGTCTGGCCAGATACCCCGCTACCTGCATCATGCCGTAGTGGCGTCCGGCGGCGTCGGCAAAGACCATCAGATTGCGCTCGTTGCGCTCACTCGCGTCGTCGCGAAAGGCGGCGCGGAATTCGCCGGCGGTATGCTCTACGCGGAGCACCTCGCCGCCGACCGGAGCGCGGTTGACGTGGACATTTAGCGGCGACATGAAGACCGCGACGCGGCGAAACTTCACGCCGGGCGCGCCGGGCATCTCAGCCTCGGAGATATCGGTGACCTTGCCGTCGGCGCCGCTGATGACGACGCCGTCGGTCCGCGCGGGAAAGCGCTCGGGGTCGCGAAAGAACATCGCGACCGCGACCGCCGCGAGGATCACGATCGCGCCCAGCAGATGCAATCCGAAGAGGGCGAGGACGATCCCGGCGAGCGCGGCGGCGAGCGACATCGCGACGCCTTCGCTGGCGATTCCGACCGCGGCGCCAAGGCGCGCGGCGATCGCGCCGGGATGCGGGCGCGAGCTATCGAAGTTGCTGCTCATGGAAGTGCCGGTGGTTGGTTCTGCTGATTAGCCGACGGACTTCCTGAGGTCGTAGTGCGCGTTCCGCCATTGCCCCGCGATCGAGGTTTGTCATTCCCGCGCGTGGCTGCCGCGCGCGGAATCCCGTGCTCGGCCATTGGCTTCCGCAGGACTCGCGGATGAGTGCGCGGACGCCTCGGGATTTCTCGCCTGGGGCTCGAAATGACGGATGGGGGCTCGGCGGCGGCTACGGTACTCACGCATTTAGCCGCTAGTTCTTTGCGCGATCCACCAGGCGGTCGCTTGCGAGCCAGGGCATGAAGGCGCGGAGCTTGCGGCCGACGTCTTCGACCGGATGAATCTCGCCCTCTTTGCGCATCTGTTTGAAATGCGGCAGGCCGGCGCGGTATTCGGCGATCCATTCGTTGGCGAACTTGCCCGACTGGATATCGGCGAGCAGTTTTTTCATCGCGGCGCGCGCTTCTTCTCCGATCACGCGTTTGCCGCGCGACATGTCGCCGTACTCGGCGGTATTGCTGATCGAGTAGCGCATGTTCGAGATTCCGCCCTCGTAGATCAAATCAACGATCAGTTTCACTTCGTGCAGGCATTCGAAATACGCCATCTCGGGCGCGTAACCCGCATCGACCAGCGTTTCCCATCCCGCGCGGATAAGCTCGGTCAGGCCGCCGCACAGGACCGCCTGCTCGCCGAACAGATCGGTTTCGGTTTCCTCTTTGAACGTCGTCTCGATAATCGCGGCGCGGCCACCGCCGATTCCGCTGCCCCAGGCGAGGCCGACTTGGCGCGTGTCGCCGGAAGGATCCTGCTGGATCGCGAGCAGGCACGGAACGCCGCGGCCCTT
>Ga0307374_10009106_pt1 | contig 14703 bp, 15 predicted proteins | sample OX3MG_FD_202532 | JGI IMG/M metagenome (GOLD analysis project Ga0307374, IMG submission 202532) | Soil microbial communities from Risofladan, Vaasa, Finland - OX-3 | ecosystem: Environmental > Terrestrial > Soil > Coastal area > Acid sulfate soil | place: Finland: Risofladan, Vaasa | collected... | reverse complement strand
GCCTTGTAAGCCAGCGTTCCCTAGGGAACAATTAGGGAACAGTCGCCCTTGATCGGGCCGTGTCGTTGGATGTCGTTTCGTATTCGCAGCGGAAGACTGAATTCGCTCTGATAGAACCCGGCTTACGCGCTGCTCTCGGCCCACCACCCTCGCTTTGAACTCAGTTTCGTCGCGATCACGCTGTTAGAGGGAAAGATCATGGAACAGCTCGCCGAAAAAACAGCAGTAGGAGCCCAACTTACAGTGTCCCTTTCGTCGACGAGGCGAGTTCGCGCCGGGCCTTGATGTGCATGCGAAAACGCGCCGATGGCATGGAGCACAGTAGCGCCGCCTTCTGTGTCCTCCTGATGCCCGCCTATCGAGGGAAGCCCGCCTAGTCGGCGGCGCCCAAGCGCTTCCAGCCTGAGGACGCACGGGTCAGGACCGTGAGGCACCAGGTTGGTGCACGTTGCGGAGACCCCAGTTTCCCCTGATCGTCATCTGCCAGCGTGCGGTGAAGCGGCGGGTAGTTGCACCGTGACGCAGAGCCCGCCAGCGGCCCGGGGGGTGAGGGTGAGGGTTCCGTCGTGTGCTTGAGTGATGCTTTTGACGATTGCCAGGCCGAGTCCGACACCTGCGAGGTCGGTGCGTATGCGTTCGCTGCCGCGCCGAAACGGCTCGCCAAGCGTGGAAACAAACTTTGGGGTGAGCTTCTCGCCGGTGTTCTCGACAGTGAGCACCACACCATTTGGGTGAACGCTGGTCGTGACGCACACGGTGCCCTGCTCAGGCAGATTGTGGACGATCGCGTTATGCACGAGGTTCGTAGTCAACTGCAACAGGAGCGCATGTGAGCCGATGGTGGGGGTCATGTCGCCGGAGATTTCGATGACGACGCCATGCTTTTCTGCGAAGGGGAGGAGCGTTTCAGTGGCTTCTTCCGCTATGAGGGACAAGTCGACGTGTGCTCGGGTGAAGGACCGCTGGTCGGCGCGGCTGAGCAGGAGCAATGCTTCAGTGAGCTCGATCGCTCGGGTGTTGACGGCGTGGAGGCGGTCGACGAGTTCGCCGGTGTCGCGGTTCGGCTCGTTGCGGGCCACGTCGAGCAATGTCTGCGTGATCGCCAGAGGAGTGCGCAGTTCGTGGGAGGCGTTGGCAGCGAATCTCTGCTGTTCAGCGATATGCGCTTCGAGCCGCGCGAGCATGGTGTCGAAGGCGTCGGCGAGTTCGCGGAACTCATCTCTGCGGCCCGGTAGTCGGATTCGGTGGGAGAGCGATCCGTTCGCGGCCATGCGTGTGGCGTCTGTGATACGAGTCAGGGGGGCGAGCATGCCGCCGGCGAGAATCCACCCTCCCAGCAGACCGAACACCAGCAGGAACGCCAACACGATGGCCGCGGCTACGGCAAAGCCGTGCAGGGGGTCGGAGCGGTTGGGAGAGAACCACCGGCTCGTGATATCGATGGTCAGACCGGCGGGCAAATAACGCAGCAGGAACACCCACACGGCCGCGAGCATCACGGCACCTGCCAGCATGAGAAAGCCGGCGTAGCTGAGCGTGAGCTTGAGGCGAACACTCAAACCAGGGGCTCTATCCACGCTCTTCTTCCTCACGCCCGGTGCCGGGTGCTGTGTCGATGCGGTAGCCGACGCCGGCGACGGTGGCGATGATCCCGGGTTCGCCGAGGCGTTTGCGCAGTGCCGAGACAGTGATGCGCACGGCGTTGGTGAACGGGTCTGCGTTCTCGTCCCACGCCCGTCCCAGCAGCTCTTCGGCGCTGACGACACCGCCTTCGGCAGTGACGAGAACTTCGAGCACTGCGAACTGCTTCCGGGTGAGCGCGATGTAGCGGCCGTCGCGGTAGACCTCGCGGCGGAACGGATCCAGACGCAGGCCTGCGATCTCTCGCACCGGTGGCCTGTTGTGGGCGCGCCTGCGGTCGAGGGCTCTGAGCCGGAGCACGAGCTCTCGGAGTTCGAAGGGCTTGGTGAGATAGTCGTCGGCGCCGAGTTCGAATCCGGTGGCCTTGTCGTCAAGCCCGTCGGCAGCGGTCAGCATGAGGATCGGCGTGCCGCTGCCGGAGGCGACGATGCGTTTGGCGATCTCGTCACCGGACGGGCCGGGTACGTCGCGGTCGAGGATGGCGATGTCGTAGACGTTGATGCTCAGCAGTTCCAGAGCGCTGTCACCGTCACCGGCGATGTCGGCCGCGATCGCTTCCAGGCGCAAGCCATCGCGGATGGCTTCTGCCATATAAGGCTCGTCCTCGACGACCAACACGCGCAAGCCCTCGATGCTACGAGCCGGCGCATATCGTCGGCATACCGAAAACGACATACGTGCTGGTAACACGACGCTGCATTTACTGGAGGCATGACCTACAGCAAACCAGCACAAGCACATGACTAGGACACTTCGGCCGCTGGCTACCTTTGCCGCGATCACGATGGTCGCCCTGATCAGCGCGTGCGGTTCGAACGCACCGGCGGCGACCAGCGGCGCCAGCAATACCGCCGCCAATGTGCAGCAGGCGGTGAAGTTCGCCCAGTGCATGCGCGCCAACGGCGTGCCCGACTTCCCGGACCCGGACGCGTCCGGCGCGCTCACCATCGAGGTAGTGAACGGCACGTCGCTGGACCCGAATTCCGCGGCGTTCCAGCAGGCCATCAGCGCGTGTAAGGGCCTGGAGCCACCCGGGTTCATGGGCCACACGAGGAGCGCCCAGCAGCAGGAGGCGGCCCTCAAGTTTGCCCAGTGCATGCGCGACAACGGCGTGCCGGACTTCCCGGACCCCACCGCAGATGGCCCCCTCATCGACACGACTCGAATCCCATCCATGGCAGGGAAGGACCCTCGGAGCGATCCGGGGTTCCGCGCCGCGACGCAGAAGTGCCGCGACTTCGCGGCGGCGGCGGGCGTGACGGGGGGCCAGTGATGCGGAAGACGTGGGTGCTGGCCGGAGCGGCCGTCCTGGTTGCCGTCATCGCCACCGCCGGCGTGGTCTTCATGTCCAGTGCGAAGCAGACGCCCCCGGCCACACAGGAGCCGCCGGCGAACACTGTGACGGTGGAAATGCGGAACCTCTCGGCCATGGTCGCCGTGGACGGGACCCTGACCTATCAGGCGCAATTGGACGGCTCGCCGTACTCCGTGATCAACCAGGCCCCAGGGATATACACCAAGTTGCCAGCCCTCGGCCAGGTAATCTCTCAGGGTCAGGTGCTCTACCGGGTGAGCGACAGCCCGGTGGTGTTGTTGTATGGCTCGACACCTGCCTATCGGACCCTATCCGCCGGCGCTACCGGCGCCGACGTGGCCGAACTCAACGCGGATTTGGTCGAGCTCGGCTATGCCACCTCGGCTCAGCTCGGCCCAACGTCCGCCTCCTTCGGGTCTGCCACCACTATGGCCGTGAAGAAGCTCCAGGCCGCCCTGGGGGTGACCCAGAACGGCAGGCTCACTCTTGGCCAGGCGGTGTTCGAACCCTCCGCGGTGCGGGTGACGACCATGTCCGCCCAGCTCGGGGGCGACACCCAGCCCGGCCAGCCGGTGATGCAGGCCACCTCGACCACTCGGATCGTGCAGGTGGCACTGGTCGCTTCGCAACAGACCGAGGTGGCGGTCGGGGACACGGTGACCATTACCTTGCCCAACAACAAGACCACCGCAGGTGTCGTCACCTCGGTAGGGGCGGTCGCCACCTGCCCATCGAGCTCCGGGTCCGGGAGGTCGAACTCCAGTTCCGCGGCGCCGGGAACAGACATCTGCTCGTCGGGGAGCACCACACCGACCATCACCGTGGACATCACCCTCTCCGACCCGGCAGCCACGGGCACGTGGGATCAGGCCCCGGTGCGGGTCGGCATAACCACCGCCAGCGTTCCCAGCGCGCTGGTGGTGCCAGTGACAGCGCTGCTAGCCCAGTCCGGAGGTGGCTACGCCGTCGAGGTCGTCGGCGCCGGGGGGACCCACCATCTCGTGCCGGTCTCGCTCGGACTGTTCGACGACGCTGCCGGCCTGGTGCAGGTCAGCGGCTCGGAGCTTGCCGCCGGCCAGAAAGTGGTGGTGCCGGCCACATGACCTACACCGTGCCACCCACACCCGACAACAACGGGGGCGGTGCAGGGGTGCCGGTGCTCGATGTGCACGACGTGACCAAGCACTATCCCGGCGAGCCGCCCGTCCAGGCCCTGCGCGGGGTGAATCTCACCATCGGCCAGGGTGAGCTGGTCGGGATCGTCGGCCCGTCGGGGTCGGGCAAGACCACCTTGTTGCAGCTGATGGGGACTCTCGACCGGCCCACCAGCGGCCGGGTGCGGATCACGGGGCTAGACGTCGCCACCATGGCCGACGACGACGTGGCCTACTTACGAGCCACCCGGATCGGGTTCATCTTCCAACAGTTCTTCCTGGCCGAGCACGCCACCGTCTTGGACAACGTCGCCGACGGGCTCCTCTACGCCGGAATACCCCTCAAGGAGCGCCGCCAGCGCGCGCTCGACGCCCTGGACCTGGTCGGCCTGGCTCAGCGCCCCCATGCCCGTCCCACACAGCTCTCGGGCGGGCAACGCCAGCGGGTCGCCATTGCCCGGGCCCTGGTCGGCCAGCCCGCCATCGTGCTCGCTGACGAGCCGACCGGGAACCTCGACCAAGCGACTGGGCAGTCCATCCTGGCCCTGATCGAGCAGCTCCATCAGGCCGGCTCGACCATCGTGGTCATCACCCACGAACACATCATCGCCGAGCGGATGCCCCGCAAAGTCGCGATCCTCGACGGCCGCATAGTGGCCGACACCGGCCCCGGCCCGGGAGCCGACCGACGGCTCCGCCCATTCGCCGCCTTTACTCAACCTCCTATCTCAGGACCCGGGCCTGGGCTGTCCGTCGGCGAGGACCCGTCATGATCGCCGCCGCGGCCCCAAATCGGAGACGGTTGCAGCTGTCCGACCTGGCCCGGCTCTCGAGCGTGGGCCTGCGCGCCCGGAAGTTGCGGGCCGGGCTGTCCGCTCTCGGTATCGCTATCGGTGTGGCCGCCATCGTCGCCGTGCTAGGCCTGTCCGCCTCGTCCGAGGCAGGCCTGCTCAACGAGATCAACCAGCTCGGCACCAACCTGCTCACCGTCAGCAACGGGCAGAGCTTCACCGGTGGCACCGCGGAGCTGCCTACCACGGCACCGGCCATGATCGGGCGTATCAGCGGTGTGCAGCAGGTGCAGACGACCGGTGCGGTCAACGGCGCTGCCGCCTACCGCAACCCCTACATCCCCTCCGGCAATACCAACGCCTTGACCGTCCAAGCCGCATCTCTCGACCTCCTCCCGGTGGTCGCCACCAGCGTCGCCCAGGGCCACTACCTCAACGCGGCCACCGCCCAAGAACCAGTTGCCGTGCTCGGCGCGGCTGCCGCGCAGCGCCTCGGGATCGACCGTATCTACCCCGGCGAGCGGATCTGGGTCGGCGGCCAATGGTTCTACGTCGCAGGCATCCTCAGACCGGCAGTGCTGGTCCCCGCCATCGACTCCTCCGTCCTGGTCGGCTACCCCGCGGCAGAGAAGTACCTGGGCTTCGACGGCCATCCCTCCACCATTTATCTGCGGGCTCAGAACGACCGCGTCAACGCCGTCGATGACCTCCTGGCTGCCACCGCCAACCCTGAGAACCCCAGCGGGGTCAACGTCAGCCAACCCTCCTCCGCCCTCGTCGCTGAAGCCGAGGCCAAGGGTGCCCTCAACAGCCTGTTCCTCGGCCTCGGCGCTGTCGCCCTCTTGGTCGGCGCGGTCGGCGTCGCCAACATCATGATCATCTCAGTCCTCGAACGCCGCTCCGAGATCGGCCTGCGCCGCGCTTTAGGCGCTACCAAAGGCCACATCCGTACCCAGTTCCTCTCCGAAGCTGTCCTCCTCGGACTGCTTGGCGGTGCGGCCGGGATTGCCATCGGCGTCGTGTCGACGGCCGTCTACGCCTACACCAAAGGCTGGGCCACCGTCATCCCCACCGAAGCCTGGGCCGGCGGCTTCGCCGCCTCGCTTGTGATCGGCGCCGTCGCCGGGCTCATGCCCGCACTGCGCGCCGCGCGCATGTCACCCACTCAAGCACTGTGGAGCATGTGAAGCCGCGGGCTCGGGACGATGGGGTGCGCGCGCTAGCCCACGCCACGGACATGCCCGGGTACCTTCTTTTGATCGCGCTTCTCGCGCCAAACGGACACCAATTGGGAATTGGTGGTTCTGCACTTCCTTGGTACGTTGGTAATCGGCGCGCTGCGCCGAGCCGTGTGACGTACGAGTCCGTCAGCACCCTGTGGTATGTGAGGTAGCAAGGGATTCCGCCCCCATCGGAACAGGAGCACCATACGGTTACGATCATTGGTGGCTTGATGGCTTGGCTGGCGAGTTCCGGTGTCGTGCAGGGTGTGATCATTGGCGCCACCCTGGCGTTCCTGACGACGATTCTGATCCTGGACACGGTGGCGAGGGCGGAGACGCGGACCGTCAACGGCTGGAGGTCGATTCGGAAGGTTGGTCAACCAGGGAACGGACTGCTGGTGCGCGCGGCGCTGCAGAAGGCTCTACCAGTCGTCAACGCATTCGAAGAGGCCGCCTACTGGACGACCTCTGTCGATAGCGCGGGGAAGAAGCTCAGTGGCGAGCACATCTACCGCCTCCACTTCCCGCCTGGCCAACTCCCGCCGAACGACGCCTTCTGGTCGCTCACCGCGACGGACACTGTCGGCTACATGGTGAATCACTCGAGCGGTCGGTCGAGCGTCGATGACCACTCTGGTCTGGTGAGGAATTCAGATGGCTCGGTCGACATTCTGCTGCAACCGCAGCAACCGAATGGTCCGGCACAGAATTGGGTTCCCACACCATCCGGCCGATTCAAGCTGATGCTCCGGGCCTATCTACCCGGCGTCGCCATCGTGGACGGCAGCTACGAAGTGCCTCCCGTCGTCGAGGTTGCGTGACATGAATCGCCTCATTCTGAAATACGGTTACCCCATCACTGCAGTCATCCTGCTGGTCTTCGCCTGGGTCGTCTACCGGCGGCTCACTGGCGGCGTGGCTGCGATCATTCCGCTCGCCTTGGCGGCGATCGTCGTGTGGGTACTCGGCTCGCTGGCCTTCATCTACTTCTGGCCGCGGATCACCGTCGGCGGTTTCAAACGGGCAATCCTCAGACGCGGATTCGGCGGCGGCCCGATCCCCGTGAACACGCTATATGCCGTCATGGAACGCTCCTCACAGTCCGCGGCGACCAGCGTGATGGGGACCGGCACCGATGATGTGCTCTACATCGGCGGCTGGCTCGATGTGAATGCCGGACCGCGGGTGCTTCATGTGCCCGAAATGGACGGACGCTACTACAGCGTGCAGTTCACAGATCCGACCAGCGGCGCCAACTTCGCTTATGTCGGAAAACGAGCTACCGGGACCGCTGCCGGCGATTTCCTCCTCTGCGAACCCGGCTGGAAGGGCGATTTGCCGACTCGGATGACGCGGATCGACGTGCCGCATCGTTCCGCCCTCCTCATCGGCCGGGTGTTCGCGGCCAATGAGGATGACCGACTCGCTGCTTATTCACTCGCGAAGCAGATCCAGCTCGAACCGCCTCCATAACCGGAATGAACCCAGTTCCGCAACACTTCGCGCGTGAGCGGGGGCAAGGGTAGCGCCTGACGACACACGGGTCAGGACCGTGAGGCTGGTCGATTCGAACCTCCGATCTGACTAACGGTCTCCGGGTTACCCCCTTTAGCGGATCGGAGAGGGACGACGTGGGTTTGGCAGAGTTGGAGCCCAACGCTACACGAACAATCGAAGTCTGCTAGTGTCCTAGCGAGCTATGACACTTCCCCGAGTGGCGGCCGGCGCAATAACCCTTCGCATGGATACGACATCGAGCCTGACTCCTTACCTACAGCTTGTGCAGCAGATCACTCATGCGGTCCGCTTCGGTCAACTGACCGTCGGAGATCGACTACCAACAGTTCGAGATGTAGCTGCCCAGCTTGCAATCAACCCGAACACCGTGCTGAAGGCTTACCGGCACCTGGAGGTGCAGGGTCTCCTCGCCAGCCGGCCTGGCACGGGCGTCTTTGTGGCCAAGGAGTTACGCGGACCGTCACCACAGGACCAGGCGGCGCTTCGAAGAGCTCTCTTGCGGTGGCTCGCCCAAGCCAAGGAGGCAGGCCTGGAGGCCGAAGGCGTGCAGGCCCTGTTCGCAGACACCATTCGGCACTACACCATTGATCAGGCGCTGGCCTCGTGAACGTGCTCGAAGCCCGGCACCTCGGAATGCGCTATGGGCGCAAATGGGCCCTCGAAGACCTGACGCTGGACGTGCCGGGCGGACGAATCGTGGCCTTGGTTGGGCCAAACGGCGCGGGCAAGACGACTTTTTTGCAGTTGGCGATGGGCTTCGCTGAGCCAAGTGCCGGCACCGTCGTCGCTTTTGGCCTCTCGCCACGTCGCGACGCCGCCGCTTTTCTACCCAGGGTTGGCTACGCCGCCCAGGAGCCTGCTCTGTTCCGGCGTTTCTCGGTCGGCGATCTTCTCAAGATGGGCTCACGCCTAAATCACCATTGGGATGGGACCATGGCGGCGAGCCGGCTGCGCCGCTTGGGAATTGGTTTCGATCTCTCGGTGGCATCACTATCCGGCGGAATGAGGGCTCAGGTCGCGTTGGTGCTCGCCCTTGCAAAGATGCCCGACCTTCTCCTGTTGGACGAGCCAATGGCTTCGCTCGATCCGCTCGCCCGGCACGAATTCATGCGCCTGTTGATGGCGGCATCGGCGGAACAGGGATTGACCGTGATCCTGTCCTCGCACATCATCGGCGACCTCCGCGCCACATGCGACTACCTTGTGGTCCTAACGCGTGGTCGCACCCAGCTCGTAGGTGATATGGACGAGATAGTTGGCGGCCATCAGAGGTTGGTCGGTCCGCTGGACTCTCTCGATGCAATCGGTCGTGTCCAGGAAATCATTCAGGCCGAACACTCAGACCGGCAGGCGAACCTACTTGTGCGCATTCGTGGACCATTACTGGATCCACGATGGGAGAGCTTCCCCGTCGATCTTGATCAGATTGTCCTCGCCTACCTCAGTCGCAATGCGCCGATTTCGGACTTCGATACTGATCTCAAAGCCGAGGCGGCAAGTTGATCTGGTTGACATGGCGACAGCAGCGTTTCGAAGCCGGATTGGCGACTGTGGTGCTCGCGATAGGTGTAACCGTCCTGGTCATGACGCGCCAGGCGATCCTTGCTGACATCTATGCACTCGGCATCCCAAGCTGTCTCAGCGGCATCGCTGATAACACGACATGCTCGAACGCGTATCAAGCATTCAAGGACAATTTCAGCGCTCAGCAGACTCTGCTCGGCGCGCTGACCTACCTCCCGCTCCTAATTGGTGTCGTCCTCGCAGCATCCATCGGCGTCGAGATGGAACAGGGCACTTACCGATTGGCCTGGGCGCAAAGCGTAACCCGCGGCCACTGGACGGTGATCCGAATCGGGCTGCCTATCGTGTTCGGGATGGCGATCACTGGACTAATAGCTGGCGTTACGTCTTGGTGGATGCAGCCTGCGAACCAGGTCCAGGGGCCGCTCCGACCAGGATCATTCGATGTCCAAGGACTTCTACCGCCTGCCTATATGCTGCTGGCGTTTGCGATCACTGTCGCGGCCGGCGTCCTCTGGCGCCGGACGGTTCCCGCAGTCGGACTGGGTATCGTCGCGGGCGCTGGCATTCACCTTGCCATTCAGACTTGGATTCGACCCAACTTCATCGCCCCGTTGTCACGTCTCTGGATGTCGGGGCCTGCCCCGTACGGCCCCCAAGATTGGGTCGTCCAGGGCGGCGCCGGTGCAAGCACCTACGTGTACTCGGATGGGGCGGGCCGCCAACTGTCGTCCGAACAGGTTCAGGCGATCTGCGGTCAGGTGGTCGACGCGCAATCGAAGTCTGCTTGGTCCTCTTGCATGCAAGCCCATCAAATTGGCGAGGTGGTGAAGTGGCAGCCTCCGACTCGGTTTTGGGAATTCCAATCGATGGAGGCGGCTCTGACGCTTGGGCTTGCGTTGGCGCTGCTCTGCTTGACGGTCTGGTGGTTGCGCCGTCGGACGGTTTAGCGCCGGTAGCCATGTTTGGCATGGTGCCCTGAAATTCAGGGGTGTCGCAGGAGGACATCGATTCTCTGCACAGCACGATTCCAAACTGCAGGGTGGTCAGTTCGTCCGACACGGGCTAATGGACTCGATCTTGACCCCGTTTCAGTTGGAGTCGATGAGCTGAGACAAGCCGGCCAGGACACCGAGGAGTTCGCGTCGGAGACTCTTGGGGACGATCTGGGACGGTGCCGGGGCACAGACGGGGCACAGAGTCGCGGAACCAGGCGGACCTTAGAAGACACGAGAGGAGACGACGACTCCGCTGATTGAATTCAGCGGCACCCTGAAGGACCCCCCAGGACACTACGGGACACGCCATCGCGACGGTTCGGGACCGTGAGGACGAGGGTTCAAATCCCTCGCCCCCGACCATTTTCGAGTTAGAAATCGCCGATTTTGGACGTCATCCGCAGTCGCCGGGGCACAGCCGGGGCACAGATTCGTGGAGAACCTTGCAATGGCGCTGCAAAGTTTGTCGCGATGGTCGGCCGATCTGAACTTGGACGACAGGGACTTAGTGCGTGCGCACTGCTATATATCAGTTGACACAACTGTCAGGACCGTGAGGCAGCCGGTTCGAAAATCGCAGGCCGGCGCGCCTGAGGACGCACAGGGCAGGACCGTGAGGTATTAGGTCCGGAATTCCAATCTGTCGTCGAGCAGTCCTGCGTTGCGCGGCGGAGACAATAGCCGCGAACCTTTGGATGGCTTCAGCCGTATTGGGCATCGGGTGCAGCCGACCGATGAACAACTCATGGACGCGGTTACTCACGGGGATTCGGCGGCGCTTCGACCGCTCGTCGAGCGCCACCACGCTCCGCTGCTTGGCTTCCTCTACCGCATGGTTGGCGGTGACCACCACCTGGCTGAGGACCTCGTCCAGGAAACGTTCCTGCGCCTCATTCGGCAGCGGACATACGCTGCGGGACGGCCCTTCAAACCATGGCTGTATGCGATCGCGGCCAACCTCGCTCATGACCATTTTCGATCGCCTTCGGCGGCCGCCCCAATCGCAGGCGATCTTGAGATGCTTGGCTTGGCGGATCCCGCGCCTGGGCCCGAGAGCATGGCGATCAGTTCGGACACCAGGGGCGTCTTGATGTCGACCCTCGCGCTCCTGCCACACGAATACCGCGCCACGATCTTGCTGAGGTTTTTCGAGGACATGAGCCTTGCCGACATTGCGAGCGCCACGAACGTCCCGCTCGGAACGGTGAAGTCTCGTTTGAGCGAGGGCACGCGCAAGCTGAGAGAGCTTCTTTCCAACTTGGACATCAGGCCGAGCCAGTGATGCCGAAACACGACTGGGCGGAAGCGCTGAACGATGCCGGGCTGGAGCTAGATGAGCTTGACTCGGTGGCGGACGTGCTGTCTGTTATCGCCTCGGTTGGTGTCCCGAGGCCAACACCGGCCGAAACCGCATCGCTGGTTGGAGTGCTGGAACGCGAGGTCGCGAGCCACAGGACACCGCGGGTCCGGATTGCGCAGCAGCTGATTGCCGATCTTGCGATCGCGCGCGCGCAGCTACTGATCTTCCCGCTCGACTTCTGGATTGCGTCGGCTGTGGTGATGCTCATCGGCGTCGGCCTGATCGCGCTCGGACTCGATCCGAGCCGCAGTTTGATCTTTTATCTAGTCGGCCCCCTGCTCGCCTACATCGGGATGCAGGGGGCCTTTTCCAGCGCAAGCGCGCGGGTTGCTGAGCTGGAGCTGGCGACTCCGATCAGCCCGAGACGCCTCACGCTAGCTCGATTGGTGGTGATGCTCGGTTACCAGGTCGCAGTCGGAGTCGTGCTCAGCGTCTTCCTACGGCTCTCGGAAGGTGGCGTCTTGCTTGCGCTCACATCGACCTGGCTGATGCCCCTGCTACTCGCGTCGGGTCTGACCCTGATCCTGTCGGTCCGGATGCCTGTGTACCGCGCGGCTACGATCGTCTACGCCGCCTGGATGCTCGTCGTCCTGGCCGGATGGAGGTTGCACGGTCCCGACGTCTCGGTCGGACTGCCGATCGAGGCGGCCATGGGCGCCGCCGGGTTGATCCTCATGTCCACCGCCCTATTCCTGATCACTCCGGCGAACCTTTTGACCAAGCCCGCCGTATCCAGGACATGAAAGAAAAGAGCGGGAACGGCTTTCTGGTCGTGGCTGGCTGGGAGCTACGACGCCTAGGTGCGAGCGCTAGCAACTTCGGGCTGGTGGCCGCTGTCTTCGTGCTGTTTGTCGGGCTCGTCTGGGTCAAGCACAGCTGGGCGATCCCGGTCGAGAGCGGAAGCGGTCGCGGAGTGGTCCTCAACGTGATTGGCAGCACCGCTCTGGGTACCGTATTCGAAGTCGTAGCGCTGCTCCTGCTTTTCTTCGGCATGCTGGTCCCCTTCGTTGTCGCCGACGGCGTCGCACGCGATCACCGCCAGAGGGTCCATGAGCTGCTGATGGCGGCACCCATCTCAACGAGCTCGTATGTCCTCGGCCGCTTCGTTGCCTCACTCGGAATTGCGATCCTGCTCTCGATCGTGATGCTGGCAGCAATCGCGGCGGCCGACCTGACCATTTCCCTTTCGGAGCCCGGCTTTGTCGCACTGAACTGGGCTGGCCTGCTCCTGACGTGGGTCGTCCTCGTCCTGCCGGCAGTCGTCGTCATCGGCGGAATCAGCTTCTTGCTCTCAACCCTCATGCCCCGCATCGCAACTCCAGCCAAAGTGGCGGTCGTGCTCGGCTGGGTTCTGCTCTCCGTCGTCGTCGATGTGGGTCACGGACTCGGCTGGTTCGGCTACTGGACGCCGACCGGAAACGGCGTGTTGAAGGTGGTTCCACTGGACACGGCCGAGCGTTATGCATCGCTCCTGCAGGCGGGCACGAGCAGCGCGTCCGCGCTCTCCCTGCAGGTGCAGCAGCAGCTGCCCGACCTTTGGCCATGGGTCTTGCCCCACGTCGGCCTTGTCGTCATCGGTGCCGCCTGCGCCGGGATCGCGGCGCTGCGATTCCGCCGCTTCCAGAACTCACTAGGTGGGGCATGAGCCTGATCGTGCGTGGCGTCGGCAAGCAGTACGGAACGCGCCGGGCCGTCCGCGACGTGAGCTTCGAGCTCGACGCCGGGATGGTTGGCCTGGTGGGTCCCAACGGAGCGGGTAAGACGACGCTGATGAGAATGGTGGCAAGCCTGCTGCCGGTCTCAACAGGGTCGATTCAGTGGAACGGGATCGACGTCGGCCGCCACGGGTCGCAGCTGCGCGAGGTGCTCGGTTACCTGCCTCAGGATTTCGGTGTCTACCCAGAGCTGAGCGCCCGGCGATTCCTTCTCTATATGGCGGCGATGAAGCGACTGCCCAACGATCGGGCGGGACGCAGGGTTGACGAGCTGCTCGAGCTGGTCAACCTCACCCCCGACGCCGGCCGCAAGCTGCGGACCTTCTCAGGGGGCATGAAGCAGCGCGTCGGCATCGCGCAAGCTTTGCTGAACGATCCGGAGATCCTCATCGTCGATGAGCCGACCGCCGGGCTCGATCCCGAGGAGCGTGTCCGCTTCCGGACCCTGCTTTCCACGCTGACCGATGCCAGGCTGATCATTCTCTCGACACACATCATTGGAGATGTCGAGGCGGTGGCAAGTAGGCTCCTCGTTATGAAGGATGGCCAAGTGTTGGCGGACACTACACCCGAGGGCTTGGTGCGTTCAGCCGTCGGTCGCGTCTGGACGATGACGTGCGATCCACAAACAGCCACACGGTTGCAGGCGGGTTTCCCCGTTAGTGCCCTTGTAAGCCATGGATCCTCGGTGACCCTTCGGATGGTCGCTGTAGAGCGGCCATCGCCATCTGCCGCTGCCGCAGAGCCGAACCTGGAAGACGCATACCTTCTCGCTGTGCAGATGAAGTCGGCCCCAGTCCACATCCACTAATCGCACTTAACTTCCAGCTTGACGACGCACAGGGCAGGACCGTGCGGTCGCACGAACCGAGCCTGACTAACGACGGCGAACTGAGCCGCAGCCCCCTCGAATCAAGCTAGTGGCACAGCTCCAGCCATCGAGCTTGACTTTATGAATGTGTCAGGTTCGAGAGGTCATTATTCGACAGATGCGGTTGCTGGTGGCCGAGGATGAGGCCTTAGTCCGCGACCTTTTGGTTCGTGGTTTGAGTGAGTCTGGCTACATCGTCGATGCAGCCGGCACTGGCGCAGATGCACTGCACCTACTGCGAATTTACAGATACGCGGCCGCGATCATCGACTGGCGAATGCCTGAGATGACCGGCGTCGATGTTGTCCGGGCGGCGAGGCGAGCTCACTTTGATCTGCCTGTGTTGATGTTGACAGCCCGCGACGCCGTAGCCGATCGGGTCGAGGGACTTGATGCGGGTGCCGACGACTATCTGGTGAAGCCCTTCGAGTTCGATGAGCTGCTGGCCAGGCTGCGAGCTCCTGGCCACGACCACCGGAAACGTTCAACAACACATTGTCGAGTCGGACAACTATCGAGGTCTTTTCACATCAGGAAGTGCCCGCCGGGTTCAGACGGACATGGTCTACTACGCGCTCGGTCCGGGTGCTAGC
>Ga0307374_10009104_pt1 | contig 14704 bp, 16 predicted proteins | sample OX3MG_FD_202532 | JGI IMG/M metagenome (GOLD analysis project Ga0307374, IMG submission 202532) | Soil microbial communities from Risofladan, Vaasa, Finland - OX-3 | ecosystem: Environmental > Terrestrial > Soil > Coastal area > Acid sulfate soil | place: Finland: Risofladan, Vaasa | collected... | reverse complement strand
CAGGTTTGAGCTTGTAGGGATCGCTGCCGATGCTCACGGGCTCGAGCTTGTAAGGATCGCTGCCGATCGATGCTGCCGCCAGGGCCGGAGCGAGCGCCGGGGCGGCGATCTCGAGCGTTCGCGTGCTTGGCGCGGCGGCGGGGATACCCAGCACCGGCACGGCCCGATGGAGGATGCTCACGCGCACCTCCTCGGCGTTCTTCAGTTTCTTTCTTGCGCTGTTCCTTCCGCTCGAGGAGCTTCGGGGAGAAGATCCCGAGGACCCTGCCCTTCGCGTAGGTGTTCAGACTCGCGACAGCGCTACTCAGGGTAAAAGCCTCTTCCCGGTCGAAACCGAGTCCCTCCGCAAGGCCGTCCACAGCGTCAGGACGAGCGTGCGGTTGATGAGGATCTGATCGGCATTGTTCATCGCGCATGAGCCTCAGTGCACCGACATCGTAACAGGGTGGGTCGGCGGCTCGACCAACGTTCCCCCTACAGGTGCGCCCCCATGGAGGTCCGCATTACTCCCGTGGCAGACTGGGGCGTCCACATTCCGAGCAAGGATTCCTGGAACGGGAACCCGTTCCTGGGAGAGCTCGTGATCCTGGAGGGGTGTAATGGGCAGACTGGGATACGGTCCGAATCGCAGTCCTCCTAGCCAGAACCGGAAGTCGCTCGACCTCTTGTCGCCCCCTGAGTAACGTTGAGGTAGTCGACGCGGCCCCGCTCGCTATCGCGCTGTCATGCTTCCAGCGGAATCAGGCTTGCGGCGATTAGTTTCCTGGAATAGTATTATCGCGAACATGGTCGCCACGGCGGTCTTGCGGAAGCGACGAGGAGGGCGGTGCGTGAAATTTGGCGTGGCGGGCTGCCGGTTCAGGGCGAGATGGGCGCGCAATCCGCGCCTGGGTCGGTGTTGCGCCACTTTCCGGTGTTGGCGCCCAGCGACTCGAGTGTCATCCGCGATGTAGCAGCCGATTCGGGCAACGTGCCGCCGCACTACTCCAAGCCGCTGACTGTCGCCGCGTACGCAGCGCATATCGTGCGCAGACGCGGCGCCCCGCTCGATTCAATGGCCACCCGACGCTCTGCCTCGCAAGCCTCGCCCAAGATGTCATCGCCCTGTGGACCGTGCGCTACGCCGAGGGGTACAAGCACCGGTTCATCGGCCCTCCAGAGGACGTCCTTAACGAGAACCTCTGATCAACGTCGAGAAGTGCGCGGAGCGCATCCGCGCCTGGAAAACGGCGGGAATCGACCGTTGGGTCGTCCGACATATTTGGGCCTGGGAGGGAATGCCCTACTCGGCGAAGGAAACCATGCCGGACCTTCGCATCTCCCACAAAAACACTGGGTACGTTGCGGTAATAGATGCGTGTTTGCGTCTGGCGATCCGCAATGCGAAATCACTTCGTAGCTTAAGAGATAGTTGGCTATGAGCAAACGCACTACCGGAACAACGCACGCTTGAGGTTGGACGGCTAAGCAAAAATGCCGGAAATGCGCCATAGCGCCGCGAGAGGGACACGGAGATTGCTGCGGGATCGGAGGTTCGCAGTCGCTCTTGGACAATTGGGTATTTTGTTGCTCATCGCCTTGCTTTGGGAGGGCTCTGTCGCGATCGGGTGGCTCAACGCAAATAGAGCCGGTGAGCCGTCCGCAATCTGGAACCTTTTTGTTGCGGCACTGAAAAACGGAACTCTCTGGGGAAACCTTAAGGTCACACTCTACGAGGAGCTTACTGGGTTCGCCATCGGTGTCGGAGGAGGCACCCTTATTGGCTTAGGGCTGTGGTGGTCGAGAACATTGTCGCAAGTCCTCGAGCCGTTCGCCGTAGCGTTCAATGGTATTCCGAAGATTGCACTAGCTCCCCCGATGATTGTTTGGTTCGGAATTTTTGAGACATCAAAGATTGTTCTGGCTGCGTCCATTTGCTTCATCATTGCTTGGATAGCTGCCTATGAAGGCACTCGGTTCGCGGATCGCGACCAAGTCGACATGTTGCGCGCGATGGGCGGGTCGCGATGGGACGCGTTCATTCGTGTCGTAGTGCCTTCTGCAATGCCGTGGGTGGTTTCCGCGATGAAAATTAACATTGGCCTCGCGTTGGCGGGCGCAATTGTTGGGGAGTTCGTTGCATCAAATCATGGCCTAGGCTTCCTCGCGGTCCAGGCGACAATCATGTTTCAAATGAGCGAGCTCTGGATGCTTGTGTTTGTGATCACTCTCGTTGCCGCGATTCAATACTTGGTTTTGCTGTGGGTCGAGCGAAGAACGATCGCATGGGCAGAGACCGGCTGGCGCTAGAGTCGGTGTGGAGTCGGTAAATTATAGGAAAGCTAAACACTCACGAGGAGGGCAGGCAAATGGACGAAGGCAAGATGAATCGGCGGACGTTCGTGGAAATGGTTGGAGCTAGTGCTCTGGTGACTTTCAGCACTTTCGGTGTTCGGACTGCTCGAGCGGCAGTGCAAATTACCGCGGCGGAGGCAGTTGAGACACTGCTTTATTTGCCTCTGTATGTTGCTTACCAGAGAGGGTTCTTCCAAGAGGAGGGGTTGGACGTTACGATCTTCAACGCCCAGCAGAGATCCATTGCCCTGCGTGCCATTTTGGCCGGAAGTGCACTGACCTACAACGGCGACCCAGCTGAGCCAGCGCGCGCCCAACGCCGTGGCCAAAATGTGAAAAATATCGGCGTCTTGGTGGATCGCGCCGGCGGCGATCTGCTTGGCAAGAAAGGAATTCATAAGGATCCGAAGACATGGGAGGGCTTCCGGATTGTGGTGCCTCGTCCTCCGCACACAAGTGTCTCGCTAATCCAGATGGTGCTGCTGGGGGCAGGTTATACAAAGGCGGACCAGGATGGTTTGGTATGGAAGCCTACGGGTAGTTCCAAGGAGAGCCAGTTCGTACGACTTATCCCGGTCGTGGCCGGATCGGAGCTGGCCGCTTTAGAGGCAGGAAGCGGCGAACTTAGCATTACATTGGAGCCCGAGAGCTCTATTGGCATCGCGCATGGATACGAAGCCATCACATCCTTCGCCGAACTATTCGGGCCGTTTCTGTACACCAGCTTTGCGGTTACAGGTGAAGCAATTCAAAAGCAGGCAGAGACTGTACAGAAGTTCGTGAACGCACTCACCAAGGCATGCGTATTCGGGCACAAGTACCCAGCCAAGGCGGCGGAGGATGGCGTGAAGCGCTTTTCGAAGGCGGACCCAAAAATCATTGGTGCCGCATCCGAGCGCATCATCCAAAGTGGCTCCTATCCCAAGAATCTCGTAATCACAAAGGAGTCCTACGCTTCTAATTTCGACAAGTTGCTGGTGCGGACACACAGTCACGTCGCGAAATATCCGTTCGAGAAACTCGTCTACAACGGGTTTGCTCAGAAGGCAGCGTCCGAGATCACCGAAGCCAGTGTCTGACTTAATGGACTTCGATTTTTCAGATTCCGCCCGCGTGCGCGGGCGGATGCTCTATAGAACGGGAAGGCGCAATTGCGAGTGATCGATCAGCACGATGTAAATTCAGCGGCCAGCGGGCAAGATGTTGTCGCGCGCCGATCGCGAATTCACTTTCGTGGTGTAACCAAAGCCTTTCAACAGGGTGAAAAGGCCGTTATCGCGCTCGAAGACATGACATTCCAGATCTTCGACCAAGAGTTTGTGAGCATTATTGGTCCGTCCGGTTGCGGAAAATCCACAACACTCAAGCTAATTTCTGGTTTGGAATTCCCTGCTGTTGGTAGCGTTGAGGTGGATGGTCAGAAGGTCACTAAGCCGTCGAAGAAGGTTGGATTTATGCTACAGAAGGACTTACTCCTTCCGTGGCGTAGCGTGCTCCGGAACGTAACTATTGGCCTCGAGCTAAGGGGTGTGCCAGCGAAGGAGCGCGACGATAAGGCTAGGCATTTGATCAGCAAGTACGGTCTTGCGGGATTTGAGAACGCCTATCCGAGGCATCTATCCGGCGGCATGAGGCAGAGGGTCGCAGTGGCGCGCACACTTGCCGTTGATCCTGAAATACTGCTTCTTGACGAACCGCTTTCTGCACTCGATTTTCAGACAAAACTGAAGATGGAAGAGGAGTTCGTCCGAATCCTAAAGGAGGAGCGGATAACCGTGATGCTTATAACTCACGACATTGCCGAAGCTGTATCGGTTTCGGATCGCGTTTTGGTTTGCTCGGCAAGGCCAGGTCGTATCAAGGCTGAATTTGAAATGCCATTTTCCAAGGAACATGATCCGCAGATGATCCGAGGTAAACCCGAATTCATGGAATACTTTAATGCGCTTTGGCAGGAATTGAAGGTCGACGTGACGGTTTGAGGGTGGTGTCCGCCTTTGCGTTGATGGAAATTGACGAACGCCGACAGTGACCGGGGCCCAAATGCGAAGGAGATTGGTGATCGCAGGGTGGCAGATTGGCATCACTCTGGTGGCGCTGGGGACATGGGAGTACTTGGTTAGAAACGGAGTGGCCAGCGCATTCTTTTTTGGTCAACCTAGCAGGATCTTTGCATATCTCCTTGCGAGTACAGCGGACGGATATCTGGTTAAGCATACGTGGGTCACTTTATATGAGGAAATTTTAGGATTCGGGATTGGAACGGCGGTAGGTACGGCATTCGGGCTTGCATTGTGGTGGTCACCATACCTTTCTCGAGTATTAGAGCCGTTCGCGGTCGTTCTCAACGCTACTCCCAAAATTGTTGTTGCGCCCATCCTCGTTTTTTGGTTTGGAATCGGGCTTACGTCGAAGGTGATGATCGCGGTACTGATCTGTGCGATCGTTGCCTGGCTAGGCGCATTTGATGGCTGGCGCAACGCGGATGGCGATCAGATGGACATGGTGCGGGCGATAGGCGGAAGATCGTGGGATGTATTTAGCAAAATCGTTATGCCAAGCAGTCTTCGGTGGATCCTAGCTACAGCACGAATCAACATTGGCTTGGCTCTGATCGGTGTAATAACTGGAGAGTTTCTGTCTTCTACTCAGGGCCTTGGCTACCTCGTTGAGTATTCGTCCGAGGAATATCACATGAGCCAGACCTTGGCCGCGATTGTGGTGATCGCCGTTCTGGCCATGGTGCAGCTGCATCTCGTCAATTGGATTGAAAAGAAGCTGTTCGCATGGGCCTACGAGCCTGAGCATGCGATGGAATTTATTTCGTAACGTTGGGCGAGGATACCAACGTAATCAATCTTGTTACTAATCTAAGCGTAAGACAAGGAACGTCTGGAGCAGCCGGGATGTTGTGATGGCCCGAGAGGTGACCGGCATGTGCACCTGGTAGCGCCCCGCGCCCGAGGGCGCGGAAGGGTTGCGCAATGTGCATCTAAAAAGCGGAGGTGGGAGGGAAAATGTCTTCGCATAGTAGACGAGACAAGCAGAATGGATAAGCTCTGGTTGTTGAGCGCAAATGACGCGCTAAGGCGGATGAAGGCTGGCAAGCTGAAATGTGAGGAATATGTGCGGGCGTGCATCGAGCGCGTGTGGGCCCGAGAGGCGGAGATTGGAGCGTGGCAATATTTTGATCCGGAATACGTCATCGAACAGGCGCGAGAACGCGACCGCAAGGGACCCCTGGGGCTTCTCCATGGGGTTCCAATTGGTGTCAAAGATATTGTTGATACTGCCGATATGCCTACAGGTTATGGTTCCTTAGTCCACCAGAATCATCGCCCAGTCCAGGATGCCGCCTGCGTTGCGCTTTGCCGAAGTGCGGGTTCGATAATTTTTGGGAAGACTGTTAGCACGGAATTCGCTGCGCGTTCTCCCGGAAAGACGCGCAACCCACTCGACCCGGCGCGGACTCCGGGGGGGTCCTCGTCGGGATCAGCTGCTGCGGTTGCTGATGGGATGGTTACGCTTGCCATAGGTAGCCAGACCGTAGGCTCCACTATCCGCCCCGCGTCCTATTGCGGGGTGTACGCGTACAAGCCAAGCTTTGGCTTACTCTCCTTCTCAGGCGTCAAGCATTTATCGGAGACCTTCGATACGCTCGGTCTGTTTGCACGATCGCTCGAGGACCTAGGCCTTTTTCGCAGCGCTGCAATGGGTTTGAGTAACCCGGTGCCGCGTCAGACGTTCAGCCGTGCGCCGCACATCGCCTTTTGCCGAACGCCCTACTGGGATCGAGTGGAGCCGACTACGCGGTCTTCGCTTGAAGCCGCCGCGAAAGTGTTGGCGAAGGCAGGCGCAAATGTTGTCGAACTCGACTTACCAAAAGGTTTTGAGCGGGCTGAGAAAATAATTTGGGAAGTCGTCCACTTCGAGATGGTGCGCATCCTTACGCCTGAGGTACGTGAGCACCCAGAGAATCTTTCGCGATGGGTGACGGAGACGATCGAAAAAGCGCGCAGAATGCCTGTTGAGGACTACCTAGAGCGTCTAGGGGAAATCGATGATCTGCGCAGAGCGGGGCGGGAAATGCTAGATCGGTTCGACGTCGTAATTGCGCCAAGTGCAGCGGGGGAGGCCCCTGAGGGCGTTTCGGACACGGGGCCGCCGACCTTTCAGGCGCCTTGGCAAATGATGGGCATGCCGGCGATTAATCTCCCAAAGCTTAGAGGTCCCAAAGGCCTTCCCGTTGGGATACAACTTATTGGCCGCTATCGAGATGACGACACGCTATTTGCGTCTGCACGATGGATTGAGCGAAGCTTGAAAGGATGAATTCCACTCCTAACAACGAAAGGCGAGCCACGGCGAGCGCTCGGCCGGACGCATCGCCTAGATCTCCTGGGTTGACATTTCTGGCACGCTTTCGGAAACGTCGGTTAGTGGCAGTCTTTACGATTCTGTTGCTCCTAATAGCATGGCAGATCGCGGTTTCCGCCGGCACCTTTGCATCGTATGTCTTGCCCGGGCCGTTGACGGTATTAAGACAATTTCCGCAGCTCATCGCGCATGGCTTCGCGCGGCAAAGCCTAGGTACCGACATAGTCGTAAGCGTCTTTCGTGTGGCCGTGGGATTTGCGGGCGCAGTCTTGATTGGGGTGCCAATCGGACTACTGATGGGACGTGTTGAGTTGCTTTTCGATGCGATCGATCCGCTGTTGCAGTTCGGTCGGCCGATACCTCCACTCGCGTACATACCGCTGCTTATCGTGTGGTTCGGTATTGGCGAGCTACCCAAAATTCTCCTGATCTTGGTCGGGACGCTCCCGGTCATCATCATCAACACTATACTTGGAGTACGGACGACGCCGCCACAGCGTATCCGGGTGGCGCAGTGTCTGGGCGCAACGCCGTTTCAAATCTTTTCCTACGTCATCTTCCCGTCCGCACTGCCCGCGATTTTTACGGCGATGAAGGTGGGTATCGGTTTTGCGTGGACGTACCTAGTAGCGGCCGAGCTAGTCGCGGCAGATTCTGGTCTTGGTTGGCTCGTCTGGCAGGCGGGACAACAGATCCAGGTGACAATCATCATGCAAGGCATAATCATTATTGGGTTGTTGGGTTACGGTATGGAGCTGTGTATTCGCGCACTTGAGCGTACGGTAGTACGCGGAGGAGGATGAAAATGAACGACAGCGAGTTGCACGCAATAGGGAAGCGAGCACAAGTAGGTTTCATGGCATTCATTTGCATGGTTGCGCTATCAGCTTGGGCACCAAGGGATGGTCTGGCGGCCGATTCAAGCACTGTGGTGATCGGCTACGAGAATCTTGGTGCAACGCCCGAGATGGTCGTCCTAACTAAGGGATGGTTCCAGAAGTACATGCATGGCCACGTGATTCTCAAGGAGTTCGCGTCCGGGCCGGCCGCTCTGACGGCGATTGCCTCAGGCGCTCTTGAATTTATGACGGAGATTGGAAATCCACCGGTCGCAGCGGCGATCAGTAGGGGAGTGAAGCTGGACGTAATCTGGAACGACGAGACCTTTACAACTGGAGAAGGCCTTGTCGCGCGGAAACAATCTGGCATCAGGAGTCTCGCTGATCTCATTGGGAAACGGGTTGGCGTCGTCTCTGGATCCTCCTCCGATTACGTACTCACAGAAGCGCTGGCCAGGGCTAATGTCGCCCGATCGAAGATTCGGTTGATTAATATATCTCCGCCCGGGATGCTCAGTGCTTGGCAGAGCGGAAGCCTTGATGCTGTATTTGTGTGGACGCCGGTCATAAATCAGCTTGCAGCTCACGATGGTAGGATAGTTTTTGTTGATGCCAACGCGGTCGGATACGCGCCGTCTGTCAATCTATCTGTCGTGAACAGCGACTGGGCGAAGGCGCACCCCGACCAAGTCATCGCTTTCCTGCGAGCGCAGAATGAGGGCGTTGCGTACACTCGATCGCATCCTGCAGAAGCGTTGAAGATCATGGCCACCGGTGCCGGAATCAGTGAGGAGTTGGCGCGTGTCGAACTTTCAGGCATCCAATTCTTCGACGCGCGGGAGCAACTTACGGAGCAAGGCCTTGGCGCTCCCGGAGGGTCTTCTGCCAATTCGACCGTTGGGCGTGCGCTTGACGGTGCCTTGAGTTTCCTAAAAGACGCGGGACTTGCTTCTGGCTCAAGTTCAGCGTCGCCATCTTCGAGCGTCGTGAGGAAGTACGTGCAGAAGCTCTCGCCGGGAACCTAAATCGCCCAGAGGTTAACCCGTGGCAACGCAAACGGTTCACATCCCAGCTGGGGAAGCGCGCGTGGTCGAGACCCGTGTCGGATCTCGGGTCTCGATTGTGTGCCCACTAGGAGAGCAAGTCGCCGACCTCATAGGATTTTGCTTGCAGGATCCTGCCGAATATCTCTCGGTGAGCCACACGCGTAACATGCTGTGGCGGTTATATCTCAGGGTTGGCGATTTTCTGGTGAGTAACCGTAGAGAACCGTTACTAGAAATTTTGCGCGATGATGTCGGTAAGCATGACCTCCTGTGCGTCGCGTGCGACGAGAAGCGCTACTCACTGGACTATGGGATCTCGGGGCACCGAAGCTGCGCGGAGAATTTCCGTACAGTTCTGCAGGAGCGCGCTTGGCCCACAACTTGGCTACCGGATCCCATTAACGTCTTCCAAAATGCGCCAATCGATCGTGACTTGACCCAGGCGATACTGCCGAGCGTGGCGAAACCTGGCGATCGACTCGTTCTTAGAGCGATGAAAGAGCTTTTGTTGGTTGTCTCCGCTTGCCCCCAGGACCAAGCTGCGACGAATGGATATGTGCCCAAACCTATTGATTTGATCGTCGAATGATCCGCCTGCATAAGGTAAGCAAAGAATTCGAGTCGGGAGGCCGCAATCGCGCCAGTACGTTTGCTCTTGAAGACGTGTCGGTTGACGTTGGTAAGGGAGAGTTCCTAACGATCGTCGGCCCGAGTGGGTGCGGAAAGAGCACGATTCTCTCTTTGGTCGCCGGCTTCGAGTATCCGACGTCCGGGCAGGTCGTTTTCAACAACCAAGTCGTTGTCGCGCCAGGGTCCGGTAGGGTGGTCGTGTTCCAGGAGCCTGGGCTCTATCCCTGGCTTGACGTCCGTCAGAACGTCGCGCTCGGCCTAAAGCTGCGCGCAGGCAAAGTCGACTGGGCCATTGTTCACGAGTTTGTTGCGAAAGTTGGACTTACGGACTTCGAGCGGCACTATCCAAACGAGCTGTCGGGGGGGATGCGGCAACGTGTTGCGATCGCGCGCGCGTTGATCGTGAGCCCCGAGGTCCTGTTGATGGACGAGCCATTCGGAGCGCTTGATGCGCAGACGCGCTTGACGATGCAGGAACTGCTTCTCGATCTTTGGGGGGCAGTCAAGCCCACAGTCATCTTCGTTACTCATGACGTAGATGAGGCCATTCTGCTAGGGGACCGCATCGCGGTAATGACTGCACGACCTGGTCGTATTGCAGACATGGTGCAGGTCCCGTTTGGTCGACCAAGAGCTCTCGGAACAACGCTAACACCAAAATTCGTGGAGATCAAACGGCGCGTGCTCAGCCAGCTTCTCGGACCTGACGAGATTGCGAGCCTGCATGGTGCAACCAATTAGCCGCCAACGACGTAGCGTATTGCTTAGAACCTGTCTCGTGGTGGTTAAGCAGCATGATGATGCACCCCAATTGCACGAGGGCCTGGAGGGCAGTGACCTGCCTAGATTCGTAGGACCGATCGTAACTTGAGAGAATGGCTCGCTTGAGGGTCACCCCAACTCTGGTCCAGGGCGATTGATAGTCTCCGGCGTCTCGTTGCTGCTGGGGCCGGCACATGTGCGGCCGCAGCGGCAAATTCCCGCGGCGTGCGCTTACCCAAAGCCTCTTGGGGCCGGATCTCATTGTTGTCGACACGCCATGCTTCGATTTCGCGCTTGGCGTCTCGCATCGGCACGAACCAGTGCGAGTTTAGGCATTCATCCCGCAGCCGCTCGTTGAACGACTCTACGTCAGCCCTATCGGTCGGCTTACCCGGCCGAGCCTATGCGGAATTTTGTATGTGAGGCATAACATGATTCTCGGTCTACGATGTAATCCCAAAGGCTATGCGTTCACCGTTCTTGCCGGCAATGCGTACAAATTGACGATGGCAGACGGAGCGTTTCTGTAAGGAGAGGCCATCTCGCTTCACGTTGCGCAGAGTGACGGCGCTGTGTGAGCAAGGCCTCACAAAGGATGCGGGGCGAAAGCGAGTTAGGCGCATACTTCAAAAGTATGTCCTCGGCAATCTAAAGTAGAAATAATCTCGTTACGATGATCTCAACAGAAGTCAACTGGACGAATCCATCGGTGCTCGCCTTCGCGGGTGACCAAGACCCATTGCGGGCGATTGAAGAGGCAGTTCGCGAGCTTGCGCTTAAGGCCATCGACAAAGGCTGGACCGGTCCACCCTATGACCCGTTCACGTTAGCTGCCATCCTAGGATACGAGGTTGCGGCTTCCGACGAAGTGCGCGATGCGATGGCAACCCAAGAGAGGGGCCGTCCTCCGACAATTACTTTCAACCCCTCCCGGTCACGGAATAGGATTAGCTTCTCGATCGCGCATGAGATTGTCCATACGCTGTTTGACGACTTCGCCAATGAGGCGCGCTACCGACTAGGCGAGAGTTCACGGTCCGATGCGTGGCAGCTCGAAATGCTGTGCAACGTAGGGGCGGCGGAGCTCTTGATGCCGCTCGATGGTTTCGAGTTACTCTCGCCCGAGCGGGTCACTATTGATTGGGTCCTGGGGCGTCGGCAAGAACTGAAAGTGTCTACGGAGGCCCTTCTCCTTCGCCTGGTACGGTTGGCAGATTTCGCCTGCGCAATGTTTTGCGCGTCCCGCGTATCAGATCCCGGCGCAAAGCCGAAGATACGTCTCGACTACGTAGCAACTTCACGGGCGTGGAACATTAATCAACACGCGCGCCATCTGAGTTCCAGCGCGACGCTCGAGAAGTGCACGGCTATCTCTTACACGGCAAAAGGTGTGGAACAGTGGCCTCTATTTGGCGAGCAGGCGAGGATCGAGTGCGTCGGGCTTCCCGGCTACGGCGGGCAAGCGTTTCCTCGCGTTGCTGGAATTGCGATCCCGACCCGGGAACTGCCACGTGCGGCCCCTACGATTGAATACCTCGTTGGCGATGCGACGGCGCCCACGGACCGGGGCGAACGTCTTATCGGGCAGATCGTGAATAATCGAAGTGCCACGTGGAGTCCCGCGGGTTTTTCGGGGGCGGTGAAAAAGAAATGGCCAATAGTCCAAAGCCAGTTCCGCGCGTGGGCTGACGCCGATCGTCAAAATTTGACACTCGGCAGATCGCATATCTTCGAAGTTGAGCCCAGATTGCATCTCGTCTCGATGGTCGCGCAGGCTGGTTTCGGCCCTTCGCCGGTGCCTCGGCTAAAGTACGAAGCGCTGCGTGACTGCCTTCGCACATTGGCTGATTTCGCACGAGAGCGTGGCGCGTCGGTGCATTTGCCACGTATCGGAACGGGGCAAGCGAGAGGGTCGTGGGAGGTCGTTCGTAACCTACTGGAGGAAGAGGTTGCATGTAAAGGAATCAAAGTCTGCGTGTACGACCTTCCCAACTTGGGCGGGAGATAGATGTTCGAGAAGCGAATCGTCCTTATCTCCGGCTTGATCGGCTCTGGGAAGTCAGAGCTCGCCAGGCGGCTGGCGCAACACACTCATTCGGCGCTGCTGAAGACTAAGGACGTCATCCTTAAGCACTACCCAAAGACGCCGATTGAGCGGGTTTCCATGCAGAGGGCTGGTGATCGGCTGGATCGTGATACGGGCGGAGAATGGATTTCTGCGGAACTGGCCAATCGACTGCTTACGGACGATTCGTTTTCTAATGCACCCCTCATCATCGTCGACGCGGTCCGTATCAAGAACCAGATCGACCACATGCGACGGGCTTTCGCGGGAAGCTTTAGGGTCATACACGTGCATGTCTGGGCGCCTCCGGAGGAGCTCGAGCGACGATTCAAGGAACGGAAGCGACCCGGCGATCCCGATACCTATGCCGAAGTCGAAAAGAATAGGACCGAGCGGCAAGTGGGGGACCTGCGCGATTCCGCGGATGTTGCAATTAACACGCATCGATGTCGCGTCGAGGATGTACTCGTGCAGGCTGTCGCGGCGCTAGCGCTGCGGCCGCGCGGTGTCGAAGCCTGTGTAGATGTCTTGATCGGTGGGCAGTACGGAAGCGAAGGCAAGGGACACATCGCTTCTTATTTGGCGCAAGAGTATGGCTACCTTGTGCGCGTGGGTGGGCCAAACGCTGGGCACAAAGTTCTTCTAGAAGGCTCTCACACCTATCACCATTTGCCCTCGGGGACGCAACACAATCCGAATGCGAAGCTGATTCTGGGTCCGGGCGCGCAACTGAATGTCACCCGACTCATGCAGGAGATATCCGAATGCTTGGTCACTGCGGATCGCTTGAGCATCGACCCCCAAGCGATGATTATCGAACAAGCGGACATCGAGGAGGAGAGGGCAAAGAAGGGTGTCGTCGATGCAATTGCTTCGACCGGACAGGGTGTCGGAGCAGCTGCTGCGCGTCGCATCAAAGGCCGGGATGGACAGCGCGGTGTTCGTCTCGCCCGAGACGTCCCCGAGCTACACCCATATATTCGCTTCACATTGGGTGTCCTTGAGGAGGCGTACGCTTCGGGCCAGAGAATCTTGCTAGAGGGCACTCAGGGAACGTCACTCAGCCTCTACCACGGCGAATATCCTCACGTAACTTCCAGGGACACGACAGCAAGTGGCTGTATGGCGGAGGCTGGAATCCCTGCGAGGAGGGTTCGACGAACAATTATTGTATGCCGGACATACCCGATCCGCGTTGGTAACACGAGTGGATCCTCGGGGATGATCGCGCAACAGCTCACTTGGGATGAGATCGCGGAGCGCGCCGGACTAGATGCCGAGGAATTGAACAAGAGCGAAAAGGGTTCAACCACCGACCGTCCACGGCGTGTAGGTGAATTCGACTGGGAGCAACTTCGCCGAGCTGTATTGCTCAATGCGCCGACCGATATTGCGCTCACTTTCGCGGATTATTTAGCTGCTAAGAACAGGGAAGCACGGCGGTACGAGCAACTTACGCCGGAGACGATTCGATTTATCGAGGATGTAGAGCGCGTTGCACAGGTGCCCGTAAGTCTCATCAACACCCGATTTCATTGGCGGAGCGTGATTGATCGTCGAACCTGGTAGTGGTGTCGATCCCGAAGTTCTCATTTCTCGATTCCCCTATCTCTACCACATGGCGGAATGTGGTAGCTGGCCGTCCATTCGAAAGCACGGTCTGCTTAGCACGTCGGCTCTCCTTGACTTGTTTGAGATCAAAGAAGGGGAGCGAGATGCAATCGAATCGGAGTTACGGCTTACAAACATAGCTGTCCAGCACACGAAGTTGGGAAGAGCCGTAATCCGAGATCAATGCCCAATGAGTATTTCTGGGCTGGGGCGGTGCCTTGCGGACGGGATTTCTCCGGGCCAGTGGCTTCGAACGCTTAACGGCAGGGTCTTCTTCTGGGTTTCCGAGAAGCGCCTCCTCCGTTTGCTCGGCGCAAGTAACTATGCAGCTCATGAACACGACGTGCTAATTCTTGATACCAGACTGCTTATGCGCGACTACCTCCAAAAGATCGAGCTTTGCGCTATGAATAGCGGCGCGACAAAACCCTATCCGTGGCCGCGCGGCATGCACACATTTCTGCCAGTAGAGAAGTACCCTTGGGATCATTGGGTCGAGAAGCGAGGCAAACGAGGTGAAACCGTAGTGGAACTAACTTTAGCGGGCGGCGTCTTGAATGTTGAGCGTTATCTAGTAGAAGCTCGTCGAATGAAGGGTGACAAGGTCCTATTTATATTCGAGCCCTAGTTGGGTGGTGCGGTGCACGCATCGATTTTGCCCGCTTTTCGCCAGACTTGGATCGATAGACGTTGAATTTGCGCGCCGGGTCGATAACAGTCACTGCAATGGCCGAATGAATTCTTCGTTATTGGTCTTCGCCGAGTTCAGCGTCGAAGTGACTGTCGCAAGTAAGCCTCGCCGATTCATGGCCTATTGAGCACACATTGCTTGAGAGCTTCGCCCGTGTCTCCATCTCGCCACCCACACGCCAGGCACCGTGGCGGCGCCGGGCACCATCCTGATGACCATCGTGCCGCGCGGCGAGCGGCTGCGCGCCGAGGTGTGGGTGTCGAACGAGGACATCGGCTTCGTGCGGCCGGCGCAGGCGGCGAAGCTCAAGCTCGCGGCGTTCCAGTTCCAGAAGTACGGCATGCTCGAC
>Ga0307374_10009100_pt1 | contig 14705 bp, 9 predicted proteins | sample OX3MG_FD_202532 | JGI IMG/M metagenome (GOLD analysis project Ga0307374, IMG submission 202532) | Soil microbial communities from Risofladan, Vaasa, Finland - OX-3 | ecosystem: Environmental > Terrestrial > Soil > Coastal area > Acid sulfate soil | place: Finland: Risofladan, Vaasa | collected... | reverse complement strand
GCACCGGCTTGACGTTGGCCGCGATCGAGCTCGACTTGGTCTCCGACCACGCGCAGCCTATGCGTCCCATATAGTAGGCTTTGATGTCGAGCGCCGCGAAACCGAACGGATTGCGGCCGAGGTATTTGTGGAAGTAGTAGTTCACGAAGGACCAATCGAACGGCGCGTTGAATCCCACAAAGACAAGTGTCTGGTTGGTTTGAGCCAAATTCTCGGTCCAGCTTGCGAACGCGCGCATTGCAGCTTCGGGCGCGAGTCCAGATCGCACCAGCGCCTCAAGCGAGAGCCTGCTGATGGCGAGCGCCTTCGGATCGGCATTGTGATTGATCGGTTTTATCTCACAAGCAAAGGTCCTGGTCTCATCGTCAACATCGCACGCGCCGATCGACAAGAGGCTGTATTCTCCCGGAATGGGTCCGGCCGCCTCCACATCGACCGAGACGAAGATTTCTTGTTGGGCGCTCATGGAATCAATGGCTCCATGGGGACCAACGGCGGCCGGCGGCGAGTCGCGGCCCAGTGCTCGCGAAATAGCCGGCGGCGTTCTTCGACGGAACCGGTGGTTGTCCAGCGGAGGCCGGAAAGCGTGTAGATGTCGAAGGGATGCTCACTCCCGGCCTTTGCCATCAACACGGTGGGCAAGCTGCGCCCGAGTGCATATCCAAGTTCGAGGAAGCAATTGGGACGCAGACCGGTGATGTCGGCGATAACCACGCTGCTGCGATGGAGCTTGGCGAATATCTCCTGATCGACGCGCGCATGCTCAAGCGGCTGTCGGCCATCGACGACGGTCAGCTTGTAGCCCAGCTCGCCCTGCACGACGGGCTCGACCACGGTGTCGAAGTAGGCCTGCACGTCGGCATAGTCGGTGTGGTCCGGGTTGAGCAAGCGCACCACGAATGCTCTCGGCGGCTCCAGTGCCTCGAGGAGCTCGACGAGTGCAGCGATCCGCTCGGCAACGGGCGTGCGCGATCGAAAATTGGTCCGGTTAATCCAGCCATGCGGACCGACACCCGACGCGTGGAAGAGCCGGTGGGCATGATTGCTCGAGAGACCGAATGCGAAGAGGCGACGCGCGCCCGTATCCGCGGCGCAAATCGGCGCATTTAGCGGTACGACGGGCTTTCCGGCGTCATGATAGAGATTGGCCAGAAACAGGACGCCTTCGCTTCCGCCAAGCGCGATTAGGATATCGCCCCAGCGCGCTTGCGCCTCCATCCGTTTGCTCGCCATGTTCCAATGAGCCGCATTCTCGATCTGCACAAGGTCGGAGTTCCTTAGATCGTCCCACAGCCGTTCGAACGACTGCGGAATCTGCTCCTCATTCTTGTGGTGCTGAACGGCGATGGCGAGCGGGTTTGGCGCGTCACCGGGGCGACGGGCGAGGTTTGCGTGCAGGATCTGCCAGACGAGCCAGTCAAAACAGATCGGCAGATCATCGCCGGCCCGGAGCTTTTCCGCATCGACGGGCACGACGAAGTTGCTCCCCCGTTTCATCAGCTCCTGCACCAAGCCCTGAACGAGTTCACGCGCTTGCTGCGCCTCGGCGGTCGGCGCCCCCGCGAGATCGCTGGGTAGGCTGCCGGCGATGTGAATGCGACGTCCCCAAAGGGAAGATCGGGCCATCAGCGGTCCGCCATCACCGGCGACGGCCGCAAGCTGGCAACCGCATTGCGCAGATGATCGAAGGTGAGCGGGCGATCGGGGAACGCCATCGCGAGTGCCGTCGGATAAAGCCGCGTGCGGATGTCGGAATAGGTCCAGCCCGGCTCGCCGTCGCGAGCGGCGGTGGATCGGACGAGATGGCCGATTTGCGTCTCGCCGAGCGAGAGGCCCGACAGGTCCATGGCGAACAGCGCCCGCCGTTCGTCGTCGTTAGGCCGCCGGAATTCTTCGATGATCGCGGCGCGCCGGCGCAAGGCGGCATCAAGCACGGATACCCGATTGGTACACAGAAACACGACGACACGTCCCCCGTAACGGCGCAGGTCATCGATGCATTGGATCAGCGTGTTGACGCCGACCTTGTCCTCATGGTGGCTATGATCCTCACTCCGCGTCGTTGCCAGCGAATCCCCTTCATCGATCACGAGGATGGCTCGCCTGCCTTTGCCGGCCGCTTGGGTGACTTTCTGGAAGGCCTCGGTTATGAGCGTCCCCATCTCGCCCACTTTGCCGCTGCCGCGCACGCGATTGCTGAGTTTGAACAGCACGGAATCTTCGGTACGCGACTCCAGGACCAGATGATTGGCAATGCATTCCGCGGTCACGGTCTTTCCCGTCCCGACATCGCCGAAAAAGATCACGAGCGGGTACTGCTCCGCCACCAGCGCGCAAAGGCCGAGCTTGCCGGCGTGGTGCTTCTTGTTCCAGGCGCCGAGTTCGTCCAGACAGAGCAGGAGCCGAAGCTGGTCGCGGACGCGGGCGTAGCGCGCATCGAAGCCGAGCAATGTTTTTTGCCGCGCGGCGAGAGCCTCGTCTGGCAGGACGATCTCGCTGTCGAATATTTTCGTCTGGATCATGTTCCGTAGTCCTTGCGCCGCAGGCCCCAGCCATTGCTAGCGTAGTCTCGTCCGCCCGTCTGAGTCAGGGTCGAATGAGTCGTGTCCGCGCTGCTCGGGACCCAGCCGATCTTGAGCTTGCGTCGCATCTGCTCGCGGGCGGCTTCGGAATAAGCGTCGGTATAGTAGAGCACGATCCGGAATTCAGGGCTCGCCACCCGCGGCCAGAGCACGCCGCCAGGTCGGCTCAAGGTCAGCTCGCCGGAGGACGTGTTCACCTCATAGCGGCTCGCGTTCACCTCGACGCCGCCGCAGAGAAGGGTCAGGTCGACGGCTTCGAGATAGCCGGCTTTGGCAAGCAGCTCGGCGTCATGGGCGTAGTCGCGCGCCTTAGCCTCGGTGATTGCGGCTGAACTCGTCGCGATCATGACGATGTCGGCCGAGAACCGTCGCATGACGGTTTCGATGTCGGCGACCGAATAGGTCTCCGTATCCGAAGCGGTGATGGCATAGGTCATGGTTTAGTCCTCGACCTTGAAGCGAGGGCCGAAGATCTCCTTCCAGATCTCGTTGTCATTCTCGGCTGACGCGAGGTTCGCGGTCTCCCAGGCAGTGAGCGCCGCACCGACGATTTGAATGCGCTCGTCTTCGGAAACGCGGCTAGAGACATTGTTCTGGCTATAGACCGGATCGAGGATAACAACGGGGTCATTGAAGGCGCTGAAGGGCGCGACGTTCTCGGGAAACTGGATCGGCTCCTTGAGGCCGGACTGGGCGATATAAAGAAGGAAGCGCCGGAAGCGCGACTCGATCGAGCCGCCGGAACCCTCTTGATCGAGGATGTGGGCCATCAGCAATTCGATGACGAAGGATTTGAGCGGCTTCAGCTCGGCGTGGTTGCGCCATCTCTTGGCAAGCCTGACGAGCGTGCGAAAGTCCTTATCGCCCGCCTTGCGGTCGCGGATGAACTGGATCTGGCAGGGAGCGCAGGTCTGGACCTTCGATCCGTCCCGGATGTCGAATTGCCAGCCATATCCCGACTTGGTCTCATCCTCGATAACCGGCACGATATCGACGCTGAGTCCGCTTCCGACGAAGCTCACGGTCGCGGCCTTGCGCTGGATTTCAAAATCTTCGACGTCCTTGGTCGGATAGACCTTGATCAGCAGCGCATAGATCGTGTTGCTGAGACCGGCGAGGGTTTCCTGGTCGATGTTGCGGCCAGAAATATAGAAGACAACGTCAACATCGACAGGATCGGCGGATGTCTTCCGCAGGATTGTGAACTTCGCGAAGGAGCCCGCCTTCACCACCGTGGTGATCTTGATCTCAGTCTGGTCGCGGATGCTGCGGCTTAGTTCGGCGATGAGGCGATCGACCTGGGCATGGTATTCCTTCCGCTTGTCGGCGGGCAGCCGCAAGACGTTGCTGTCGTAGTAACAGAGCTGCGCGTTGCTCAACGTCATTGGCCCGCTCCGCGCTGGTCGGCGCACGCCCGAGTGGGTCGTCGCGCGCCCATCCTTGCTTGGCCCCACTGTTCGACCACGACACGCGAAATCCCGAGAAGCGGCCCGGCGACCCTCGGACGGTCGAAACAATCGATAGGGACACGTGGCATCATACACCCATATATTGGGTCCAGCCGCGCGCAAACGGCCATTTCTTGACGGGTAGCGCCGCTCATGAGATAAGAAACTATACGCACTCCGGCGCTCGGTCAATATAGTTTCTATTCGGATCAGGAGGTGCTTTAGATGGCTGGAGGAACGACCCCGCTCCGTTGGGGCGTCGAGAAACGCCTGGAGTTCATCGAATTCCGGCTGTTCTGGGAGGGAGGGATCAATCGGGCTGACATAACCGAGTATTTCGGAGTCTCGGTGCCGCAGGCCTCTAATGATCTCTCCCAGTATCAGGATCTGGCCCCAGCCAACATCCACTACGATCGCAGTGAGAAGCGCTACTTTGTGGCAGACGGATTTAAGCCTGTCTTTTTGCAGCCGAACGCGGACCGCTATCTGTCGCACCTCCGTTCGATTGCCGATCACGTTTTGGAGCCGGCAGAGACGTGGTTGACTGCTCTGCCGTCATTTGACGCAATGCCGACCCCGCGCCGCCGGGTGGACGCCAAAATTCTGCGTGCGGTCGTCAACGCTGTTCGGCGACGCAAGGCAATCGAAGTTTGCTATCAATCTCTAAGCCGCGATAATCCAATGTGGCGATGGATCACGCCGCACGCGTTCGGATTCGACGGCCTGCGCTGGCACGTCAGGGCGTGCTGTCATATTGATCGAACCTTCAAGGATTTTCTGCTGCCGCGCTTCCTTGAAGCGCGGGGCGACGGCGAACCCGCCGCAGACGCGAGGAATGACTACGTATGGAACGAATTCACCTCAGTCATTCTCGTGCCGCATCCGCAGCTTAGCGAAGGCCAGAAGCGCGCCGTCGCGCTCGACTTCGGCATGGAGGGTGAATCGATCACAATCCCCGTGCGCCTTGCGCTCCTTTACTATTTCATGAAGCGGCTGAACCTGGAGGGTGATCCGGAGCGGCGCCCTGCGCGCGAGCAGCATGTTATCGTCGCCAACAAGGCGGAAGTGCGGGCTGCGCTGAAGCGCGCCAGCGAACAAGTCCCGGTCGCGGCATGATCTGAAAGGGCGGAAGGGTGCCAAGCGCTTTCTACGAATGTCCCATCCTCAATTCGCCCTACGCGAAGCCGACCGCTTATCACCCTCTCGATCAACACGGACAGCCGCTCGATCTGCCACCAATTCCTGGACGGCGTCCGTCGAAATTCCTCGTCCCTGTTCCCAAGGCCAAGCGGAAAGGTGCCGCAACGCAGGGAACGCTTGACCTCGAGACATACGACGACAACGCAATCATCAATGAGATCCGAAGCCATGTCGATGCATGGCGCGAGCTGCCGGGCAGCGCGGACTGGGGAGTCACGCCGAGCACGCAGCGGCTACTCGAGCACTGGCGGCACCATCCGTTCGCCAATCAACGTCCGTTCTTCTGCCAGATCGAGGCGGTCGAAACACTGATTTGGCTGTCCGAAGTGGCGCGAACGCGCAGGCAGTATGCTCATCTCTGGCGGTCGATCCATGCCGCCAATGCGGAGGCGAATCCAGAGCTCGTGCGCCTCGCGCTGAAGATGGCGACCGGTGCCGGCAAGACGACCGTGATGGCGATGGTCATAGCCTGGCAGACCGTGAACGCCGTTCGGGCGCCTGCGTCGGACCGTTTTTCCAAGGCGTTTCTAATTGTAACCCCGGGAATCACGATTCGCGACCGGCTGAAGGTGCTCAATCCCGAGAATCCAGAGAGCTACTACCGATCTCGTGAGATCGTGCCGAACGACATGATGGGCGACCTTGGAAAAGCGACCATCATCATCACGAACTACCATGCCTTCCAGCATCGTGAGACCCTCGAACTGTCGAAGGTCGGGCGGGCTTTTCTGAAGGGCAACGACCCCAGGCCGGTTCAAACACGAGAGACGGATGGGCAGATGCTCAACCGTGCCTGTGGCAAGCTCCTCTCGTTCAAGAACGTGCTTGTCATAAGCGATGAGGCTCATCACTGCTATCGCGAACGAGAGTTTTCGGAGGAGGAGAAGCTTGATCGCGACTCCCAAGCAGAAGCCAGGGACAACAACGAGGCGGCGCGTCTCTGGATCAGCGGCATCGAGGCCCTAAAGCGCAAGGTCGGCGTACGCGCAGTCTTCGACTTGTCGGCAACGCCGTTCTTCCTGCGTGGCTCAGGCTATCAGGAGGGGACGCTGTTTCCGTGGGTCGTCTCTGACTTCAGCCTTATGGATGCGATCGAATGCGGCATCGTCAAGCTGCCCCGCATTCCCGTGTCCGACAATTTCGCGGCCGCAGACGATCCCGTCTATCGAAAGCTTTGGGAGCACGTCGGCAAGGACCTGCTCCGGACTAACAATCCGCTCGATTTGCCCGCGATGCTGCAGACTGCGCTCTACGCGCTGTATTCAAATTATGAGGCATATCATCGCGAGTGGGAGGCCGGCGGCGTGGACGTGCCTCCGGTGTTCATCGTTGTCTGCCAAAACACCAAGATCTCCCGGCTGGTCTATGACTGGATCGCGGGCTTCGAGCGCGATACCGACGACGGCGATACAATCGACGAAAGCCGAAACTTCCATCCTGGGGCGCTAAGACTCTTCGCAAATTATGACGAGCACGGGCAACCGCTGGCGCGGCCCAACACGCTGCTTATCGACAGCGTGCAAATCGAGGCCGGCGACACATTGGACGCCAACTTCCGCGCTATGGCGGAGTTCGAAATCCAGGCTTTCAAGGAACAGCGCAGCCGAGAGCGCGGCGCGGGGGACGCGGCCGAGCCCACCGATGGAGAGTTGCTGCGCGAGGTGATGAACACGATCGGCCGAAAGGGACGACTTGGCGAGCAGGTCCGGTGTGTCGTGTCAGTCTCGATGCTGACTGAAGGTTGGGACGCCAACACTGTGACCCACATCCTCGGCGTTCGGGCGTTTGGGACCCAGCTCCTTTGCGAGCAAGTCGTGGGCCGCGGCTTGCGCCGGCTGTCATATGACCTCAATGAGGAAGGCAAATTCGAGGTCGAATACGCGCAGGTCATGGGCATCCCCTTCGCGTTCACCGGACCTGCTATCGCCTCGCCGCCGACGAAACCCAAAACGGCTACCCATGTCAGGGCTGTGCGCGAGCGAGCCGATCTTGAAATCACTTTCCCAAGAGTCGAAGGTTTCCGGATCGATCTGCCCTCAGAGAATTTGGTGGCAACGTTCGATGAGAACTCCAGGCTCGTGTTGACTCCGAGAGAAGTCGGGCCATGCGAAGTGCTCATGCAAGGGATCGTCGGAGAAAGCATCACGCTAACCCCCGAGGTCATAGCGGCCTTTCGACCTTCTGAAATCAGTTTCCGGCTCGCGAAGCATCTGCTCTACCGCCGGTTCCGCGACCCGGACGGTTTTCCGCAACAGTATCTGTTCCCGCAGATTCAACGTATCTGTAAGCGCTGGCTTGATGAGGGGTACCTGGTAGTTCGTGGCGTCCCGGTAGGGGCGGTGCTCTACCTCGAGATCGCCGACACAGTCGCGGAGCTGATTGCGAACGCCGTCATCAAGTCGACTAGCGAGGACCGGCCTTGCCGGGCTGTGCTCGACCCCTACGAATCGTCGGGGTCGACCGCATCCGTGAACTTCCAGACGACCAAGCCTGTCTGGACAACTGCCCCAAACAAGAGCCATGTCAGCCATGTCGTGCTTGACAGCGAATGGGAAGCCGAGCTCGCGAGGGTGCTTGAATCGCATCCTCATGTGCTGAGCTACGCGAAGAATCAAGGTATGCAGTTCGAAATCCCCTACCGTATTGGACGTTCGGTCCGACGCTATCTTCCCGACTTCCTAGTTCGGGCTGATGTCGGCGAGAGCGAGCCGTTAAATTTGGTCCTTGAGACCAAGGGTTATCGCGGTCTCGATGCGCAGCTGAAGGCCGACACAATGCATACCCTATGGTTGCCAGGCGTGAACAACCTGCGCACGCATGGGCACTGGGTGTTTGCCGAGTTTAGAGAAGTCTTCGCCATTCAAGAAGAGTTCGCCCGGCTTCTGGAAAGTTTCAGGATCAGGGAGACTGCATAATGGCGCGCCGACCGACACCGGGGCCCAAGCACGTCGACGCGTTTCGCCACGACGATAAGCGCACAAACATTCCGACAGCGGAGATGCAGAGCTTCTTCCAGCGCGAAGAAGATCACAGCCCACGTCCGCCAACATCTTATGAGCGCACGAGGCCTCTTCCCGAAGGCGAGGCGCGTGGACGCGATGAGGATCGCGATCCGCAACTCATCTGGAATGGAGCGCGCATTACGCTAACCCAGGACCAGCGCAGGCAGCTTGCGGAAACCGGCGAAGTTGAGATCGGCGACGCTCAACTCGTCTGGCGAGGAAAGGACTCTCAGGATTGGTCTGAACTAATTGTCCCGACGCCGCCGCTATACATACAAGAGAAAATCCATCCCAAGGCCATCATCGAAGACCTGAAGCGACGCACGGCCGTTAGCGCGCAGACAAAGGCGGACATTGAGGATCTGTTCGCGGACTTCAACGGCGCTCCCCGTGGCGCGGCAGCCGGGTTTTACCAGCACGACCAGCATTGGTCGAACAGGATGATCCTGGGCGACAGCCTGTCTGTGATGGCGAGCTTGGGGGAGCGCGAGCGGCTCAAAGGCAAAGTCCAGTGCATCTACTTTGACCCGCCATACGGCATCAGGTTCAATTCGAATTGGCAGGTCTCGACTCAATCGCGGGACGTCAAGGACGGAAAGCAGACCGACATCAGCCGCGAGCCTGAGCAGGTGAAGGCGTTCCGAGATACCTGGAAAGACGGCATCCACAGCTACCTAACTTATCTGCGCGATCGCCTCACGGTTATGCGGGACCTTCTCACAGAGAGCGGATCAATCTTCGTCCAGATCGGCGACGAGAACGTGCACCGCGTGAGAGCGGTTCTTGATGAAATCTTTGGCGATGAGAACTACATCTCCGAGATTCTCGTAAAGAAGAAGGGCAGCCAAGTAAGCAATAACCTTGAGGCGGTGAATGATTACATTCTTTGGTATGCGCGTGATCGCAGCCGGATAAAAAGTCGGAATCTGTTCACGGTTCGAGAAGATGAGGACATTTTTGCTGACTTTCCAAATGTCGAGCTTCCGACGGGCGAGAGATTGTCCATACGCGAACTCGGCTCTCGCGATGAAGAAGATTACCTGGCGAACTATGGTGCGTTCAGAGCGCGGCACCCGGACGCCAAGCTGTACGGACTCAATCCGCTGAAAAGCGGCGGTTATCGGCGGAACCAATCTCACGACTTCTTTTTTCGGGGTAAGCGATTTCCCATCAAGGACGGGCAATGCTGGAAGCACACGGTTGTTGCTGCTCCAGGCGAGACTCCCGGCATGACAAGGCTTGGATATGCCAATCGCCTCGCGCCACTCAAGACAGATGTTCGATTTATCCGCTATTCGCCGACACCGTCGGTGCGAACCATTTCGAACTGGTGGGATGGGTTGGGCGGTGCATCGTCGCCGATCTATATCGTCCAGACCAACATTGAGCTGTTGAAGCGCTGCATCTTGTTGACCACAGATCCGGGCGATCTCGTGCTCGATCCCACATGCGGGTCGGGAACCACAGCTTACGCAGCGGAGCAGTGGGGTAGAAGGTGGATCACCATTGATACCAGTCGTGTGGCATTGGCGCTCGCCCGCACGAGGCTAATGTCGGCCAGATATCCTTGGTATCTCCTCGCAGATAGTCCCGAGGGTCGACGCAAAGAGGCTGAGCTAGGATCGAGACTGGTCGCGGACGCTCCAACTGGCGCAGATATCCGCCTGGGCTTTGTATATGAGCGGTTCTCTTCCCAATCGTCGGGATCCATCGCAAACAATGCCCGCATCGATGACGTCTGGACGCGCTGGCAAGAGGTGCTCGAGCCGCTCCGCGAGGCACTGAATGGCGCATTGAAGCGATCCTGGGAGGAATGGGAAATCACGAGAAGCGCGGGCGAAGACTGGCCTTCGCAAGCCTGCGCGCTTCACGCCGAATGGTGGAAAGGATGGACTGCGCGACAACAGGAAATCGATTCCGTAATAGTAGCAGCGGCCGACGTCGGATATCTCTATGACCGACCGTACATCGATGGAAGTCGCGTTCGAGTAGCGGGCCCATTTACCGTCGAAAGCCTTTCACCCCACCGCGTTGCCGCCACCGACAACTTGCTCGAGGGAGCCGCCGCTGCTCGCGGCGCGAGCAATCGCCAACCGGAAAGCGATTTCGCGCGGATCGTAATCGAATATCTGAAGTCTTCCGGCATCCATCAATCCGACAAGAGCGGCAAGATCGATTTCGAAAGCGTGGCGCCGTGGCCGGGTCGGTTGATAGCCGCGGAGGCTCGCTTCATCGAGGGCGAAGGTGAGAAGTCGATCCAACGGCGAGCCGGGATTCTCATCGGCCCTGAATATGGAACAATCAGCCGCCCCGATATCACAGCCGCCGCGCGCGAGGCGAACGAGACGGGATTCGACATGCTAATCGCCTGCGCCTTCAACTTCGATGCCCACTCTTCCGAGCTGAACCAACTCGGCCCCCTTCGTATTTTGAAGGCGCGGATGAATGCCGATCTTCACATGGCGGACGAACTGAAGAACACGGGAAAGGGCAATTTGTTTGTCGTATTCGGTGAGCCGGACATTGAGCTCGAGGCGCTGGATAACGGGGACCTTCGCGTGAAAGTCAATGGAGTGGACGTCTACGATCCGAACACTGGCGAAATCCGCTCCAAGGACGCGCACGACATTGCAGCGTGGTTCATTGATACGGACTACAACGAAGAGAGCTTCTTCGTTCGCCACGCGTATTTTCTAGGAGCGAATGACCCCTTCAAAGCGCTGCGGGATGCGCTTCGCGCTGATATCGACGAGGAGGCCTGGGCCACACTCTACAGCTCGGAAAGCCGCCCGTTCCCACGGCCCCTGAACGGCAGGATAGCGGTGAAGGCCATAAACCATTTCGGCGACGAGGTGATGAAGGTCTTGCGCGTATAGAGCTGCGAGGGGGGTAATGGCCGAGCTGATCACGAGCGGAGTGTGGCTAAGGATTACAGCGGAAGCGAAGGCAACAAGTGGCCCTTCGTTCGCAGCGTCTGCTTACTTTAGTTCTGGAGGGGATGCGCTCCTTCCGCTGCGTCCAGACAGCCTGTTGGTGGTGGACGCGTCGATTCCAACAGTTCAGCAAGGCGCCACCTGCCCCGCCTCGCTGCTCAGGATGAGGAAACGGGGTGTACGAATTTTCAGCGCACAACATCTTCATGCGAAGATGTATGCATTCGACAAGTCAGCGTTCGTCGGATCATGCAACGCCTCTAGTCGGTCGGCTAATTTGTTGATCGAGGCAGCGGTCCGCTTGAAGGCGCAGGGGGAGATCGCCAAAGTAAAAAACTTTATTCGGGCAATATGCCTTACCGAGTTATCGGCGGCTGATCTTGCGGGGCTCCAAGAGAGCTATCAGCCACCCCAATTCATCAAGCTGCCAGCCAAGCAGAGTCTCCTCTCAACTCTGGTCATGGAACTCCTTCTTGAACAAGGCGGACCGCGCGCAAGCCAAGTTCAGCCGCCGCGCGCCGTGTGGGAAAATTATCTCGGTCTGAAATGGCTAACGCCGCCCTACCCGCATCTCTCCCTCACCAACGAGCAAACTGGGGTCTCGGCGGTGCGCGCCGTCGTGGAGCACGACCACAACATGACGATTGAGATCGCGGGCGCGGAGCTGCCCCGTCCGGCCATACTTCAGCTACGTCGGACAAGCGAGCATACGTATGTGTACCGAGTCCACCGGCCAGGGACGTCTGCCTTCAAGGGACTCCGGAACCTGCTGGACACCGTGAATAACCCATTGCGTTCGCATGGGCGCGATTGGTTTTTGATGTGAAAACTCGCACCAATGACGAGATTTCTTCTCGCTGACAGCTTCACCGCGGCTTTGGCCCGCCTGCCAGCGCAGGATGCGAAAGCTGTAAAGACCACGGTTGTGGACCTTCAGATCGAACCGACGGGGAGGGGGCTATCGTTTCATAGGATTGATCGATCGAAGGATCCTAATTTCTGGTCGGTGCGTGTAAGCCGAGACATCCGACTGATCGTGCACAAGAGCGCCGAAAGCTTTCTCGTTGCCTATGTTGACCACCACGACAAGGCATATGCGTGGGCCGAGAGGAGGCGCATTGAGGCGCATCCGTCGACTGGTGCTATCCAGATCGTTGAGGTCCGCGAACGAGCCGAGGATCTTGTGCCAGCTCCTCCAGTGGTCAACACAACCAACACCGGTCTCTCGAAGCAGGCGGCGCTGTTTGTTTCTCTCGCCGACGAAGCACTGTTGTCTGTGGGAGTTCCAAGAGACTGGCTCGCCGATGTGCGCATGGCGGACGAGGACAGATTCCTCGACCTCGCGCCGCACCTGCCTGACGAGGCGACGGAAGCACTCCTTCAATACGTCAGCACTGGCAGCCTACCGGCATCCCCGCCTCCTCCGGCTGGCAATCCCTACGAGCACCCTGATGCTCAGCGACGTATCCGACTTGTCGCCGACGAGGAGGAATTGCGCCAGGCGCTAGAGTATCCCTGGGAGCGATGGGGCGTCTTTCTCCATCCGTCGCAACGCGCTGTCGTCGACAAAACCTTCGCGGGTCCGGCGCGGGTTTCAGGGTCTGCAGGAACGGGAAAGACCGTCGTCGCGCTTCATCGGGCGGTCAGATTGGCACGAGCGAATCCCAACGCTCGCGTTCTGCTGACGACCTACTCGGAACCCTTGGCCAAAATGCTGCAAGCCAAGGTAAAGGTGCTCGCCCCGGAAACGGGCGCCATAGTGCCGCGTATTACAGTAAGGGACCTGCCTGGAACCGCAGACGAGTTGTTTCAGCTAGTGCATGGACTACGCCCGCGGATTGTGTCCGCGGAAATGTTACGCACGATGATCGTTGAGGCGGCGAAGACAGCTGGCGCGAAGGGCTTTAGGCCGGGCTTCCTGCTCTCCGAATGGACCCATGTCGTCGATGCCTGGGGAATTGGGAGCCTTGACCACTATGCCGCGGTGCCAAGACTCGGGCGGCGCAGCCCGCTGGGACCCCGGCAGCGCGAAAAGTTGTGGGCAGTCTTCGAACCGGTTTTCGTTCGCTTGCAAAACCAAGGATTGTTCACCCGCGCCGGCATCTACCGCCAACTTGGCATGTACTATGCCTCGAGAGGCAACGAGCCATTTCGCCATATCGTAATCGATGAAGCGCAAGACTTAGGGCCTGCAGAGCTTGCTTTTTTGGCCGCGGTCAGCGCCCAAGGAGATGATGCACTGTTCTTTGCCGGCGACATCGGTCAGCGGATTTTCCAACATCCGTTTTCGTGGAAGGCACTTGGGATAGAAGTACGTGGCCGCGCCACGACTCTAAAGGTTTGCTACCGGACATCTCGCCAAATTCGGGGGATGGCCGATCGACTCCTCCCAAGCTCTCTGCGTGATCCGGACGGAATCGAAGAAGAACGCTCTGGAACGATCTCGCTCTTCGACGGCCCTTCTCCCGAAGTGGTCATCTCGCAAAATGCCAAAGAAGAGGTCGATCGGGTCACGGCATTTATTCGAAATGCCGTCTCCGACGGCGTCCTTCCCAGCGAGATCGGGCTCTTCGTTCGTTCGCCTGACACGATCGGAAGAGCGCGCGCGGCAGCCGAAATGGCAGAGCTTGCCGACCGCGTTGTCATTTCCGTCATGCACCTAGCGAAGGGATTGGAGTTTCGAGTGGTTGTGGTCATGGCGTGCGATCAAGATTTGCTTCCGCTCGCTTCCCGCATTGCAGAGGCTGCCGACGAGGGCGACCTGGACGACATCTATGAGACAGAGCGGCAGCTTTTGTATGTTGCGTGTACGCGCGCTCGGGATCGGTTGCTTGTATCGGCCGTGGCGCCCGGATCCGAGTTCTTGAAGGATATATGACATAATGACCGTCTCTCGTTCACCGTGTGCTAGGTGGCGGTCGATTGAGATCACGAATAGCGCCGCGGTTGCCAAATGGCACCGGTGGTCATGTCTTAGGTTGACCCGCAACTGAGGACTTCTGCTGAGTCGGCAGACGATTCAGAGGTTTGTCCGTTTGTCCCGGGGCTTGCAGCTGCGAAATAACGCTGCCCGCCGAAAGGGGGCGCCCGAAAATTTTAGGACCGGTGAGGCCGCCGAAGCGGCCCCACCCCACCGCTTACTCCGCTGCGATCTCCGTCCATTGAGCCGGTTCGGTATCCGACGCGCGAAGATTGCGACGGGTTCCGGCGTGCGCAGCACGGAAGGAACCCAGCGCGTCTCCGCGAGCAGCCGTTCGGCATTGCTATCGGACGAAACACAGATGTAAGCACGCTGTCATATCCCGCCTCACGCATTCGGCTGCTTACAAAGAGCTTACAGTGAGCCATGAGCCAGACTATGTAAGCAAACGAGGGCCCGAAAGACCTCTCTTAACCGCCTTATCTTTTTGAGGAAAATTGGAGCGGGCGAAGGGATTCGAACCCTCGACCCCAACCTTGGCAAGGTTGTGCTCTACCCCTGAGCTACGCCCGCGCTCCGAGGCCGCGCATGATACAAGCGGCCGGCGCGTTTGCAAGGGC
>Ga0307374_10009098_pt1 | contig 14706 bp, 12 predicted proteins | sample OX3MG_FD_202532 | JGI IMG/M metagenome (GOLD analysis project Ga0307374, IMG submission 202532) | Soil microbial communities from Risofladan, Vaasa, Finland - OX-3 | ecosystem: Environmental > Terrestrial > Soil > Coastal area > Acid sulfate soil | place: Finland: Risofladan, Vaasa | collected... | reverse complement strand
TCGAAGTCGACGCCTTCGCGCCGCGCCTGTCGTTCTTCTGGAACGCGCACAACAACCTTTTCGAGGAGGTGGCGAAGTTCCGGGCGGCCCGGCGCATGTGGGCCAGGATCATGACCGAGCGCTTCGGCGCCAAGGACGAGCGGTCCAAGCTGCTGCGATTCCACACCCAGACCGGGGGCTCGACCCTCACCGCGCAGCAGCCCGAGAACAACATCGTGCGCGTCACGGTCCAGGCCCTGTCCGCCGTGCTCGGGGGGACGCAGTCGCTGCACACGAACGGCTACGACGAGGCCCTGGGGCTGCCCACCACCAAGGCCGCCACCACCGCCCTGCGCACGCAGCAGGTGATCGGCTACGAGTCCGGGGTCGTCGACACGCCCGACCCGTTGGCGGGGTCGTACTTCGTGGAGTCGCTCACCGACGAGGTCGAGGCCGCCGCGTGGGAGTACCTCGAGCGCATCGACGCCATGGGGGGCGCGGTGGCGGCCATCGAGGCCCGCTTCATGCAGGAGGAGATCGAGGTCGCCGCCTACGCCTACGCCAAGGCGGTCGACGACGGCGAGAAGACCGTGGTGGGCGTGAACCGCTTCACCGACGAGCAGCCCGGGTCCACCGAGGTGTTCCCCATCGACCCCGCCCTGCAGCGCTCGCAGATCGCCCGCACGCAGAAGGTGCGCGCCGAGCGCGACCAGGCGGCCGTCGACGCTGCCCTGGCCGACGTGGAGGCCGCGGCCCGGGGCACCCAGAACCTCCTCGTCCCCATGCGCGAGGCGCTGCACCGCATGGCGACGCTCGGCGAGGTGTCCGACGTCCTGCGCGGCGTCTTCGGCGTCTACCAGCCCGGGGGCTGAGCGCCGCACCTCCGCAGGGCCCTCCGATGGGGACCCCGCCCGCCACGCCACGTCGGTGAGGGTGCCCACGTCGGTGGTGACCACCGGCGGCAACGTCACTTCACGATGACCGTGGCGTACGTCGAGTGCTCGACGTTGCCCTGCTGCACTTCGTCCCCCTGCTGGTAGGGCGAGCCCCATGCCCACGTGAGATCGAGGAGCCCACGCTCTGTCGGCCCGGGCGCTTCCATCCTGAGCTCAAGAGCGTCTCCGGGTTCGAGGACGCCGGGCGCTGCTGCGCAGTTCACGAGGTACGAGAGCTGTTCGTACAAGAGCTCGGACCCGGCTACCACGGTCTCGGTGAACGAGGGGCATGGCGACAGCGACACGGCTTGTGGCGAGGTGTTGCGGAGCAACACACCGAAGGAGACGGCGCTGCCTGCGGGGATGCTGCTCGGGCCGTCGATGCGCGGCTGCAGTGCGAAGGCGGGGGCCGCCGGAGGGGGAGGACCCAACGGTGGTGGTTGCTCGAACGGGCTCACCGAGATCAGGCACAGCACGTCCTCGGCCGCTACGACGTCCAGGGTCCCGCCGCCGGGAAGGCCGATCGAGACGCGGTCCGACGACAGGTGCGGGTAGACCCCTGACTGGGCATAGCGCTGCGGGCAGTCGCGCTCGGTCTCGAGGGTGAGGGACACGGTCATCCCCGGAGCGACGACGACGGGGAGCACGGGCCCCCGGGCGAACCAGCCCTGTCCGTCCGAAGCGACGACGGGCGTGCCGCCGGGCACATTCGCAACGACGTGCGGGTACCCCTCCAGCCGGCAGGGCGTCGAGGACACGTCGGTGAGGTCTACGTACAACGCCGAATGTCCCCCGGCCCCGTTTCCGCCGGCGTCGCGCGCCGTGAAGTCCATGGCCGAACACGTTCGTGTCGCTGAAAGGTCGCCGACGAGTATCGGAGCGAACGGGACGTCGAAAACAGCTCCGGCCGGCACGGCGGTCGTCGTGGTGTCGTCCAGGGTCGGGGAGAGGTTCCCCGCCGAGGCGGCGGGCTCGGCGCTGGCGCCGGGGCGGTTGGTCCGGCCCAGGGAGGAGCTCCCGGCAGGCGTGGCCTCGGTTGTCGAGGGCCGCCGCGCCACGATGCTCCCGACCGGAGCGGTAACCACGCTGGAGACGCTCGCCGCCAGGGTGAGCAGGCCGAGCACGCCGATTGCGGCCAATGACGTGACCTGCCCGGGTACCCGCCGCATCCACGACCCCCGATCGCTGCCGCTTGTGGAAATGCGTAGCACGGCCGGTTGCCCGGTGGGGGAGAGCAGACCAGCCGGCGGGCGGCAACGTTGCTCAGCCGGTGGCGTTGCTCAGCCGGCGGCGGGGTTGCTCGGCCGCGGCCCCCGGATCAGCCGGCGCGGGCCAGCAGGTGCTCGCGCAGGGCGGGATCCGTGGCGGCGTCGATGGCGGTCCACGCCATGCCGATCGCACCGTCGGTCACCGCCTGTTCCGCGGACGGGCCCACACACGCCGCCGCGAATTCGGCCTGGTGGTTGACGGCCCCGTGGGCGTCGATGCCGATCATCGGGTGGATCGACGGCACGGCCAGCGAGACGTTCGCCATGTCCGTCGAGATGGTGGGCGGCGGCGTTCCCGCGTCGTCGCCGGCGTACCGGCGCCCGAGCTCCTCGGCGTTTCGCCGCCAGGCGGCCAGGAGGGCGTCGTCGCCCACGAAGTGCGAGTACACCGGGGCGAGGTCGCGGATCGCCAGCGACGCGCCGGTGGCGACGGCGCCGGCCTCGAAGCACCGCTCGATGCGCGGGCGCAGCAGGGCGAGGTCGTCGAGCGAGGGGGCGCGCATCATGAACCGGCCGAGGGTCTCCTCGGGCACGATGTTGGGGGCGTCGCCCCCCTTGGTGACGATGCCGTGGATCTGGTCGCCGCGGCGCAGGTGCTGGCGCAGCAGGCCGATGGCCACCTGGGCCACCACCAGGGCGTCGCCGGCGTTCACGCCCTGCTCGGGGGAGGCCGAGGCGTGGGCGGCGCGGCCCGTGTAGCGCACCTCGACGTGGTCGACCGCCAGGCAGGTGGCCTCGAGCCGGTCCTCGGGCCACGGGTGCACCATCATGGCCGCGTGGGCGCCGGCGAAGGCGCCCCGCTCGAGGAGGAACACCTTGCCCCCGCCGCCCTCCTCGGCCGGCGTGCCGAGCACCGTCACCGTGAGGCCGAGGTCGTCGGCCATGCCGGCGAGCGCCATCCCCGCGCCGAGCGCCGACGCCGCGATCAGGTTGTGCCCGCAGGCGTGGCCCACCGCCGGCAGGGCGTCGTACTCGGCGCAGATGACGATGGACAGCGGCCCCGTGCCGGCCCGGGCCTCGAAGGCGGTGGGCAGGTCGTAGGCGCCGCGCGCCACGGCGAAGCCGGCCTCGTCGAGGGCGTCCGACAGGCGCTCGGCGGCGCGCACCTCCTCGAAGCACAGCTCGGGCTCGTCGTGCACGGCCCGGCTGAGCGCCACCAGGGCGCTGCGGCGCTCGTCGACCACCCGGCGCGCCGCGGCCTTGGCGCCGTCCGCGCCCGCGGGGCCGGCCCCGGTCACTCGATGACGGCGATCACGTCGCCGGGCCCGACCGAGTCGCCCGCCGCCACCTTGACCTCCTTCACCGTCCCCGCCTTCTCGGCGCTGATGGCGTTCTCCATCTTCATGGCCTCGAGCACGCACACGGTCTGGCCGATCTCGACCTCGTCGCCCTCGGCCACCAGGACCTTCACGATCGTTCCCTGCATCGGCACGGCCACCGTGCCCGACCCCGACCCGGCCACCGCGGCCCGGGGCTTCTGGGGGCGGGCGCCGCCGCGTGCGGAGCCGGTGGCCGCCACGTCGGGGACCCAGAGCCGCACCTCGTAGCGCCGGCCGTCGACCTCCGCCGTGACCTCGCGCAGCACGCGGGGGCCGGCGGGGTCGCCCGGGCCGGCGGCGGTGCCGGGGTCGGCCGGAGCGGCCGGTACCAGCGACGACAGGTCGAGGCGGTCCTCCACCCACCGGGTTGAATGGCGGCCCTCGATGAAGTCGGGGTGCGACAGGATGGCGACGTCGGCGGGCAGGGTGGTGGCCACGCCGGTGATCACGGTCTCGTCGATCGCCCGCAGCATCCGGCGGCGGGCCGCCTCGCGGTCCCGACCCCACACGATCAGCTTCGCCACGAGATTGTCGTAGTACTGGCTGACGGTGTCGCCCGCCTCGTACCCGGCGTCGAGGCGCACACCCGGCCCGCCCGGCGCCCGCAGGGCCGTGATGGTCCCCGGCGACGGCACGAAGCGCCCCCCGGCGGGGTCCTCGGCGTTGATCCGCACCTCGATGGCGTGCCCGTTGTGCTGCACCTCGTCCTGGGTGAAGCCGAGCGGCTCGCCCGAGGCCACGCGCAGCTGCCACTCCACGAGGTCGAGCCCGGTCACGAGCTCGGTGACGGGGTGTTCCACCTGCAGGCGGGTGTTCATCTCGAGGAAGAAGAACTCGCCGTCCTGGTAGAGGAATTCCACGGTGCCGGCGTTCACGTACCCGCAGGCCTTGGCCACCGTGACGGAGGCCTCGCCCATGGCCCGGCGCACCTCGTCGGGGAAGGCGGCCGCCGGGCTCTCCTCGACGAGCTTCTGGTGGCGGCGCTGGGGGGAGCAGTCGCGCTCGCCGAGCCACAGGGCGTTGCCGTGGGTGTCGGCGATCACCTGCATCTCGATGTGGCGGGGCCAGTCGAGGTACTTCTCGACGTAGATCTCGGGGCGGCCGAAGTACGCCTGGGCCTCGCGCTGGGCGGACTCGACCGCCTCGGCCACCTCGTCGGGCGACGACACCACCTTCATGCCCCGCCCGCCACCGCCGTAGGCGGCCTTGATCGCCACCGGCCACCCGTGGGCGGCGCCGAACTCGGCCACCTGGGATGGGTCGGTGAGCGGCTCGGTCCGGCCCGGGACCCCCGTCACGCCCGCCGCCTCGGCGGCGCGGCGCGAGCTGATCTTGTCGCCCATGATCTCGATGGCCCCGGGCGGCGGCCCGATGAAGGTCACGCCGGAGGACGAGATGGCGCGCGCGAAGTCGGCGTTCTCTGAGAAGAAGCCGTACCCGGGGTGCACGGCGTCGGCGCCGCTGCGGGTGATGGCGTCCAGGATGGCGCCGGTGTTCAGGTAGCTCTCCGCCGCGCTCTGGCCGCCCAGGGGGTACGCCTCGTCCGCCAGGCGGACGTGGAGGGCGTCGCGGTCGAGCTCCGAGTACACGGCGACGGTGGGGACGCCCAGCTCGCGGCACGTGCGGATGACCCGCACGGCGATCTCTCCCCGGTTGGCGATCAGGACTTTGCGCAGCACACGGAGCCTTTCACGTGAGGAAACCACAACACTGGCACGGGCCGTAGGGTAGGTGCCATGTGCGCCGCGGCCGGGCCGGCGGGGACCCGGTTCACCTCCGTGCGGCGGCTCGCCGAGATCGATTCCACCAACCGGTACCTGCTCGACGAGGCGCGGGCGGGGGCGCCCGAGGGCGTGGTGGTGGTGGCCGACTACCAGCACGCCGGCCGGGGGCGCCTCGGGCGCCGCTGGGAGGCGCCCGCCGGGTCGAACCTGCTCGTGTCGGTGCTGCTGCGGCCGGCGCTGGCGGTCGAGGAGCTGCACCTGTGCACCGTGGCCGTGGCCCTCGCCGCCGCCGACGCCTGCGAGCGGGCCGCCGGCCTCGTGCCGCAGCTCAAGTGGCCCAACGACCTGGTCGTCGGGGACCGCAAGCTCGCCGGCATCCTGGCCGAGTCGATCCCGCCCGCGCCCCTCGTGCCGCCCACGCAGCCGATGCCGCCCGCGCCCCTCGTGCCGCCCACGCAGCCCGCACCGCCCGCGCCGCCCGCGACCGATGCGGCCGGCGCCCACCCGGCGGTGGTGGTCGGGTTGGGCCTCAACGTCGGCTGGCCACCACCCGAGGGTGCCGGTCCCGAGACGACCGCCGTCGACGGCCCGGGGTCGGCGGAGCATGACGAGGTCCTGCGGACCGCCACCTCCATCTGGCGCGAGACCGGCCTGCACCCGGCGCCCGCCGACGTGCTCGACCCCCTGCTCGTCGCGCTCGAGCCCCGGGTGGCCGCCCTGGCGACGGCCGAGGGCCGGCGGGCCATGGCCGGGGAGTACCGGCGCCGCTGCACCACCCTGGGGCGCGTGGTGCGCGTGTCGGGCTCCGACGGGGACTTCACGGGTACCGCCGCCGACATCACCGTGGAGGGCCACCTGGTCGTGGACGTGGGCACCTGCCTGAAGACGGTGGCGGCGGGCGACGTCGTGCACCTGCGTACCTCGGGCTGACCGGTACCCCGTTGCCCCGGTCTACGATTGCCAGGCTATGAACGTCCTCGTCACCGGCGGTGCCGGCTTCATCGGCTCCAATTTCGTGCGCTACTGGGTGGAGCGCCATCCCGGGGACGTCGTGGTGGCCTACGACGCCCTCACCTACGCCGGCAACCGCCCCAACCTCGCCGACGTGGAGGACCGGATCGCCTTCGTGCACGGCGACGTGTGCGACGTCGAGCTCGCCCTGCGCACCCTGCGGGAGCACGACATCGACACCGTCGTCCACTTCGCCGCCGAGTCCCACAACAGCCTGGCGGTGCTCGACCCGGGCCGCTTCTTCCGGACCAACGTGCTGGGCACGCAGGCCATGCTGGAGGCCGCCCGGCTCGCCGAGGTGGTGCGCTTCCACCACATCTCGACGTGCGAGGTGTACGGCGACCTCGACCTCGACTCGGACGAAGCGTTCAAAGAGGACGACGCCTACCGGCCCCGCACCCCGTACAACGCCTCCAAGGCGGGCGCGGACCACGCCGTGCGCGCCTACGGCGAGACCTACGGCCTGGCTGCCACCATCACCAACTGTTCCAACAACTACGGCCCCTTCCAGTTCCCCGAGAAGGTGATCCCCCTCTTCACCGCGTACGCTCTCGACGACCGGCCCCTGCCGCTGTACGAGTCGACGCAGAACCGGCGCGAGTGGCTCCACGTGGTGGACCACTGCCGTGCCGTGGAAGCCGTCCTCGACCGCGGCCGCATCGGCGAGACCTACCACGTGGGCAGCGGCGTCGAGGCGAGCATCGAGCAGATCGCCGACGCCGTGCTGGCCACGCTGGGTAAGCCGTCGTCGCTCAAGAAGATCGTTCCCGACCGCCCCGGCCACGACCGCCGGTACCTCCTCGACTGCACCAAGATCACGACGGAGCTCGGGTGGGCGCCCACCGTCGAGTTCGAGCAGGGCCTCGCCGACACGGTGCGGTGGTACGCGGACAACCGCGCCTGGTGGGAGCCGCTGCTGGACCGGTCCCCGGTGGTCGAGACGTCGTGGGGCGACGCCTCCGCCGCCACGCCCGAGTCGCGCTAGCGGGTGGAGCCGTCGAGGCCATGAGGGTCCTCGTCACCGGCGCGGGCGGCCAGCTGGGGAGAGACGTCGTCGACGCGCTCGAGGGCCGGGTGCCCGCGGGCGGCAGGGCGGACGACCCGGCGACGGGCCGCCTGGGCACGCGACCGCCGTGCGACGTGGTGGCGGCCGACCACGCCGGGCTCGACGTCGCCGACCGCGATGCCGTGCTGGCAGCCGTCGACGCGCTGCGCCCCGACGTCGTGGTGCACGCCGCGGCGTGGACGGCCGTGGACGCCTGCGAGGACGACACCGACCGCGCCTTCGCCGTCAACGCCCTGGGCACCCGGAACGTGGCCGAGGCGGCGCGCCGCATCGGCGCCCACGTCGCCTACGTGTCGACCGATTACGTCTTCGACGGCACGTCGGCCACGCCGTACCGGGAATGGGACGCCACCAACCCCCTGTCGGTGTACGGGCGCAGCAAGCTGGCGGGCGAGGGCGAGCTCGACCCGGGGTCCACGGTGGTGCGGACGTCGTGGGTCTGCGGCGCGCACGGCGCCAACATGGTGGGCACGGTGCTGCGCCTGGCGGCCGGGCCCGGGCCGCTGCGGTTCGTGGACGACCAGTGGGGGAGCCCGACCTTCACCGCCGATCTCGCCGGCAGGCTGGCGGTGCTGGCCACGGACCGTGTCCCGGGCACCTACCACGTGACCAACGCCGGCGTGACGTCGTGGTACGGGTTCGCCCGCGCCGTGGTGGAGGCGGCCGGGGACGACCCCGACCGCGTCGAGGCCATCGCCACGGCGGAGCTCCACCCGCCGCGCCCCGCCCCCCGCCCGGCCAACTCCGCCCTCGACAACTGCGCGCTCCGGCTGCTCGGGATGCCGCTGCTGCCCGACTGGCGCGACGGCCTGGCGCGCCTGGTGGCGGAGCTGCACCCCGCGGCGGTGCCGGTGCCGGCCTCGGCGTCGCGGGCGCCGGTGAAGGAGGAACGGTGAGCCTGCAGGGCACGGAACCCCACGAGGTGCGCACCGCCGTCATCGGCGCCGGGTACGTGGGGCTCACCACCGCCGTCGTCCTGGCGCACCTGGGCTACCAGGTGGCGTGCGGGGAGTCGGACCCCGCCAAGGTGGCGACCCTGTCGAGCGGGGAGCCCACCATCGTCGAGGACGGCCTCGGGGAGATCCTGCGCGCCGGGCTCGACTCGGGCCGGCTGCAGTTCGTGCAGGGCGCCACGGCCGCGGTACGGGGCGTGCAGTTCGTCTTCCTGTGCGTCCCTACCCCCCAGGGCGCCGACGGGGCCGCCGACGTGAGCTTCCTCGAGTCGGTGGCCGTCGAGATCGGCCCGCACCTCGAGCACGGGGCGATCGTCGTCAACAAGTCCACCGTGCCGGTGGGCTCGACCCACCTCGTCGAACAGCTGCTCGACCGGCCCGACGTGGCCGTGGTGTCGAACCCCGAATTCCTGCGCGAAGGGACCGCCATCCACGACGCCCTGCACCCGGACCGCATCGTGGTGGGCGCCGACGACCAGGCGGCGGCGGCGCGCGTCGGGTCGCTGTTCGCCTCGACCCAGGCCCCGATGATCGTCACCGACGCCGCCACCGCCGAGACCATCAAGTACGCGTCGAATGCCTTCCTGGCCACCAAGCTGAGCTTCGTGAACGCGGTGTCCAACCTGTGCGAGGCCGTGGGCGCGGACGTGCGCGACGTGCTGCTCGGCATGGCCTACGACCACCGCATCGGCTTCGACTACCTGCGCCCGGGGCCCGGCTGGGGCGGCTCGTGCCTCCCGAAGGACACCCGGGCGCTCGTCTACATCGGCGAGCAGTCGGGGTACGAGTTCTCGCTGCTGCGTGGGGCGATCGAGACCAACGAGGCCCAGCTGGCCTCGGTCACCACCAAGATCCGCACCGCTGTGGGGGGATCGCTCCAGGGCCGGGTCGTGGCGGCGTGGGGCCTCACCTTCAAGGCGCGCACCGACGACCGGCGCGACTCGCCCGCCGTGGAGATCCTGCGCCGGCTGGTCGCCGAGGGCGCCACCATCCGGGCCTTCGACCCCACCGTGCACGGCCCGATCTCCGAGTTCCCCGCGTCGGTCGAGATCCTCCCCGACGCCTATGCGGTGTGCGAGGGTGCCTCCTGCGTCGTGGTGCTGACCGAGTGGGAGGAGCTGCGCTGGCTCGACTTCTCCAAGGTCCGCGACCTGCTCGCCGATCCGCACGTGGTCGACGCCCGCAACCTGCTCGACCCGGCCGCCATGCGGCGCCTGGGCTTCACCTACGTCGGCGTGGGGCGCCCGTGACCGACCCGGGAGCGCGAGTGCCTGCCGGCGGCGCGGCACCAGCCGGCGACGCGGCACCAGCCGGCGACGCGGCACCAGCCGGCGGCGCGGCACCAGCCGGCGACGCGGCACCGGGACGGGCCCCGGCGAGGCCCGGCCCCGGGACGTCGCAGCGGGTGGTGGTCACCGGCGGGGCCGGGTTCCTGGGATCGCACCTGTGCGAGGCGCTGGTGGCGCGCGGCGACAGCGTCGTCGCCGTCGACGACCTGTCCACCGGGGTCGTCGACAACGTGGCCGCCCTCGATGGCACGCCCGGCTTCGAGCTGGTCGTGGCGGACGTCAGCCAGGGCCTGCCCGTCACCGGCCCGGTCGACGCCGTCCTGCACTTCGCCAGCCCGGCCTCGCCGCCCGACTACCTCGAGCGCCCCCTGGAGACCCTGGCCGTCGGCAGCGAGGGGACGCGGCACGCGCTGACGTTGGCCGCCGAGCACGGGGCGAGGTTCCTCCTGGCGTCGACGAGCGAGGTGTACGGCGACCCGACGGTGCACCCGCAGCCCGAGACGTATTGGGGCAACGTCAATCCCGTGGGGCCGCGCAGCGTCTACGACGAGGCGAAGCGCTTCGCCGAGGCGCTCACCATGGCCTGGCGGCGGGCCAAGGGCACCGACGTGGGGATCGTCCGCATCTTCAACACCTACGGCCCGCGCCTGCGGCCCGGTGACGGGCGTGTCGTCTCGAACTTCCTGGTCCAGGCCATCGAGGGGCGTCCCCTGACGGTGTACGGCGACGGGTCGCAGACCCGGAGCCTGTGCTTCGTCGACGACGAGGTGGCCGGGATCCTGGCGCTGCTCGACTCGGGCCTCACCGGGCCGGTCAACATCGGCAACCCCGCCGAGCTCACCGTGCTGGAGCTGGCCCACGCCGTGCTGGCCCTGACGGGGTCCTCCTCGCCCGTGGTCCACGAGCCCCTCCCCGTCGACGACCCCACCCGGCGGCGGCCCGACATCTCGGTGGCCCGCCGGGAGCTCGGGTGGGAGCCGGTCGTCACCCTCCAGGAGGGCCTACGACGCACGGCCGAATTCTTCTCCGCCGGCACCCCGGAAGGCGTCGGGCCTCGGCCATGATGGGAGGAGGTGGCCGGGCGCGCCGGTCGGTGCGCCGCCGCCGCAGCAACGACAGGCCGGCTCGGAGGTCCGCACGGTGAGCGCCCGCGACGTGAACGCCCGCGTCAAGCACAACGGCACCCGCAAGGGCGCCGTCGCGCCCGCCGAGACCGCCGCGCCCGCCGAGACCGCCGCGCCCGCCGAGACCGCCGCGCCCGCCGAGACCGGCGTGCCCGCACCGGCGGTGGCGGCCCGGGTGGTCCCGGCGGAGAGCGTGGCGGCGGCGCCGGTGTTCCGCACGCTGTCGGTCATCGTCCCCGTCTACAACGAGCGCAACACCGTGGCCGAGATCCTGCGCCGCATCCGCGCCGTCGACCTGCCGCTGCAGCTCGAGGTGGTCGTGGTGGACGACGGCTCGACGGACGGGACCGACAAGGTGCTCTCCGCGCTGCAGGACTCCACGGTGCGGGTGGTGACGCACAAGGACAACCGAGGCAAGGGGGCGGCGGTGCGCACCGGTGTGGCGACGGCCCGGGGCGAGCTCGTGCTCATCCAGGACGCCGACCTCGAGTACGACCCCGACGACTGGCCGCGCCTGCTCGACCCGGTCCTCAAGGGAAAGGCCGAGGTCGTCTACGGGAGCCGCTTCACCGGCGAGCGGCGCGCCATGCGACCGACTCAGTGGTTGGGCAACCGCCTGCTGACCCTGACGGCCAACGTCCTGTACCGCTCGACACTGTCGGACATGGAGACCTGCTACAAGCTCTTCGACCGCCGCGTCCTCGACGGCATCACCATCGAATCCGACGGCTTCGACTTCGAGCCCGAGATCACGGCCAAGGTCCTGCGGCGCGGGCACCGCATCTACGAGGTGCCGGTCTCCTACACCGGGCGCGACCCATCCGAAGGGACGAAATTCGCCTGGCGCGACGGGGTGCACGCCCTCACCACGCTGGTCCGCTACCGGCTCGTCCGCCGGGTCTGATCCCCGACATGACGCGGTCGCAGACCCCCTCGGTGCCCGGCGCCGGGCACGACGTGGGGTCCGACGGCGAGGCGACGGCCCCTCCCGGCGTGTCGGCGGTGGTCGTCAACCACGACGCCGGCCGCGCCCTGCTCGAGTGCGTGGCTTCGCTGCGCGCCGAGGGCGTCGCCGAGGTGACCGTGGTCGACAACGCCTCGACCGACGGGTCGCCGGCCGCGCTCGAGTCGGTCGACGACGAGGTGCGCGTGGTCCGCACGGGGGCCAACCTGGGTTACGGAGCGGGCGCCAACCGCGGCATCGCCACGGCGACGGCGGAGCTCGTGCTCGTGTCGAACCCCGACGTGGCGGTGCACCCCGGCGCGCTCGTCGCGCTCGCCCGCGTCCTGGCCGCGGACCCGACCCTCGCGGTCGTCGGGCCGCGCATCTTGGAGGCCGACGGCTCGCGCTATCCCTCGGCGCGCCGCTTCCCGTCGCTCGTCGACGCCGTCGGGCACGCCCTGCTCGCCGGGGTGGCGCCCACCAACCGCTTCTCGCGCCGCTACCGGATGGCGGACCTCGACCCCGACGCCCCCACCGAGGTCGACTGGGTGTCGGGCGCGTGCTTCCTGGCCCGTCGGCGAGCCCTCGACGAGCTCGGGGGCTTCGACGAGGCGTACTTCATGTACGCGGAGGACGCCGACCTGTGCTGGCGGGCCCGGCAGGCCGGGTGGGGCGTGGCCTACGTGCCCGACGCTGTCGTGACGCACCTGCAGGGGATCTCCACCGCCCGCCGCCCCTACCGGATGCTCGTCGCCCACCACCGCTCCGTCTTGCGGTTCGCCTCGCGGACCACGAAGGGGTGGCGGCGCGCCACCCTGCCCGCCATGGCCGTGCTCCTGGCGGTCCGGCTGGCAGTGGCCTGTGCCCGGCAGGCCCTGGCGGCGCGGCGCGGTGCCCCGCGCCCGGCCGAGTAGGGTTGCGGGCCGATCATGGCCAGGGGTGATACGGGCAAATGGGTGGCGCGCGCAGGCGCCACGGGCGGAGGCCGGACCTACCGCGGGCAGATGCCCGTGAAGTGGTATGCCAGCCTCGTCCTCATCTGCGTGCTGGGCGTGGCGCTGATCGTCTACAGCCGCTACGAGCGCCAGCACCCGGCCCCGGCGGTGCAGCCCGCCATCGGGGCCCACTGGTACCAGGCGCTGTCCTTCGACGTGTGCGGGTCGCCGCCGACGCCGGTGAACCTCCCCGCCAACCCGAATGCCTCGACCCCGCCGGTCCCGGGCATCCGCACCAACGGTGACGGGGTGATCCAGGTATCGCCCACCGCCGCCTCGGACGCCGGGAACAACGCCACCCTGGCCCGCTTCGTGGCCCACTACCCCAAGCTCACGCTGACGGCGACCACCCTCAAGCTCCCCGGCGGCACCGCGTACAAGAACGGGCAGGCGTGCGCGGCGGGGACGAAGGACGCCGGCCAGAAGGCGTCGCTGCAGATCAAGGTGTGGCCGTACTTCACCCCGCCGGGGTCGAACCACCCGGTGGTCTTCCACGACCCCGCCGCCGTGAAGCTGGCTGACGGGCAGCTCATCACGGTCGCCTTCGTCCCGCAGGGCTCCTCGATCCCCAAGCCGTCGTCGATCGTGGCCATGCTCAACGACCGGGCCGGGTCGGCGGGGGCGACGTCCACCACACTGCCGACGCTCTCGCCCACGACCGTCGCCGGGGCGACGACCACCACCGTCGCCACGACGGCGCCGCCGACCTCGGCCGCCACGACCACCACCTCGGCGCACGCCACGACCACGACCAAGCCGGCGGCCTCACCCACCACCACGCGCGGGAAGTGAAGGCCGTCGTCCTGCTGGGTGGCGAGGGGACCAGGCTCCGGCCGCTCACCTACACGACTCCCAAACAGCTGCTCCCCGTCGCCGAGGTCCCGATGCTCGAGCGCGTCCTCGCCCACCTGGCCCGCCACGGGGTCGACGAGGCTGTGCTGTCGCTCGGGTACCAGCCCGACGCCTTTCTCGCCGCCTACCCGAACGGCGAGGCGGCGGGCGTGCATCTGGTCTACGCCGTCGAGCCCGAACCGCTCGACACCGCCGGGGCCGTCGCCTTCGCGGCCCGTCACGCCGGCATCGACGAGACGTTCATCGTGGTGAACGGCGACGTGCTGACCGACGTCGACACGTCCGCGCTGGTCGCCTTTCACCGCTCGCACGGCGCGGCCGCCACGATCCAACTGACCGCGGTGCCCGACCCTTCGCGCTTCGGTGTGGTCCCGACCGACGAGGACGGCCGGGTGCTCGAGTTCGTCGAGAAGCCCGACCCCGGCACCGCCCCCACCAACCTGATCAACGCCGGCACCTACGTGCTCGAGCCCGAGGTCATCGAGCGCATCCCGGCCGGACGGCGGGTGTCGGTCGAACGCGAGACGTTCCCGGCACTGGCGTCGGAGGGTGCGGTGTACGCGCTGGCGAGCGAGGCGTACTGGCTCGACACCGGCACCCCGGTGGCCTACCTGCAGGCGAACGCCGACCTGCTCGACGGCACGCGGCCCGGCGTGCCCGCCCCCGGAGCCCGCGAGGTCACCGCAGGGGTGTGGGTGCTCGATGACCCGGAGGTGGCCGGTGAGGTGCGCGGGCCCAGCCTGGTCGGCGACGGCGCCACCGTGCAGGCCGGCGCCACCGTGGACGGCAGTGTGATCGGCGCGGGCAGCGTGGTGGAGGCCGGTGCGCACGTGGAGGGCTCGGTGCTCCTCCCCGGGGCCAGGGTGGAGGCCGGGGCCCGCGTGACCGGGTCGATCCTGGGCCGGCACTGCGCCGTGGGCAGGGACTGCGAGCTCACGCCGGTGACGGTGATCGGCGACGGGATGATGGTGGCCGCAGGGACGCAGCTCGACGACGCCCGGGTTCCCGCGGAGATGGCCTCGTGAGCCGGGCGCCGGTGACCGGGACACAGGTGACCGGGGCCCAGGTGACCGGGACCCGGACGTGGGCGGCGCCGACCGCGGCCAACTCGACCACGGTGGTCAACTCGACCACGGTGGTCAACTCGACCACGGCGACCACGGCGACCACGGCGACCACGGCGACCACGGCGACCACGGCGACCACGGCGACCACGGCGCCCACGGCGACCACGGCGCCCACGGCGAC
>Ga0307374_10009095_pt1 | contig 14711 bp, 12 predicted proteins | sample OX3MG_FD_202532 | JGI IMG/M metagenome (GOLD analysis project Ga0307374, IMG submission 202532) | Soil microbial communities from Risofladan, Vaasa, Finland - OX-3 | ecosystem: Environmental > Terrestrial > Soil > Coastal area > Acid sulfate soil | place: Finland: Risofladan, Vaasa | collected... | reverse complement strand
GGAGGTTGCCGACCGCCCGGGTGAGACGGTCGCCGTGGACCTCCACCCAACATTCCTCCGCGTCCAAGTCGAACGTCACGTCCTGGGTACGTCCGTGCGTGACCGCGAGTGACACCGCATCGCGGACAAGCAAGTCCAGACGCAGCGGCTCCCGCGACTCGGGAAGCTTGTCCCCCCGAGCAAGTTCGGCGAGGTCGCCGACAAGGTCCGTGAGCTCCTGCAGCTGGACCAGGACGTCGTCAACGAGGATGGAGCGGTCGGCCAGGGACAACTCATCCACCCGACGAATGACCTCAAGGTTGGTCCGTAGGCTGGTGAGGGGTGTACGCAGCTCGTGCGACGCATCAAGGACGAGCTGGCTCTGGGCGCGTCGTGACGATTCGAGCGTCTCCAACAGGCGATTGAAGGAGCGTCGCAATCGGCCCAATTCATCGCGCCCGCCCGGCGACAGCCGGTCGGAGACGTCGGTGTTCTCGGCCAATTCCTCCACCGAGTCGGTGAGCGAATTCAGTGGTACCAGCGCCGTGCGAGCCACAAGCCAGCCCAGGAGGACCGAAAGGAGCACGCCGGTGAGTGCCACAGCACCGAGCACGAAGCCCAGCTTGCGCAATTGCGAGCCCACCTCGAACAGCGTGGCGATCTGCAAGGCACCGCCCTCCTCCAGCGGTTGACCGTCAATGTTCTTTCCCACCACCAGCGGCAAGACGAGCTCGCGCAGCTGCGTGCCGTTCACGTCCACGGTTGTGAAGAAGGCCGGCGCCAACCCCGCCGCCACCAACCGCACTTGGGCGGTCACCGGCAGGCTGCCACCGGCGACCACGGCGCCTGTCGAGTTGAGGACCTGGCCCACCGTCGCACTGGTCGTGTTGATGTTCTGGCCGGCGATCAACTTGTTCGCCGCTGCCTGCAGCGAGTTGTCGGCGGCCGCAAGAAGTGTGTTGCGAGCGGCGATGTAAGACGCGCTCGACGCGGCCAGGATGGCGACCACCACGGCGACGGTCGAGGCCAGGACCAGGCGGGTTCGGAATGTCACGTATCCCGCAGGATGTACCCCACGCCGCGCACAGTGTGGATACAGCGCGACTCGCCACCCTCCTCGGTCTTGCGCCGCAGGTAACCCACGTAGACGGCGAGGGAGTTCGTCCCCGAATCGAAGTCGAAGCGCCAGACTCTGTTGAGCAGGACCTCGCGTGTCAGCACCTGCCGCGGGTGGCGCATGAAGATCTCCAACAGGTCGAACTCAATCCTGGTCAGCGTAAAGGACCGCTCCCCCCGATGGGCTTCACGAGTGGCGAGGTCCAACGTGAGGTCCCCGAAGCGGAGGAGTCCCTCCTCGCCCTCGAAGCGGCGCCGTAGCAGTGCCCGCAAACGGGCCAGCAGCTCGGCCAGCGCGAAGGGTTTCACGAGGTAGTCGTCCGCCCCGGCGTCCAACCCCTGCACCCGGTCATCCACGGCGTGCCGTGCCGTCAGCATGAGTACCGGCGTGTCGTCGCCTGCACTCCGCATCCTCTCGCAGACCTGGAGGCCGTCGAGGTCCGGCAGTTGGAGATCCAGGATGAGGGCGTCGGGAGGCGTGTGCGACAGCACCTCGAGGGCCTCCCCACCCGAGCCGACCCCGACGACTTCATAGCCTTCAAGGCGCAACGCTCGGTCAATGGCGCGTCGCACTGCCACATCGTCGTCCACCACCAGGATGCGCACGAGGGAGCAAGCCTACTGCCAGGGTCCCGGCGAACCGCATGGTCGAAGGCCTCTAATCTCTGCGACGGACCGGTTCCATAAGGGATCGGTGCGCCTTCCGGGGTAGTTCAATCGGCAGAACGTCGGCCTTTGGAGCCGGATGTTGGAGGTTCGAGCCCTCCCCCCGGAGCGCCAGTCGGCATCGAGGACCCTCACCTGCTCAACGTCGTTGCTTGCGCTCGTCCTCGGCGGCCAGAGCGGCCAGGTAGCGGTTGTAGGCGGCCAGATCCTCGTTCTCCGGTTCTGAACCGCCGATGGGGCCCTGCGGTGGATCCTGCGTGGAACCCGGGTCGGGCTCGACGTCGTGGACGAAGCGCCACCACATGTAGACGGCGTAACCGGCAAAGAACGGCCATTCGAACACGTAGGCCCAACTCAAGTCGTTGCCCGACAAGGCTCGTCGCAGCTGCCAGATGCACAGCGTCATGAAAGCGGGGACGATCACGATGATCACCGCGTGCAAGGCCAGTGCGCGCCGCGAGAACCAGATCCGGCTCACGTCCGCCCTACCCCCCAGTCGGGAAGAGGAAGTCAGTGAGTAGGGCGGTCAACTCCAGCGGGCGATCGCCCTGCACGCTGTGTCCGGCACCTTCGACCCCGACCACCCGGCATGTCGGCTGCCGGCGGCGGAGTTCCTCCACATCCGCATCGTCGACGACCGACCAGGCCAGGCCGCGGACGAGCATGATCGGGACGCGCAAGGCAGAGACGGCACCCCACAAGTCGTCGAACTCCGGGCGCCGTGTTCCTTCCTCGGAGCGGAATCGTGCGTACCGCCAGACCCAGCTGCCGTCCTCGCGTTGAAGTGCATTGTGCAGAATGCCGCGGCGGAGAGACGACTCACTGCGCGTCGGGTTGTGCTCAATGGTCCGTGCCAGCAGCTCGTCGAAATTCGCAAAGCTCTCGGGTCCGTCGACGAATGCGAAAATAGGTGCGGCCTTCTCCTGGTTGACCCCGGGGGTCACATCGACCAGGACGAGGGCGCGCACGAGGTCGGGTGCAGCGGCGGCCAGTGCTATGGAGGAGAGGCCGCCGAGGGACATGCCAACGACCCCGACGGCGTTCGGTGCGAGCGCGCGGATCACGGTGGCCAAATCCTTTCCGTTGGACGCCGCTGACAGCGACCCATCGGGGCCGCCATCGGAGTGCCCGTGACTGGGCAGGTCGACCGCGACCAGAGGGCGACCAAGGGCCATGGCCACGGTGTCCCACGTGTGGGCGTTCTGCGCCCCTCCATGCACCAGGACAAGTTCCGGCTCTGCAATGCCCCAGACCAGGCTGCTGACCTTGCGGCCAGGTGACACCTCCACCGCGACCCGCTGGACGGCCGGTGGTCCGTCGTAGGGGAGCCCGTATTCCGCCGCGTTCTCGGAGAAGAGCCCGAACTCGTCGTAGGGCGTCACGTCCACGTCCACGCACAGTACCGGGCGGATGACCCCCCAGGGCCCGCCGACGAGTTAAGAATGGCACCGTGCACGAGCATCGGCTTTCCGCAGTGGTCCTGGCGGCGGGGGAGGGGACCCGGATGCGGTCCGAACGGCCAAAGCCACTCCACCTGCTCTGCGGCCGCCCGATGGTGCTTCACGTCCTTGACGCCATGGCCGAAATCGACGTCACGCGCGTCGTGGTCGTGGTCGGCCACCGGGCCGAGTGGGTCACCAAGACGCTCGTGCAGCACGCGCCGTCGTCCATGCATATTGAGTTCGTGGAGCAGGAGACGCAGTCGGGCACGGGGGACGCGCTGGCGGTCGGGCTCACCGGCCTACCCGACGACGATATTGAAGAGGAAGACGTTGTCGTCCTGCCGGGTGACACCCCACTCCTGCGGCCCCAGACGCTTGCCGCTCTGGTCCGCCACCACCGCGCCCACGGCGCCGGGGCAACGTTGCTCACCGCCGAAGTGGAGGACCCGCGCGGCTACGGCCGCGTTGTGCACGGAAAGGACGAGGTGGTCTGCCGGGTGGTCGAGGAAGTGGACGCCACCGATGAGGAGAAGGCGATCACCGAGGTCAACACCTCCATCTACTGCTTCCGCCGCGGCATTCTCGCGCCGGCCCTCCGCCGGTTGACGCCAGCCAATGAGCAAGGGGAGTACTACCTCACCGATGCGGTCGGCGTCCTCTTCAACGCCGGCTACCGCGTGCAGTCGCTCGTCCTCGCCGACCAGATGGAGGCGGCCGGGGTAAACGACCGAGCCCAGCTGGCCGTGGCCGAGGCGGAGTTGCGGGACCGCATTAACGAGCGGTGGATGCGCCGCGGTGTGACCATGTGGGATCCCGAGCGCACGTACGTCGACGCCGGGGTCCACCTTGAGGCCGATGTGTCGCTGCTCCCAGGTGTCATCCTGCGGGGGCACTGCGTCGTCGGAGGTGGAAGCGAGATCGGGCCGAATTGCGTGCTGACCGATACGACGGTGGGGCTCCATGCCGCCGTGAGCGAGAGCACATGCGACCGGAGTGTCATCGGTGACGGCGCCACCGTTGGCCCCTTCTGCGTCCTCCGTGCCGGGTCGGAGGTGCCCGCTGGGGCGACCGTCCCGCCCCACACCGTGGTGGAGGCACTGGCGGAGTAGCGCACCGACCGCCACCCCGCCGGCGAGTAGCGTTGGCCCCGTGGAGCTCATCCCGCGTCGACGGCTGGAGCTGGTCTCGGGCCGCTCCCACCCAAAGCTGGCGCAGGACATCGCCAGGCACCTGGGGGTCGAACTGGGCGAGGCCAACCTCCGCGAGTTCGCCAACGGCGAGATCCACTGCCGATACGACATCTCCATCCGGGGCTGCGACATCTTCATTGTGCAGACGCTGAGTAGCCCGGTGAACGACTCGTTGATGGAGTTACTCATCATGATTGACGCGGCCAAGCGGGCATCGGCCAAGCGCATCACTGCCGTGTGCCCCTACTACGGCTACTCCCGTCAGGATCGGAAGTCGACCGGCCGCGAGCCGATCACCGCGAAGTTGGTGGCCGACATGTTGTCGGTTGCCGGCGCCGACCGCGTCGTCAGTGTTGATCTGCACTCCGGGCAGATCCAAGGGTTCTTCAACACGCCCTTCGACCACCTGGTGGCGGCTCCGTTGTTCGAGACCTACATGCGTGAGGAGATGGGCGGCGATTTCGTGGTCGTCGCGCCCGATGCGGGACGGGTGAAAGTGGCCGAACGCTACAGCCAGCACCTCGGGGTGGATCTGGCCCTGATCCACAAGACCCGTCCCCGCGGGTCGGTCAACGAAGTCAGGGCGCTCCACGTGATTGGCGAGGTCGAGGGCCGGCGTTGCGTGATCATTGACGACATGATCGACACGGCTGGGACCATCTGCGCCGCCGCCGACCTCCTCGCCGAAGCCGGGGCGGCCGAAATCGCCGTCATGGCCACGCACGCCCTGCTGTCGGACCCGGCGGTCGACCGTCTGAAGGCGGCGCCGATCTCGCGGGTCGTGGTCACCGACACCCTCCCGGTGGCCGAGGACCGCTACTTCGACAAGCTGGAGATCCTGTCGGTCTCCAAGATCATTGCCGATGCGATTGATGCCGTCTTCGAGGACACCTCGGTCTCCGAGCTCTTCGGGGGGGACAACCTGGTCTGAGGGCCTGGTGGTGGCGCCCCCGGCGCCGCGACTACGCTGGTGGGCCGTTCGCCGGAGGCACCAGCCGACCGCGCACCACGCTGTGCACCACCTTCGAGGAGATCCGTTATGGCCGATGTCACCCTTGCCGCCGAAGTAGGCCGCCCTCTCGGCTCGCGAGCCACGCGCCGCCTGCGCCGCGAGGGCAAAATCCCCGGGGTCATTTACGGACATGGCACCGACCCGGTGTCGGTGGCCGTCGAGGCCCGCGAGCTGCGGCACGCACTGAACGGCGAGGCCGGCGCCAACCAGCTGCTCTCCCTGGAGACCGGGTCGGGTACCTACCTGACCCTCGCCCGCGAAATGCAGCGGCACCCCGTGGCCCAGACCGTGACCCATGTGGACTTCCAGATCGTGCGGCGGGACGAGGTCATTTCGGCCGATGTGCCGATCGTGCTGACCGGCGAGGCGCTGGAGGTGCAACACGGTGACGGCCTAGTCGACCAGCAGATGTTTACCCTCCCCATCAGGGCTCTGCCGGCCGCCATCCCGACCTCGGTGGAGATCGACATCACCGAGCTGACCATCGGCGCGCAACTCCGGGTGTCCGATCTGACCTTGCCTGACGGAGTGACCACCGATGTCGACCCGGAGACGGCGATCGCCATCGGCCAGCCTCCGCGTGTGGTCGTCCTGGAAGAGGAGGGCGAGGCAGTCGAGGGCGAGGAGGCCGCCGCCGACGCCGAAGGCGCTCCGGCTGCAGCGGCCGAAGCCCCCAGCGAAGAGGGCTAGGCCCTGCGCCACCTTTTCCCCCGGTCCGAACGCCGGGGGACGGCGTCCGACCTGCTCGTCGTCGGCCTGGGCAATCCCGGGTCAGAATTCGAAGGGACGCTCCACAACGTCGGTGCCGCCGCCGTGGAGCTCCTCGCCCGCCGTTCGGGTGTCGCGTTGCGGGCGGAAAAGGGAGTGCAGGCCCGGGTGGGTTCGCTGGCCCTGGGGGAGAAGAAGGTGGCGCTGGCCGTGCCCACCACCTACATGAACGACTCGGGCTCAGCCGTTCGTGCCTTGGCCAAGCGGTACGGGATCACGACACCAACCGCAATCGTCATCGTCCACGACGAGTTGGACCTTGCGCCCGGGACCGTACGTGTCAAAGCGGGCGGGGGACTGGCCGGCCACAACGGGTTGCGATCCGTGCAGTCCCACCTGCACACCACCGATTTCCTCCGGGTACGGATCGGCGTCGGGAAGCCACCGAGCGCCGAGCAAGGCGCCAACCACGTGTTGGGAGCCCCGTCCAAAGCCGTGCGAGAACTGCTGTCCGCTGCCGTCGAGACGGCCGCCGACACGGCCGAGCGCATAGCCCGCGACGGCGTTGATGCGGCCACGCAGTGGTGCCATTCACTGCCGTGAGCTGATCAGCGAGCAGGCTGTCGTGCGAGGGACAGGCGATGCCGCAGAATCCACCCCACGTGGCTGAGGCCGGTCCGCAGGTACCGCTGGTGCGAGAACCCCTCCCGCCTGTGCTGCACGATGTTGTACTCCGCAAACCGCACATCGGGATGGAGCGCGGCCGCCAATTTGATTTCAGGGCTGAGGTTCCAATCCCCGGCCGTCAGATGCAGTCTGGGGAGCACCTCCCGCCGGAACACCCACATGCCGGACAGGGTGTCATTGAAGGTCTGTCCGTAGAGCAGTCGAACCTCGGCGTTCACCATCCTGACGCCGAGTCGGAGCCCCAATGGGATCCGGGTCGGGTCCTGCAGTGGGTATCGGCTGCAGGACACAAAGTCCAAGCCGTTGTGGAGCAGATACCCGATGATGCGTTCAAGGCCCTCCAACGGGTAGGTGCCGTCAGCGTCGGCCGCGACGATCACGTCCGATGAGCAGTGGGCGATGCCTGTCATGTGCGCGAAGCCGTATCCGATACCCCGGATCGCTCTCTCGTCCTCCAGCACGGTCAGGCCGAGCGCTCGCGCCACGTCGACGGTCTTGTCCGTCGAACGGTTGCTCACCACGATCACCTCGTCAACAAAGGCTGGGAGACTGGCGACAACGTCTGCCAGGTGGTCTGCTTCATTGCGGCACGGCAGGCACACACCGACCGACGTTGTTCCGAACACTGCGTCTCCCCGTTCCTCGTCGGGTAGAACACTATGCAAGCGTGATGGCGTGGTCGTGGAATAGACCTTCGACAGTAGTGTGTCCCAGGTGAGACGCTCCCCCCGTCCCCGTGTTGGCCCGTCCTTCCGTTGACGCAACCTGCTGCCGCGCTCCTCCGCGCTGTTCCCCGACTCCTCAGGTCCGACCCGGCGCTGCCGGTCATCCTGGGATCGTCCGATGTAACCCTGGCGGTCGCCGGCCCGGGCCAGGCGGCGATCACCGCTGCGCTCGCCGCATTCACTGAGCGCTCGCCCATCCTGGTAGTGACCGCGACCGGGGTTGATGCCGACCGCCTGGCGGAGGATCTGTCGGAACTCCTCGGGGTCGAGGGGGACGAGCGGGAGGACCAGGCCGTGGCGGGAGCAGTCGATGGGCCGGTCGCCGTTCTGCCCGCATGGGAGACGCTGCCCTTCGAACGGGTGAGCCCCGAAGTCGAGACGATGGGTCGGCGGCTGGCGCTCTTGTGGGGGTTGACCCACCGGAGCGACGACATGCCTGTAGGCGGTCTTCCGGCTCCTCCCAGGCTGATCGTCGCGCCCATTCGTGCTCTCTTGCAGCGGCTGGGGCCGTACCGCCAGCAGGGGCGACCGGTGGTCGTGCGCCCTCGGCAGGAAGTGTCAGCAGAACAGCTGATCTCGGATCTGGTCGGCGCCGGATACCGGCGCGAGCATCAGGTCGAGCACCGGGGCGAGATCGCGGTGCGGGGCGGCATCATTGACGTGTTTCCTTCCACATCGGTGCGACCGGTCCGGATCGATCTGTGGGGCGACGAGGTCGATCGCCTGACGACGTTCGAGGTGAACGACCAACGTTCGTCCGCCGACCTGGACGCTGCCGTCCTGTTCGGATGTCGTGAACTGATGCCGACTGAAGCCGTGCGGGGTGCCGCCCGCTCGCTGGTGACGAGTCGTCCCTGGGGCGTGGCGCAATGGGAACGTCTCGCTGAGGGCGAGACGTTCGATGGGATGGAGTCGTGGCTCCCCTATGTCCATCCCGACGAGGAGCTCCTTCCCGACCTGCTCCCGGCAGGATCACAGGTGGTTCTCGTCGAGCCCCGGCGTATCCGCGACCGCGCCGTGCAGCTCCTGGACGAGGAAGCGGCGCTGGCCGAGACGCTGGCGGCCACCTGGGGCGCCGGCGATGGTGAGGGGGGCGACGGCTTCCCCCGCCTCCACCTGCCGTTCGAGCGCCTCCTGCAGCGCTCCGAGGCAGGCGTCCTCTCCCTGCCGACCGCACCCGAAGGCCCGTCAACGCCGGCGGTGACGGTGCGGGGGTTGCTCCCCGTGGCGGGCGACCAGTCGCGTCTCGCCGCCCAGGTCACCCAACTCGTATCCGATGGGTACAGCGTCACGCTGTGCGGGGCCACGCCGGCTGGCGCGGCGCGGCTCTCGTCGGTCCTGGCGGAGGAGGGCGTGCACGCACCCGTCGTCGACGAGGCCACCGGGAAGCCCGGGGTCGCGGTGGTCGCGGTGAACCTCTCCTCTGGTTTCATCCTGCCCGACTGCAAGGTGGCCGTCCTGTCGGAGTCGGACATCACCGGACGCCGCGCCCCCCATCGGCGCCCGCGCCCGCGCGCACGGGCAACCGACGGCTTCTTCGACGACCTGACGGTGGGGAGTTTCGTGGTGCACCGCCAGCACGGCGTCGCCCGGTTCGACGGCGTGACCTCGCGAACCATGGGCGGCACCACACGCGACTACCTGATCCTGCAGTACCGCGGCAGCGACCGGCTGTACCTGCCGGTGGACCAGATTGAGGCCATCACCGCATACACGGGGGGTGAGTCGCCGACGCTGTCGAAGATGGGTGGGGCCGATTGGCAGCGCACGCGGGCAAAGGCGCGTGCGGCAGCGGGGGAGGTGGCCGAGGAGCTGGTCAAGCTGTACCGCCGCCGGTTGGCCGTCGAGGGCCACGCCTTCGGACCGGACACGCCGTGGCAGGCCGAGATGGAAGGCGCCTTCGAGTTCGTGGAGACGGACGACCAGCTCAAGGCCATTGCCGACGTGAAGGCTGACATGGAGCAGGACCGCCCGATGGACCGACTGGTGTGCGGTGATGTCGGCTTCGGGAAGACCGAGGTGTCGGTGCGGGCCGTCTTCAAGGCGGTGCAGGACGGGACCCAGGCGGCCGTTCTGGCCCCAACGACCCTGCTGGCGAGCCAGCACGCACAGACCTTCGGCGATCGCTTCGCGCCATACCCTGTCCGGGTCGAGTTGCTCAGCCGCTTCCTCTCGCCGGCACAGCAGAAGAAGGTGGTCGGAGGGCTGGCCGACGGGACCGTCGACGTGGTCATCGGGACGCACCGCCTCCTCGGTCAGGACGTCGTGTTCAAGAACCTCGGCCTTCTCGTGGTGGACGAGGAGCAGCGCTTCGGGGTCACGCACAAGGAGGCGGTCAAGCGCCTTGCCGAGGGCGTGGATGTGCTTACGCTCACGGCCAGCCCGATCCCTCGGACGCTCGAGATGGCATTGACCGGGATCCGCGACCTCTCCATGGTCAACACCCCACCCGCCGACCGGCGCCCGATCCTCACCTACGTCGGCGAGCACGACCCCAATGCCGTGAGCGAGGCCCTCCGCCGCGAATTGCTGCGCGAAGGGCAGACCTTCTACGTGCACAATCGGGTTTCCGACATTGAGGTGGTGGCCCGCCAGGTACGCGCGCTGGTGCCCGAGGCCCGGGTGGCGGTTGCCCACGGCCAGATGGATGAGGGGACCCTGGAGACCACGGTCCTTGACTTCTGGCAGCGGCGCTACGACGTGCTGGTGTGCACCACCATCATCGAATCGGGGATCGACATGCCGTCGGTCAACACGTTGATCGTGGACCGTGCCGATCTGCTCGGTCTCGGCCAGTTGCACCAGATCAGGGGTCGCGTGGGTCGCGCCGGCCAACGGGCGTACGCCTACCTCTTCCATCCGGCCGACCGTGTGCTCTCGGAGCAGGCCTACGAACGGTTGCGGACCATCGGTGAGCACACCGAACTCGGTTCGGGGTTCAAGATCGCCATGCGGGACCTGGAGATCCGCGGTGCAGGCAATCTCCTCGGCGCTGATCAATCGGGGCACATCGCCGCTGTGGGCTATGACCTGTACGTCCAGCTCGTGGCCGAGGCTGTGGCCGAGGCTCGTGGGGAGCCCCGCCCGGTCCCGCCTTCGGTGGCGATCGACCTTCCCGGCAATGCCCACCTCCCGACGGACTACGTCAGCGCGGAGGGAGCCAGGCTGGAGGCGTACCGGCGGCTGGCCGCGGCACTGACCGTGGCGGATGTCGACGACATCGGCCATGAGTGGGCCGATCGCTACGGACCATTACCCGACGCCGCGAAGGGCCTCCTCGCCGTCGCCCGCCTCCGCGCCGTCGCCATGGCGCGCGGTATTCGGGAGATCACCATCAGCTCGGTCCGCCCCGGGGGGACCACCCGACCAGTGGCCCGGGTGCTCCCCGTTCGCCTGTCCGCCAGCTCGGAGGTACGGCTGCGCCGGCTCGTCCCCGGCGCGAGCGTGCGCGAGGACCTCGCCCAGCTACTCGTCCCCATCGCACCCGACGTGCTCGCGGCCGACGCCCTGCAGCAGATGCTGGAGGATCTGATCCCGGCCGCGACCACCGAGGTCGCAGCCTCCTGAGCACCTGCTGCCATCGGTACGGCCCGTCCTCGCCGGGAATCGATCCGGAGGACCGTCGACGTCGACGCAGGACCACCGGCACGATCCCCAGAGTGAGCAGCCCCCCCACGAAAGCCAGAAGGGCCAGATTGATATGCGGGGGCGCGAAGGAATAGCGGATGACCGACAAGCCTGTGGGTACCTCAACTTGCTGAAAGCCTGCCTTGGAGCTGTGGAGGGGCGTCGACGTGCCGTTGACGGTCGCTGTCCATCCGCTCATGTCCAGCTCGGACCGAACCAGCGCGTGCGGGCTGCTGCACAGCATGGCGACCTCGTCGACCGCCTTGGGATTGATGAGGCACGGTCCTGACAGGGTGGAGAACAAGGGTTGGGGTCGGGGTAGCTGAAAGATCTCCAGGGAGTGATCAACGAAGACGCGGCGAAGAGGTACACCAGAGAATCCGACCGGAGCCAGCATGCCGTCGGGGATGACGACATATTTGACGCCTGCTTGCTCGAATCCCGACATGTTGGTTTCGAACTCCCGCTCGGCCGACGGCGCGGTCGCCGAAGTGCGGACGAAGCCCACAAAGATGCTTGGGTCGGTATACGGATCAAGGTGGTGCAGCACGTAGCGAGACCAGGCCTTGGGAACTGGTAGATCGTTCACATTGAGAGACATCACCCCGAAATACGACCCGTAGTTCGGTGCGATGGGGCCGAGCGAGTAGAAGCGGTAGAGCCCCAGATGCTTTTGCAGAAACTCGACCGGGCGGGTGTCGATGGACGCAGACCGTGGGGCCGACAGCTGCGGGATGAGGAACATGGTGACGACGTCGAGTGCAACGAAGCACACCAGAAGAGTGGCCCGGAGCCGCCCGCTGAGTGTCATCGCGACGGCGCCGACTGCGACCATGATCACGAGCGCCCACATGACCGACCAGAACGACCACAGGTCGTGCTGGGAATTCCTGATGTCGCGCAGGAGGCCTTGTGCACCCATGTCGGCCAGCCACAGGAGGATGAGCCCGGCAATGGTGCACAGGAGGATCCACCACCGGGGGACGCGCTGTTTCACGACATCGTCCATCCCAAGGGCCGCCAACACGACGACCGCCATCACCCAGCTGGCGTTGGCGTAGCGGTAGAAGGCGACGTCGCCCATTCCCGGCAGGGCGTTGACAATGTGGAGGAAGGGCGGGAACCCGTACGTGCGACCCAGCGCCAGCGCGGTCCACAGCGCCATGGCGATCCGGATCGCCCGCATGCGTCCTCCCGCCAACCCGATCAATGCCAGCACGATCAGTGCCGCAACGAGATACCCACCGGTGTTTCCCCAGATGTTGACCAGGGTCCCTGACTTGTCAGACGCTGTGAACGTGTTGATCGACCCGTAAATGTAAGGCGTGACCTCCTGTGCGAGCGCGGAGTTGGGGAGCGAAGCACCGCCCAGCAACCCGTTGTGGCCGCCGACGTACGCCGATGGCAGGTAGTCGAGGAAGGCGGTGAGGATCGGCGCAGCGAGAAGAAAGCCGAGCGCGGTACCGGCGGCGACCTTCCCGAGAAAACGCAGGCGGTCAGCCCCAAGCTGCACGGCTCGCGCAATGATCCAGATGGCAGCCAGGACACCGTCTATGTACGCGACTTCGGGGAAGCCGGCGTACAGAGAGAATGCAAGCGCCACCGCGATGGTGCACCATCCGAGCGGCCTCCGAGCTGCCGCGGCGTGGGCGGCGTATTCAATTCCGAGCAACAAGAGGGGAAGAAAGGCAATCGGGTTTGTCGGCGCGTGGGAGAACCAAGAGAACGTGCCGTTCAAGGCGAAGGCCATGCCGCCCGCCGTTGCGGCAAACCGTCCGATATCGATCTGGCGAAGCAGGAAGTACGTGCTGAGGCCCGCCACGAATTCCACCAGCGCGTGGGAGTAGATCTGTCCGTTGGAAAGCGAGAGGAGCAGGGTTGGGGGGAAGAAGGCGGCTGCCTGCATCTCCCCGGCGAGCGGCGACCCGAGACCCTCGTAGGGATTCCACCAGGGGATGTGCCCGTGGAACCAATCCTGGGTGACGAGGTGTCCCAGCGTTTGAGCCGTGAAGCCGCTGTTCGGATCCACCGCTGTGGTGCCGCCGATCGCTCCGGCGCCCGACACATGGCCCAGTCCGGAGAGCAGGTTGATCGGATTCGGGTTGAACACGTGGAAGAGGTACAAGGCGTTGCCCACCAGGACCGCCGCAAGGATGATCGCTGCCGGTACCAGGTGCGGTGCGAGGGAATCCCATCGCGCCTTGGAAAGTCTCAGGGCTGCGTGGCGCGGCAGGGCAGTGGTTGGGGACCAGGGCATTGAGGACTCTCTGGGAGTGTGGACAAGCTAATCGACACGCTCCGAGAACGGCCGGACGGTCCTCCTCGGCGCGGTCAGCCGAAATGCCTGTTCGGGGTGCGCGATTCCAGGCCGGGAGTCGGCACCTTGTAGCATGCGCGGCGCGTGAAGCGCCTCCTTCTCTTGCTCGTACTCCTCGCGGGTGGTCTCGCCGCGGCATCGTTCACGGTGCCCAGCGACGCCGCCACGGTGAACGGTGTCTCCATCTCCCAGAATCAGCTGAACAGCGAGATCTCCGACATTGCCAACGCGTCCGGAGGCCTGTACGCGTGCTACTTGAACGCCGAGCAAATCGTGGCCTCTCAGGGGCAGTCCGGTCTCCCGCCGATCGCGGGTGCCGGTTCGACGACGGGCGCAGGGACCCGCACGACCGCCACGACGGCCTTCGTGTCCAACTACCTCGACACGGATATCGGGCATGAGCTGGTTCTGCAGATAGCCGCCGCCCATCACGTCCGGGTCACTCCAAGCGATCTGGCCACGGCGCGTGCGGGGCTGGAGGCACAGATCACCACGGTGATGCAACAGGTCGCGGGCTCGCCGTACTCCTGCGGCACGGGTTCTTTGTCCGGAGCCAAGGTTCTGGGGACCCTGCCCTCGTCCTATGTCTCCGACACGGTGCGCTTCGACGCCACCATCAGCGTCCTTGAGGAGTATCTCTCGGGTTTTGGGTCCACGACCGGGAGCCTGGAGCGCTATTTCAGGGCGCACCGTTCCCTCTTCGATACCACGTGCTTCACCGTGGCCCAATACGCCAGCACGGCAGATGCCAGCGCCGCACTCGCCAGGGTGAATGCCGGCACTCCCTTCGCAACCGTCGCATCGCAGGTTCCAGGCGGTGGGCCCCAGGGATGCGACATCCTCTACGGGATCGCGTCTCAGTTGCCCAGTGCCGGGCTGCAGTCGCTCCCGGTCAACACCGTCTCGTCACCGATCACCGCCGGCAGCTCGTTCCTGCTGGTTGAAATCACGTCGCGCACGCCGACGCCATTCCAGACGGCCGAGCGTGAAGTGCAGAGTGCAGTCCGGAGTGCCGGTGCTGCGAAGACTCAGGCAACGATTGTGGCCGCCGAACGCCGGGCACTCGTTGTGGTGGACCCCCGGTACGGGAATTGGATGCCATCGTCAGCCCACGTGCTCATCCCGCTCACCCCGCCCGTAGTGGACGTGCTGAACGCTCCGGTGAACAGCCCGACCACGGGGGGAACAGCCAGCGCAGCCTCGGGACAATCCGGCTAGCCGGTGGGACGCGATTGTCCCCGC
>Ga0307374_10009094_pt1 | contig 14711 bp, 13 predicted proteins | sample OX3MG_FD_202532 | JGI IMG/M metagenome (GOLD analysis project Ga0307374, IMG submission 202532) | Soil microbial communities from Risofladan, Vaasa, Finland - OX-3 | ecosystem: Environmental > Terrestrial > Soil > Coastal area > Acid sulfate soil | place: Finland: Risofladan, Vaasa | collected... | reverse complement strand
AAGCACTGCGCCGTCGTTCTTTCTGGAATGCAGGGAAATTAGATCCTTTACGATTCGACTGCTCTTCGCGTCAAGTCCGTTCAGCGGTTCGTCTAGGAGAAGCAGTGAAGGATCATGCAGGATCGCTGCAATTATGGAAACCTTCTGTCGGGTGCCCATCGACAATGTCGCAATTGGAGAATCGTAGAACTGTTCTAGACCGAACGCGGGTGCCAGCCTCTTCACTCTTTCGTTTGCCATTCGCAAGTCTATCTTCCTGACAGAAGCAACAAACTCGAAAAAATCTCTCGGAGTAAGGGATTCGTATAGCATTGAGTTTTCCGACACGTAACCGATCTTGGATTTGACCAAGACTGGATCTGTGGAGTTATCGTGTCCCATGACCGTCACAGATCCTGAACTTGGCTCGACCAAGCCGGCGATTATTTTTATCAGAGTACTCTTACCCGCTCCATTGGGTCCCAGAAGGCCATAGACCTCGCCGGGCATGAGTTTTAGATTCAAGCCCGAAAGAGCACTTACAGATCCGTATTGTTTGTTGAGGTTCGTAACTTCAACGACGGGAAGGATCTTTTCGTCTGCAGACAAGTTGAAAGTATACTTCAGTCCGATGATATCGGCTGTCGCATTTATCTCTATATTGTTTGGTTTCAAAGAGAAACTTTAGCGCAGAATAGACTGAACTGGGATTGAAAGCTGATTTAGTAGATCGCAGATTAGTACCAGAGCTCCATTTTTGCAGTAAAGCGGGCAAGTTCATAACCATTAATTTGGAGACTCGCAAATTCAACCTAGCAATGTCATTACTTACTGCACGGTTTGAACAAAGATACCTAACCTATGCTGGTCTTGCAGAATCGAATTGAAAGGAGCATAGAATTTTCTTGAAGTTATCAATAGCCGGACTATCAAAGTCGAAACCAAAGGACAGACTGGCGGCCGCCGCGAAGGAAGCAAGAGCCGGGCTGACCTACACCCAAGTCGAGGGTCCGATGGTTGGAAAATCAATTCCCAAGACTTTCGACGTTTTGGAGCGATACGCGCTAACTCCTCCTTTTGCATACGCAGTGATCGCGGAGGATACTTCGCAAAAACTTCCCTACTACTACGTTGACGAATTGTTGCTGACTGAAGGTGAGCTCAAACTTTACAGCGACATACTTTCAGTGCTGCAAACAGAACTTAGGGCACCCATGGAAGATGTTGATCCAAAGAAATATTTTGCTGAGCAGGCAAAGATTATTTCCGAACGCTACAAGCTCACTCAGAGCAAACACGCGGATGTCTCTTGGGCGAAGATTCTGTACTATGCAGAACGGGACCTGGTGGGATTTGGCGGAATCGACACTCTGATGCGCGATCCAAACATTGAAGATATTTCCATAGATGGAACGGCAAAGTCAGTTTTCATCTATCACAGAAAGTACGAGAGCATTGAAACAAACCTCACATTCAAGAATGAGGAGAAACTAGATGACGCAATTGTACGATTGGTACACATGTCAGGAAAGCACGTCAGCACGGCTTTCCCGATCGTCGACGCAACTCTCCCCGGCGGTCACAGACTCGCAGCTACCTTCAGGAAGGAAGTATCACCACAGGGCTCTACTCTTACCATAAGAAAATTCAGAAAGGATCCGTTTACAATCATCGACCTGATAAATTACGACGTTCTGGATTACAATATTGCCGCGTACGCATGGCTCCTCATCGAGAACCGATATACAGCCGTGGTCGTCGGAGCAACCGCTTCTGGCAAGACGACATTTCTCAACGCGCTACTCTCAATGGTCAATCCGAATTCGAAGATTGTGACTATCGAGGAAGTTCAAGAAATCAACATCCACCACGTCAACTGGGCTGCGCTCGTCTCAAGAGTGAGCTACGGTATGTCTGAGAATAACATGGGAGAAGTAACTCTATTCAATCTAGTGAAGACTGCCATGAGAATGCGACCCGACATAATGGTCGTGGGAGAGGTTAGAGGTGAAGAGGCATATGCCTTGTTCCAAGCCATATCTACGGGACACGGAGGACTCGCCACACTTCACGCAGAGGATGCAAGCTCCGCAATCCAGAGACTCACATCTAAACCAATGGACGTTGCTCCCTCTTACATCAACTTCCTTGACCTGATCTTTTCGGTCAGGAGGGTTGCGATAACAGACCCTTCAAATCCGGGATCTCCAAGAATAGTCAGAAGAGTCATCTCCGTAGAAGAGGTGGAAAGCGCGACCAAATACGTAAGGGCGTTTGCCTGGGATCCAGCGAAAGACGAATTCAACGATTTCCTTGAAAACAGCGTCAAACTTCGAAAACTAGCAAAAGATTACGGCAAAACTATGAAAGATATGATCGCAGAGATCCATAACAGAATATTGGTCCTGCAATGGCTACGCTCTAGAAACATTAGGAATTTTATCGAAATCAGTACGGTGTTCTCCCAGTATCACAACGATCCGAAAGGCATGCTTGCAAGGATAAAAGCAGATTCAGTTTCGAGACCTATCTTCGAAACTCAAGAGCCGGAAATGCTGGTCCAACCTCAAATCGAAGAAATCGACAATTAGATCAGACCGTGAAACATTAATTGTCAGATTCACCAACTCCCACCGAAAATGAAAGCGGGAGACAAGTTCAGCGTCTGGTTCCTCCAGAAAGAAAGGTAACTCGCACAAAGAAGAAGGTTGTCAATAAGAAAAAGGAGAACTTTACCTTCTACGAAAAACTGCTTCGTTTCTCGCTAAAGTATACACATAAACCGAGCAAAGCTCTCGCCTCTCGACTTCCGAAGCTGCGTGATGACCTCATAAAGTCTAACATGTACATCTCCGCAGAGGGACTCATTTCACTCTCTATACTATTTACAATAATTTCAATCCCCCTGGTCATCGTTGGGATTTTACTTCTCGCAAGAGCGGGGCTAGGAATAATCTCAATTGCACTGGTCGCTGTGCTTGCGCTTCCTATAGTCTTGACGATAAACCTCCCCAAGATCAGTGCTTCGTCTAGATCCTCGTCTCTCGAAAACGAACTTCCATATGTGGTCGGCTATATCACGGTGCTAGCGGGTGGAGGTATCTCTCCGTTTGTAACAATAAAGAGACTTTCAAAAGCAGATGCAATCTTTCCCGCAGCTGCGAAGGAAGCGCGGAGAATACTACTTGACATCGAGATCTTTGGAATGGACGCAATTTCGGCCTTGGACAGGGTGACAAAAACCAACCCGAACAAGATGTTCACAGATTTCATCGGTGGATACGTCGCAGTTCTTAGGACCGGAGGTGACGCCCTAAGTTATCTCGAATCCAAACTCAAAGAAGTATTCTCTTACAGCGAAGCAAAAGTAAAGCGCGGGTCAGAGTTTATTGGCACAATGGCTGAAGCCTACATCATTGTCACTGTTGTCATGGGCATCTCCATTACAATACTATGGTCTACTCAGAACTTGCTTGGTGGTGTTACAACTGGAGGTGTGGGAGGATTAGGCGGGAGCGCACAGACGATGGATCCTTCACTGATAATAATGTTTTCACTTTTGTTCGTTCCAGTGATTTCAATAATTTTCATCATAGTAATAGGAAGCGCTCAGACCAGAGAACCATTCGGTTATGACCGTCCATTTTACGTGCTCCTCGCGTGTCTCCCGATTATTGCGGTGTTTTACTTTATCCCGTTAGGACTGCCCCAATACACGCAGTTGGGCATTGGTCTTGCACTTTCGACGACGCCAGCGGCCATAATTCAGATGAGATATACAAAACAGAAAAAGTCCGTGGAGTCAAAGCTCTCAAACTTTCTAAGAGACATCTCAGAGGTTAGAAAGACGGGGCTTGCTCCCGAAAGGGCCATCGAGCAGCTGGCTGACAGACAATATGCTGGCCTCACTGTACACATACAACGAATTTCTTCTCAATTGAGCTGGGGAACACCAATGAGAGTCGTGCTCCAGAATTTTGGTTCTTCTGTAAAGAGCTGGCTAGCGCGCGCGATGGCATTCTTGTTGCTCGAAGTTGTAGACGTCGGAGGCGGTTCGACAAAGATGTTCACAGATCTCGCCGACTTTACGGAAAAGAATGCGCTCTTGCAACAGGAGCGACGCTCTTTGGTTAGGCCGTACCTAATGATTCCGTATATCGGCGCGATAATGGTTGTTGCGACTACCGCTATGATGCTTTACTTTATCAATCCCCCTGGACTTGCCTCCGCAGGGATACCAGCGCTTGCCGCCCCCGCTCTCGTCAAGAGCGCTACAAATATTCTTCTTATTTGCGCTTTCGTCCAGGCGTGGGTCATGGGTTTCGTCGCGGGGAAGATGGGAGAGGAGAGCGCAGCTGACGGTTTCAAGCACGCGACGTTTCTAGTTGTTCTGAGCCTTATCACCGTCTACGTTTCATTCTATTTCATCGGCGGGATTAGCTACTAGGAAGAAAATTGGTTGTTGCAATGATAGCAAGCACACAAATTCGCACCGATTCTGAGGTTCAGGAGCTCAGGCGCGTTCACGAATGGGCTTCTCAAAATACTGCCGAGTCCAGAACAATCAAGTTCAACTACGTGTGGCCTAGCGTGGGGAAAGAAATACTTGAATTGCTGAAAATATCCAACGGCTCTCTGATTTGCGTTCTCGGAGTTCAGGGCATAGGCAAGTCAACCTGTGTCAAGCAGGTTGGAAAGGAACTGCGCGAGTCTTTGGAGTTTCTAAAGGAAGGCGACAGCTCAACCCAACTGGTCGTATATTTCAAATGGCCAGGCGGAGTGGAACCGTATGACAAATTGCTGAGACTGTTAAAGAATCAGGGGTTAAATCTCAAAGATACAGTTCTCGAAGATCTGAAGCGAAAGGCGGCAGAAGATCCCGCGTTGCGTAGTAAGATTCTGAAGCTACTTCCCAAACAAGCCGCAAACGCAGAGAATAAAATTGTGGCGAATTCTGATCTTAACAGCGACGAAATGTACACTCTGCTTTTGGAGCGTCTTGCGCCAGAAACAATTCTAAAGAATTTTTACAAGGTCAGAGAACAAAGATCTCTGGTGGAAAAAACTGTAATTTCATTCTTGTCGGCGTGCCACTCAATCATAATAGATCTGCGAGATTACTCTACAACAGACAGGCGTTCGGTGAACAGCGACCTGACAGGAATCCAAAAACTGTGGCAGTCCATCGTCGAGCAGGTCGACGAGTTGAATGAGCAGGGCAGGAATTTCACCGTACCAAATATAGTGTTCACGCTTCAGAAGGAATTAACCCAAATTAATGGGAATGCTATCAGTCATTATTTCATCGGCAAGTGCAGGCTACTTGAGCTTTCACCATTTACTCCCAAAGAACTTGCTGCGGCGTTCAAGACAGAGTTCGGAAACATTGATTCCGTCTCTGATGACGCGCTAATCTTCCTGGGGAGGTTGAGCCAAGGAGTCTTCCGACGATACCTTAGATACCTTGCTATGTGCGTCGAAAACTACTTGACGAAGAATGCAGAAAATCCGCGGATTGACGCATCTTTTGCAAAGAAGGTTCTCTCTCTATCCGACATCCAGCAAGACTGGAAGGAAGAGCTTCGTAGACTCTTTCCACACCAGTGGAAGGCGGCCCTGGAAATACTCGTGAAACTCTTGGATAGTGGGCCGCTGTACCAAAAAGATCTTGTGGGACACTCTATTCGCGAAATGATGATAGGATTCAAGGAAGGCAGCGCTCGGGCCGAGTTAGACACGAAATCCGGCGAGGTGGGTTTGTCCGAGTCCGAACTTAGTCGCATGCTTCAGAAATTGGAAGAGCACGGGTACATCATCAGAGAGCCGACAAAAAGTGGAAATATCGTAAGAGCGCTTGAATTGCAGAGGTATTTTTCCGACTCTAATTCCTCAACTTGATTCCCCTGGATCGCTTTTCAAAGAAGCTCGCTGGCGCACTATTCGATAATAAGTACTGCTGGCCTGTACGCGCGATCTTGCACAATTTCACCACTAACGAAAAATTTCTTTCCCCTTCTGAGAGTTCCAAATTCGAGTCCGTGAGATTCATAGATCCGTGGTACGTACCAGAAAACTGTACAGAATTTTCGGCGAGAATTGATCCCGACTTTCTCAAAAAGGTTTGATTCTTGGACGGAAAATGAAGACTCGTGCTCTGCCCCGTGGTATCGCATAAAAATATAGGAAAGTTTCATATCTAGCTAGAGCCCTCGTAGGAATTGACCGCAAGATCCTCTAATGAGTTCGAACAAAGGTTTCCTTAGAGAGTCGAAAGGATCAGACACCATCTACATTATTGATCGCTCCAAAAGCATGGGTGACAACTTTGGAGAAACGGATAAATCAAAATTCGAGTTTGCCAAAGCTTCTCTAATCAAAACCCTGTCCAGCGGCTGTTTCCTTGCCAGTGACAGGCTGGGAATAATCTTCGTAAACGAAACAGTCCTATCGAAACCCATCATCACTGAAACTCTCGTATTAACAGAGATCCTTCCCTTGTTCAAGTCAAAGGCACTCCCAATTGAAAGAATAATGTCGATGGAGAACGAAGGAGGGACCGCCGTGCAAACTGGAATAGCTGAAGCTCTTAGGATTGCGAGGGAAAACAAATCTTCAAACGATCTGAACTTGGTTGTGTTGACTGATTCGAGATACGACGCAAAAATCAAATTCGATCTTACGATAGCCGAAGCCAGAGAGAAGCGGGCAAAGATCTATTTTGTAGTACTTGGAGAGAGAAAGGAGAAGAGGAACCTGCAAATTGTGAGCGAGCTTACCGGCGGTCGATTGTTCTACGTGAGCGAGCCATACGAGCTGGAACGATTGATGGAGTCTTTTCATCAAGCGGTACCAGAAAGTTCTCATCAAGCGAAAGTACATAGTCCCGAACCCATATCTGAAAAAATGCACGCGACAGAAGAGTGGATACCGACCAGAACACTTGACGAGATACAAGATGAATTGCGGCAGTTGACTGATGAATGTTCGATGTTTCAAGGCCGACTAACGAAAGATGAGAGATTGCGCGGAATTTTCAGGGAAAAACACCCGAGCATCATGTATCATCTGTACGATCTCAGGCAGTTAATTGAGGAGCACCGTTCTTTCCTAGGCAGAGTGTCAAATCAGAGCAGTGAGACGCAAAAGAATAAGATTCAACGCGTTTCTGAACTCGAGAGGCGAATTACGCTCCTATTCATTACAATCTCCCAATTGCAACGGGAAGCAAGAGTGTGAGTCGAACACAAAGCCATCTATCAAAATGGATCGCTTTGAAGTGACCTGTTCAAGTTGGCTTGCGTTAGAGGCGAGTCTAATTTTTCTCCATCATTTTGACTTGAAACTTAAACATCGTTTATAAGGAATCTTTCCTCAGATGTAAATTGCGACATATAATGAAAACGTCTACAGTAATAGCAATCGCAATTGTGGTTTTGATAATTGCGGGAGCTGCCGTATATTATTACTAGGCCAATTATTCCGTAGGTAAAGGCACTTTGTCCCTCGCGGTCACTGATGCGCCTATTGGTTCGGTTTCTCACCTTTACCTGACCATTTCAAGCATAGAACTTCAGGGAAACGGTAACTCTTCAACTACATATCAGGCTGGATCGATTCAATTCGATCTTCTCTCCTTGCTCAATGTCACCAAATTGCTGGGAAACGTGAGCATTCCTGCAGGAAACTATACCATGATCAGGTTTACAGTGTCCTCCGCCGTTGCTACAATTGCTGGCGTAAATTCTACGCTGAATGTCCCGAGCGGAGAGGTCAAGCTGCCCGTTCAGTTTCAAGTAAAGTCAGGAGAAACAACGAGAATAGTGGTAGACATCACGGCGGATATGACAAACATTAGCGCGAGCGGGAACCTGCGCCCCGTAGTCACCGTGAAGTCCATCGTCGGACCATGAGAACGGAAACCTCCTATACTAAGACCATACACTCGGCATGCAAACAGGTATGGGAATCTGGGCTTCTCATCCCAATCATGATACTCCGTTTTGAGTGGACTGCAGATTTGTACTCTGGCGCGTCCTTGTCGAAATAATATGCCCATATGTTTGTGTCAAAGGTGAGTATGCTTGATACCCCAGATTTCTTTCAATTCCGCCGGCTTGATCTTGGAACCAGAGACACATCCTTTCATCTCGCTGATGAACTCTTCCGAATCGAATATGGGTCGAATGTTTCCCGGCTGTTTCATGATAAATGCCCGTATTCTCATGCCCGCATCTTTTTTTATATGGTTACCCATTTGGTAACCATGTCCGAGCCCGTTCCCGCATATGCCCAAGAAGCATACGCGATATTGAGGACGCGTTTCGCTAGCGACAGCTTCACTTCCGACTACTTGGCGTGGTTCATTTCAAGTGGAATGGTGAAGAAAACCTTGCATACCTTAGAGCGTGCAGGATGGGTGAAAAGAATAGAGAAAGGAAGATATGTTTGCGTAAATGCTGACGACATTTTCAGGTCAATGGTAGTTTTCAGGGTACCGCAGTTGTTGCGGGAATCCGGCATGAAGTTCACCTACACCGGCTCTAGCGCAGTTGAAGTCTGGACTGACTATAGCTACATGCAGAGGAGCTGGGAGCACTCACCGTATTTTGTCAAGGTCTTGCGGACCGATTTGAGAAGGTGGATTGACTATTTCAGGAAGCACAAGATCAAGGTATTCATCTCCAATCCCGAGACGTCGTTGGGCGAGTTCATCGTTTTGGAACCCAAAGAGCGGTTGACGGGGCGATTGCATAATGGCTTGCCAGTGGACCAATTAAACGACGTGGTTCGATACTGTGAGAAGTACATAGAAACATTCGAGTACCCGTTGGCGTACATGAAGGCGAAATTTGGAATAAAGTCTAGCGCCGTGATTGACGAGCGTGTGTTGGCTGAAGCTTCGAAAGTGGCCGCATGACGCTCGATGAAATGGAGAGCTTTTGATAGAATCAGTCAATCAATTTAACCTGGTCGACAGAATTTTGTAAACTGAGAAATACGAAAGGAAGTCGTGTTGTACCAATCTACCTATTCTGCGACGACAATCCTTGTTGCCCATTTTTGCTTATTGGATATATCCGCAGTAGCATCCGCGTTCATCATCATTGATTCATCAAGTAAACTCCCCACAGCGCAAGTGGCCTACAGAACGCGCGGAACAACAAACAGTTTGTTGATGCAGAAATATTGCTAGCCCAGCAATGCGAAAGCCCGTACTGCCAGCTAGACCACTGATATCAAACTACTCTCTATCGGCGTTCCGACACCGGTTGTGGCGTCATAACCACTACTTGCATAGTAATAATTGTTGTTTCCAGACGTAATGTCGTGGAGATTACTACTTCCAATGAGTGCGTAAAGGGAACTGTGAACCGAACCGCCGGTTACACTCGTGCCGCTCGATAGGGCATCTGCGAGGATTGCCGACCATTGTGGAGCGCCTGCACTTGTTCCGCCCACTTGCACCCAGCCTGAAAAGCCTGAGGTATCATAGACCCAGAACCCTGTAAGTACGTCGGCGTTGTAAGCAACATCTGGGACGCTCCTGCCTGAAGGCGTGGAGGGACCGCTTGATGTCGTAATTAGTATGTTACTAGACGACTGGTAAGGTGGCTCTGAGAAGCATGAACTGACACCGCCACCGCTGGAGCCATACTGATCATTCCAAACCACTTCACTGCTCCAAGTGTTCGAGGAAGTTACAGTGAGCGATGTCCCACCTACTCCGACGACGCTTGGATCGGAAGCTGGATAAATCACAGTAGGTGCCGAGGTTCCATCATATGCACCGCTGTCACCTGATGAAGCTACGGGGATTGCGCCAGCGCTCGCGGCGTTTGAGAAATAGGAAGATTCTGACGTCCAAGTCGAACAGCTAGTTCCACTTTCGGCTGCACCCCAGCTCATCGAGATGATGTTAGCACCATGGCTCACCGCGTACGGCACTGCATCATTAACCAAATATGTCAAGCTGGCGCTGGGAGTAATTATCAGGAGTATTGCGGCGCCAGGTGCCATCGCATGCGCCCACTCGACATCCAGTGAAGTCTCCAGTCCCCAGTTGCTGTTGGATCCATGTACCTTTCCAAAAGGCTGTACTACCTGAAGAGTTGCTGCTGGTAAACTGAACTGCTTGTCAAAGCATTGCAGGTCACTCGTTAATGTCGAGCTTCCATATGCGTCTATGATAGCAATCGTCTTCCCCGTTCCGATCGCAGTAGAACTGAACTGATACGCCGATTTAATTTGACTAGGCGTATAGGACACGCCGGCTGGAGAAGGTATTGTTGTGACGCATGAGGCAGAACCGCCGCCGTGGCCTATTCCGCTAGGAGAGGCGTTTGGATGAGTTATGTATTCCAGCGGTACAAAGGCATTTGGAAGTAGTGGCCTCGACTCTGCATTTGCCACAGGGAGAGAGAATAGTCCGAGTAAAATAAAGCACAAGACAACGGCAAGTACTGCTTTACGCGTTCCGGCCATGAATGAGAGGAACAGAGAGCCTTACTTAAATGTTGAGAAATGGGATTTTGTTAAGTTAAGAGACATGAAAATTACTTTTTTTTCCTAATTTCTGTGCGATCTAGGGAACAAGGATCCCGACCTTCAATCAGAAAAAAAGTCTGCTCCTTCTCCGCTCGCCGCAGAAATGAGACATTCCGTGCACTTTCAACGCAGTTTGGGGTGCCTTTCTTCTCATGCAGCAGCTTGTTCAGCTCACCTTCGGAGCATCTTGAAATCTGTTTTCAGCCGCCTGATGTATTGGAGATCGAGTTTTGCAAATAGCATGCCCTCTACCTCCTTCTCGCTGGATGCAATTAGCTTCTTTGGTTCCGCGATGAAGCTCATGCCCGCCGTTTTATGATCTGATGTAACCGCATCGCACAATACAAAGTACGAGGTGTTCTCAAAAGCCCTTACGGTTGGAATTGCCCGTAGCATGTCCTCCCAACCCCTGCAGTCTACGAGGAATGAAGGGCAGAATATTATGTCAGCGCCCTGACGGGAAAGTGTCTTGACGTATTCCGGAAAAGCAAAGTCGAAGCAGATGACAACGCCCAAATTTCCGAGCGCGGTACTGATGACTCTGCTGGTCATCGTTCTTCCGCCGGTAACTAAATGTTGCATCTTCAGTTCGTCTCTATACAGATGCGCCTTGGAATAACGATAAACTACCTTTCCGTGCCTGTCTACAAGATATGCGCAATTCTTGATCAATCCATTTTCTTCTTTTGCGTAGGAGCCGAAGATGCACCAGATGGAGAGCTCGCGGCATTTGGATCGTAACTCTTGGAACAATGATGCATCCATTTTTGCTGATGCTCGCTTTTCGTCGTGTATCAGGCAAGCTTCTGGAAAGCACGCGATGTCTGACCCTTGACTGGAAGCGATTTCGAGATACTTCAGAATCGTCCGGAGATTCTGAGTAGGACTGTTTTGGACAAGCATCTGGACGACTGCTACTTTGACCAAGGACTTCGTATTTTTGTTGCGCACGGTCACATTAATCTCATGATGCCAAACCCATCGCATACATGTAAATGTGGATGAGGCGCAGACTTCACGTAGAGGAGTCTGCAGTTGCTGTAGTGATGGTCGCAAACCGTCTTGAGAAGCCCATTTCCACTCATTCTGAGGTTGTCTTCACTTCCGCAATCGAAGTTGTGACCATGGAAATTCTGTTCACAGGGAGGTCGAACCTGGTAGACCGAAGGCGGACCGCGACGGGAGCCGCGACAATTGCCTTCAATACGTCGAAATCGATGAAAGGCATAGCGATGATGTTGAGAGTGGTGTAATCCTAACTAGTAAGTTGTGTTGACTTGATCAGCAATAAATACCGCTTCAGGCAACTTTTGTCTACAGATTGGAAGTCAAAAGATACCAGAATCCTCATTCGGACAGAATAAGGTTAGTTGCATCATTACCCGATATGGGGCATGTTGGGGGACTCGTAACCAAGTTTCTAATCGAACATCTCAAGCTAAGGTCCTTCGCGGAGGTAGTGTCTTTCGACAAGCCATTCGTATTGTGCAAAGATGGTTTGATCTCAGAAATTCCATCCACTTACAAACTGTATTACTCTGATAAAGCTGACTTGGTTGTTATGTCTGGGGACTCGCAACCCCATAATTCTACCGAGCTGTACGAACTTTGCAACAAGGTTCTTGACCTTACTTCTGAAGTTGGCGCGATAGAAAGAGTGTACACATGCGGTGGTTATCACAGAGAAGAGATCGAAGGAGAACCCAAAGTATTCGGAGTTTCGAACAATCCAGAGTTGTTCAGAGAACTGGACAAGCTTGGAATTAGAGAAATCGGAAACGAGGTATCTTCGATCACTTGGTTCAACGGCGTAATACTTGGGGTCGCAAAAAGAAGAAGAATCGACGCCGTGGGACTCTACGGAGAACTGACAAATCCTGATGTCCCGCAGCCAGACGCTTCTCGAGTTGTCCTGAAGGCTCTCACGACGTTGCTCAGTCTGTCGAAGATAAATGAAAAGGAGACCGAAAACTGACAAGTCCTAAAAGAAAAGCGCGATGATTCTTGTGGGTTGAGGAGGATTTTTTCCCGCGTGCGAGATGAAACATATCGCCAGTTTCGACAAAGCGATCTACTTTTAGGATCAGGAACTGTTGTCCACTCGCGGTCGTTCCAAGCGAAGCTTGCCGCGCCAATTTGGTTCAACTTTACGTGGTAGATAATCGGCATGCGTCTCTGAAAGTCGCCGTCAAATTGATTCTGTCTAACTGGTGGCATGCTTCTGCATTCCTGTATTCTCATGCGATTATCTCGCTCAATGTAATAGAGATTAAGTACCATGTACATCTATAGAAAACAAGCATTGCATATTACATCGATGACAAGCTAGAGTTTCGCCATGGATACTTTCCATCGATGTTACAAGACGCCTGGTTTTCTATTGTCTCCGGGAGCTTGTATCCACGTCACCGAAATCGCTCTGGGTCACTATTGATTAAAGCAGGTGAGTAATATTTGTGGCAAGATTTACAGCGTAATCTGATCTTTCCTGCCTCCTTGACCAAAAGAGCCTTGCAGTCCGGGCACTTTGGTTTCCCAATATCAGGCATGACAACCGTTTCTAGCTGCTATACAGATGTTTTTTGTCATATGTAAGAGCTCTATCTTATCCCTCAAATATCAATTATAACTTCGTGTGCAGCCTTCATCTCACAGGGAACTTTTTGGCATATTTCATGTTCGCACTCCGCTGAATTTCCTATCTTCTAAAGTGCGAAGTTGTTTCTTTACAATTTCCTTGAAGTGTATCTCACATAGGCAAATGAAGATCCGCATGTTTTTTTCCCTCTTTCAACGCCTTATCGTTTTTATTGCCGCTTTTCTCTTCAGCGCCGCGAGTGTTTCGGCGGGTATGTGATTCTTCCTTCCCACGACTTCTATAATCTCGCTCCAAATCAATTCCTTGACTCCATCCATGGCCTTCACCTCTTCGATCAGGTTGATAAGATCGTCATTACTTCGGACAAATACCTCTACCCTCAAATCGATGTTGAACTGTCCTATGGTTCTTGCAACGTAAGCAACCTGATCGCGTTTTAGCAATTCTTTTCCTATGGCCATGGTTTTTCCGCCCACGGTAGCGATCAGAAATTCTATTTGTCTCCAGCCATATTTCTCCAAGGTTGACGAGTAACTTATTGCTAAGTATTGCCTTCCCCATTCTTTGGGCGTAGGCTGAGCGGCGCTCGGAGAAATTCCTAGCTTCTCTGACAATAGCCGAGCAGCTATTTCAGCACGAGTAGTAAGAAGCTCTTTGACTATTTCCGCGTCGTGTTTGGAGAGTGAAGTTGCCATAAATCGAGGATAGATGCTGCGTTGCTTATAGACCTAGACACGACTAATCTGGCACGCCAAAAAGGGATTCTTACGTACCATCGTCCGAGTACGTCAAGTTGACAGCATCTGCAATGATCAGGAGTAAGCCGTAGCCATTTCCTCAGGAGGCTTTTTGCGTTTCTTTCTCAGATTCTCGACTGCCTTGAAAATTGTCGCCGCGAATTTTTTGTCTGACTGATTCACCGCCGTCGAATTGAGTCCATTCCGGTCAAAAGCTCATACTCTTTGTCGAGCTCATGCGTCGAAATCCTTGAGAGTTCAGAGTTAATTCTAGCAAGGTGCAACGCGGGGATGCGCTGCATCATTTTGTCGCTCTTGTCAATCAATAATTACAACGCGCGAATAGTTCAAGCGTGTATCATCAGTCCTTTTTGCTCGAGCGTGACCTGAAGGTTGTTCACCACGCGATAGACATCTGCCTCCGTCCTTCGCCGGCGCACACAAGCTTACCAGAAGCAAAAAGTAAAATCACGGTTTTCGGATCAGCCATCCTGTGGATCAGACCAGGGAATTGTTCCGGTTCGTACACTCGACATCCATCTATGGTAACGTTACCACTACGTACACCTCAGTTAGTACTTCCCCCGGGTTCGACGCTTGGACGGTCACAACCTGCATACTATCGCCATAAGCTAGAAGTCTTCGATTGCCTTCTTTGTCCGGGTTCTTTCTTTGCCATGGGTGTCTCTCACAACGCGAGCTGAGCCATCACCAAGCACTCGCCCGTAAGCGAAGTGTCATAGTTTGCTCCCCTCAAGCGTGGGTATCTTTGTGACACTATTTCTCGGTTCCGAAATGGGGATTCTTTTCTGATATCCCCCCTTGACACGAGCAGAGATATCACCCCCGGG